>Ga0182030_10000402_pt1 | contig 78667 bp, 79 predicted proteins | sample 812S3MmetaG_FD_121299 | JGI IMG/M metagenome (GOLD analysis project Ga0182030, IMG submission 121299) | Permafrost microbial communities from Stordalen Mire, Sweden - 812S3M metaG (Illumina Assembly) | ecosystem: Environmental > Terrestrial > Soil > Wetlands > Permafrost | place: Sweden... | reverse complement strand
CTCGCGAAAATGAAAACGCATCACTGGGTGGGCGCGACGCTGTCGATGAAGAATTTCTTCGGGCTGGTCCCCGGGTCTGTGTACGGCTGGCCGAAGAACGAGCTGCACCAGGTGGGCATCAGCGAATCGATTGTCGAGCTGAACCGTATTTTCCGGCACACGTTCGCCATTGTCGACGGCATCGTGGGCATGGAAGGAAACGGCCCGATCCAAGGAACGCCCAAGCAGGTTGGGGTGCTGGTGATGGGTTCCGACCTGCCCTCGGTCGACGCCACTTGCTGCCGCATTATGGGCATCGATCCGGCGAAGGTCGAGTATCTGACTGTGGCCGCCGACCGAGGACTGGGAGTCATTGAAGAAGGGCATGTCGAGCAGCGCGGCGAGAGCATCAAGTCCGTCGCGACGAAGTTCGAGCTGATCGACAGTTTCAAACAACTTCGGCTCGCCTAGTTGTCCGCATGCTTACGCATGGCGGTTCAACAAAACCATGGAACCGCCATGCGTGAGCATGCGGACAGGTTGCTATGCTGAGATAGCATGCGCAAACCTGTGATGGCCGGCAACTGGAAGATGTATAAGTCCGCCGCCGAGACGTCTTCTTTTTTTGAAAAATTTTCTCCCCTGGTCGCGTCCGCGACCCACGCGGCGGTGGTCATCTGTCCGACCTTCGTGAATATTCCGGCGGCCGTTGAGGCTGCGCGGTCCACCGCCATCGGCATTGGCGCGCAGGATGTGTTCTGGTTGAAGGAAGGCGCCTACACCGGAGAAGTTTCCGCGCCGATGCTGGTCAATGTCGGCTGCCGCTGGGTGATTATCGGCCACAGCGAGCGTCGCCAGTATTTCCACGAGACGGATGAGACCGTTTTTAAGAAGACGGTCGCGGCGCTCGATGCCGGACTCAACCCCATCGTTTGCGTCGGCGAGCGGCTAGAAGAGCGCGAATCGGGCGCCACCGAAGCTGTCTGCGGCGCGCAGTTCGCCGGAGGGCTGGGAGGCCTGACGGCGGACCAGTTCGCGCGCATCGTCATCGCCTATGAGCCGATCTGGGCCATCGGTACGGGAAAAACCGCGACGCCCGAAATGGCCGCGGCGGCCCATAAATTCATTCGCGGCGAAGTTCGCAACAAGTTCGGCGCCGATTCCGCGTCGGCGTGCCGCATTCTCTACGGAGGCAGCGTGAAGCCGGACAACGTGAAAGGGCTGATGGCGCAGCCTGAGATCGACGGCGCGCTGGTGGGCGGGGCGAGCCTGGACCCGGCGTCTTTCGCGTCCATTGTGAATTTCTAGCTTTGGTCCCGCGTGAGATAGAATAGTCGTCGCACCCAAGGAGACTTATGAACCGATTTTCCACGACGATCCTCGCCCTGTCGCTGGCCGGCGCGCTCCATGCGCAGGCAGCGGACCCTCTGAGCACTGAACTGAAGGCCGCCTACACACGCGTGAAGAACAACTTCATAAAAGCGGCCGACAAGATGCCGGAGGAGAATTACTCGTTCAAACCGACTCCGGAGATGCAGTCCTTCGGGGAGCGCGTCGCGCACATCGCCGTGTCAAGCATCGGGCCGTGCTCGGCCATGGCCGGCTCTGCGAAGACCATTGACGGCAAAACGCTAAAGTCGAAAGCCGACGTCGTCTCTGGGTTGAAGGATTCCTTTGCCGCCTGCGACGCGGCGATCGACAAAATGACGGACGCCGATGCCGTGACCATGGTGACGGGCGGACGTGGAGGACCTCGCTCCAAACTGGCGACTCTCTACGGCCTGGTGGCGCACGATAACGAGCTGTACGGTTACATTTGCGTTTACATGCGGCTCAAAGGCATCGTTCCTCCGTCGAGCGAAGGACGATAGTATTGAGGCATGAGCCTGGCGGTCGTCTTACAGGATGACGAGCTTCGTAAAATCGATGCGTACTGGCGCGCCGCGAACTACCTTTCCATCGGGCAGATTTATTTATTCGACAATCCGCTGCTCACGGAGCCGCTGAAAGTCGAGCATATAAAGCCGCGGCTGCTGGGGCATTGGGGCACGACGCCGGGGCTCAATTTCGTCTATGTTCATTTGAACCGGGTCATCACGCGCGACGACCTGAACGTTATCTACGTTTGCGGTCCCGGCCACGGCGGCCCGGGGATGGTCGCCAACACGTATCTCGAAGGCGTATACAGCGAGATGTATCCGAACATCACCAAGGACGCCGAAGGGATGAAGCGCCTTTTTAAACAATTTTCTTTTCCCGGAGGGATTCCGAGTCACGCCGCGGCGCAGACTCCGGGCTCGATCAATGAGGGCGGGGAACTGGGTTACTCGCTTTTGCATGCCTACGGAGCGGTGTTCGATAATCCCGATCTGCTCGCGGCGTGCGTAATCGGTGACGGCGAAGCGGAGACCGGAGCGCTGGCGACAAGCTGGCATTCGAACAAATTTCTGAATCCCGTTCGCGATGGCGCGGTGCTGCCCATTCTGCACCTGAACGGTTACAAAATCGCCGGGCCAACGGTGCTCGCGCGCATTCCCCGCGCGGAGCTGACGGAACTGCTCAAAGGCTACGGCTACAACCCGTACTTTGTCGAAGGACACGAGCCTGAGCCGATGCATCAGGCGATGGCGGCGACGCTCGACCAGTGCCTCGTGGATATTCGCGCTATTCAAAAAGACGCTCGCGAGCACGGATTTGTCGAGCGCCCGACGTGGCCGATGATCGTCCTCATATCGCCCAAAGGCTGGACCGGGCCGAAGATTGTCGACGGGCTCCAAATCGAAGGAACGTTCCGCGCGCATCAAGTGCCTCTCGATGAAGTGCGGACGAAGCCGGAGCATCTGAAAATCCTGGAAGAGTGGCTGAAGAGTTATCGTCCCGACGAACTGTTCGACGATCGCGGCCGGCTGGTGCACGAACTCGCCGCACTTGCGCCCGCTGGCGACCGGCGCATGGGCGCGAATCCGCACGCCAACGGAGGACTGCTGCTCGAAGACCTGCGCATGCCGGATTTTCGCCAGTATGCGGTCGAGGTCGCCAAGCCGGGTGTGAACATTGGCGAAGCGACGCGTGTGCTGGGGCTGTTCCTGCGCGATGTGATGAGCCAGAATCTGGGCGCGAAAAATTTCCGCGTCTTCGGTCCCGATGAAACCGCATCCAACCGGCTGGGCGCTTTGTTTGAAGTCACCGACCGCGATTCGGTCGCCCAGACTTTCTCCTTTGACGATCATGTTTCGGCCACCGGACGCGTGCTCGAAGTGCTGAGCGAGCACATGTGCGAGGGATGGCTCGAAGGGTATCTGCTGACCGGGCGGCACGGATTTTTCAGCTGCTACGAAGCGTTCATCCACATTATCGATTCGATGTTCAACCAGCATGCGAAGTGGTTGAAGGAAGCGGGTGCGATTCCCTGGCGCAGGCCGATCGCGTCGCTGAATTATCTGCTGACCTCGCACGTCTGGCGGCAGGATCACAACGGCTTCAGCCATCAGGACCCGGGCTTCGTGGATATCGTCGTGAACAAGAAAGCCAGCATCGTGCGCGTCTATTTTCCGCCCGACGCCAACTGCCTGCTCTCGGTCGCGGACCACTGCCTGCGCAGCCGTAATTACATCAACGTGATTGTCGCCGGCAAGCAGCCGGCGCTTCAATATCTCGATATGGACGCGGCGGTGAAGCATTGCACCATCGGTGTCGGCATCTGGGAGTGGGCCAGTAACGACGAAGGCAACCCGGATGTGGTGATGGCCTGCTGTGGCGATATTCCGACGCTGGAGACGCTGGCCGCGGTCGATCTTTTGCGGAAGAATCTGCCGGATATTCGCATCCGCGTGGTGAACGTCGTGGATCTGATGACGCTGCAGCCGGCGAGCGAACATCCTCACGGGCTGAGCGACCACGATTTCGACGCCATCTTCACGAAGGACAAACCGGTGGTGTTTGCGTTTCACGCGTATCCGTGGCTGATTCACCGCCTGACGTATCGACGGACCAATCACGACAATTTCCACGTCCGCGGATACAAGGAGGAGGGGACGACGACCACTCCATTCGATATGACGGTGATGAACGACATCGACCGGTTCCACCTGGCGGGCGACGTGATCGCGCGCGTGGCTCGTTTCCATGACGCTTCCGAGCTGAAGCAGATGCTGCGCAACAAGCTGATCGACCACAAGCTCTACATCTCCCAATACGGCGACGATATGCCGGAGATCAAAGATTGGAAGTGGCCGGCGTGATTGAATCTACTATCCCCTCTACAACTGTCGGGGTTCCATTGGCCGACGTGGAACCCCGACAGTCATGGAGGGGATAATTCCATGAAAATTCTCGCGATTAACGGCGGCTCCTCCAGCGTAAAATGCCGTCTCGACGATCTAACGAGCGCTCCCTCGGAGCCCTCTGCTCCGCTGTGGCAGGCGCACGCCGAATCGCTTGAAAATCTCGAGGATGTTTTGCGTTCCGCGCCTGCGCCGGATGCCGTGGCGCACCGGATCGTGCAGAGCGGGAAATATCGCCGGACCATGCGCATCGACGCCGATGTTATGGCGGCCATCGCCAGTGGATCGGAGGAAGCGCCCGCGCACAACAAGTTCGAGCTCGCGGCGATCGACACCGCGCGGCGTGTTTTTGGGGCTTGGGTCCCGCAGGTAGCGGTATTCGATTCCGCCTTTCACACTACGCTCGCGCCCGCGGCCTACGTTTATCCCGGCCCCTATGAATGGCTCGGCATGGGCATTCGACGGTACGGATTCCACGGGCTGAGCCATCAATATTCCTCGCGCCGCGCGGCCGAACTGCTGGGTAGCGATTCGCTTCGGGTGATTGTCTGCCACCTAGGCAACGGAGCGTCTCTGTGCGCGGTGCGGGACGGGAAAAGCGTCGACACGACGATGGGGTTTTCGCCGCTCGAAGGGCTCATGATGGGGACGCGCTCCGGCTCCGTCGATCCGACGATCCTCATTTACCTGATTCGCCATCGGGGCTACACGGCCGATCGCATGGATGAAATTCTCAATCGCGAATCGGGACTGCTCGGTATCTCCGGAATTTCGGGCGACATGCGGGACATTCTTAGCTCAGATGCCCCGCGCGCGAAACTGGCGTTCGAGATTTACGCCCACCGGCTGTGCCGCGAAATCGGCGCCATGGCCGGAGTTCTGGGCGGCGCCGACGCCATCGTGTTTACCGGAGGGGTCGGGGAAAACTGCGCGCCGCTACGGGAGATCGTGGCGAAGCGGTTCGAGTTTCTGAACGCCAAAATCCTGGTGATCCACGCCGAGGAGGAGTGGGAAATGGTGCGGGAATGTTATCTTCTTTTAAGTGACGTTTCTTAGGTGAACGCGTCCAACGGTCGAAAGGGACTTTTGAGATGAGAATTCTATTGATATTGGCGAGCGTCTGCGCGCTGCAGGCGCAGAACCCGATGAGCAAGGAGACCAAGGGGCTCTACACCACGGTGAAGGGCTACATTCTCAAATCGGCCGAAAAGATGCCGGAGGCGAACTACTCCTTCAAACCGTCGCCCGAGGTGCGGAATTTCGGCGCGATTCTGGGCCACCTGGCCGACGATCAGTATTTCTTCTGTAGCGCCGCCAAGGGCGAGACGAAGGACACCAAAATCGAAAAGGAAGTCACTTCCAAGGCAGCCTTAATCGCCGAACTCAACAAGGCCTTCGCCTATTGCGATGGCGCGTACGACGCACTCACCGACGCCAAGGGCCCCATGATGATGAAGTTCGGCAAGGGCGAGCGGACGATGAGCGGCATCCTGAATTTCAACGTCGCCCACGATTTTGAACATTACGGAAACATTATTACCTATCTGCGTATCAAAGGATTCGTCCCGCCATCGAGCGAAAAGCAATAGGCGCTATACTCTAGGTATGGCGCGCGGTTGGGAGAGCAAGTCGGTCGAATCCCAGGTCGAGGCGCGAAACGACTCAAGGAAGGTCCGAATGCCCCACCGAACCCCTGAACAGATGGAAATCGAGCGCAAGAGCGACAGTTTGCTGTTGCAGCGCGTGCGCGTGATGCGCGAAATCGAGAGTTCAAGCAACGCGCGGCACCGGAAAACGCTGGAAGACGGGTTGAAGTACCTGGAAGATTCGTTGAGCGCCCTCGGCTGGAAAAAGTAGAGCATCCTTTCGCCCGGACGACTTGGCGCCGTCCAGCCCCATGCGTCAGCTTGGGGTTATTGCGGTTCCCAGTGCAAATCCCAGGCTGACGAGACTGTGTGAAAACCGCGGTGCTGACCGCTCCTGCTGGTCGCGGCTCTGTTTATTACGAAAGACATGCAGGAGCGGTCCAGGCTGACTTTTCACGCAGACTCTACTCATGGGGCTCCAAGGTGCGTCAATGCCAAGATTGCCGGCTCTTATTCCCACTCGATGGTGCCCGGCGGTTTGTTGGTTAAATCGTAAAAAACGCCGGCGATCCCTTCGATTTGTAGCTGCATGGTGAGGGACTGAAGCAGTTCTTCAGGCATGCGCACGACGCTGGCCGTCATGCCGTCTACGGAATCGATCGGCCGCAAAACGAGGGAATTACGGTCGTTTCCACAGCCAAACGGAATCAGAATCACCGGATTCTGCCAGGTGAAGGCATCGAATCCGGACTCTTCCGTCGCTTTACGCACGATGGCGTCGGCGCGGCGCAGCAGGGCAATCCTATTGGCTGTGAGGGAGGCCGGCTGGACGCGCATTTCGTCGATCGGCGCTTTCGTCCAGACGGCAACGACCACGCGATTCACCTGGTCGAGCTTGTTGATCAGGCGCGCGGCGACATCGTCGGTGGCTGGAAATTCTTCAATCGCCAGAACGGAGCGGTAGGTGCGCGAATCGCCCTGCACGCCGACCGAGCGGACGGGGATGATATAGCCGTCGGCGGTCTTTTTCGGGGTGCCGCTGGTCTCCGAGCACAGGCAGCGAATCGCCAATCCGGGGCCGGGAAACGGATGGCGGTCGAGCAGTTCCGGTGCGAGGCCAAGCTGGCGGCCGATGGCGCGGACTTCATCCTTATAGAAGGACGAAAGCGGTTCGACGATGCGGCCTTCGTCGATCAGTTTCTGAATCCCGGCGACGCGGTTGTGATGCGTCTTGATCAGGTCGGCCTTGGCGGTGCCGCCGGATTCGATGGTGTCGGGGTAAATCGTGCCCTGGCCGAGAATCCAGTTGGCATCAAGGAAGTGCTCGCTTTCCAGGATTTGCTGCTGCACGTCGACGAATTTTTCGCCGATGATGTGGCGTTTTTGCTCGGGGTCGGTGGCGGTGGAGAGCGCCCCGAGGAATTGAGCCTTCGCGTCGGCCACCTGGAACGAACTTGCGCCGATCGCTGCGAAATTATGGCGCACGAACTCAGTCTCGCCTTCGCGCATCAGGCCTGTGTCGACGTACGTTCCGTGCACTCGCTCCGGGCCCAGAGCCTTCAGGCAGAGCGTGTAGGCGACGGTCGAATCCACGCCGCCGCTGACGAAGAAGAAGACGTTCCGGTCGCCCGCAACGGCGCGGATGTGGTCCTCGACGGATTCGACCTGCCGGGCTGGATCCCAGTCCTTCTCGCAGCCGCAGGCGTCGAACAGGAAGTTTTTCAGAATCGTCAGGCCGCAGGGCGTGTGCGCGACTTCGGGATGAAACTGGACGGCGAACAGGCGGCGCGAGGGCGAGGAGATGGCCGCGATGGCGCAGGTTTCCGTGCTGGCCAGGACGTCAAACCCGTCCGGCGCCTGGGCCACGACGTCGCGGTGGCTCATCCAGACCTGCTGGCGGCCTTCAATGCCGTTGAGGATCGTATCGGAATTCGAGATGTCGAGCTGAGCGAGCCCGTACTCGCCACGGTCGCCCTTCTGGACCAGGCCTCCGAGCGCGTGCGCCATCAATTGCTGGCCGTAGCAGATGCCGAGCACGGGGATGCCGGAGGTCAATAGCGCAGGGTCGATCGTTGGGCTGGAGGGGTCGTAGACGCTGGCCGGTCCGCCGGAGATGATGATGCCTTTTCGGCCGCGCAGGTTGGAGGCAGGAGTCTCGCTGGCCGCGACCTCGGCATAGATTCCCAGATCGCGGACTTTTCGCGCGATCAGATGACAATACTGCCCGCCTGCATCGAGGACGGTGATTTGAGGAGTCAAAATGTCGACTGGCATGCCGGAGCGAGAACAAAGACTAAAGTCTGTGCCACCTCAACAGATGGTGGCACAGGCTTACAGCCTCTGAAATCTACTGCTGAGGCTTCGCGATAGCTGCCGTTGCAGCGGCGGCCTGTTCCTGGCCGTTCATGCGCTGCACCATCTGCTTTTTCGCGCTATCCACCAGCGCCTTCGCCTTGGGCAGGGCCTCAATAGCCTTCTGCACGGCCGGATCCTGCTCGATGGCCACGCGCTGCGATTCCTCGTAGCTGAACGCGGTGATGTACATCTCGCGCTTCAGTTGGTCCTTGATCCACTGGTGATTTTCCGTGAATTCCGCTTCCGTGAATTCCGCCTTGTTGTTCAGCAGGAACTCGTGGAATTCGTTGAGCAACTTTTCATCGGGAGACCAGCCCGCGGGCAACTTGGTATTGTGTCCGGCGAAATATTTCGCGGAGAAGTTGAAGATCGCGTATTTGCGCAGCATCTCGATCTGGAACTTGTTCAACTTCGGCGGCGCGTACTTTTCGTCCGGCGTGATGCCTCCGCCGCCGTACACGGTGCGTCCGCTATCGGTCATCTTGACGTCGGCCGTGTTCTTTTGGTCCAGGTTGTTGTGATAGTAGTAATCGAGGAACGAGATGTTGGAGTAATCGCGCTGAATCAGGCGTCCGCTGGGCGTGTAGTAATGCATCGTGGTCAGCGCCAGGCCGGTGTTGTCGCTCAGCGGGTAGACGGTTTGCACCAGTCCCTTGCCGAACGTGTTCTCGCCCACAACCCAGGCGCGATCGTGATCCTGAAGAGCGCCGGTGACGATCTCGGCGGCCGAGGCCGAATAGCGGTTCACCAGCACCACCACCGGATAATCGACGCCCTTGCCGTCATGACGGACGGTGAAGTTCTTGGTCGGCTGCGTGCGGCCGCGATGGCTGACCACCAGCTCGCCGCGCTTCAGGAAGTGGCCTGCGACGTCGATGCCCTCGGTCAATAACCCGCCCGGATTCTGGCGCAGGTCGAGAACCAGGCCCTTCACCTGTCCTTCAGGCAGCTTGGCCAGTTTCTCTTCCATTTCCTTGCTGGTATTCTCGCCGAACTGGGTGATGTCCAGGTACGCGATGCCGGGCTTGATAAAGAAGCAATCCGGCACGGTGGAGCGCTCGATTTCCGCGCGGGTGATGTTGAAGGTGATGGGCTCGCTGCCGTCGCGTTCCACCTTGATCTGAACTTTCGTGCCCTTGACGCCTTTGAGGCGGTCGGCGATCTCTGTGGTGTTCAGGCCGTCGGTCTTTTTGTCGTCGATTTCGACGATGATGTCGCCCGCGCGGAGGCCTGCTTTATAGGCGGGATATCCGGCGAACGGCGCCAGCACGATCGTGCGATCGTTGCGGGCTCCGACCATCATGCCGACGCCCGAATAACGGCCGCTCTGCTCCGTACGGAGGTCTTTATAATCCTTGGGATCGAAAAAGTTGGAGTGCGGGTCGAGCGTCCGCAGCATTCCCGGGATGGCGCCCTTATAGATGGCCTTTTCCGGCTTCACCTGGTCGGCGAAGTTGGCCTCAACCACGTCGTAAACCTTGGTAAAGGCCTTCAGGCTCTGGCTGAGCTGCTCCTCGTTGTTGTTCGAAGCGGCTTTGACGTGCCCTCCGCCGAAAAAGAGACCAGCGGCAAGCGAACAGAGAGCCAGAAAGGCGGGAACGACAAAAAAACTCCGGCGACGAGATGGCATCCTCAAGATGGCCTCCGTTTTTAGTATATCGCGCAAACCGCGTCTAAAGTGTAGACGCCTTCGGGGCCTAATCGGTCTCGGAATATTGAGCTGCCGGACTGCGCTCCAGCCCCATGCGTCAGCTTGGGGTTACCTCCACCAGAGCAATAACCCCACGCTGACGCATGGGGCTGAACACCGGACACCTTACCCAACTCGGGCGGCGCGGCGGGTTGACAGTCCCGGCTCCATACGGACCGGCTTGCGCTCGGTTTCGGTCAGACGGCGGGCCTGATCGCTCACCGAAACCAGGAACATGGGCTGGCGGGCGTTCTTCAGAATATCGATAATGCGGTCGTGCTGGTCCTCTAAATAGATGGACTTGCCGTCGGTGACCAGGTGCAGGTCGGAATTGACGGCCAGAACCTCGGCCAGGCGCTTGCCCATTTCCTTTTGCAGGAAGCGGAGGACGCGGCGAATTTTTTGGAGCGAAAAGCCCTTCCGGCGGAGCTCGGCAATGACCGTAATCTCGATCACCTCAGCGGCGTAATAGACCCGGCGGTGGCCTTCGTGACGGGGCGATACGACTTTGCGCTCATCCCACCACTGGAGCTGCCGCAGGCTGACCTGCGCAACGTCGGCGACCTCCATGGACGAATACGTCCGTTCTTCAATCTGGGCTTTGTCGGTCTTCAGGAGAGACGCGGAAGGTGCGGGTCGGGGCTTGCGAGCTTTAAACATAACGGGGGTTTTCCGTTTCGGCCGAAATCGGGCTGCCTAACGATTGTACTCGATGGGAGGGGTGTGTCAATAGGGGGTTAATTTTAGGCTTCGGGTCGCTGCGTAGCCGCGCGTCCAGTAATCGCGAGCCGTCGCAGGCGATACCCGTTCGCGATAGTATCGAGGTGCATGGAATTCGACGCGAAACCCCCGGAAAACGCATCTTGTAGCGGCGCGATGATCTGCCGATATATGGACCTGCCGAGGTTCATATCAATGCTATCGACATCCAAGCTATGGTTCGCCAAGGCCGCGACGCTACACGACGATCCTTGGGAAGGGTTCGGCACGGCAGATTGGTTTACGGCGCACGCGGAGGATGGCTCTCCTAGATGGATTACGCACGCTTCTGGCAGCCAGAAGACCAATATTTCGGTTCCCCAGATGATCGATTTCATCGGCCGGGTGTCGGCGGAATACTACGAGAATGCCAGGGAACACCTATACGTCAACTCCTGGTGCTTGGGTGCCACCGAGTCAATGGCGATGTGGCAGATTTATGGTTCGCTTGGTTTTGGCATTGCTGTACAGTCGTCCGTCGAACGTTATAAACGCGCTGCACGGTTCGAGGTGGGCCCCTCTTATTACGAATTCGGAAGCGTTACTTATCACGAGAATATCGAGCTAGCGTCCGAGATCCACCGAGACTTCAGTAGAACCGTCCCCGCACCAGGCACGGGGGTAGGACGCGAGATTCTCAAACTCGCTTTTCACAAGCGCTCGTGCTATGCGTATGAGAGGGAGTGGCGAGCGGCCATTTTCCAAGGCCCGCGACCCGAAATCCAGGGACTTCATGAGACCTTTGACTTGGATGAATTGATCAGCGGGGTGTACGTCGGTCCGCGAGCACATTGGTTTCTGTTCGACGTGGTAGCTGCGGTTATGGACAAGTTTGCCCTCAGGAAAGCACTCCGGCGATCGGAACTATTAAGCGCTCCAGGAAAAAGTCAGTCCGAGTCCCAGGATCAAGTCGAGAAGGCTCGTTTCACCGGTACGGAAGCTCCCGAATGACTAGCTGCCCCGCCAAGATCGTCAAGGAAGGCCCGGCATTCGTCGCTCGGTTCCCCGATGTGCCGTTCGCGCACACGTTCGGAGACACGAAAGAGGAGTGCCTGCGCAACGCGCTTGATGCGCTAGAGACGGCGTTTATCGCCCTGATGTCGGACCGCTCCCCGATTCCCGAGCCGTCGCGGGTCAAACGAGGCATGAATTTCGTCACGCTGCCGGCGCTGGCTGAGGCGAAAATTTCGCTCTATCGGGAGATGCTTACCGTGGATATGCGAAAAGCCGAATTTGCGCGGCGACTGGGCTGGCATAAACCTCAGGTGGACCGGCTACTGGATCTGCGCCACGATTCGCGTCTCGATCAAATCGAACAGGCGTTCGCCGTGCTCGGGAAGCGCGTGACCATCGCGATCGAAGACGCCGCGTGACCGATCTGCGATAGGCTTGGCTGCGAACACACGCAGGATCTAGTGGTGTGCGTCAGAAGTCTTGCCCGTTATGTGGCGTACGCACTCGTGCGTGCCGCGTCGAGACTCCTCTCGACGCCCGTCCCTCGCGCGATAGAAACAAGAGGCCAGGCATCGACACAAGTGTCGACGCGGCACGCCGCGGGCGTGCGCCACCTCAGCATTCAACGCTTACATAATGTCGATTTTGTGTGGCGCACTACAACTACACTGGGTAGGGCTCGATTGGCCTATCCCGTCAGTACCAATCCCACATATCGACCAGCCGACGCATCGGCGTGATCACCGGGTCCTTGGGATCGGCGAACATTTCAGCCTTGTGCACCGCGCGCGCCCTTTTATGCGACATTCGTTTCCACCATTTGTCTGGGCCGCGAAGGCAACTCTTGATCGACCACCGAGGGAAGCGTTTCCCGCGTCGAATGAGCCCCCTCCGTGTCGCGAAAACACGTTGCACGGGCCGCCCCTGGCATCCGCCGCCGCGTATGAACAGGCAGCCTTCGTCTGAATCTTCAGAACGAAGATTATAGTAGTTGTGATTTGATCGACTCATACCTAATGCGGCATAGTCGATACCTCCCGTTTTGGTTGGCGTCCCACCTAAACCTACCCGCCCCCTACAAACCACACTACCTCAACCTGCGCCCCCTCGCGCACTTCGGCCGACTCCCATTCTGGCTTCCGCACGATCTCCCGATTCAGCTCTACGGCCACTTTTTGCCCGTCGATTTCCAGGTATTTCAGGAGTCCGGCGACATTGAGACCGTCCGGAACCCTTCGCGGGTCGCCGTTCAGAACAATCCCTATCGTCTTTGTTTCGAGCGTCACGTTGACACCATGTTTCCGCAATCATTATATTCAATAGTTACAGCCGCACATGCCGGAAACCCTTACCGCTCCTCAAATCTACTTCCCTGTTCTGGTGCAAGTAGGCCTTGCGATGGCCATTGCCGCCGGATTGATCGGCGCTTCCTTCGCGCTCGGCAAACGGGCCACCAGCCCTTTGAAGGACACGCCGTACGAATCGGGCATGGCGCCCACCGGATCGGCTCGCGAACGCTTCAGCGTGAAATTCTACATGGTCGGGATGATTTTCATCCTGTTCGACATTGAAGCCGTGTTCCTGTATCCCTGGGCTGTGGTGTTTCGCGAACTGAAGATGTTCGGGTTTTTCGAAATGCTGATCTTCGTGGCGCTGGTGCTGGTCGGCTACTTTTACGTATACAAAAAGGGTGTGCTCGACTGGTCGGGCGAACTGCCGGCGGACGTGGCGCGAAAGAGAGCTGAGCGATGAGCCAGACGCCTGACGTAACAGCCGCCATTCTCGAAACCGTCGAAGCGTTCGGCGAAACCACCCATATCGCCGACCCTTCCCAGATCGTCGACCTCTGCCGCTATTTTAAGGACGAAGAGAAATTTGTCCGGCTCAGCGGACTAACTGCTGTGGACTGGCATCCGAACGAGCCTCGCTTCGAGGTCGTCTATCATCTGCATTCCATAGAACGAAACAAGCGCGTCCGCATCAAATGCAAAGTGAGCGGCACGAATCCTGAAATCGACTCCGTGTTCAGCGTGTGGCGCTCGGCCGACTGGCATGAACGCGAGGTGTTCGACCTGTTCGGGATTTCATTCCGCAATCATCCGAACCTGGTGCGCATCCTGATGCCGATCGATTGGGACGGGCATCCGTTGCGCAAAGATTATCCCGTCCACGGCTACAAATACAGCTACCCCAATGAATAAGAGCCTCGAAGATAATTTTTCGACGATTCCGGCGCTTCAGGAGCAGCCGGCGTCTCCATCGGCGCCGCGGCGCATGACGCTGAACATGGGGCCGCAGCATCCTTCCACCCACGGCGTGCTGCGCATCGTGCTGGAACTGGAAGGCGAGACCATCCGCTCGGCCGCGCCCGACATCGGCTTCCTGCATACCGGCATCGAAAAGCAGTGCGAGGCGCTGACCTGGGCCAAAACGCTGACGCTGACCGACCGCGTGGATTACCTGGCGAATCTTTCGAACAATCTGGTCTATTGCCTGACCGTCGAAAAACTGTTGCAGATCGAAATTCCGGAGCGCGCGCAATGGCTGCGCGTCATGATGACCGAATTTCAGCGGCTCAGCAGCCATCTGGTCTGGTTGGGTACGCACGCGCTCGATATCGGCGCGATGAGCATTTTCTTTTACTGCTTCCGGGAGCGCGAAGAAATCCTGCGGATTCTGGAAATGTTCTCCGGCCAGCGGATGATGACCAGCTACATCCGCATCGGCGGAGTGGCTCTCGAACCTCCGCGCGGCTGGGAAAAGGCCGTGGGCAAATTCATTCGCGGGTTCCCGTCGAAGGTTGACGAGTACGAGAATCTGCTCGATTCGAACCCGATCTGGGGCATCCGCACCAAGGGCGTCGGTTACATTTCGCTCGAAGACATGCTGGACCTTGGCGTCACCGGTCCGATGATCCGAGGCGCGGGCATGGCTCTCGATTGCCGCAAGACGGAGCCGTATTCGAGCTACGACAAGTTCAATTTCAACGTCGCCACGCAGACCGGGAACGATGTGTATGCCCGTTATCGCGTCCGTTTACAGGAAATGCGCGAAAGCGCGAAGATCGTCACGCAGGCGCTGGAAGGGATGCCCACCGGTCCATACGTCGCGGACGCGCCGCACGTGGTTTTGCCGGATCGCGAAAAAATGAAGACGCAGATGGAAGCGTTGATCTATCATTTCAAGATTGTCACAGAAGGCTTCCGCGTCCCGGCCGGCGAAGTGTACCAGTGCATTGAATCGCCCCGGGGAGAGATCGGATATTACATTGTGAGCGACGGCACGGCGAAGCCCTACCGCGTTTACATGCGTACGCCGAGCTTCGCCAACCTGATGGCGCTGCCGATGATGCTCAAAGACACGCTGATTGCCGATTCGATCGCGGCCCTGGGCAGCATGGATTTTGTGTTGGGAGATACGGACCGTTAACGCATGACCTTTTCGCCGCAACTCGAAGACCGATTCGCCAAAATGCTGAAGCGTTATCCTGACGGGAAAACGCGCAGCGCCGTGGTTCCGATGCTGATGTACGCGCAGGACGAGGTGGGTGCCGTGACGCCGGAGCTGATCGCCGAGGTCGCCAGGCGCTGCGGGGTGGAGCCTTTGCAGGTGGATGAAGTGGTCGGGTATTATTCCATGCTGCATCGCAAGCCGCAGGGAAAATATCACGTGCAGGTCTGCACCAACATCAGTTGCCTTCTCGTCGGCGGCGAGGAATTGTACGAGTGCGCGAAGAAAAAGCTCGGCATCGGACACAAGGAAACGACGGCCGACGGGCAGTTTTCTTTAGAAGAAGTCGAGTGCATGGGAGCCTGCTCCTGGGCGCCGGCCGTCGAGATCAATTACGATTTTCATCACTTCGTCACGCCGGCGCAGCTGGATAAATTGATCGACGATCTGAGGAAGGCTCACTAAAGATGCCAAAAAAACTTTTTAACGAGCCGAGCCCTCTTGAAACGCGGGTCGTCAGCAAGAACTTCGGGCTGGAGGGTTCGGAAACCCTGGAGGTCTCCCTCGCCAACGGCGGCTATGCCGCTTTCAAAAAAGCGAAAGGGATGACCCGTGAGGCGATTCTGGACGAAGTAAAGCTGTCCTCGCTTCGCGGACGCGGCGGCGCTGGATTTCCAACTGGTCTGAAGTGGAGCTTCGTGCCTCACACGTCGCCCAAGCCGCGCGTGATCGTGGTCAACGCCGATGAGAGCGAGCCGGGCACCTGCAAGGACCGCCTGTTGATGGAATACGATCCGCACCAGATGATCGAGGGCATTCTGATTGCGAGTTTGGTTGTGGACGCGCACGTTGGCTACATTTATATTCGCGGCGAGTATCGTTACCTGATCGAGGCGGTCGACCGCGCGCTGGAAGAGGCCTACGCGAAGGGTTATTTAGGCAAGAACATCGCCGGCACCGGCTGGGATTTCGATCTGTACACGCATTCCGGCGCGGGCGCTTACGAATGCGGCGAGGAAACGGCGCTGCTCGATTCGATCGAAGGCAAGAGGGGCATTCCGCGCATGAAGCCTCCATTCCCAGCGGTTTCGGGCGCATGGGCTTTGCCGACGCTGCTGAACAACGTCGAGACCTTTTCCGCGATTCCGGCCATCATTCGTGACGGCGGGAAGGCGTTTCTTGAACTCGGGATTCCGAAGGCCGGTGGCACGCGGCTGGTTTGCATTTCGGGTCACGTGAACAAGCCAGGGGTCTACGAACTGCCTCTGGGCTATCCGATGATGAAGGCGATCAACGAAATCGCCGGTGGCATTCCGAACGGGAAAAAGCTTAAAGCGGTCGTTCCCGGCGGATCGTCCTGCCCTCTGCTCAAAGCCGATGAGTGCGATATCAACATGGATTACGACAGCTTGGCGAAGGTCGGGAGCATGCTGGGGTCCGGAGGCATGGTGGTGCTGGATGAAACCACCGACATGGTGAAATTCGCGCTGCGCATCATGCGTTTTTACGCTCACGAAAGCTGCGGCTGGTGCATTCCGTGCCGCGAGGGCACGACGTGGCTCAAAAAGATTTTAGAGCGCTTCAACGCCGGCCACGGCCGTCATGAAGACATCGCTCTGCTCGGTGAGGTTTCGAAAAACATGCTGGGCCGCACCTTTTGTGCTCTGGGCGATGCGGCGGCCATGCCGACCATTTCCATCGTCGAGAAGTTCGCCGACGATTTCGAGAAACGTCTGGCGCGCGACCTGGTGGCGGTTTAACAATGGCGGAATTAGTCAATTTCAAGATGAACGGCCGTGACCTGACGGCCGAAAAAGGCACGCTGCTGATTGAAGCCGCGCGGCAGAACGGGATCGAAATTCCGTCCTTCTGTTATTACGAAGGACTGACGCTGCAAGCGGCCTGCCGCATGTGCCTGGTCGAGGTCGAAAAAACTCCCAAGCTACAAGTCGGCTGCACGCTGCCGGTTGCCGAAGGCATGGTGATTCACACGGAATCGGAAGTGGTGAAGCAGTCCCGCAAGGGGATGCTGGAACTTCTGCTGACCAACCATCCTCTCGATTGCCCGGTGTGCGACAAAGGCGGCGAGTGCGAACTGCAGGACATGGTTTTCCGTTACGGCGCGGGCGAAAGCCGCTTTACGGAGCGCAAAGTTCACACACCCGAAAAACAGTGGTCGCCGGTGGTTTATTTCGATGCGCCGCGCTGCATTCTCTGCTACCGCTGCGTTCGCGCCTGCGATGAAGGAATGGGCGTGAAAGCGCTCGGCGTCGCCAATCGCGGCGTGATCGCCGAGATTGTTCCCAATCATCACGATCACCTGGAGTGCGATGAATGCGGCGCCTGCATCGACATCTGCCCCGTCGGCGCGCTCACCAGCGGGACGTATCGATATCAGACGCGGCCCTGGGAAATGAATCACGTCGGCACCATTTGCACGCATTGCGCCGATGGCTGCCGCACCACGCTCGGTGTCCGCAACGATAAAATCATCCGCGGCAACAATCGCGATCGGTCAGGCATCAACGGCGAATTTCTCTGCGTGAAGGGCCGCTACGCCTTCGATTTCGTCGAGCATCCGGAGCGCCTGCAATCTCCGATGCTGCGCTCCGGCGATCAGTTCGAGCCGATCGCGTGGGCGCAGGCGCTCGAAATCGTGGCTCAGAAATTCAGCGCCGCGAAAACGTTCGGCATCATCGGGTCGAACCACACAACGAACGAAGAGAATTATTTCCTGGCCAAGATGGCGCGGCAGGGATTGCATACCGAGAACATCGATCATCATCGAACGGGCGATCTGGCGACGTTATTCGATGCGCTCTCTGGCAAAAACAATGCCCTGGCGACCACGGCCGACCTTTACAGCGCGAAAGCGATCCTGGTGGTCGGCGCGGATCTGTCGCAGCAGCATCCGTTCCTGGCTTACCAGGCGCGCGCGAACTTCCGTCATCATGCCGCGCACATCTACGCGGTCACCACCGGTCCGGTGCGCGAAGATCAAGAGGCCGCGGCCAGCGTGCGCGTCGATAAAGGCGGCGAAATCGCGGGTGTCGAATCGCTGCGCGACAAGCTGAAGAACGAAGCGGAACTGGTCATCGTTTTCGGCGATGCGATCCAGGGCGATGGCGTCCGCAAACTGGTCGCGTTCGGCGATTCGCTCGGTGTGCCGGTCAAATACGTTTGTCTGGTCGATTACTCGAACTCGCGCGGGGCGTTCGACATGGGCGTGGTTCCGAAGAACGGCGGCCTTTCGGTTGAGCAGATGCTCCAAGCCTCGCTCGACGTGCTTTGGGTTGTCGGCGCGAATCCTCTGAAGAACGCGACGATGTCGCCCAAGCCTTTCGTGGTGGTGCAGGACCTCTTTATGTCCGAAACGGCGAAGCACGCCGACCTGGTTCTGCCGGCGGCGTCGGCGTACGAAAAATCCGGGACCGTTACCAACGTCTGCGGCGAAGCGCAAAAGCTGAAGCACGCTGTCAAGGTGATGGGCACCAAGACGGATCTGGAAATCATGGGGCTGATCGCCAAGGAAATGAAGCTCGACTTAGGGATCTGGCTGCCCGACAAGGTTTTCGAAGAAATTCGCAAGCACGTCCACGGCTATGATGTTTCGAAAGCCGTGATCGACCTCGGCGCAGCCGCCACCGCGCCTTTGAATGGACGGGTCGCCGCGCTGCCCGGCGTGATCCAATCGGCCGGCGACACTCTTTTCACGTCCGGCTCGCTGACCAGGTACTCCAAAATTTTGAACGAAGTGATGGAGTCGCCAGGAACGTTGTATGGGACCAACACCAAGAGCCATGAGTCCATCGAGCCGGGGGCAGTCCAGTCGTGATTTTTAACTTTTTCGTCGTAAGCCTGATCAAATCGGCACTTGTCGCCTTCGTGCTGCTCACTGCGCTGGCCTACATTCAATGGGTGGAGCGCAAGGTTCTCGCGCACATCCAGTTGCGCGTCGGTCCACGTCGCGTCGGGCCGCATGGGCTGCTTCAACCGCTGGCCGACGTCATCAAGCTGCTCACCAAAGAAGACATCCTTCCCTCGCATGTCAACAAATTTTTCTACTTTCTGGCGCCGTTCATCGCGGTGATGTTCGCGTTGATCTCCATCGCCGTGATCCCGTTCGGCACGGAAGTCAAGATCGGATCTTTCTCGACGCCGATGCAGCTGACGGACCTCAACGTCGGCGTTCTGTTCATCCTCGGACTCTCCGGCATGGGCGTGTACGGGGTCGCGCTGGCCGGCTGGGCGTCGAACAATAAATACGCGCTCATCGGCGGCCTGCGCAGTTCCGCGCAGATGATCAGCTACGAGCTGCCCATGGCGATGGCGATCGCCGCGCCTCTGTTGATGCTCAACTCGCTCAGCTTCCGAGAGCTGGTCGACGGCCAGGGCGGATTCTTCCTCGGAGTCATCCCCCGCTGGAGCATTTTTCAAGGACCGTTCCCACAGCTCGTCAGCTTTCTCGTATTCCTCGTCGCTGCCTTTGCGGAAACCAACCGTGTGCCTTTCGATCTGCCCGAAGCTGAAAACGAACTGGTCGCCGGCTTCCACGTCGAATACGGCAGCATGAAGTTCGCCGCGTTCTTCATGGCTGAATACGCCAACATGGTGACGGTTTCGTGCGTCGCCGCGCTGCTGTTCCTCGGCGGATGGCAACCGCTCTGGCCCGTCGAATACGGCTCCGGTTTCGTGCCGGTGATCATCTTCGCCGGCGCCGCCCTGATCTGCTTCTCTCACGCCATCAAGCCCGCGCGCCCCTTCGACCGCATCACTCTGCCGGTGTTCGGCGTGGTGTTCCTGGGAATTGCGGGAATCTTTTTGATCCCGATCGCCGCGACCATCCTGCTGCCGCTGTTCTGGTTCCTGGCCAAAGTCGGCATCATTTTATTTATCTACATCTGGATTCGCGGCACGCTGCCGCGCTTCCGCTACGACCAGTTGATGAACTTCGCCTGGACATTCCTGTTCCCGGTGGCGATCGTCAACCTGTTCGTCACAGCCCTGGCGGTAGCCCTCACTTCAAAATAACTATGGAAGACGCGATACTGTTTCTCCTGTTTGCCGCGATCGCCGTGGTCTGCGCCATCAACCTGGTGGTCCAGACGCACCCGATTTCGAGCGCCCTGTCGCTGGTCGGCGTGATGGGCGCGCTCGCCTTGATCTATCTCCAGTTGGGAGGCGAATTCATCGCCGCCGCGCAGCTGATCGTCTACGCCGGCGCCATCATGGTGCTGTTCATCTTCGTCATCATGCTCCTCAACGCGGGGAAGGAGCATAGGGTCCGCCGGCGCCTCTGGGTGAGTTATGCCGGCGTTCCCTTGCTCGCCGCCTTTATCGGCGTTGCCGCTTACGTGATCGAGCGCATGCTGCCTCCCAGCCCGGGCGCGAAATTCGGCGCCATGACCCACGGCAACCCGCAAGAGATCGGACGCAGCCTGTTTCAGGTCTACCTGCTGCCGTTTGAAGTGACCAGCGTCCTGATCCTGATCGCGATTCTCGGCGCGGTCGTGCTCGCGCGCAAGGAGGTCGATTAATGCCCCAGATTCCCATGCCTCCACAAAGCGTGCCGCTGACCTGGTACCTGATCCTGGGCGCGATCCTGTTCACTCTGGGCGTCGCCGGATTCCTGTTCCGCCGCAACGTCATCACCGTGTTCATGTCGATCGAGCTAATGCTCAACGCGGTAAATCTCAGCTTCGTCACGTTCTCGTACAAATATAAACAGGTTGACGGTCACATTTTCAGTTTCTTTGTGATGGTGGTCGCTGCGGCCGAAGCCGCGGTTGGACTCGCCATCATCCTGACGATTTTCAAAAATCGCCAGACACTCGAAATCGACGAGGTCAGTTCGCTTAAGAACTAAAAGATGCAGCAACTCTGGCTCATTCCCTTACTTCCCCTGGCGGGCTTCGCGCTGAACGGACTGTTCGGCCGCCGCTTCCCGAAAGCTGTCATCAACGCGATCGCCGTCGGTTCGGTGCTGCTGGCGTTTCTCTGGGTCCTCAAATCGCTGAACGCTCTGGGAGCCTTCTCAGGCGGTTTGGAAGAAACCCACGTCGAGCACTACTTCACCTGGATCCAATCCGGAGCGCTGAACATCAGCGTCGATTTCGCCGTCGACCGGCTCACCGCCGTCATGCTGATGATCGTCACCGGCATCGGCACGCTCATTCATATATATGCGGTCGGGTACATGGCGCATGAAGGCGGCTACTACCGCTTCTTCGCGTATCTGAACCTGTTCATGTTTTTCATGCTGACGCTGGTGCTGGGCGCGAATTTCCTGCTGCTGTTTGTCGGGTGGGAAGGCGTGGGATTGTGCAGCTACCTTCTCATTGGCTTCTACTTCTCCGAAAAATTCGCCACCGACGCCGGAAACAAGGCGTTCATCGTGAACCGCATCGGCGACTTCGGATTCTCGCTGGCTATCTTCCTGATCGCGATCCATTTCGGGTCGCTCGATTTCGGAAAGGTTTTCTCGCAGGCGACGGTGCTGCCGATCGAGACGTCTCCCGGCTGGATTACGGCCATTGCGCTACTGCTGCTGGTCGGCGCGACGGGTAAATCCGCGCAGATCCCTCTTTACGTCTGGTTGCCGGACGCGATGGCCGGTCCCACGCCGGTCAGCGCACTGATCCACGCCGCGACCATGGTTACCGCGGGCGTCTACATGATCGCGCGCAGTTCTTCGATTTTCCTGCACTCGCCGATGGCTCTGAATTTCGTTGCCGTCATCGGCATCGCGACGGCGTTCTTCGCCGCCACCATCGGCCTGGTCCAGAACGACATTAAGAAGGTCTTCGCCTACTCGACGGTTTCGCAACTCGGCTATATGTTCGTCGGCCTCGGCACGGGAGCGTTTTCCGCCGGGATCTTCCACGTCATGACGCACGCTTTCTTCAAGGCTCTGCTCTTTCTTGGAGCCGGCAGCGTGATCCACGCTCTTTCCGGCGAACAGGATCTCCGCAAGATGGGTGGCCTGGCAAAAAAGATTCCCATCACCTGTGTCGTGCTCTTCTGCGGCAGCGTCGCCATCTCCGGCGTGCCGGGCACTTCCGGCTACTTCAGTAAGGATTTGATTCTGGAATCTTCGTATCAATACGCGCCGTGGATGTTCTGGGTCGGCCTCTTCACCGCGGGTATGACCGCGTTCTACGTTTTTCGCGCCTTCTTCCTGGCCTTCTTTGGCGAATATCGAGGCGATCAACATCATCCGCACGAATCGCCCTTCGTGATGTGGGGCCCGCTCGCGGTTCTGGCTGCCCTGAGCCTGGGAGGCGGATTCATCAATATCCCAAAATATCTGGAGCCTCTGTTCCCCTCGTCCGAAGGCACTCTGCCCTCGTTCCTATCCTGGACCCCCACGGTCGCGGGCCTCGGGGGCATCGCGCTCGCCTATGTGCTCTACGTCCTCGCGCCCGGCCTTCCGGAGTCGATGGCGAGCGCCTTCCGGCCCGTCTACACTTTGCTCTATAACAAATATTTCATCGACGAAGCCTACGATTCGGCCGTCGTCAATCCGACTATCGACGGTTCGCGCTCGCTGCTCTGGCGCACCATCGACGGGGGAGCGATCGACGGTACCGTCAACGGCGTCGGGAAGACCGCGCGCAGCATTGGGGGCGTTCTCAGGCATCTGCAATCCGGCTATATAAGAAGTTATGCCGGATGGGTGGTGGCCGGAGCCATCCTGGTGGTCATCGTGATGGGCCTCAGGGGGGTCATGTAAATGACCACTCTCGACATCGTCCTGTTCCTGCCGCTCATCGGTTTTCTGGTGATGCTGTTTACGCCCAAGGACAACGCGAACGTTTCGCGCTGGGCGGCACTGGCGATCTCTGTCGGCATTTTCGTCGTCTCGCTGGCGCTGCTCGCGCCCTACTGGTTCGCCTATCCCACCGGATACACTTTCGAAACCAACCACGCCTGGATCAATTACCCGCCGATTCACTATCACGTCGGCCTGGACGGGCTTTCCTTGTGGCTGGTGCTTCTGTCGACGTTCCTGACGCCCATCGCCGTCGTCGTTTCCTGGAAATATATCGATCACCGCGTGAAAGAGTATTTCGCGTTCCTGATCCTTCTGGAATTTGGCCTCATCGGCGTCTTCGTCTCCGTCGACCTCTTCCTGTTTTACGTCTTCTGGGAAGTGGCGCTCGTGCCGATGTACTTCCTCATCGGCATCTGGGGCCACGACCGGCGCATCTACGCTACGGTCAAGTTTTTCCTTTTCACGATGGCCGGATCGGTGCTGATGCTCGGCGCCATCATCTATCTGTACAACCAGACCGGGACGTTCGATTACAACGTTATCCGGCAATTGATCGCCAGCGGCCATCTGGCCCTCACAGAGCGCGCGGAGATGCTGCTGTTCCTGGCCTTCTTCTTTGCATTCGCGGTGAAAGTCCCTCTGTTCCCGCTGCACACGTGGCTGCCCGATGCGCACGTGGAAGCCCCGACGGCCGGATCGGTGATGCTGGCCAGCGTCATGCTGAAAATGGGTACCTACGGACTGCTCCGCCTCTGCGTGCCTCTGTTTCCGAACGCCGCGCATCACTCCGCGCCGTGGGTCAACGCGTTGGCGATCACCGGAATTATTTTCGGAGCCTGCGTCGCTCTCGTCCAGCCCAACATGAAAAAGCTGGTCGCCTATTCTTCCGTCAGCCACCTGGGATTCGTCGTCCTCGGCATCTTCTCCTTCACCCAGCAGGGGCTCGACGGAGCCGTCTACCAGATGCTCGCCCACGGCATTTCGACTGGCGCGCTGTTCGTCCTCGTAGGCTTCCTGTATGAGCGCCGTCATTCGCTGGAAATCTCAGCCTATGGCGGAGTCGCCACGGCCGCGCCGAACCTGGCTATTGTATTTTCGATCACGACGCTTGCGTCCATAGGCCTGCCGATGCTGAGCAACTTCGTCGGCGAATACCTGGTCCTGCAGGGCGCCGCGGAGGCGAATTTCAACTATGCCGTCGCCGCCGCTCTTGGCGTGATTCTCTCCGCCTGCTACATGCTGTGGCTCTACCAGCGAATCTTCTTCGGAAAACCATCGGAATCCGTGACGCACCACGTGTTCGACCTCACCGCACGCGAATGGGCCGCGATTCTTCCTCTTCTCGCCCTGATGTTCTGGTTGGGCAGTTTCTCGCAAACATTCATGCCGGCGATCACCACGCAAAATGCGGTCATCCTCAAATCGATTGTGGTGCAGCCTGTTGTAGCTGCTGCCGCCTCCTCGCAGGAGGTCCGCTAGCATGATGCCCACCAACGCAGAGTACATGCGCTTCCTGCCGGAGATGATCCTGACGATCACCGGCATCGTGATCATGTTGCTCGAGGCGATGCTTCCCGACGACAAGAAAACCATTTTCGCGCCGCTTTCCATCGCCGGGCTCGCCGCCGCGCTGGTAGCCGCCGCCACCGCTGACCCTGGAAACGCCTTCCACGACATGCTGATCATCGATACGTTCGGGACATTTTTCCGCGTCCTGGTCATCGGCATCGGGATCCTGGCCGTCTTCATGAGCTCCGAATATCTGGCCCGCGAAAATCATCCGGGCGGTGAATTCTACGCTCTGCTGATCTTCAGCGTCATGGGCCAGTGCGTCATGGTCACCGCCAATGAGCTGATCATGATCTTCATCGGCCTGGAAATTTCGTCGATTGCTAGCTACATCCTCGCCGGCTACCTGCGCGACGACGTCCGCAACAACGAATCCGCCCTGAAATACTTCTTGCTTGGGTCGTTTGCAACCGGATTCCTGTTGTACGGCGTGTCGTGGATCTACGGCATCACCGGCGTCACCAATCTCGAACTGGTCCGCCATGCGATTGAAACTCCAGGCTTCGATTCGTTCGCCCTGGCCGGCGTCGCCGCCGCGCTGATCTTCGTCGGACTCGGCTTCAAAATCTCCGCCGCGCCGTTCCAGGTCTGGGCTCCCGACGTTTATCAGGGAGCGCCCGCGCCCGTCTCCGCGTTCCTCTCGGTCGGCCCTAAAGCGGCCGCGTTCGCGATTCTGCTGCGCATCTTCCTCACGGCCTTCGGCCCCATCTCCGACCGCTGGACCCCTTTCCTCTGGACCTGCGCGCTGGCGACAATGATCGTCGGAAATTTCGCGGCTTTGAAACAAACGAACATCAAGCGCATGCTGGCCTATAGTTCCATCGCCCACGCCGGCTACGTTCTGGTCGCCGTGACCGCGCACTCCGATACCGGAGCCGCCGCCGCGATGTTTTATCTGGCCGCGTACGCGCTGACCAACCTCGGCGCCTTCGCCGTGGTCACCTGGTTCGCCCGCAAAGGCGAACAATACGTTTGCATCGACGATTTCTCGGGCCTCGCCCAGCGCCAGCCCATGATGGCCGCCATGATGACGATTTTCCTGCTCAGCCTGATCGGCGTCCCGTTAACCGGCGGCTTCTTCGGCAAGTTTTATATTTTCAAATCCGCTCTGGACGCGAACTTGGTCTGGTTGACCATCCTCGGCCTGCTGAACAGCGCGGTCGCCGCATATTACTACCTGCACATCCTGGTCGTGATGTACATGAAGGAGCCAGGCGAGTCGGTAGAAAACGTCCCGCCCGCGGGTTTCGGCCTGAAAGTGGCGGTCATCGCTTCTGCCGTGGGAACGTTGATCCTGGGCATCTTCCCGTCGGTGATCCTGGATTACGCCAGCCGCACAGTCTTGAAGTAACCTTCCAGCAGGCTTGTCGACAATTCAGCCCCATGCGTCAGCTTGGCGCTTATATAAGATGAACTCCGGTGGTTTTGGTGGCGCGGACTTTAGTCTGCAGCGTCGGCTTCAGCCGACGTCTGATTCGGCCGGACATCGGCTTAAGCCGATGCTGCAAGCTGAAGCTAGCGCCACCTCCTTACTGCCTCTTTATCGTAATCGTAAACGGGCCCGTCTCGTCGATAACGGTGAAGCCGGCGGGCGGTCTGAACCATGACGCCTCCGGCTCGGTGCGGTTGATGTTCGTCAACTGAGTTGTGTCATCCCTGGCGAGATCCAGGAATCTCGATTGCACGACCATCTTCAGCTCCGGCGAATACCAGCTTTCCTGAGTCTCCACGTACGGGCGGTCGTCGTCGGCGGTGCCAGTAGGAAACGTGGTTGTCGTTCTTGTGCCCACGGCCGTAACCCCTTCAACATTCATTGTGCCGAGGCTCTCTGTCGATCTTTGGGGACGAATCCTCGAAGACGCCGCCGGCAGCGGGCCCGGGGGTCGCAGGGCGGATAACAATACCCGGTGAGCAACTTTGTTCTGTTCGTCGAGAACATAGTAGAACCCTCCCACCGGGTCTTGTATCTCGGTTAGCGTGAACCCTCCACTCTCACCGGGCTGGTAAGGAGACTCCCAGATGTCTTCCCGCACGCGCCCCTGAAAATCCCGCTTTAACTTATAGAATCGTCGCGGCTGCGCGATATGGGTTCCGTCGCCCATGATTTGTACCCGTTCCGCAACCATGTCGCCGGAGAAGGGTGACCCAGTCTTGAAGGCACGCTGGGCCTTTGCGGTGATTGTAGCGGTCATCACATCGCCATGTTGCTCAGTCTGAATTGATCGCTGCAGTTGCCCAAACGCCACCTGCGACAACAGGACAACGAGGATTCCACGCATGCCCGAATTTTACTACGCCAGCACGCTCAACGCGCTCTGCGTCATTTGATCCTCGGTCTGTGCGAGCTTCGCATCGACCGCGAAACTATCTCGCGCTGACATCAGTGAAACCATTTCCGTGCTCAAGTCGACCGTGTCCGTAGCCGGCTGCGCTACCCGCGTTGCAATTTGATTGACCGTCGTTTCGGCCGACAGCATGCCGGAAAGAGGAGTACTAAAGTCGATCATGCCTCCCTTATCGACCTTTAGAAATAATTTCTTAATTCCGCAAATTTCCCAACAATTCGCAGCCTCTCGCCGCCCTCTTGCAAATCCTGATGCTCCAGCACCCAGGTATGCGGATGCGGCACCAGCACCGCGTTCAACCCTGCTTCCAAGGCCGGATTAATGTCCGACTTCGGCGAATTTCCGATCATCCACGTCTCCGCCGGACGAAACTTTCGGTCTTCCACCAGGCGACGGTACGCCGGCGCGTCTTTTTCCTTGACGATCGCGGTGTGCGCGAAATACCGGCCCAGGCCGGAGCGGTCGACTTTCATCCGCTGCTCTTCGGGATGCCCTTTGGTGAACAGCGTCAGATCATGACGGCCCGCCAAATCCCCTAACGTTTCTTCCACGCCGTCGATTACTTCGAGGGGCTGCTCCAGAATCCTCTTCGCTAGAGACATCACGTGTTCCAGGTCGTCCTCGCGGATTTCGCGCTCCGCCAGGTGCCTATACGCCTGCTGCAGATTCTTCCCGAAATTCAGCGACCCATAGCCGTGGATCTTGGCGTTCACCAGCTCAATTTCATTGAGCACGTCGCGCACCTGCGGGGCCGTCAACGCCGAATGATCCAAGAACGCGCAAAAATCCTCGAACGCGCGCTCGAAATAGATGTTGTTCTCCCACAGCGTGTCGTCCGCGTCGAAGACCAGGTTCATTCGATGCCGCTCACGCCCCGGCCGTGCCCGTTGCGCGGCGCGACCTCTTTCACGTGCTGAATCCTCTTTTGCCGCAGGTTGTGAACGGGGAAAAAATCGGCGAGCTGGCGGATGCGGTCGGCTTCGCTGCGCGACGTCAGAATCGATTGCCGGAACCCCAGGTCCACCACCGGCGCGGCGAGCCGGAAACTCAGCTGCGGCCCGTCCAGATCGAGAGCGTCTTTCGATACCTCCCGATACCCATCGATGGCCCTCTGCCGTGTTTCGGGCGCCACCGGCGATTCTTCTTCGTCATCGAAAAACTCCACCGACCCGCGCAGAAACGAGCGGTCGTCATTGAGACGCATGATCTCGAACCGCCTGCGCCCGCGCGCCAGAATGTCCAGGCGGCCGTCGGGATATTCGCGCAGCACTTTGTCGATCAGCGCGGTGCAGCCAGTATTCACGATTCCTTTTTCGTTGGCCAGGATCACACCGAATTCCTGGCGATCTTGAATCACTTCGGCGATCATCTCCTTATAGCGGTCCTCGAAAATGTGGAGAGGCAATTCGGCGCCGGGCAACAGCACCACCTGGAGCGGAAAGAGAGGCAACAAACCCGGCTGCATGCTACCATTATCACTTTCGCGCGCACGCGCTGTCAGAACAACATGATTCTTAAGCTCAAACGCACGCCGGGCATCTATCTTGCAGGCTTCATGGGCTGCGGCAAATCGACCGTTGGGCGAGCTCTGGCCGATGAACTGGGCTGGAATTTTTTCGATTTAGACCACGACATCGAAAGCAGCGCCGGCTCGAACATCGGCGAAATATTCGACGCCCAGGGGGAGGAGATGTTTCGCGCTCTGGAATCGGCGGCGCTCGCCAAACGCGTGCGGGCGGTGGAATCGGGGCATCCGCAGGTGATCGCGCTCGGCGGCGGCGCGCTGATGAACGACAAGAATTTCGAACTGGTCATCAACCACGGCGTCGTCGTCTGGCTGGACGCGCCTTTCGATTTGATCGAGCGCCGCGTAGCCGCTGAATCGCACCGGCCCTTGGCGCGTGATCCTCAAAAACTGCGCGAGTTGTTCGATCTCCGCTCGCCGCGTTACGCGCAGGCCCATTATCGCGTCGAGGCGCCGGACGAAGAGGCCGTCGCGACCGTGCAGCGGATTCTCGCCCTGCCGCTGTTTTGATGAGTACCACTCGCAAACACGCCCTGCAAATCTTCCGCGCCGCGCTGGCCGCCGCCGATCCGCAGGAAGCCGTGCTGCGTCATTTAAAATTCGACGGCCGCACGCTCACTGCCGGGCGCCGGAAATATTCCCTCAAGAAATTCGACCGCATCCAAGTTATCGGGGCAGGGAAGGCCAGCGCTTCCATGGCCCGGGCAGTCGAACGCCTTCTCGGGCGGCGCGTCTCGGGCGGATGGATCAACGTGAAAGACGGCCACACCGCGCACCTGCGGAGAATTCACCAACAGGAATGCGGCCATCCCGTCCCCGATGAGCGAGGCGTGGAAGGCGCGCGGCGGATGGAGGAAATTGCGCGCGAAGCAGGCCCCCGTGACCTGCTGATCTGCGTCATTTCCGGAGGAGCGTCCTCGCTCACTCCCGCTCCTGTTCCTCCGATGACGCTTCATGAGAAGCAGGAACTGACGAAGAAGCTACTGGCCAGCGGCGCGACGATTCACGAAATCAACACCGTGAGGAAACATCTGTCGTCGTTCAAAGGCGGACAACTCGCGAAGCTCGCTTACCCTGCCACGACCATCGCGCTGATCCTTTCCGACGTCATTGGCGACGATCTGGACGTGATCGGCTCCGGCCCCACCGTTGGCGATCGGGCAACCGTGGACGACGCGCGAGCGGTGCTCTCCAAATACGGCATCATGCAGAACGTCGAGTTTCATGAAACTCCGAAACCCGGCGATCCGGCGTTCGACCACGTGCAGAACATGATCGTCGGCAGCAACGAACAGGCGATCGACGCCGCGGCGCGGCACGCGAAGCTCCTGGGCTATCGCACGATGGTGCTCTCGACCAGAATCGAAGGCGAGACTCGCGACGTCGCGCTGGTCCACGCGGCTATCGCCAAAGAAATCCTGGCCACGGGGCGCCCCCTGCGCCCGCCCGCTTGTGTCCTCTCGGGTGGCGAGACGACGGTCACGATCCGAGGCACTGGCTTGGGGGGACGTAATCAGGAATTCGTGCTGGCCGCGGCTATCACGATCGATGGCGCCGGGCCGGTAACCGTCCTCAGCGCGGGCACCGACGGCACCGACGGGCCTACCGACGCGGCGGGCGCGATTGCGGATTCGTCGACGGTGTCACGAGCGAGGCCTCTCAACGCTGCGGCTTTTCTGGCGAACAACGACTCGTATCATTTTTTCGAGAAGGTCGAGGGGCTGATCAAAACCGGGCCGACGGGGACGAACGTGATGGATGTTCGGGTCGTGTTGGTGGAATAAGCCCGATTTTGTTGTATAAAACAATTTAGAGCGTTTCTGTTTGAGGAAAATGAGAGCGGGTCCTCTCGGATCATCGCGAGAGGGCGAGGACGCGCGTCACAGGTTTCCCACAGGAATTTGCAGAGGCTAACTGCGGCAAGCAAACGCTCAAAAAGTTGATTGTTGCGCGGCGATGAACCCGATATGCTGCACCTATGAAGCTGCGCGACTTTCTCGGAGAGCTTACTGGCGCGGGCTGCGTTTTCCTGCGACACGGCGCTCGCCACGACCTCTGGCTTAATCCGGGCAACGGTCAAAAAGCGGCCGTTCCGCGCCATGCGGAAGTCAAGAAAACAACCGCTGCATCAATCAAAAAGGACCTGGGGGTTTAGACTTCGACGGTGATTTCTTTGGTTTCAATTTCTGTTGGGCCGAGTTCTTGCGTGTCGTCTGTCACGAGCTGATAAGCGTCCCGGATGTTATCCTCGAGTTCCGCGAGCGTCTCGCCCTGGCTGATGACCCCCGAAACCTCTTTCAGCCGGCCGACGTACCAGCCGTCGTCCATCCAATACTCCAGAGTGAAGTGACGTAGCATGATTCGAGTTTAGTACGAAGGCATGAACTGAAACCACCGCCGTCATCCGCGGTCAATTAAGATAAGCGAATGGCCAAACCTGTAGTCAAATGCCCGGTCGAAGAGGCGATTCGTGTGATTGGAGGCAAATGGAAGCTGCTGGTCCTGCGGTCGCTCCTGTTGAATGGACCGCAGCGGTACAACGAACTGCTAGCGAGCGTCACTGCCATCAGCGCCAAGGAGCTCACCCGGAATTTGCGGGTGCTGACGAAGGCTGGGCTAGTGCTGAGCGGCGGAACCCGCTACGAGCTGACGAAATTGGGCGAAGAATTAATGCCGACGTTCAAGACGTTGCTCAAATGGGGCACGCACCTTCCAGTGCGTTGACACGTCGCCGGAGGCGGGGCGAGAATGGATCACCCATGAAAGCCTTTGCCGTGAAAATTACCATTCGCGCAAATCCAGAGAGCATATGGAAGCTGTTGACCGATGCCTCCGGCTATACCGATTGGAACAACACCGTTTCCAAAATCGAAGGCAGGATCGCGCTTGGCGAAAAAATCACGGTGCATGCCAAGATTAATCCCGGCCGCGCCTTTCCCGTTCGCGTGACGCGGTTTGAGCCATCGAGAAAGCTGGTCTGGACCGGAGGGATGCCGCTCGGATTGTTCAAGGGAGAGCGGACGTTTACGCTCACCCCTGGGTCGAACGGCGACTTCGAGTTTTCGATGCGCGAAGAATACACCGGCCTGATGGCTCCTTTGATCGGAAAATCCATCCCCGATTTACAACCGGCATTCGACGAATTCGCGAGCGACTTGAAACGCGCGGCGGAGGCGGCCGTTTGATATACTCTCGCGAGTATGAAACGACAAATTACGCGCGTGATTCTGGCGAGCCTGGTGATTTCAGGAGCATCGCATGCCTTGGCGCAGGAGCCTTCCCTGTACCTCAAGATTATCCGCGAGGACATCAAGTCCGGCAAAGCGGCGGCGCATGAAAAGAGCGAGATGGCTTTTGTTCGCGCCTTCTCGAAATCCAAGTATCCGAATTACGTGGCTTGGGAGGCGATGACCGGACCCAGCCAGGCATGGTTCCTGGAGCGATACGACAGCTACGCCGCCCTACAAGCGGCGTCCGGGATCTCCAATTCTGAGCCTTTGAACACCACGCTCGGACAACTCGACGAGGCGGACGGCGCTCTGCGCACGGGCGAGCGAAATATGATCGCCCGGTATCAAAAGGACCTGAGTTATGCGCCGGTCCCCGCGAATCTCGCCAGGTATCGTTACACAAGGGTGGCCACGATACGAATCCACCCGGATCGCACGTCGGAGTTCGCGGAGATGCGCAAAATCCTGAACGATGCGTTTGAAAAGAGCGGATCCAAGCAACGCAGGGTGGTTTATCGCGTTATGTATGGCGCGCCCGACGGGACTTATCTTGTCCTCGCCGGGATGGAATCCTTGAAGGCATTGGATGAAGCCGGGCTTCCCTCGCTGGGCGAGGGCTACACGCAGCGGTCTCAGGTCGCGCTTATTTCGAGCGAGTCGACGCTGTTCGTGGTCAATCCGAAGATGAGCTATCCGCCGAAGGAGTACATCGCCGCCGACCCGGATTTCTGGGCGCCGAAGCCGAAGCCGGCGGCGAAGTAGGCAAGTATGGCTCGTCGCAGATTCTGCGCCACGAGAGAATGCAACAGTTGCATAATGTGGATTCTGTAGTCCGCTAGCCCACGAACTCGGCCAGCTTCACGCCGTGATCGGCGGCGATCATTTCGGCGGCTTTTTCGCCGATCATGATCGATGCCGCGTTAGTGTTGCCGCTGACGATGTTGGGCATAATGCTGGCGTCGGCTACTCGCAGGTTATTCACGCCCATCACGCGCAGGCGCGGGTCCACTACGCTGCCGATGCGGCAGGTGGAAACCAGGTGATAAACGGTGATCGAGAAGTGCATCGCCATATCGGCCAGCAGTTCGTCGGTCAAGGGCTCGCCTTCGGTGTAACCGTGCTTCTTCGCGATTACCGGAGGTACATGCATCGCAGCGAGCTTGCGATGGGCAGGCCAGTTCGCGACGATTTCCAGCGCGCGGCGCATGACGGCCACCATCACTTTTACGTCGTGCGGATCGGCGTAGTAGTTCATGCGGATGGCGGGATGGGAGGCGGGGTCGGCACTCTCCAAAGCAATTTCTCCTTCGCTGTGCGGCAATACCGGATTGGCCAGGATGATGATGCTCTCCTTATCGGGGGCGAGTTGCGTGGCTGCGTCGTCGAAATATTTCGCGAGGTCGACATTGAGGCAGGCGCTCCATAACTCCGGCGTGTAGCCGGAGAGGAAGCAGGCGATCTGACCGTCGTGGCTGTGCGTATCGCCAAGGCCTGTCGAGAACCAGACGCCGGCATCGTACAAAGAGGACGACGCCAGGCTGTTGCCGGTCGTCGCCCATTCGATCAGGCGGCGCTGCGCTTCGTCCTGTAGGGGTTCCATGGCCGGTGGCAGCGCGTCCGGTCCCATGGACAGCGCGACCTCGACGATCGGCACGCCGACGCCGGGGGCGTGGAAAAACAGCGCGGCCTGGATGTGATCTTTCAGGTGTTTCCCGACATGGGGCGAATCGACTATGCAAGTCACGCCCGCCGCTTCGAGTTCGCGGCGAGGGCCGATGCCGGAGAGCATCAGCAAATGCGGGGAGCCGACAGCGCCTCCGCTCACAATCACTTCCTTGCTTGCGCGAATCGTTTTCAGCCCGGCGGCCGTGCGATACTCGACACCTTTCGCTGTCTTTCCATCAAGAAGAATGCGGGTGGCGTGCGCGCCAGTGAGGATGGTCAGATTCGGGCGATTTTCCGCGTCGCCTTCGAGGAACGCGCGGTAAGTGCTCGACCGCTTGCCCTTCTTGGTCGTGGTCTGAAACAGAGACGCGACGCCGGATGGACCTCCGCGGTCGCGTCCGTTGTAATCGCCGCGAGGAATGCCCGCGGCGACAGCCGCTTCGACAAATTCGCTGGCGCCGGGCAGGATCGGAGAGCGCACCGAGACCCCAAGAGGCCCGGCACTGCTGTGCGCCGGCGCGTCGATCGCGATTTGATCGCACGGACAGAAGCCTTCGCTCTTGCGGAAATAAGGAAGCACGTCCGCGTAGCTCCATCCGGTGGCGCCGTTTTCGGCCCAGGAATCAAAATCGCCGGGATGGCCTCGGACGTACGCCATATAATTCAAGCCGGAAGAGCCGCCGAGCATTTTGCCGCGTGGCACAGGCATGCGGCGGCCGTGGAGCCCGAGGCCCGCGTTGCCGGGGTCAGCGGTGTACATCCAGTCGGTGGCGGGATTCAGCTGCATGGCGGAGCAGGCGACGGGCATCTGCTCGACATCCGGCGGACGATTGCCTGCTTCGATGAGAGCGACCCGGCACGTGGGGTCTTCCGAAAGCCGTGCCGCGATGACCGCGCCGGCGGATCCTGCGCCTACGACGATGAAGTCGAATCTATCTGACATGCCTACGTGGTGTCCTTTTCGTCTGGTAAAGCATAACACCGTGGCGTACGCACTCGTGCGTGCCGCGTCGAGACTCGTCTCGATGCCCGCTACTGGTCGACTTTTTTCAAGGACTGAGCGGGCGTCACGCTCGTCGATGGGGCGTCTACTTCAGGAGCGAAGGGCTTGTCGTCGGCGGTTGCCTTGCGGACGGTCATTTTGCCGTGCTCGGTTTGCAGGTTGATTACCGGGCCTCCCGAGGAACCGCGGATAGAGCCGCCGTTGCCGTTGCGCTCCGTGTGCAGGGGGGCGCCGAAATCGGTGTAGGTTTCGCCGCGCGCGGTGGTTCCGGTCAGGTCGAATTTCGCGGCCGGGGGCAGCGACACTTCGACGTCGCCGAAACGGGCGTGGACGTCCATTTTTGCGACCGGCAATTTTCCGGGGCGCAGTTCGACGTCGCCACGCTCCACCGACACTTCTAAAGAGTTGGTGAAATCGCTGATATGGACATCGCGCGAACGTGTCGTCAGGCGCACCGGGCCGACCAGGTTATTGGCGGTGAAATCGCCTAGCGCCATGCGCACCTGGCCGGGAAGTTTTTCGATGTTGAGATCGGTCTGCTGCCCGTTGAAGCGCAGAGGCTTCGAAATGTTGCGCAGCTGGATGACGCCGGAATACGTGCCGGCGATGGTGACCTGGCCGTCGATATCCTGCAACTCGACGTCCGCTCCGTGGCCCTTCATATCGACCGGACCCTTCACGTTGATGGCGCGGATGATGTCGCTCTTGCGGGTGTCGATCTTCACTTCGCCGCCGATGTTCTGAAGCCTTACGCCGGCGTTGTCGGAGACGATCTCGACATTTCCCGCGACGTCCGTGATATCGAAGTCGCCGTAGCGTCCGTGCGCTTCAATGGTCGCCCCCTTGGGCACGGTGATTTCCATTTCGTCGGTGATGCGCTGGTTGCCGGAGACGTGTTCCTGATTGGTGCGGATGGTCAGCTCGCCGGGTTCGCCCGTGATCTCGAAAGGCGAATCGGTATTGGCGCGGTCGGCTCCGCTCTGCTCCAGGCTGCGGATGGTTTTGTGGCCGGTGACTTTCACCGAGGTCGAATCGGCTCCGGTGATGCGGGCGTTGCCACGAAAGGCTTCAATGATCACGCGAGGGGCCTTGGTCGCCGGTTTTTCACCGGAGATCGGAAAGTCGAAGCTCTCCCCGAACATGTCGATGCCGCCCATGGTGATGCCGCTGTGCGGCCACCAGGTATCGAAGCTGCGTACGGTGTGGACGCTGAAGCCGATCATGCAGAGGAAGACGATGAGAATCCATTCGCCGCCGGACATCCCGCGCGACGGGAGCTCTTTTTCCGTCGCCGCCCAGAACAGGATTTCGGTCAGCCGCAGCACGCCCCACAGGATCAGCAGCGTGGGCCAGTAGCGGGCGAAATAGTCGATCAGCGCCAGGTCCGGATACATGTTCCGGGCCAGGAACAGGACTCCGATTCCGATGAGCAGCAACGGCGCGACAATCGATGTACGCTTCATTTTGGATTTCCCTTATTGAGAGCTACGGACGCTCGAACGCTCCGCGAGTTTGAAAATGCCGAAGACGATCAAAAGCACAGGCCAGGTGCGGGCGAAGCTGACCGTGCCGAAGTGGTCGATGGAGAGAAGGACGCCGAGAGTGATCAGCATGATCGGGCCTCGAACGGCGCAGAGAAGTCCGGGCGTCATTGCGCGCCTCCGTTTTCAGAGGAGCCGGACATCCGCGCGTATAACATGTACACCCCGACGCCGATCAGCAGCACGGGCCAGTAGCGGATAATGCGCTCCACCTGGAATAAATCGAGATTGTTGAGCAGGAAGATGACGCCGAGAACGATCAGCAGGATCGGGGCGACGGGAAATTTATTGGCGCCGTGAACCGGGAACAGGCTCGAGAATTCGTCGACCACCAGCCCCTGTTGACGCCGCTGGGCGGTGTGATACGCCTCAAACGCCATGTAGGCGAAGAAGGAGGCCAGCAGCAGGCCGAGCAGAGGCTCGAATCCCCGCGCCGCGCCGTTGCTGAGGACGCTGATGGTGAGTCCGACGATGATGACGTGCACCAGGCCCTTGGCGTATTGGCCGTTGTAAATCGCACCGACTCCGGGGATCAGGCCGAGCACGAACGCCAGTCCGGGCGACGCCTCGTGATTGGCGACGGGCGGCGAAACCGGCACTGTATACGGTGACGTGTAGGGCGATTCCGCTGCCGAGGGGATCGGAATCGGAGGTACTGTCTGTTGTTGCATGGGAACGTGCTCCTCGCAATAAATAGTCCCGTGCGCGTTGCGCACGTTGGTTTCATCGAGCGGCTTGCCGCAGGCGCGGCAATAGCCGACGACTGCCGGGGATGCTTTGGGCGCCTCCGGTTGAGGCGTCGCTTCGGGTTTAGGTTCTTCGGGGCTCATTTTGTTGCCGGGGTCGAGGTCGCGGCGGGCTGATTGTTCGCCACGTCGCTGCCGTCGTCTCTCCACTCCTTCACTCGCGATTCGATTTCGTAGACCAGCCGCAGACTCTCGTAATACTTCACGCCCCTCTGCCAGGTGCGCGTGGCGCGATCCTCGGCCGCGGTCCAGATCTTCACCGGATCCAGGTCCGACGGCGTCAGGTGCCGGACCTCGATTCCGGCAAACCGTCCCAGCATGGCGAAGGACAACAGCGTCATCGCCATTCCCATCGCATAGCGGGGCTGTAATACCGGCTCCAGAAATTTGCCGCCAAGGCGGTTGCCGAAAATCCGCCTTACCCAAGACGGCTTCACGGCCACATGACTGGGGCCGCTCGAAACCTCAAATAGAATGCGGGTAACAAGCTCCGGAGGAGCGGTTACCTGTGCCGCGCGCTCCATGAACGAAACCGCGCCCGCGACGTCGGCGGCCAGTTCCTTACACGCCGGGCACGCAGACAGATGGTTCTCCAGCGCGGATTTTTGATCCGCGGCGAGCGTGCCGTCCACATAATCGGCGAGTAGAATTTCGACGTCAGCGCAGTTCATATTACTTTCGCAGCCCCAGGGGTGCGAGCCAAACCCACGTCGGCACTTGCCCCACAACCGCCCTAACCCGCAGCCTGGTTTTCTCCTGGCTACTGGCTCCTGGCTGCTGGCTACTCTTTCTCACATCCGCCTCCGCAATACACGCGCCAGTTCGGCGCGGCCGCGATTTAAACGGGATTTTACGGTTCCTTCGGGCACGTTCAATACCTGGGCGATTTCCCGGTATTCCAGCTCCTCCAGATCGCGCAAGATTACAGTCTCTCTCAGTTCCGGGGACAATCTCTGCAGCGCGCTCTGCAACATCTCGCTCGCTTCGCGTCCGGCCACCAGGCCGTCCGTGCGAGCCGACATCGCGGTTTTTTCTTCCAGCATCGGCAGTTGTTCCTCGATCGAATCCGTCGCCCGGTCCAGCTTCGTCCGCCGGTAATGATCGATCAGCAGGTTGCGGCTCAGCCGGGACAACCATACGGTAAAGGAACCCTCGCCGGATCGAAAACTCTTCAGCGACCGGAACACGCGCAGAAAAATTTCCTGCGTCAGGTCCTGCGCCTCCTGATCCGAGCCCACAAACCGGTAGCAGATGGCGTACACACGACGGGTATGGACCTTCACCAGATCCTCCCAGGCGGCCTCTTCGCCTCCCAGGCACCGCTCGATTAACTGGGTATCCGCATCCAAAAATGTATTCCACGGGCCCGCTTTGAAACCCGTCAGGGTGCCTATCGTGCTAATCTGACCAACTGTGGCTATGGCTGCCATTGTTTCTTCGTTCCGTGCCCGAGAATATTACGTACCTGTAATGAGAACGAAGAACAATCATGAGAAGTTCGATCTACATTCTAGCCCACCAACCGGGCGTTCCGGGCTGGCGGTAACCATTTGACCAGGAAATACGTTGGCGTAAGCCTCGGTATCGCCGCCGCGCTGGCCCTGGCGGGGTTCGTCGTCTACCGCTGGCGCACGTCTGGATTTGCCTGGCACGAGTTCACCAAGGCCCTGGCCGGCGTCGACTGGTCGTGGCTGGCGCTGGCGCTGGCGCTGATCATGGCCACCTATGTGGGCCGTGCGCTGCGCTGGGAGGTGATGCTGCGGCCTTTACGAAAACATACAAGCCTTTGGCGGATTTTTTCGGCGACCGCGATCGGGTTCACGGCAGTCGTGCTGTTCGGGAGGGCGGGTGAGCCGGTGCGCCCCTACCTCATCGCGAAGCGGGAGGATGTGACGTTTTCGAGTCAGGTAGCGGCGTGGGTGGTAGAGCGAATGCTCGACCTGCTGATGGTGCTGGTGATTTTCGGGATCGCTTTATCGCAGATCTCGCGCAGCGCCATTCAGCACGGCCCGCGTGTAAGGATCGTGCTCGAAGCCGGGGGATATACGGCGGGCATCATCGGCGCGGCGTGCCTGGCGCTGCTGCTCGGGTTGCGGAAGTTCCATGGCCGCGTGCAGGAGCGCCTGATGGAGGGTCTTTCGTTCCTGCCCGCGCTGCTCGCCGCGAAGGTCGAAAAAGCCCTGAAATCGTTCGGGGAGGGGATGGAATCGACGCGCAGCGGCGCGCGTACGGCTCTGCTGGTGTTCTATACGGTGGTGGAATGGTGCGTCATCGCGGCCTCGTTTGGATGCGTGTTTAAGGCGTTTCCGGCGACACACGATCTGGGCGTGACCGACGTGGTGATTTTGCTCGGTTTCGTGTGTTTTGGGAGCATTGTGCAGATTCCCGGCGTCGGCGGAGGCATGCAGATCGTGACGGTGCTGGTGCTGACGGAATTTTTCGGCATTACGCTCGAAACAGCCAGCGGAATCGCATTGGTATTGTGGATCATCACATTCGTAGTGATCGTGCCACTGGGGCTGGCGCTGGCGTTCCACGAGGGAATCAAATGGCGAAACTTGCGCCACATCGAGCCAAACGCAAACGGGGGAGCTGGATCATGATTTTAAGTGGAGCAGGCGGTTCCGCCTGCCATTTCAGAGATTCGAAACCGGATGATTTGTTCGCACTCCTAAATAACCCCAAGCTGGACGCTGACCGCTCCCGATGGTCGCGGCTCCAAAAGAACGTTGATTCTACGGGGCTGGAAATAGAGCCGCGACTATCAGGAGCGGTCAGCGCCGGACTTTTCACACAGACTCTGACGAAAGGGGCTGGACGGCCTCTCAACAAACTATTCACGCGGCCGCGCCATTAGTTCAATATGACCTGTCCATTTTGTAGCCATCGTCAGGACCGCGTAATCGATTCCCGCGAATCGAAGGAAGGAGACGTTATCCGGCGCCGTCGCGAGTGTCTGAAGTGCGAGCGCCGCTTTACCACCTACGAGCGCAGTGACGAAATCCCCTACATGGTCGTCAAACGAGATGGGAGGCGAGAAAAATTCGATCGCCAGAAGGTGCTCGAAGGGCTGTTGAAGGCGTGCGAGAAAAGGCCGGTGCCTATGGCCAAGCTGGCCGAAGTGGTGGACGAAGTCGAATCGAAGCTGTCCGACACGCCGGACAGGGAAATGGCGACTTCTGAAGTGGGCGAACTGCTCATGAAGAGGCTGGTGGCGCTCGATAAGATCGCATATGTCCGGTTTGCATCGGTTTACCGGGATTTCCAGGACGTGGAAGCGTTTCTTGCCGAGCTCAAGGACCTTCTCCAGAAGCGCGGCTGAAGGTTAAGTTGCTGAAATACTGTAACCGATGGCGTCCAGAAACATCTTTTCAGATAGGGACTTAACTTAACGAAGGAAGCCTGTTATACTCGGTTGTACCATTTTGACGAACAGAAGGACGGAGTGTGCCGTGCGGATTACGACTAAGTCCTTGCGGATCAAATGGTTACGTGTGTAATCCCAGGCAATTGGTAGAAGATATTTGAAGAACCCCAACGTAGTATTTCCCTTTTCGGTGCGACCGAAGTGTTTGACGCGGCAGAGGGAGGGCGTATGAGAGTGGGGAAGGTGACTGCTGTGGACGAGTTAGAGGATCAATTCTCAGGCGAAAATCACGAACCTCTGGGCCTTCCTTTCGATGAGGAAGCGAATTTCTTTCACCCCGAGGAAACCCATGATAGCGAAGAGTTTCCCGCTTCGCACGCGCCTGAGGAGTCTATTTATACCGACGACCCGGTTCGTGTCTATCTGCGCGAAATGGGCGCCGTTCCGCTGCTGACGCGCGAAGGCGAAGTAAACCTCGCCCGACGCATGGAGCGCGGCAAACTGCGCATGCAGAAGGCCATCAGCCGTTCGGCTTTGGTGCAGTTCCGCGCGGTCGAAATCTGCGAGCAGATCCGCAAGGAAATCGAGGATTTAGACGCGTTTGTCGACCTTGGGGCGGACCTCGAGGAAGATAGCGCCGCCTACGCCAAGCGTCGCAACGAAGTCAAAAACAAGCTGGCCGAAATCGTCACTGCCCACAAAAAACTGGTCCAGAACTACGATAAAACCGAAACCGTCCCGGCGAGCAACAAGAAACTGCGCAAAAAATGGCTGGCCAAGTGCGCCCGATCGCGCGTCGAAGTTTCCAAGGCGATCCGCAACGTTCCCTTCTACAACTCGCAATGGAAGGCGTTCGGCAAGGAAATCGAGCGCGTTGTCGACGAACTGGGTCATTTGGACATCGAACTCAAGAATGTGGAGAGTCGCCGTCCGACCGCCGCCTCGCAATCCAAAGCACGGGAGCTGAAAAAAGAGATCCGCAAGCGGGAAACGACCGCCGGGGCCAACCTCCCCGATTTGCGTCACACCACGTCGGTCATCCGCCACGGCGAAATTGAAGCTGAGCGGGCGAAAAAAGATCTCGTCGAAGCCAATCTTCGCCTGGTTGTTTCGGTCGCCAAAAAGTACGTCAACCGCGGGCTGCACCTTCTCGACCTGATCCAGGAAGGCAACATCGGCCTGATGCGCGCGGCCGACAAGTTCGAATACCGCCGCGGCTACAAATTTTCGACCTATGCGACGTGGTGGATTCGGCAGGCAATCACCCGCGCCATCGCCGACCAATCACGCACCATCCGCATTCCCGTTCACATGAACGAGAGCATGAACAAGTTTCTGCGTGCGACGCGCGAGCTTGAAAAAGAACTCGGCCGCGCACCCACGAACGACGAAATTTCTCGTCGTATGGACATTCCGGTCGAAAAAGTCCAGAAGCTGAAGACCATTTCGCGCGATCCGGTTTCGCTCGAAACCCCGGTCGGCCGCGACGGCGAATCGGCGCTGGGCGATTTGATCGAAGACCGCTGGGTCGGATCTCCGGTCGACGCGGTGATCGACACCAACGTCCGCGATGAGACCGCCAACATCCTGAAGACTCTTTCTCCCAAGGAAGAGAAAGTCATCCGCTTGCGCTTCGGCATCGGCTGCGAGCGCGAGCATACGCTCGAAGAAATCGGCCAGGAATTCGACGTGACGCGCGAGCGCATCCGGCAGATCGAAGCCAAAGCGTTGCGCCAACTGCGGTCGCCCGAACGCGCCCGTCACCTGCGAGCTCTCCTCGCGGCGCGATAGGGACGTATGCAGGCCCTCGCCTTCTGGAAAGCGGTGGCCATGGATAAATCCAATTTTCTGGAAGGCCTGATCGGCCTGCTCGCCGAGCACCAGATCCGCTATTGCGTAATCGGCGGCCAAGGCGTTAACGCCTACGCGGAACCGCTCGTCAGCCTCGACCTGGATTTAGTCGTCGCCGTTGATCAAATGGAAGAGGTCGAGCGATTGCTCGCGTCTCTCTACAAGACTGAGCGTTTTCCACACAGCCTGAACGTATCAGAACCCGGCTCGCATCTCCGTGTCCAGATTCAAACCGACCCCCGCTATTTCGATTTCCCGTCCCGTTCCGCGGAGCAGGAAGTCTTAGGACTGCCCCTTCCGGTCGCCTCGATCGAAGATGTGCTCAGCGGCAAAATCTGGGCCGCGCAAGACCCCGAGCGTCGCGCCAGCAAGCGCCGCAAAGACCTCCTCGATATCGAACGCCTGATCGAGGCACACCCGCGATTGCGAAGCCAAGTGCCGCAAGATCTCCTCTTGCGGCTGAACTAGTGGCCCGTCGCGGGGAAAACGCTAGCGTCCCCTCCATTACTGTCGGGGCTCGGAAAGAAACCCGAACTCGGCTCCACTACCGAGCCCCGACAGTAATGGAGGGGGCATGCTAACGGACTTGCAGATATAGGCCACTAGGTCCGTATCCGCTCATAGCGCAGCCCCGCCGATCCATTTGAGTAGGACTTGCATTCTGTCAGCTTGAAGTCGCGCTGCGGGAACTTGGCGGGAAAGGCGGGGATGCCGTCGCCTAAAAGAACGGGTCCAACGCCGATGAAGAGTTCGTCGACCAGATCCTCCGCGAGGAAACTGCGGGCCAATTCACCCCCGCCGCCCAGGTAGATATCTTTCCCTGAACGGCGTTTCAGCTTTTTCACGAAGGCCGTCAGAGACCCGCTCACCACTTCGAAACCATCGCGTTTGCCCGGCTTCCAGCGGCGGGAGATTACATAGTTGACCATGCCCGGAGTGTCGGGTACTTCACCGCTGTCGCGCATTTTCACCCAGAAGGCCGCGGTTTTGCGGCCCATGATGGTGGTGTCGATGTTCTCGAAGAAGTCAGCCATCACCGCTTCGCCTTCTTTGTCGATGACGAGAAAGTCCAAACCGCCGTTCCGCCGAGCAATATAGCCGTCGAGGCTGATTCCGAATCCCAGGATGACTTTCCGTGGCATGCCGCGATTGTAAGTCGACCGTCTACCTACCGTCAATGCCGCGCGCCCAAATAGTCTCGATGGATCCAGTGTCGCGCAATGTTGACCAATCGCGTCCTTGTCCCGAGAGGGATCCCTTTGCGAGATATGGCAATTACCGAACGGTCTGGCGCCTAGAGGAAGGCGCTCAAACTCTGCCAGGCATACGCGACTTCGAGGAACGTCTGCCCTCCATGCCCTATCTGTTTTTGTCCAATGACCTTCCCCCCGAGGCACTCATAGAATCTCCTTGAGGGGTTGAGTGCTAAACCCATACGACCATGGAACTGAATCCGCGCGTAGCCAACTCGTCCACGAATTGACGGACAAGCAAAGTTCCCAGTCCCTTTCGTTGCGCCTCCTGGCGGAGATAGATGGCGTAGAGCTCACCATCGCACCCCAATTGGCCAGTCCTCTCCTGGCCACCTGAGACGAACGCCACAACATTGCCGCCAGCGTTGCAGCCAACGATTGTTATCGCTGAAGGCGGCTCATGCGCTGCCAGCGCCCCCCGCCAAAAAGATTCACGCTTCTCCACGTCTAATCCATCTAGAAGGGCGTCGGGAAAGATGCCTCTATAGGTGCTCTTCCAGCTTTCGACGTGAACCTCGGCAATGGCACGCGCGTCGTGAACTATCGCGGGGCGGACGTTCCATGCGCCATTCAACATCTATTTATTTTAGTCGCACACGGCAAGAGTGATCTTCAGTTGCCCGCCGGACTCCAAAACGGCTCCTCCGCCGCAATAAACTCCACCGGAACATCGGAGGTAAAAGTCTTCAACCACTCCGCGCAATACTTCATCCCCGCCTGCTCCGACACCACGTGTCCCATCACGATAAGAGCCTTCTTCTGCCCCGCCGATATGCAGTCCTGCGCATATTCCACCACCTCCCACTCCCGAGTCTCCCCGCAAATCAAAAGGTCGACATCGGGCCGCGACAGGATCGGAATCCCCGGCTCGCGGCTCAAATTTCCCCAGCTCACCGCGACCTTGCTGACTTTCAGATTCGGATCTCCCACCACGCGCATCGTGCGAATGTGAAGCTTCGTCTTCATCTCCGAAGCCAGCCGCGAAAGCGTCCCCTCCGGAAACGTGAACCGCCGCACATTCTGCGGATCGACGTACTTTTCCCATCCCAGCTCCCTCATCATCCCTGTGGCGATGCCATCAGGTTTGTGCGCATGCCAGTGATCGTGGAAGCGAAACACGGCCATATTGTTTTTCTTCAGAAAATCGGCTTTGAATCGATAGGTCGCATCCTGCTCGATCCCCGCGAGGGTGTCCTGATGCAGCCAGAACGTCGGCTCATGGGTGATCACCATGTTCTTTCCCGCCGCCGCCGCGCGCTGAAGGACGTCGAGCGTTGCCATCATTGTGGTAGCGATGCCTTTCACCGCAATCTCCCCGTCCCCGGCGACAAACCGGTCCACCGTCTCCGTCCGCCACGGGACGCCGACGTTCTGTTTGATCCGGTCGATAATCTGTCCGGCCGCGGGCGCGGTGTCGGCCAGTGCAAGTCCCGCTCCAGCAAAGAGAAAACTACGCCTCGAGTGCATAATTGTCGAGGATTATATCATCCGGGGTGCATCCAAAACGTCTTAGGCGAGTCTAACCAACAGGTATTCCAATCCGCCTCATGTTGACAGAGATTGGGTACAATTGAGGAGTCCCGAATGGCAGCCTTCCCCAAGCCCGTATCAGCGCCGTCGTCGTCATCGCTGCTCGACCAGATCGGCAACACGCCTCTCATCCGCCTGAAAAAACTCGATTCCCAGTTCCCTGGCGTCGAAATCCATGCCAAAGCCGAGTTCTTCAACCCCGGAGGCTCCGTAAAGGACCGTGCGGGCCTCAACATGATCCTCGATGGCGAACGCTCCGGCCGCCTCACTCACGACAAAATCCTCCTGGATGCCACTTCCGGCAACACCGGCATCGCCTATGCAATGATCGGGGCCCTAAAAGGCTACAAGGTAAAGCTTTGCCTGCCCGGCAACGCGTCGCATGAGCGCAAGCAGATCCTGAAAAACTACGGTGCGGAGATGGTTTTTTCCGATCCGGCGGAAAGCTCCGACGGCGCCATTCGCCTGTGCCGGGAAATTTACGAAACGAACCCAGACCTCTATTTTTATCCCGACCAGTACAACAACCCGGCGAACTGGCGAGCGCACTTCGACGGCACCGCGGTCGAGTTGATGGAGCAGACCTCCGGCGCGCTGAGTCATTTTGTTGCTTGTATGGGGACGAGTGGCACGTTTATGGGCACGTCTAGGCGCCTAAAGCGCGACATGCCGGAAGTGAAGTGCATCTCCGCGCAGCCGTCGTCCGGATTTCATGGCCTCGAAGGGTTGAAGCACATGCCGACGGCGATCGTGCCCGGCATTTACGATCCGACAATCGCCAACGACAACCTGTGGATTGAAACCGAGGACGCCTACCGCATGACGCGCTGGCTGGGGCACAATGAAGGCCTGCTGGTGGGCATGTCCTCGGGCGCGAACGTCTACGCGGCGACCTGCGTGGCGAAGCACATTGTCGAACAAGGCGGCACCGGACTCATTGTGACCGTCCTGTGCGACGGCGCCACCAAATATTTGAGCGAGCCTTTCTGGAATGATCAAGATTGAACCCGGCGCGTGGCAGGTGATGGTGGACCACGCCCAGTCCACGTTTCCCGACGAATGCTGCGGCGTGATGCTCGGCCCGAGCGATGGCGGCAACAAGGTTGTCACACGTGCGATTGCCCTCGAAAACGCGTACCAAGGCAAACAGGAGGACCGGTACGAAATCCGCCCTGAAGACCTTCTCGCCGTCGAAAGGATCGCGCGATCCGAGGGAGTCGACCTCATCGGGATCTTCCATTCGCACCCCGATTGCGCCGCCTATTTTTCCAAAACCGATCTGGAAAATTCGTGCCCGTGGTATTCGTTCGTCGTACTATCGATAAAGGGCGGAACGTTCGACCATGCGAACAGCTTCCTGCCTAACGCGGACCAAACCGCCGCCGAGAAAGAAGAATTGATATGGCCAAAGTCCTGATTCCCACGCCTCTGCGCCAGTTCGCAGGCAAACAAGATTCCGTTGAGCTCGAAGGCTCGACTGTTGGTGAAGTGCTCGCCGCGCTCACCGCGACGTTCCCCGACCTCAAGAAACAGATTTTCAACGACGAGGAAAAACTTCGCAGCTTCGTCAACGTCTATCTGAACGACGAGGACATCCGATATCTCAAGAAAAACGACACGCCCGTTGCTCTTGCCGACACACTCTCCATCGTTCCCAGCATCGCCGGAGGCAGCACTGTGGCGGAGCCGCCCGTGACGACGCTTTCGAAAGACGAGATCCTGCGCTACTCGCGCCACCTGATCATGCCCGAAGTCGGCATGGAAGGGCAGATAAAGCTGAAGAATGCGAAAGTGCTGCTGGTGGGCGCGGGAGGGCTCGGCGCGCCGCTGGGCTTGTATCTGGCTGCGGCGGGCGTTGGCAAAATCGGGATCGTTGATTTCGACGTGGTCGATTTCACCAACCTCCAACGACAGGTGATCCACGGCACCAAGGACGTTGGCCGCAAGAAGCTCGATTCGGCGTACGACAGCATGCGGGACATCAATCCCAACGTGCATATCGACCGCTACGACGTTGCGCTGACCAGCGAAAACGCGCTCGAAATCATTTCCGGCTACAACATGGTGGTAGATGGCACCGACAATTTTCCGACACGCTATCTGGTCAACGACGCCTGCGTGATCCTGAAAAAGCCGAACGTCTACGGCTCCATTTTCCGTTTCGAAGGACAGGCCACCGTGTTCGCGACGGAGGATGGTCCTTGCTATCGCTGCCTCTATCCCGAGCCTCCTCCTCCGGGCCTGGTTCCGAGTTGCGCCGAAGGCGGAGTGCTGGGAATTTTGCCCGGCATCATCGGCCTGGTGCAAGCGACGGAAGCCGTAAAACTAATATTGGGCGTGGGCGAGTCGCTCGTAGGGCGGCTCATGTTATACGACGCGCTTGCGATGAAGTTCCGCGAGCTGAAGCTGCGCAAGAATCCGGAATGCCCGGCGTGCGGCGACCATCCGACCATCACGAAATTGATCGATTATCAACAATTCTGCGGCATCCCGCAGCATACACCGGAGGTTGCCGTGGTTGAAGGCGATATCGAACCGAAAGATGTAAAGGCCAAGCTCAACCGCGGCGATAAATTCCAGTTCATCGACGTCCGCGAGCCGCACGAGTCCCAGATCTGCAGCATCCCTGGTGCGAAGCTGATTCCACTGGGCGAGTTGCCGAAGCGTCTGAGCGAACTGGACCCGGCTTCGGAGATAATAGCCCACTGCAAAAGCGGTATGCGCAGCGCCAAGGCCGTGGATCTGCTGAAGCAGTCAGGCTTCAAGAAAGCCCGCAACATGAAGGGCGGGATTCTGGCCTGGAGCGATCAGGTGGACCCGAGCGTTCCGAAGTATTAGCGCCACTGATCCCCTCCATTACTGTCGGGGTTCCATGTCCGTCTGGTGGAACCCCGACAGTTATGGAGGGGATTTGACCTACACCTTTTCCGGCACGACGTACGGCTTGCGATAATTGCGGGTCAGCATTTTGTTCGCTTCCTCGTCGCCGATGAATTTGCGCGTAGCTTCGTCGAATCTTAGCGTGCGCTTCAGCCGGTAGCTGGTGTTGGCCATGTGGACGAGATCGGCGGACGCGACGGCGATCTCCACGTCGGCGTGCAGCGACTTATAGTCGCGGCTCTTGACCGCTGCGAGGAAATTTTCCATGTGCGGGGCCGTATCGTCGACCGGGGTTTTCGCCACGTCCATGGTTTTTTCCTGCTTCTCGATCTTGCCTTCCCTGACGCCTTTATACACCTGGAAGCCGGCGCCGTCGACGGCCATCCAGCCTTCGCTTCCGTAGAAAAGATTGGCGACGGTGTTGCCTCCCCGGATTTCGAGACCTCCTTCGGGCCCGGTGAGGCCTCCCCGAACTTCGAACATCAGTTCGACGTCGCCGTAGTTGAAGGTCGCCATCTGAGTGTTGGCGGTTTCCTGGTCGTCGTCGGGCGGCGTGTAGTATTTTCCGCCAGTGGAACTCACGCTCAGAGGCAGGCCGCGGCCGAGGCCCCAGCGCGCGATATCCATTTCATGAATGCCCTGGTTGCCGATGTCGCCGTTTCCTGTGTCCCAGAACCAGTGCCAGTTATAAGCGAAGCGCAACTCGTTATAGGGGCGCATGGGGGCGGGGCCGAGAAATTTGTCCCAATCGAGACCGGCGGGAATCGGCTCATCGGGCTTGTGGCCGATGGGAAGCCGCCTTTTGAAGCAAAGTCCCTTGGCGAGGTAAACCTTTCCGATGAGACCTTCGTTTAACAGTTTCATGGCCTTCAATTTGTGGTCCATGCTGCGGCTTTGAGATCCGACTTGCACCATTCTTCCGTATTTACGGGCAGCGGCAATCATTTGCTGGCCTTCGAAGACGCACCAGCAGGCGGGTTTTTCAATGTAGACGTCCTTGCCGGCCTGGCAGGCCCAGATGGTGGCTAGCGCGTGCCAATGATTCGGGAGGGGCATCGAGACGGCCTGCACGGACTTATCGTCGAAGACTTGCCGCATATCGGCGTAGCCTTTGGGCTTCTTGCCGGTGGCTTTTTCGACTTGCGCCTGGCCGCGTTCGACCGCCGCCTGGTTGACGTCGCAAATGGCGATGATGTTGGCGTCGGGCAGCTTCGCGTAGAGGTCCATATGGTTGCGTCCGCGGCCGCCGAGGCCAATGACGGCGACGTCAACTTTGTCATTGGCGGCGACGAGGGGCTTGCTGGCGGCGACAGCCGCGGCGGTGGCGAAGGAGAAGAAAGCGCGTCTGGTATGTTCGGCTGGCATGCGGGTTTGCTCCATTAAAAGGATACACCCCGCGTGTATTTAGAAACTATTGGCGGGCTGGCAGCATCAGAAGGGGAGCGGGTTAAAGTGTTGTTGCGGTATCCTTTAGGAAATAAACAATGATGATTTTTTTCGGGCGGCCTTCGCGGACGTCGTTGATTTTGCCGATGTTTTTGCTGGCCGCGCGAGGGTTTGCGCAGGATAGGGCAGCGGCTCCGCCGCCGGTTGCACCCCCTGAGGCGGTTCAGCAACCCGCAACACCGCCTGTCGATGGAGCCACTAAACCCTCGGATAGCGACGCTGCGAAGGCGGAACACGCGAAGACCGATCAGGAAGCGCCTCCCGACAAGCGCGTGCTCGGAGTGCTGCCGAATTACCGGACGATCAATGAGACGGGTACCTATGAGCCCATCGACACCAAGCACAAGCTGATTATCGCCAGCAAGGATTCGTTCGATTATCCTCTGGTCCTTTTGGGCGGAGCGTTTGCGGGCATCAGCCAGTTGTCGAATTCCGATCCTTCCTACCACCAGGGCGTGGAAGGTTTCGCGAAACGGCTGGCGGCGAACTATGCCGACCAGGCCATCGGCAACATGATGACGGAAGGTTTTTTCCCGGCGATGCTACATGAGGATCCCCGCTATCGCCGCATCGGTTCATCGCGCGGCACCGTAAAATACCGGACCTGGTACGCGTTTTCGCGAATCTTCGTCACCCGCACCGATTCCGGTGGGACCCGGTTTAATTATTCGGAATGGCTGGGCAATTCGACGGGCGTGGCGATTTCGAACCTGTATCATCCCGACGAGCGCGACTGGAAGGACAATAGCTACAAGCTGCTGGAGCAGTGCGCCACCGATGGAATTTCCCAGATCCTGAAAGAATTCTGGCCCGACATCAAGCACAAGCTGTTCCACAAGAATCCTCCCTCGTCCGATTGAGGTTGTCGACGTGAAAGCTTTTGTCGCAGTTTTTGGACTGGGGCTTTGCGCGCATGCCACGGCTCATGCCACAACCATCGTCGCCATCTGGACGCCGTCCAAAATCGTGATCGCGGGCGATAGCCTCATCAACATGAACTGGACCGGCGACAACGGCGAGCCGCAACACACCACCTCGAAGGATTGCAAGATTCGCAAATACGGCTCAAACTACATTTCGGCGGCTGGGAATTATTCCATCCAGAAGGCGGGATTCGATGTCTGGAACACGGCTGAGCGGGCCTGCTCCTCGTCCATGAATTTTGAAATCTGCGCCGCCCGGTTCAAGACGGACCTGCGCAGCATCCTGGGGCGTGTTGTGGGGGTGCATGACATCCATCTGACGGTGCTGGTGGCGGGCCGGCAGAACGGAGCGCCGGCGCTCGAACACATCACCTTTGTCAGCCAGCCCGATGGAAGGCTGAGCATGAAGTCTGAATCGTTCCGGAGAGGGAAGCAGAAGTGGGGCCGCGTGATTTTAGGCGACCGCGATGCGATCGACGGTTATGAACGGGGCTCAGGGTCGACCATGACCGGTACGATTCAGGAGCAGGCGCTCTCACTGGTGCGGATCGAAGCGCGCGCGGTGCCCAACGAAGTGGGCGCGCCGTTTTCCGCCGTGACCATCGAGGCTTCGGGCGAGCAATGGATCAACCCCGGGTGCTGCCCCGCGTCGTGTTCGAAATGAACTAGAATGCGGGAAAGGGGGCTCGAATGAAGCTTCTGATTCTCGTGTCGATTTTCTGTCTGACGCTGTGTGCGCAGGCTCCTCAAACCATCCATCCGCCCTACATTACACCGGCGACCATCGGTGTGTGGTCCGTGGTGCAGGGAATCCAGAATTCGCACCAGCGTCAGGAATCTCTGGTCCCGCGGGAGTTGAAGGTCGCGAACGGCATGCATCTGCTGAAAGACCCCACCGCGTTTTCGGGCGTCTGTTCGGTGCTTCTGCTCGAAGCGCATGCGGATGCGAACGACCCGGGCATCGCCACCACTCCGCGGGATAACTCGGTGCCCATCCCCCAGGCGCACCTGCCCGCTCCCTCGTGCAAAAGACAATAACTGCCAGTCCAGGTGGGGCCGGCAATTATGACGGCAGCCGTCCTTTCCAGGCGGCTTCTCGATAAGGCTCACAAGCGCCTGCACAAAGCCGGCTTGCCGCCATAATTGGCGGCCCCACGAGTTCGGCACGATAATGATCAAAGCGTGTGACGCAGTGCACTAGCGGCCCGTCCCCTCCATTACTGTCGGGGCTCAGTCATTTCATCAGCAAACCAAGAATCCTGCGCGCCATCCCTCCATAGGGAGGGCGCAGCAGGCTGAGGGGCGTCCAGCGACCTTCCAAGAACACGCCCTTCTTTTTCGAAAACGTTTCGAAGCCATAGTAGCCGTGGTAGTGGCCCATGCCGCTTGGCCCGATGCCTCCGAACGGTAGCCCCGTCTGGCCGACGTGGAAGATGCAGTCGTTCACGGTGACTCCTCCGGCGATGATTCGCGCCAGCACGTCCTTCACACGCGAACCTTTGGAATCGAAATAGTAAAACGCCAGCGGATGCGGGCGAACGTTGATATAGGCGACCGCGTCGTCCAGCGTTTCATAGGGAACCAGCGGCAGAATGGGCCCGAAAATTTCCTCCTGCATGATGGTCATGTCGTCGTTGACGTCCACCAGGAACGTCGGCGGGAACACGCGATTGTCGTCGTTGCATGTTTCGCCCGCCGGGTTGATCTCAATCGCCCGTGCGCCCTTTTCCAGAGCATCCTTGATGTGATTGGCGAGCATCCGGTAATGCGCCGCATCGATGATGTGGGTGTAATCCGGGTTCTCCACCAGCTTCGGGTACATTTTTTCGACCACGCGCGGGGCCAGCGTCAAAAATTCTTCGAGCCGCGCCCGCGGGAGCAATAGATAATCCGGGGCGACGCAGGTTTGCCCCGCGTTATACAGCTTTCCGGTGAGAATCCGCTCTGCCGCCCTTTCGAGCGGATAATCGGGATGCACCAGCGCCGGGCTCTTTCCTCCCAACTCCAGCGTCACCGGCGTCAGATTCTCCGCTGCCGCCTTCATGACGAGTTTTCCCACCCGCGTCGATCCGGTGAACAGCAGATGATCGAAGGGCAGGCTCGAAAACTCCCGCGCCACGTCCGCGCCTCCGTTGACCACCGCAACACAATCCTCAGGAAATGTCCTTTTGATGATCTCCTCAATCAGCGCAGCCGAGCGTGGCGCCAGTTCCGAAGGCTTCATCATCACGCGGTTGCCCGCCGCGAGTGCGCCCACGGCCGGACCGATGGTCAAGAACAGAGGGTAGTTCCAAGCGCCCAAAATTCCCACTACACCCTTGGCCTCGATCTCGATGCGCGCGCTGGCGGGCAGGAACTGCCAGCCGACCTCGACATCCCGCGGCTCCATCCAATCTTTAAGATGCTTGCGGGCGTCGCGAATCTCGCCGAGGGTCGGCACCACTTCCAGCAACAACGTCTCCTCCGGCGCGCGGCCGTTGAAATCGCTGGAAATGGCGCGGACCATCTCGTCCTTGTGATCGATTAGCGCGCGTTCCAAGGTTCGAAGCGCGTCCATCCGATCCTTATAGGAAAGCGCGCTCCGCCGGAACGCGGCCCGCTGCTGGTCGAACAAGGTACGAGCAAACACCGTTACATTATCGCTACAATGAAGGGCGGTACGTCATCCCACGTCGGCTGAAACAAGAGGAAGCACTCGCTTTGAACCGCACCAACACGGAAGATCCAGACTATTACCACAAAGTAGTCGATTGCCAGTGGGCGTGCCCTGCCCACACCAACGTTCCCGAATACATTCGACTGATCGCGCAGGGGCGCTTTACCGACGCCTACATGCTGAATCGCGAATCGAACGTTTTTCCCGCGATTCTCGGCCGCACCTGCGACCGTCCCTGCGAGCCTGCTTGCCGGCGCGGACGGCTCGATAACAGCAAGCCCGTCGCTATCTGCCGATTGAAGCGCGTCGCCGCCGACCATCGCGGTGAGATCGCCGATCTCCTGCCGCCCATCCCGGCCAAGAAAGACGGTAAGCGCATCGGCATCGTCGGCGCGGGCCCCGCGTCGCTGACGGTCGCCAACGACCTGATGCCGCACGGCTACGAAGTCACGATTTTCGAACAGAACGAAAAACCCGGCGGCCTGATGCGGACCAACATTCCCGCGTTCCGGCTGCCCGCCAAGGTCCTCGACGACGAGACAGGGACCATCATCAATATGGGCGTCGATATTCGCTACAACACGCCCGTGAAAAGCATGAAGGCGCTGCTGGCCGAAAAATTCGACGCGATTTTCATCGGCAGCGGCGCGCCTCGCGGAAAAGAACTGGAAATCCCCGGCCGCCATGACACCGATCGTATCCACATCGGCATCGACTGGCTGGAATCGATCGCCTTCGGCCATATCGACAAGGTCGGCGAAAATGTTCTGATTATTGGCGTCGGAAACACGGCCATGGATTGCTGCCGTTCCTCGAAACGCATGGGTGCGAAGTCCGTAAAGGTGATGGCCCGCCGTCCGCGGGCATACTTCAAGGCCTCCGAATGGGAACTGGACGATGCCGAGGAAGAAGGCGTCGATATCCTGATCAACCACGCGCCGAAACGCTTCGTGGTTGAGAACGGCAAACTCACCGGCATGGAGTTCGAGCGCCTGGAATGGGACGCGAAGGCCAAGAACTCGCGGGTTATCGACACCGTAATTTTGCCCGCCGATGACGTGATCCTCGCTATCGGCCAGGAAAACGCCTTCCCCTGGTTCGAGCGCGACCTGGGCGCTCAATTCGACAAATGGGACCAACCCGTCGTCGACGAAACCACGATGATGTCGACGCTTCCCGGTGTCTTCTTCGGCGGCGACGCGGCGTTCGGGCCGAAAAACATCATCTGGGCAGTGGAGCACGGCCACCAGGCCGCGATCTCCATCGACAATTACTGCCAGGATGTGCCCGCGACGGAGCGGCCCAAAGACGGCATGAACCTCATCAGCCAGAAAATGGGGCTCAGCGAATGGAGCTATCACAACGACTACAATCCTGCGTCGCGTCAAAAGATGTCGCACGTCGATCTGGCCAGCCGGTTCCGGCAGCTCGACATTGAGGTCGAGCTCGGCTTCGATCCCGAACAGACCGCCCGCGAAGTGCAGCGCTGCCTGAACTGCGACGTCGAGACCGAGTTCACCGCCATCCGCTGCATCGAATGCGACGCCTGCATCGACATCTGCCCTCTGCAATGTTTAACCATCACGCGCGACGGGGCCGAGGACGAGTTGCGCACGCGTCTGTCCGCGCCGGCGACCAACATCACGCAGGCCATTTTCGCGTCGGCTCCATTGCCGCAAACCGGGCGGTTGATGATCAAGGATGAAGACCTCTGCGTCCACTGCGGCCTGTGCGCGGAGCGCTGCCCGACGGCGGCCTGGGACATGCAAAAGTTCGAGCTCGAAATTCCATATGCGGGGAGGGCGGCGTGCATCAGCTCCTACGTACCCGCGTAAACGACTTCGCGATCAAGCTGGCTAACGTCAACGGCACCGGATCGGCCTCGGCCAACGGTCTGCTGATGCAGGCGATTTTCCGGATGGGCATTCCGGTGTCGGGGAAAAATCTCTTTCCGTCGAACATTCAGGGCCTGCCAACGTGGTACGAAATTCGCGTCAATAAAGACGGCCACACCGCCCGTGCGCTCGATTACGACCTGATGGTGGCGATGAACTCGCAGACCTACGCGCGCGACGTGCGCGAAGTTCGCGAAGGGGGCTACATCCTCTACGATTCCTCCTGGCCTCTCGATAAGAGCCTCATCCGCGACGACGTGACGTATCTCGGCGTGCCGCTGGCGCAACTCTGCAACGAACATTTCAAGGACCCGCGAGAGCGCATTCTGATGAAGAACATCGCCTACGCCGGAGCGATGATCGCCGCGCTCGACGTGGATATGGAAATCGTCACGCAGCTGCTGGACGAGAAATTCTCGAAGAAGAAAGCGTTGCGCGTCTCGAATCTGACGGCTCTGAATCTGGGCTACGATTACGCGAAGAAACACTTCCAATGTCCCCTGCCGTTCTCTCTGGAAAAGATGGACGAGAACTCCGAAAAGATTCTGATTGACGGCAACACTGCGACCGCATTGGGCTGCGTCTACGCCGGCGCGACCGTCGCGGCCTGGTATCCCATCACGCCTTCGACGTCGGTAATGGATGCCTTCCGGGGCTTCTGCGACGATTACCGCAAAGATCCCGAAACCGGCAAGACGAACGCACTCATCATCCAGGCCGAAGACGAATTGTCGGCCATTGGCATGGTGATCGGCGCGTCCTGGGCCGGCGCGCGCGCGTTCACTTCGACATCGGGCCCCGGCATTTCACTGATGAACGAACTGCTCGGCCTGGCGTACTACGCGGAAATTCCGGCCGTGGTGGTCGACGTGCAGCGTGTCGGGCCCTCCACCGGCATGCCGACGCGCACGCAGCAGGGCGATATTTTGTCCTGCGCCTACGCGTCTCATGGGGACACGAAACACATTTTGCTATTCCCCTCGAATCCTGGAGAATGTTTCGAGTTCGCCGTGAAATCCTTCGACCTGGCCGAACGCTTCCAGACGCCCGTGTTCCTGCTCTCCGATCTCGACATCGGCATGAACGACTGGGTGGTCCCGCAGCTCCAGTGGGACGACGCCTACCGTCCGGATCGCGGCCGCGTGCTCGACGTTGAACAAATCGAAAAACTTTCGAAATTTCTCCGCTATACAGGCGAGGACGAAAATCACGTCGCGGCGCGCACTCTGCCAGGCGTCCATTCGAAGGGCGCGTTTTTCACCCGCGGCTCCGGCCACAACAAGAACGGCGCTTACACGGAAACGCCGGATGAATATCAGGATGTTGTCGAGCGTTTGCTGCGCAAGCACAAAGCCTCGGCGAAATTCGTCCCCGCGCCCATCGTCAAAAAACGCGACGGCGCAACCATCGGCATTGTAACCATCGGCGGCTGCGATCCGGCCGTCCGTGAAGCCATCGACCTGCTTCCGCAGCGCGGCATCGACGCCGATTTCATGCGTATTCGAGGGTTCCCGTTTGGCGAAGAGGTCGAGACTTTCCTAGAAGCGCACGACGTTAACTTTATCGTCGAGCAGAATCGCGACGCGCAGCTTCGCTCGCTGCTGACGCTTGAAACCCCCATCGCCAAGGAAAAACTCCGCAGCGTGCTGGCTTTCGGCGGGTTCCCTCTGAGCGCGAAGAACGTGATCGACGGAATTTTAGAACAAGTGGGAGAGCCTGCGCATGCCATCCATCGCTAAACCGGTCGCCGTCCACCCGAGCCTGCACAAGAACGCTCTCGGGCTGACTATTCGAGACTATGAAGGCGCCATGTCGACGCTCTGCGCCGGCTGCGGGCACGATTCGGTCACCGCCGGCATCATCCGCGCGATGTGGGAACTCTCCATGCCTCCGCATATGCTTGCGAAAATGAGCGGCATCGGCTGTTCTTCCAAAACGCCGACGTACTTCGTCAGCGGCGCGCACGGATTCAACTCCGCGCATGGGCGCATGGCCGCTATCGCCACGGGGGCCAACGCCGCCAATCGCGAACTGACTTACATCGGCATTTCGGGCGATGGCGATTCGCTCTCCATCGGCCTCGGTCATATGTGCCACGCCATCCGCCGCAATGTGAAGATGCTGTACGTCATCGAAAATAACGGCGTCTATGGATTGACCAAGGGACAATTCTCGGCCTCCGCCGATGTCGGCTCGAAGAGCAAGCGCGGCGAGGCGAACCGCATGGCGCCGATCGATCCTGTGTCGCTGGGCCTCAGCCTGGGCGCGACCTTCGTCGCCCGCAGTTTTTCGGGCGACAAGGAACAGCTGGTGCCGATTCTCAAAGCCGGGCTCTCGCACCGGGGCTTCGCCATCGTCGATGTGATTTCTCCCTGCGTGACTTTCAACGATCATGAGGGTTCGACGAAGAGCTACAAATACACCCGGCAACATGAGAAAAAATTGACCGAGAGCGATTTCGTTCCACCGGCTTCGGAAATTCTGGCCACCATCGGCAACACCGGCACCACCACCGTGACCATGCACGACGGTAGCATCGTGCGCTTCACCGGTGTGCCGAAAGACTACGATCCTACCGATCGCCGCCGCGTCACCTCCTATTTGCAGGATCATCAGGAGCAGGGCGAAGTCGTCACTGGACTGTTATATCTCGACGAAAGCGTCCCCGATCTGCACGAGATGAGCAACTCGCCGGAGACCGCGTTGTGGAACGTCCCGTATGAAAAGTTGTGTCCCGGCTCCGCGGAGCTCGCGAAGTTGCAGGAAGACTATCGGTAACTTGTGTTAGTAGAAAACGTCTTGTTATAGGAGAGGTTTAAGTCCAGTTGGCACTCATCGTCGGCCTGTTGAAAGAGACTTTCCCAGAAGAGCGCCGCGTTGCCCTCACCCCGAAAGTTTTCGATGTTCTGAAGAAAATCGGCGCGGAAGTGTGGGTGGAGCATGGCGCGGGCGCGGAAGCCGGATTTCCCGACGCCGACTTCGCCGCCAAAGGCGCGCACCTTGGCACTGCGGACGAGATTCGAAAGAACGCCGGGGTTTTCGTCCATGTCCGCGTTCCGATGCCCGACGGGCTGAACGGGAAGACATCGATCGGCTTCTGCGATCCGCTCTCGAATCCCGATCTCGCCGCGAAATTCGCCGCCGCGGGCGCCACTCTGTTCTCCATGGAAATGGTGCCGCGCATTTCGCGCGCCCAGAGCATGGACGCGCTTTCTTCCATGGCATCGATCGCCGGATATAAAGCGGTGATCCTCGCCGCCGGGACGCTTCCCCGTCTTTTCCCGATGATGACCACCGCCGCGGGAACGATTCCTCCGGCGCGCATTCTGGTGATCGGCGCGGGCGTTGCCGGATTGCAGGCCATCGCCACCGCGCGACGCCTGGGCGCTGTCGTCAGTGGCTTCGACGTGCGCGCCGCGGTGCGCGAACAGATCGAAAGCCTCGGCGCGAAGTTTGTCAACATCAATCTGGGCGGCGCGAAAGCCGAAGGCGAAGGCGGCTACGCGAAGGCTCTCGACGAAGACGCGCTGCGCCTCCAACGCCAGCAGATGGCGACGTTCATGAGCGAACAGGACGTGGTCATCACCACCGCCGCCATCCCCGGTAAGCGAGCCCCTATCTTGATCACGAAAGAGATGGTCGAGGCCATGGCGCCCGGCTCCGTCATCATCGACCTTGCCGCGGAGCGCGGTGGAAATTGCGAACTCACCAAAGCCGGCGAGACGGTCATCCACCAAGGCGTGACCATCCTCGGCCCGACCAACCTTCCCGCGACCGTCCCTTACCACGCCAGCCAGATGTACGCCCGCAATGTCGTCACGTTTTTGAAACACCTGGTGGACAAAGAAGGAAATTTGAACATCGACACGACAGACGAGATCACCCGCGAATCGCTGATCACCAACAAGGGCGAGGTCGTGAATCCGAAAATTCAAGCGCTGCTCGGAGTGAACGTATGACCACCGAAACCGAGATGAGCCTGTACGTGCTTATCCTGGCCGTGCCCTTGGGCTTACAGCTGGTGCAGCGCGTTTCGCCTCTCCTGCACACTCCTCTGATGTCGCTAACCAACGCGATTTCCGCCATCTCCGTCGTCGGCGCGATCCTGGTGGCCGGCGCGCAGGGCGCAACGAAGCTCAGCCAGATTTTGGGATGCGTGGCGGTGGTCGCCTCCACCATTAACATCGTCAGCGGATTCCTCATCACCGATCGCATGCTGAAGATGTTCCGGAAAAAAGACAACAAATAAATGGACCAAATCTGGCAAGTAGCCTACATCTTTGCAGCGCTATCGATCATCGGTTCCATCAAGTGGCTAAGCTCTCCCGCCACCGCCCGGCAAGGCGTCATGGCCGGACAGGTCGGCATGTTGTTCGCCATCGTCGGCACCCTGCTTCGCGCCGAAGTCGTCAACTACGAATGGATCCTGATCAGCATTTTCATCGGAGCCGCCATCGGAGCGCCGCTCGCCTACCTCATGCCGATGACCGCGGTCCCGCAGTTGACCGCTATCTCGCACGCCTTCGGCGCACTGGCTGCCGCGCTGGTCGGCACTGCCGAGTATTATCGCTTCACACCAACGGGATTCACCATGACCGCGCTGGTCATCGAAACCGTGCTCGGCTATCTTACTTTCACCGCCAGTATCATGGCGTTCGGGAAACTGCAGGAAATCGTCCCGACGCGGCCGATCACGTATAAGGGACAGAATTTCGTCAACATCGCGCTGCTGATTTTCGCCGTCTGCCTGGGCGTGTGGATGATCGTCGAACCCGCGCCATCCTGGGTCTTCCCGACTTTTACCGGCCTCTCGTTGCTATTCGGCGTTCTGCTGATCATTCCCATCGGCGGAGGCGATATGCCGACGGTCATCGCCCTGCTCAACTCCTATGCCGGCGCGGCGTGCGCTGCGATGGGATTCGCTCTCGGGAATCGCCTGTTGATCATTGCCGGCGCGCTCAATGCCGCCTCCGGATTTATTCTCTCGGTCATCATGTGCAAGGCCATGAACCGCTCATTCCTGAACGTCCTGTTCGGCGCTTTCGGACAGGTGCAGGAAGGTGGCTCGACCGCAATGTCCACCAAGCCCGTGCATTCGGCGACAGCCGAAGACGCCGCCGCCATCATGGCGGGGGCGCGAAAAATCATCGTCGTCCCCGGCTACGGCATGGCCGTCGCGCAGGCGCAGCACAAGCTTCGCGAGCTGACCGATGCGCTGATCAAGCGCGGCGTCGACGTGCGCTTCGCGATTCATCCCGTGGCCGGGCGCATGCCCGGACACATGAACGTGCTGCTGGCCGAAGCCGACATTCCCTACGACAAAATGCACGAGATGGAAGAGATCAATCCCGATTTCGCCGAAGCCGACGTCGCGCTGGTCATCGGCGCGAACGACGTCGTCAACCCCGCCGCGCGCCACGACACTGCCAGCCCGATTTTCGGCATGCCGATTCTCGACGTCGATAAGGCCCACACCGTGATGGTCATCAAGCGCAGCATGAACCCTGGTTTCGCCGGTATCGACAACGAACTTTACTATATGGATCGCACGCTGATGCTGTTCGGCGACGCGAAATCGTTCGTCTCCGACATCGTCAAGGAACTGCAGGCCGTATGATCTGGAGCGCCATAGGGGCGGCATTGATGGCCCTCGGCGTGGCGCTGGGAGCCTTCGGCGCGCACGCGCTCAAAGGCCGCCTCGACGCCTATTCCACCGACATCTATCAGAAGGCCGTCTTCTATCACTTCGTGCATGCTCTCGGAATCCTGATTGTCTCGGCTCTGTTCCGCGCCGGCGCGCTCACCCAGTCCACCTGCACCACCGTCTGCGCGCTGCTCGTCGCCGGGATCGTGCTTTTCTCCGGCAGCCTCTATCTGCTCGCCCTCACCGGCACGCGAGCCCTCGGCGCGGTCACGCCGTTCGGCGGCGTTTCGTTTATCGCCGCCTGGTTGTGGCTGGCTTACTCCCTGCTGAAGACGCCTCGCTAACCGGAACCTCGACTACCGCGATTCCCTTGTGCCGCAAGCCCTCGCGGAAGCTCTGCCTGCGCACCTGATTTTCCTTTTCCAGATGCGCCGCGATCTCCTCCCCGGTCGCCATCCGGTGCGATTGCGAATGCAGCAGTTGCGCCGCCGCCGCCGCGCCCACCTGCGCCATCCGGCCTCCCACCATACCTCGCTTCGCATCTTCCAGGCTCATCAGCCACACGAACTCCGGCAAGCTCCGCTCCAGCGCGCGAACCTCCTGCCAGTATTGCCGCAAGTCGGGCATTACTCGTCTCCCCTCAGCACGCGCGCGATTTCCTTGACCGCCGCGTCTTTCTCCTCGTCCGACATTCCCGGCCGAATGTGCTCCAGATGAATCGCGTTTTGCTGCCGGCGCTCGCCCATCTCCTCGGCCACGGACTTGCGTAACTCGGCAAGCCCTTCGCGATCCAAACTCTCCACCAGTTCTTTGAATTTGCTCATCGGCTGATCTCCTTCGTCGCCCGCGCCGTGTACGATTTCTCGATCCGGTCGGCATTTTCCGATTGCTGCACCGCCAGTTTCTTGAGGCCCCCGGCGTGCGCCAGCAGCGCGCCCGCCACGCCCTTCGACATATCCACCGGCAGCACGACTTCTTCGCTCACCGCGTCGCGTAGCTGACCCAGCAGCCGTTCCGCGCGCTCCTGCGCGATCGCCTCGATCGCCCGAGCCCTGGTCAACAGCTCATGCGAATCCGCGCGCAGTTCGGCGATTTGCACCACCGGAATCAGGTGCTCCACCAGCCTCTCGATCGCCCGGGACGTGAACCGGTTCCGCGTCTCGATCGCCGTCAGCTCGCCTAAGGCGCCGAAATCGGGCGTGGTCTTCACGGGCGCCGAGAGAATGATCGCGTCCAGTGCATGATGCGCCACCCGCGTCATTTCCGCGCCCGATTCGCGCGCGTACTGATGCAACGCGCGCTCGGCTGTTTTCAATTCCTGAAGCCGGTCGAATGCCGCGCGATGCGCTTCGGCGGCAGCCGCCACGTCCGGCTTCGCCTCTGCCTGCCGCAGCGATTCGTCGAGCCTCGCCTGCAAGTCGTGCGACAGCATCTGCTCGTCGCCGGTGGCGACAAAATGCAGCGTCGGTGTTTCTGTGATGTGAAAATCCGAAGGCGAATTCATTAGGTTCCTCTGACTGGAACCATAGCGGCCGCGTCTGTCAAGGCGCGCCGCTTGCAAACGCCAACTGCCTGAAAACCAAGCTTATTTGTTTGAAACTGTGGACGGTTTCTTACGGCGCTTCGCGCCCGCGATCTTGCGGTTCATATCGGTTATGCGCTTTAGGAAGCCGCCATCTCCGGCTGGGGCCATTCCACTCTGGACGCCTACGCGATCATTCTGCTCGCAGCCGCGCGAAATTGCCTCCGCACCTTCCTGTTGTTGCGGAACGGGACGCCATGCCTAAGTCATACTTGAGGTATCGAGTCTTGTGGGGCAGGCTGGCAGCCTGCGGCCGATTGATAATCGGCCTTCGGGGCGTGAAGCGCCGTTTGGCAAACGGCGCGCAGGATGCCATCCTGCCCCACATCACTTCAGCGCCGAAATCTCACTGATGATCAACGCCAGTGCGCTCCGGAACTCCATCGGATTGGTCACATCGAACACCCGCGGTGCCAGCGGCTTCAGCGTTCTCGCCAGCGAGTCCTCAGTCGACGGCCCCCGCGGCGGCATCGGCATCGGGGGACTCATCCCTCTGCCCCCACGCCCCACCATCCCCGGCGAAGGGCCTGGACGCGGAGGAAGGTAGCGAACATAGAACGCCTTGCTACCGGGCTCTGGCGCGGCCTCAATCGGCCGCAAGTCCTGACCTTTGGGAAACGCCATCGGTCCGCTCAAGACGATCAGCACTTTCTTGGGCTCGGCTTCCAGTCCCAGCGGAACATCGCCGTTGGTCTCCGTCCTCTCCAGCCTTTTGCGAATTTCGGAAACGAAAAACTGCGCGTTCTGCTCGTGATTTTCCAAGGCATGCACGTCGATTTTGTTCGGATCGTTCACAAGCAGCGCGGCTTTCAGCTTCTCCCAGTCCAGCGTTTTCACCTCCTCCTGAGCGAAACTCACCTTGCGGCGCTCCAAATCCAACAGCGTCACATTGATCGAACCGTTCTGCACTTCGACCTGCGAAATCACCTTCAGCGCGGGAACCAGGTTCCCCATGTTACGCGTGCTGACGCGTCCCGTCCGCCTCATCGCGATCTCGGTGGGCGATTCGTTCACGACTACTTCAATCCGCACCGGCTTCTCGTTGCGCAACGGCAGATACAGCTTCGACATAATTTCCGGCAGGAACCACCGGTCCGGCGGATCGGAAAGAGGCACAAATTCGACCGGCGGAATATCGCGCCAGGCCTCCGGTAAAGGATCGTGCGCGACTTCCGGCACACGAAGTTTGATTTGCTTCAGGCTGTGCTCTTGCGATAAAACGTCGTACACCGCCGCCGCCACCTGATAGTCGCCCGGCGTCATGAAGGCGCTCTGCTCGAAATGAATGGCCGCCAGATCGGAGGTTTTTTGCGACTCCTCGAACGTCAGCGAACGATGCGTCCGATAGAGGTGGCCGTCGCGATCCCGAATCTCCAGAAACACCACCACCTGCCCGGATTTCGCACGCTTCACGAACTCGCTTCCGTCTACCTCCACGCCCACCATCACCGCCATCCGCTGCTGTACCGATAACCTCGCCGGCATGGTCCGCAAGGCGAACCGGATGTGCGCGTCGTCACCGCCTTTCAGCCAATCGTCGAACGGAATCTTCTTGAAAACCGGGTCGTCCTGGCCGGCTACGGCCAGGGCGAAGATCGGGAGTAGCGCGGAAATTCGCAGCATCTCAGTCAAAGGAATCATAGCGAAACCGGAGGGCGGAGGCGTATCCTATTGGTGATGCATGGCGGAAAATCGTCCCATCACCGTGCTGCTCCACGCGTTCTCCGACGGCGACAAGGCCGCGCTCAACGATCTGATTCCGCTGGTCTATGCCGAACTGCGTAAAATCGCCGACGGCCATCTGCGGAATGAACGGCCCGGGCATACGCTCCAGCCCACGGCCCTGGTCCACGAAGCCTACGCCCGGCTGATCGAGCAGAAGCAGCCCGATTACCGCGACCGGGTGCATTTTCTGGCGGTTGCCGCGCAGGTCATGCGCCAGATCCTGATCGATCATGCGCGCCGGAAGTTCGCCGCCAAGCGGGGCGGCTCGCGCCCCAAGTATTCGCTCGACGAAGCCTGCGACGCCGCCATCGAACGGCCGTCGCTGATGATCGACCTGGACGACGCGCTCAAAGCGCTCGAAACCCACGATGCACTGAAAGCGCGTCTTATCGAGATGCGCTTTTTCGGTGGGCTGACCGCGGAGGAATCCGCCGAAGTGCTCAATCTGCCAGTGAATGACGTCCGTCGCGGCCTTCGCATCGCCCAGGCCTGGCTGCAACGCGAACTGGACCGGACTGCCGCCGAAGCATAGCGTGTGCGAAAACGAGTTGCTTGTGGGGCGGCCTATTCAGCTGGCAGCCTGCTTCCAGCAGGCTTTTCGGTGTTGAAAACAAGAGCCGCCCTGAGGGCGGCTGCCGGCTAATAGCCCGCCCCATGTTTTTCATACAGACTCTGACGTATGGGGCTGGGCCGTTTCCGGTGGTACGCGCAATGTTTTTCCAAATTTCTGCAAAAAACTGGGTCCATCTTGCGCATTACTAATCGGAGGCGGCATTCGTGATAATCAAAACACAGATTCTCGGAGGATCCTCGAATGCCGCCGTCTCACCCTCCTCTGGGCGATAATCTGTTGGGAATGCCTTCGCCAACCTGGGAGCAGATCGAAGCGATCTTTCTTTCCGCGGTCGAGCTGCCTGCTGGGGAGCAGACGGCTTTCCTCGACCGCGCGTGCCGGGGCAATCGCGACCTGCGCCAGGAAGTAGAGTCCCTGCTCGATTCGGATCGCAAGAGCGGTGAAAAAATCACTCGCGCGGTGGAGGATGAGGCGCAATCGCTGTTCGGCCTCAGCCCGATTATCGGCTCGCGCCTCGGCGCCTGGCGTGTGGTTCGCGAAATCGGCCGCGGAGGCATGGGCGCCGTCTACCTCGCCACCCGCGACGACGATCAGTTTCAGAAAAAAGTCGCCATCAAACTGGTCAAGCGCGGCATGGATACGGCCGAAGTGCAGCGCCGTTTCCAACATGAGCGCCAGATCCTCGCCGGACTCGACCACCCCTATATCGCCCGGCTGATCGATGCCGGAACCGCTCCCGACGGGCGTTCCTTCTTCGTTATGGAGTACGTCGAGGGCCAATCCATCGACGCCTACTGCCGCAATCATTCCCTCTCGTTGGCCGACCGCTGCCGGCTTTTCCTAAGAGTGTGCGAAGCCGTTTCGCACGCCCATCGCAACCTGGTCGTCCATCGCGACCTCAAGCCCGGCAACATCTTCGTCGCTCCGGGTGGCACACCCAAGCTGCTCGATTTCGGCGTCGCTAAACTCATCGCCCCCGACGCCGATCCGCATCTCACCGTCACCGGCATGCGAGCCGCGTTGCTGACGCCGCAATACGCCAGCCCGGAACAGGTGATGGGCCGACCGGTTAATACCTCGACCGACGTCTATTCGCTCGGCGCCGTGTTGTACGAACTCCTCACCGGCGCCTGCGCGCATCATCTGGATTCCACCTCGCCCGAGGAAATTGAGCGCGTCATCTGCCTGCGGGAAGTTCCTCCGCCCAGTTCCATCGCGCCCGGCCTGCCGCGCGATCTCGACAACATCGTGATGATGGCGATGCGCAAGGACACGGAGCGCCGCTACAGCTCGGTCGATCAGTTTGCCGCCGATATTCGACGCTATCTCGACGGCCGAGCCGTGCTCGCCCGCAAGGATTCATTCGCCTACCGCGCCGGAAAATTCGTGCGCCGCAACCGGCTGATGATCGCCGCCGCCGCGCTGGTTGCCGCCAGCCTGATCGGTGGGATTTTTATCGCCGTCTCCCAGGCGCGCCGTGCCCAACGCCGCCTTACCGAAATGGTCGAGCTCGCCAACCGCTCGCTCTTCGATGTCCACTCCGCCATTGAGCGTCTGCCCGGCGCCATGGACGCACGCCGCGAGATCGTCAAAACGACGATCGCGTACCTGGAAAATCTCTCCAAGGACGCCGGTCAGGACGACGATCTGCGCCTCTCCATGGCCACCGCCTACTGGCGGCTGGGCGACATTCAGGGCTACGCCGACAAGCCGAACCTGGGCGATCTGAAAGGCGCGCTGGCCAGCTTTACGAAGTCAGCCGAGCTGCTCCAGCCGCTGCGCCTGAAGCGTCCGAAGGACCCTGTCGTGGTCATGCAAGCCGTTGACACGTATCAGCATATGGGCCGGGTTCTGGAATTGATAGGCGATGTTCCAGGCGTGGAGCGCGCCTTTGAGAACGCGCTACCGGAAGCCAAGCGGATCGCGAGCCTTCAACCCAACGACGTCGACTCGAATGAGGTCTTGGGAGTCTTTTTGAACGACCTCGCGCTGGCTATTCAGTTTGCCGATCCTCAGCGGGCCAACCAGTACGCCCGCCAGCACCTGGCTGAGATTCCCGCGCTTCTGAAAAAATTTCCCGCCAGCGACGACATCGCCGATGAAGCCGCCGTGGCCCACGCCACCATGTCCAACCTGCTGCATCGCGCCGGCGACCGGGAACAGGCACTTCAGGAAGCCCTCGAGAGCGCATCTATCCGCGAAGGCGTCTCCTCCCGCCATCCGAACGACGTCTTTCGCCGCCGCCTTCTGCTGATCGCCTACGGCCACGTCGGCGACCAGTTAGGCTCACCTCCCATCGCCCATCCCGGCGATGCGGAACGTTCCAAGGAATATTTCGCTAAGTGCGTGTCCATCGCCCGCGGCATCGTCCAGACCGACCCCCAGGACCGGACCGCCCGTTACGACCTCGCCAACTCCCTGCTTCGCTGGGGGAACATTTCGCTTCCTGGGGTGGACCTCGCTCCGTCTCTGGCGGCGCTGCGTGAATCGGTGGCCATCCTCGAATCGCTGGTGGAGGAAAATCCGCAGGCGGTCCGATATCGCTCGCCTTTGGCGCTCGCCTACCAATACACAGGCCTCTGTCTACGCGATATGGGCCGCGCCGAGGAAGCGATCGCCGAGCTCCGCCGTTCGGTCACCCTCGCCGACACGATGATGGCCGCTCGTCCGGGCGATATCAACTACCTGGCCCGCATCGCCAGAGGCGAACGGCTCATCGCCGAGATTCTGGTGTCCCGGCACGATCCGGCCGCCGCCCTTTCTCATGCCCAGCGGAGTTTATTCATCGCTGAAAAGTACGCCGCGGGCCCGGAAGCGCCGATCCGCAAAAAGTACCTTGCCGACGCCCATTTCGGCGTCGCCGAAGTCCAGCGCGCGCTGGGAAAATGGCCTCAAGCCCAGGACCACGCCCGCCAGGCCGACTCCCTGTGGAGCGCACCGGAAGTGAAGGACGTGGATCCCAAGCTGCGCCAGCAAGCCGCCGCTATTCTGGCGCACAAGTGATATCATCGCTCGCATGAAGACTCTCGTCCTGCTCTTCGCGATGTTTCTGGCCGATATCTCGGGTAAGTGGACTTTTGAAGTCGTCCTCGATGCCGGCAGCGGCAGCCCCACCTTCGAACTCACCCAAACCGGTGAAACCCTCACCGGCATGTATCACGGCCAGTTCGGCGACGCCAAAGTCACTGGAACCGTGAAAGGCGATAAAGTCGAGCTCAACTTCGGCGGCGACGCGGGGGGCGTCAAATACTCCGGCACCATCGTCGACGCGAAAAGCATGAAGGGCACCGTCGACTACGGAGAAGCCGGCAAAGGAACGTTCACGGCGACGAAGAACTAGGGGGCCGTCCCGATCATGGCGACAGCGGAATTCCCGCATGCTAACGCGCGGCGCCATGCGTGAGCATGCGGGCAGTCGCCGGGACGGACAAGCCAGCAGTTGACCGCTACTTCTTAAACGAGTGCCCGCGCCCGTCGCGCACTTCGTTCCCTTTGAAGTGCTCTTTCTCGATGTGGCGCGCCGGGTCCGGCTTCTCGCCCTTCGCCGGCATCAGACCTTTGTAGCCGTGCTCCGGATGGAACTTGTTGTTCACATGGCCGCGAAACTCCGCAGGACCATGAAACCAGGGTCCCGCGCCGATAAACAAGCCTCCGCTGAACCACTCCGGCCCGTAGTAACCGTACGGCGCACAGTTGTACGGAGCGACGTCATAGTAACCATAGGGACACTCCGGAGCCACCCCGATATCGACATTTACCTGTCCCCTGCTTCCCGAAGCGGCAGCCAGCAATAGAAACAACAATCCGCGCATAAAATGCCTCCGCCCGTTAGATCGAAGCGTTGCGGAACCCGTTTCCGCTGCCGAACGGCATAAAGCTCAGTTCGCCGTCGGCACTTTTTCCGCCTTGTCGATCACCAGCACGTCGAGCTTCGCCTTGTTCGGCACCAGCACCAGTCCCAGCTGTTTCTTGAGCGCGTCGGCCAGGCTCGGCGCCGGATCGCTCTCCGGTAGAGAGGCCCCCGGCGGCAGCAGCATTTGTCCCGCCGGAATGTTGGGCATGAACTCGAGCTCGAAATCGTACTTGCCGGTCAAACCGGTTTTATCCAGCACGGGCCGGCCGACCTCCCTCCCTGCCAGCGCTGTTAATCTCGCAAGGTCCTGCGCCTTGGCCACCGTGTGGGCGCTCGGCCCTCCGGAGCCCATCCGGATCATGGTCACGAATCCGCGCCCTGTAAGCACGCCGTTCTGCATCTTCGGAGGTCCTTCGGCGTTGGGATCCTCGATGGTGGTGTCCTTCAGTTTGTGCCCTCCAGCCGCCACCATCAGTTCCTGCACCTGAAAATCCTTCGATTCGCGATGCAGCACGATTCCGAACCGCTCCCCAAGAAGGTTCTGCCACATTACGCCGGCCTGCTCCCTGGTCGCCTTTTCGGGCACCTTGGCGATGATGTTATAACGTTCGCTGGAGATCCAGGACGGCCCGTTGATCTGGAAACTCTTCAAGTCGTACGCGGTCATGAGCATGTCCATCAACGTGGCGTACGACCAGGTAATCTGCTCCGGATCCGAAGTGCCCGGTCCGCCTCGCGCAGGGCCGAAGTAGACGCCGCCCGAGGTGGGAATCACGGCGGGCTTGACCGACGCGACTTCGAACGTTTGTCCGAGGGCAAGAACCGATGTCCCCAAAACTAAGAAAGTTCGCAGCATAGGACGCTTCAGATAAGTGGCTCGGCTGGACGTTATCATTATAACTTCGCCAATCTTTGCCAACCATAGTAAGCCGGACGCTGGAAGCCAATGCCCACCCGCAATGTCAATCTGACCGAGGAACTCGATCGCTTCGTCGCAGCGAAGATCAAGACCGGACGTTACGATAGCGCGAGCGAAGTGATCCGCGCCGCGCTCCGCGCCCTGGAGCGTGACGAGCAGGAGTCCCAGGCCAAGCTCACCGCGCTCCGCGCCGCCGTCGATGCCGGGGATGCCAGCGGCGTGGCCAAGGGCGATGTCTTTGCCCGTGTGCGGAAGACGCTCAAGCTTCCGGTAAAGCCGCGCTAGCAGTGGCCGGATTTCGCCTCTCCCGGGCCGCCGAAGCCGATCTTCTATCCATTTGGCCAGTTTACCCTCCGCACCTGGGGATTTGATCAGGCGGTGCATAACATTGACGGACTGGAAGCGTGCTGCCAGATGCTCGCGGACAATCCCGAATTGGGCCGCGTGTGCGACCACATCCGGCCTGGCTGGCGGCGCCTGGAACACGCCCGGCACGTGGTGTTTTACCGCCAAACAACAGAAGGCATTCTGGTCTCCCGCATTCTGCATCAGCGCATGCTGCCCGAAAAACAAAATGTCGACGACGAAGAACCGTAGGCGCGGGTCTTACCCGACGCCCTTCGGCCTCCTCCGCGACGCCACCACGCCGGTATTCATCCCTAGCGTATTCAATCCCCCGAAAAACCGTGCATGCTCGATCTTCATGCAGCGGTCCATCACTACTTCGAGGCCGGCAGCCGCGGCTTTGGCGGCGGCTTCTTCGTGAATCACTCCCAACTGCATCCAGACCACCTTGGCGCCCGCCGCGATGGCTTCCTCCACGATCCGCGGCACCGCCGCCGGCTCGCGAAAAATGTCGACTACATCCACCCCTCCCGGAATCGCCGTCACGGACGGGTAGCAAACCTGATTCAGAATCTCCTTCTCCCGCGGATTCACCGGAATCACCACATACCCTTCGGCCAGCAGATACATCGCCGCGAAATGGCTGGGCCGGTACGGATTCGACGACAACCCCACCATCGCGATCCGTTTATATTTTTCGAGAATCCGGAGCCGGCCCTCAGCGGTCGTCGCGAATCGGGTGGTATTGACCGGCGACGCCGCGCCGACTCCATCGCCGAAGGAAATCGCGCACGAATTGCTCACACGCTCGCTCCCAGCGCCCGCTCCAGATCCCACAAAATATCCTCGATCTCCTCAATCCCCACCGAGAGGCGGATCAAATCGTCGCTAATTCCGGCGTCGAGCCTCTGTTCGGTCGAGAGCTGCTGATGGGTGGTCGAGGCCGGATGAATCACCAGGCTCTTCGCATCGCCCACGTTGGCCACGTGCGAAAAGAGTTTCAAGGCCTCGATGAACTTCTGCCCGGCCGCCAGGCCGCCCTTGATCCCGAACGTCAACATCGCACCTGCACCGAGAGGCAAGTATTTTTGTGCCAGCGAATAATACTGATTTTTCTTCAACCCCGGATACTTCACCCAAGCCACACGATCGTGCGCTTCCAGAAATTCCGCGACCTTCTGGCCGTTCGCCGAATGGGCCTGCATTCGCAGCTTCAACGTCTCCAGCCCCTGCAGGAATAAGAACGAATTGAAGGGTGCCAGCGCCGGCCCGAAATCCCTCAACCCCTCCACCCGAGCCTTCACTATGTAGGCCAGATCCCCGAACGTCTCATAAAACTTCATCCCGTGATACCCCGGGCTCGGCTCCAATAACTGCGGAAATTTGCCCTGATTCCACGGAAATTTCCCGCTGTCGACAATCACGCCGCCGATCGACGTCCCATGTCCGCCGATAAATTTCGTCGCCGAGTGGCACACAATATCCGCCCCGTGCTCGATCGGCCGGCACAGGTACGGCGACGCGAACGTGTTGTCGATCACCAGCGGCAGATTGTGCTCATGGGCGATTTTCGCCACCGCTTCAATATCCAGCACATTGATGCGCGGATTCCCGATCGTCTCGCCGTAAATCGCTCTCGTCTTCGGCGTAATCGCGCGACGGAAATTTTCGGGATCGTCGGGATCGACAAAGGTGGTGTTAATTCCGATGCGCCGGAAGCTCACGTCGAACTGCGTGTAGGTGCCGCCGTACAGTGTCTTCGCCGCGACAATTTCGTCGCCCGCCTGCAACAGACTGGTGATTGCGATAAACTGCGCCGCCTGTCCGCTCGATAGTGCCAGCGCGCCGACGCCTCGTTCGAGCGCCGCCATGCGCTCCTCGAACACCGCCGTCGTCGGGTTCATGATGCGGGTGTAGATGTTGCCGAAGCGCTGCAAATTGAACAGCGCCGCCGCGTGAGCCGTATCGTCGAACACGTAGGAGGTTGTCTGGTAAATCGGCACCGCGCGAGCCCCTGTGGCCGCGTCAGGCTGTTGCCCGGCATGTAAAGCGCGGGTGGCGAATCCAAAAATATGGTCCATGTAGATAGTATGGATCATGCTTCAAGATCTTGACTTGAGACCGGTGTACGACGCCATCGTGGTCGGCTCCGGCGCCGCCGGGGGCATGGCCGCCCATGTCCTTACCGCGCACGGCATGAAGGTTCTGCTGCTCGAAGCGGGCCGCAAACTTCCTATCGAACAGGAACTGAAATCGATGGAGTGGCCCTACGATCATCCCCGCCGCGGCGAGATGCCTCCCAACGATCACGCCCTCACGCTCAACGAATACACGGTGAGAAAACCGCCGTACGCCAAGGGCTTGCGCTACGCCCACGTCTTCTCGTACGTCCAAGGCTGGAGCGGCACGGATTATTCGAAAAACATCGTGGTCGATGAAAAAGACCATCCCTACACAGGCACGAATTACGCCTGGGTTCGCGCCCGTACGTTCGGCGGAAAGACGACGATCTGGGGCCGCCTGGCGCTGCGTCTATCCGACTACGATTTCAAAGCGGCCTCGCGCGATGGCTACGGAGAGGACTGGCCGATCTCTTACTCCGACATCGAACCTTATTACGATCGCGTCGACAATTACCTGGGCATTTCCGGCCTGAAAGAAAATCTCCCGCATCTCCCGGACAGCCTCTTTCAGAGGCCCAATAAACTCATGGCGGGAGAGATGATGCTGCGCGCGTCGCTCGAAAAACGAGGCCGTCTCATCACTCCCTATCGCGCCGGTGTCACGACAGATGGTTTGAAGCACAACAAGTATCGCAGCAAGTGTTATGGCCGGGGCGCCTGCAATCGCCACGTCGGCGGCTGCGACATTCACGCCGCGTTCGATTCGCCCACAGGCCTGATTTATCCCGCCTTCGACACCGGCAATCTGACCATCCGCACCAATGCAACCGTCTATCAAATCGACATCGCAGACGGTGCGGCCAAAGGCGTCTCGTTCATCGACACGGAAACAAAACAGAACTACCAGGCGAAGGCGAAAGTAGTGATTTTAGGCGCGTCCACGTTAGAATCGGCGCGTCTGATGATGCTCTCGAAAATTGGCAACGCTCATATCGGCCACAACTTCTGCGAGCACGTCATGGGCCCGGGAGTCACCGGCATTGTGAAGGAGTTGGTTGGCAAGTCGCATGTGCTCTCCGACGGCCGGCCGGGAGGGTTTTATTTGCCTCGATTCCGAAATTTAACGGACAAGAATAACAACTTCATTCGCGGCTATGGGTTCGAAGGCGAGAGTGGCGCGACCATGTTTCCCGAGCACGCCGAATCGACACCCGGCTTCGGCAAATCGTTCAAGAAAGCGGTCCGCGATCACGCCGGCGCCTTCATCAGCATGGGAGGATTCGGCGAAGTGCTGCCGCGCTACGAAAACTTTGTCGAAATCGATCCGCAGGTGAAGGACGCATGGGGCGTTCCCGTGCTTCGCTTCCACATCAATTTCGGCGACAACGAGAAAAAGATGGTCGCCGACATGAACGCGAGCGCCAAGGAAATGTTCGAAGAAGCGGGCATCGAAATTATCGGCTCGGACAAGGGCATGCTGACGCCCGGCTGGTCGATTCACGAACTGGGTACCGCTCGCATGGGGACCGATCCGAAGAAATCCGTCGTGAACCAGTTTCAGCAATCGCATGATGTGAAAAATCTGCTGGTGGTGGACGGAAGCTCGCACGTCAGCGCGTCCTGCCAGAATCCCACCTGGACCATCATGGCGCTGTGCTGGCGGTCCTGCGATCATCTGGCAGAGCAAATGCGCAAAGGAGAAGTGTAACCGTGTTCGACCGCCGGGATTTGTTCAAATTAGGGTTAGGCGCCACGCTTGCGCGCGGGGCAGGGAAGCACCGCTTCTTCACCGACGAAGAATTTTCTTTGGTGTACGAGCTCACCGAAATTATCATCCCCGCCGACGAAAAATCGGGAGGCGCGAAAGCGGCCGGCGTCGCCGAGTACATCGACCAGCGCCTCGCCGAAGCGTTCGAGCAGTCGGAGCGCGACGAGTGGCGCAAACAACTCGCGTTAGTTCCCAAGTCGTTCTTAACATCCGGTGCTTCTCAGCGGAGCGCTTTCGTCCGCAGTATCGAAAAAAAGCCTTTTTTCGCGACGCTGAAGAAGGCCACCGTTCGTGGCTACTACACCTCCAGCATCGGCATCCATGACGACATGGATTACCTGGGCAACACGTTACAACAGGGCGATTACGCAGGCTTCCTGCCGCCGCACGCGGAGTTTCCGTCGAATCCGCGAGACCGGCTGGCGGTGGCGTCGTGGCCTTTTCGGAAACTGGTCGATCCGAAGAAAGGAACGCTCCCGCTGCTCGATTTTCCAAAGATGATCGCGGACCGCTTCGGCGTCCACGGAATCGAACCCCTGGACGAACATTTTCTGTCGACCGACGCGGCGTATCTGGATCAGTTTCGCGCCGCCGTGGAAAAAGCCGGATCGCGCGTGGTGAATATTCCTGTCGGTAAGCTTGGCGGGAGCTTCTACGACGCCGATGTCGACCGGCGCAGGCGAGTCGTCGAGACCGCCAAGCACTGGGTCGATGTCGCGGCCGCGGTGGGATCGCCTGGAGTGCGCGTGCACGTAGCCTCGGCGAAAAATCCTCCCGACGTCGCTGTCGCGGCTTCGACTTTGAAAGAAGTCGCCGAGCACGGCGAAAAGAAAAACGTCGTCGTTCATCTGGAGAACGACGATCCGAAAAGCGAAGAAGCATTTTTCCTGGTCGACGTCATCAACGCCGCGAAAACGTTGTGGCTGCGCGCCCTGCCCGATTTCTGCAACTCCATGCTGCTCGAACGAGGCGACGATTACAACTACAAAGCCGTCGCCGCGATGTTCGAGTATGCCTACGGCATCTGCCATGTGAAAGACTCGGAACAGGACGGTAAGAAAATGTTCCACGTTGATCTGGCGCGGACGTTCGAGATTGCTCGCGTGGCGCGGTATCGCGGTTATTTTTCGATAGAATACGACGCCGAGGGCGATCCCGCTGCACCCACCGAAGCGTTGATTGCGGCGAGTCTCAAGGTGCTGGCGTAAATGAAACCCCTGTTGATGTTCCTTCTGGCTGGGATCGCGTGCGCGCAGGAAGTGAATCCGGATAAGCGCCTCGAACACGCGACCGACGCGATGCGTGTGTTTCTTTCGCCCGACAGCAACATCCCTCTGGGGCTCATCGGTAAGGCGCAATGCGTAGTCGTCATGCCGCGATTGATGAAAGGCGCGTTTTTGTTCGGCGGCAAGTACGGACGCGGCTTCGCGGCCTGCCGCAAGACTGCGACAACGTGGAGTTCTCCGGCGGCCATTGCGATTGAAGGAGGCAGCTTCGGTCCGCAATTGGGCGGATCGGCCACGGACCTGATCATGCTGGTGATGAACCAGGGAGGCATGGCGCGCCTGCTGAGCGACAAGTTCACGCTGGGCGGCGAAATCGCGATCGTGCAGGGACCAACTGGCAAGGACGCGAGCTTGAATACCGACGTCCTGATGCGCGCCGGAATGTTCTCCTATTCGCGCGCCAAGGGATTGTTCGTCGGCCTGTCGCTCGAAGGCGCGACGCTGCGCACGGATGGCGGCGAAAACAAGAAGCTCTACGGCCACGACGTCGGCAATCGCGACATTTTGATGGGCAAAGTGCCGCCGCCCAAGGGTGCGCGGGCATTTTTGGCGTTGTTGAATAAGCGCGCGCGGAAGGGGAAATGACGGCCGTCAGGGATGAAGCTTCTCGCCTCTTTCCAGCATCGCGACGAACTGCTCAATCCTCCGCGAGCGCGTTTTCGCGGTTTTCACGGTCTGAATTCGCCACAGGATTGCATAGCGGTTTGCCCGGTCGAGGGCTTCAAAAAATGCCCTGGCGTGAGGGCTTGATTCCAAAGCGATTTGAAGATCGTCCGGCACGGTGGCGGCGCTCGGTGAATCGTAGGCTGAATCCCAGCGCCCGTTCTTCCGGGCATTCTCGATTGCTTCGAGGCCGGCGGGTTTCATCTGGCCGCTGGCGATCAGCGATTGCGCCTTCTCGCGATTGATTTTGGACCAGACACTGTTGCTGCAGCGCGGGCTGAATTTTTGCAGCCAGAGTTCTGCACTCTCCGGCCTCTTTTGCCCGTCAATCCATCCGTAGCACAGCGCGACTTCGAGACCTTCCTTGTATGATACCGACTGAAGAGCTGAGTCCTTCTTCGCGATTCGGAGCCAGAGCCCGGCGTTCTTGAGATGATTTTTCTCCAGCCACGCAGCCCAGGCCTCTCGCGACTTGAAGAGACGGCTCGTTTCCATTCTATTCGTCGGTGACGCAGCCCTCGCTCGCGCTTTTTACCAACCGGATGTATTTCGCCAGGGTGCCGCGACGGGATTTGTACGGCGGAGCGATCCAGGCGCTGCGACGCGCCGCCAGTTCGTCATCGGTGATTTCGAGAACGAGTACGTTGTTCTCCGCGTCGATGGTGATGGTGTCGCCGTTGCGCACCAGCGCGATGGTTCCGCCGTCCTGCGCTTCGGGTGTGATGTGACCCACCAGGAACCCGTGCGAACCGCCGGAGAAACGGCCGTCGGTAATCAGCGCGACATCCTTGCCCATGCCCGCGCCAGAGACGACCGACGTGCAGGTCAGCATTTCAGGCATACCGGGGCCGCCTTTTGGGCCTTCGTAACGAATTACGATCACGTCGCCTTTGCCGATCTGCTGAGTTTCGAAAGCGTGCAGCATGTCTTCTTCCGAGTCGTAAACTTTGGCCGGGCCTGAGAATCTTAAGCCTTCTTTCCCGGTGATTTTCGCGACCGCGCCCTCTGAGGCCAGGTTGCCCTTCAGAATCTGGATGTGTCCGGTGGCTTTTATCGGCGAAGATAAGGGCTGAATGATTTGTTGGCCCGCGGTGAGGCCGGGCAGATCCTTCACGTTTTCGGCGACGGTTTTTCCGGTGACCGTCATGCAGTCGCCGTTGATCATCCCGGCTTCGAGTAGCATTTTTATTACGGCTGGAACGCCTCCCGCGGCCTGCAGATCTTCCATCACGTATTTACCGCTGGGCTTGAAATCGGCAAGCAGCGGGGTCTTATTGCTGACCCGCTGAAAATCGTCGATGGTGATGTGAACATCGACCGAGCGCGCCATCGCGATCAGATGCAGCACCGCGTTGGTCGAGCCGCCCATAACCGTTACCAGCACCATTGCGTTTTCAAACGCGGCGCGGGTCATGATGTCGCGAGGCTTCAAATCGAGTTCGAGAAGATTGCGAATGGCCGCGCCGGCGCGGACGCATTCGTCAAGCTTCAACGGATCTTCCGCCGGCGTGGAAGAACTGTAGGGCAGAGACATGCCCAGCATCTCGACCGCCGATGCCATCGTGTTCGCCGTGTACATCCCCCCACAAGCGCCCGCGCCAGGAATCGAGTGGCGAACGATGTCGCAGCGCTCCGCCTCGTCGATGTTGCCCGATAGAAATTCGCCGTAACTCTGAAACGCGGAGACGACATCGAGCTTCTTGTGCTTCGCCGAGCAGCCCGCGCGAATCGTGCCTCCGTAGATCATCAGGCCGGGGCGATTGAGCCTACCCATGGCCATCACGCAGCCTGGCATGTTTTTATCGCAGCCCGGGATGGTAATGGCCGCGTCGTACCATTGGCCGCACATGATGGTTTCAATGGAATCGGCGATCAGGTCACGGGACTGGAGAGAAAAACTCATGCCGTCGGTGCCCATCGAGATCCCGTCCGAAACGCCGATGGTGTTGAAGCGCATCCCAACGAGTCCCGCCGCGGTGACGCCTTCCTTCACTTTCGCGGCCAGGTCCAGCAGATGCATGTTGCACGGGTTGCCTTCGAACCAGACGCTGGCGATGCCGACCTGCGGCTTGGAGAGGTCGGCCTCGGTCATGCCGGTGGCGTAGAGCATGGCCTGCGATGCGCCTTGCGACTTCGGTTGGGTGATGTGGGCGGAATATTTATTTAGTTGAGACATGTGAGTTATTGGCAGAGTGCTTCGCCGGGTCCGATCTGAGCGAGGCAAATCGCACCTTGAACGATCGGTTCCATGATGGCATAGCCGGCTTCGTTGGGATGCAAGCCGTCGGACGTAATTTCTTTTTTCAGCATTCCTTGACCGTCGAGCATGGCGGAATAATAGTCGACATAGGCGAGCTTGTTCTTCGCGCAATAAGCCTTCAGCCATTCATTGAGAGCGATAATCTTCGCCGGCGGCCGCCGCTCGGTCTGCGGGCGGATGTAGTCGCAAACGGGCATCACGGATGAGAAGAGAACCTTAATGCCGTGGGCTTTGGCGAGTTCCGCCATGGACGCGTAGTTATCTTCGATCATCTCAAGGGTCATGGGCCCGGTATTGCCGGCAATGTCGTTGGTGCCGGCCAGGATCACGACGGCCCTGGGGTTGAGCGCGATCACGTCGGGGCGGAAGCGGATCAGCATTTGCGGGGTGGTCTGGCCGCTGATGCCGCGATCAATATATCCGGGATTATCGGCAAAGAATTTGGGGGAACGTTTGATCCAGGCGTCCGTGATGGAGTCGCCCATGAAGACGACTCGCCCTTTGGTGAGCTTTGCGTTGTCGGCGGCGTATCGGGCGAGGTTAGGCCAGTCTTGGAGCGTTTTCTTGTCGCGCTCGATTTGGGCTTTGAGTTTGTCAACGTCGTCGGTTTGGGCGAACACGGCGGAACAAAGCAACAGAGCAATGGCGGCGATTTTCATTCTTCTATCGTACATTCGATTCGTCACCGCCAATGTTGGCTACAGCCGGATTTCAGGAGGCTCTTGCAGATCGTTGTACAAGCCTGCGCGACTGCAATGCGATAAAAGTGGTCCGGCCTGTTACGCTGAAAGAAAGCAGTTCATGCCCAGACGTAAACCCGAAATCATGAGTCCGGCCGGATACTGGCCACAACTGCGCGCGGCCATCGAGGCGGGTGCGGATGCGGTGTATTTCGGGCTGCACCATTTTTCCGCTCGCGCCAAGGTCGGATTTTCACTCGATGAATTGCCGGAAGTGATGCGGACCCTGCATACGCGGGGCGTACGCGGCTTCATCACGTTCAACACGCTGGTATTCGAGCACGAACTGGAAGAAGCCGCGCGAACCATCGCCGCGATTGCGCGTGCCGGAGCCGATGCGCTGATCGTGCAGGATTACGGCATCGTGCGACTGGCTCGGCAGATTGCGCCGGACCTGGAATTGCATGCGTCGACGCAGATGAGCATCACCAACGCCGAGGGCGTGAAGCTGGCGCAGAGTTTCGGCATCGCGCGGGTGAACCTGGCGCGCGAACTGTCGCTCGACGAAACGCGCCGGATTATCGCCGAAACCGGCTGCGACCTGGAAATGTTCGTCCACGGCGCGTTGTGCGTCGCGTATTCGGGGCAATGCTTTTCGTCGGAGGCGTGGGGCGGCCGCAGCGCGAATCGCGGCCAATGCGCGCAGGCCTGCCGCCTGCCGTATGAACTTCTTGTGGACGGAAAAAGTGAGCCGCTCGCCGACGCCCGATACCTGCTGTCGCCCGGCGATTTGTACGCGCTGAAGCAGATTCCGGAAATCGTCGAGATGGGTGTGGCGGCGCTGAAGATCGAGGGCCGCTACAAGGACGCGGATTACGTCGCGCTGACGACGGCCGCATACCGCAAGGCTGTCGACGAAGCCTGGGAGGGCCGGGCGCAGAGCGTTACACGCGCCGAGGAATTGCAGCTGGAGCAGGTTTATTCGCGCGG
>Ga0182030_10000401_pt1 | contig 78671 bp, 102 predicted proteins | sample 812S3MmetaG_FD_121299 | JGI IMG/M metagenome (GOLD analysis project Ga0182030, IMG submission 121299) | Permafrost microbial communities from Stordalen Mire, Sweden - 812S3M metaG (Illumina Assembly) | ecosystem: Environmental > Terrestrial > Soil > Wetlands > Permafrost | place: Sweden... | reverse complement strand
CTTGGCCGAGTCGGAACGGAATCGCAGTGCTCTCTCCCTGCTGGCCGGTCCGAGTCGCAGTCGGGGCGCGCGCCTCCGCCGGCGCGGCCGGCCCGTCCCGAGCAGTTCGGCTGGACACGCGCGTCAAAGACCGCGAGCAGATGACTCCGTTTCATATCATATTTAAGTTCATGACTCTGCGTTTTGCACCATCGAACCAATGGCCGACACCACCGTGCTCCCGCCGACAGCTGTGGACCTTGAGAGAAAGGCCGAAGCCAGCCGGCTGGGCCCGCTCAAGTTGCATTTCGAAATCAAATCCGAAGGTATTGACCCAGATACCGACTTTGTGCGAACCGAACTGGTGGAAGGCGGAAAGGAATATGAAGAGTTCTTGAACAAGTACGTGTTCAAGCCGACAGACACGGACGAATACAAAACGGCAATACGGGACGCCATGGATCAAATCTTAATTCATTTTGACAATGTGCATGACGATGAGGTTCCCCCATGCCTGAGCGCAAACGACGTGATTTCGTGTTATCGCAACTTTAACGAAGTACTGAAGAATGGCGCTACGATTCATTATCGGATGTTTGACATCATTTGGCCTTTGACGCAGTACCTGTACGAGGCGAAGATGCTCAGACTCTCACTAAAGTGCGGCTTTTGCGGCGAATCAATCACAAGTCAAGACTATGCCAAGTATCCCGGGACTGGTGGGTCGGTAGACACATATGGGTGTCTCGATTGTCACACTCACCACAGCTTGAAGAACCATGCCATACTCTAGTCGATTGGGTGGATCTCATGCAAGCGGACACCGTTGTGAATGTCTCCGTCGGTGGTTATCAGTTTGTAAAGCGTCACCACGGACGCGGCGCGCCCTTTTCCCGGTTTCTTTTGCACTTGTGCGTCGAGGACCATAGCCCTCGTCTCGCGAAAACGGACGACATTCCCAGGCCTGTCATACATTAAGCCCGTTATAGGTAAGAATGCGTTGGGTGCGACAATTGTAAATAAGTTAAAGGTGGTATTGCGGCTCAGCGAGTGCCATTGTTTCAGCAGCTTGCTCCTTGAAGATATATCCTTCTCGCTGATCGTTGAGCTGCAGGCATCAAGCATCATTATTCGCCATGCATCCAGCTGCGCTCGTTTCTTTTTCTTGTCAGCCAGCACGTAGAGCTCCACGATGTTGTCTTCCGTCGGTTTGATTAGATCCCATATATGTGGCACAGCGAATTTCTGGGCGAGCTTGCACATCATGATCGCCATATCCTCGGGGACAACATGAATCTCCTTGTACAAAAGCCGTAAAAATAGGTGCCAATTTTCTTGCGTCGGCTTCATAGCACTTTCCAAGGCGTGGGTTTCGCCAGAAGACATCTTCAAATCGCGAAAATACGCACTGTTCTGTTTCAGGATCTGGCTGTGTGTATGAAATCGAGTTGTACCAGCACGCAGAACCACGTCGACACTGTCCCGCGGTTCAAGATGAATGTCGATGAGCGGCTCTTCCACCAGTGATTTCTTCTCCACTGGGGACGGCTCGCTATCGTTTTCGCGGTCTCGTTTGCGACTCATCGTGCGACACCTCAATCATGAAAAACGTGCCTTTCGCCAGAAAAAATAAAATTGTGGTATTCAATCTGAAAACGATGGACCGGAATGTGTCTGCCTACGCAGCAGCGGCGGGGAATTGGACCTATCTTGTAGATTCTCTTCGAGGTCTGCCCAAATGGCCGACAGCAGAAGAGGTGGCAACATTGGCACAAGAGTGCCGGGGGCAACCTGGCAACAACAAAGGAACGCGAGTTGGCATGGCCCTCCTTCTTCTCGCCCAGATGCAGTTCCGACTATCCAGATATATTCCTCTAGAGACGGTGTGTTTCGGTTTTCTCGCCCTGAATTCTCAGGGCACAGAGCAGGAGTTGACCAAGGCTATCAGACGGATTCGTCCCTTTCTCCAAGGCAGGACCTTGCAGCACTTTATTGCCATAATGGTGCTGGTCGGGAAGATTAAAAACACAGAAGCCAGTCACTGGGTCGCGGTCATCATTGACATGGAACAAAATACCTACGAGATATTCGACGGCAACGGGCAATGCGATCGCCGGGAGGGCTACTTTTTGAGTTTGCCCTTTTTGACTCGCCGCATCAAGAGCGAGCTGAAGGCCGTTTTTCCAGATAAACACTTCGAGAGCGTCTGTGGCCTAGAACTGAACTCAAGCTTCCAAATCGGAGGATCGTGCGGAATTTGGGCCATAACTTACATCTGGATGCGGCTGCAGCTACCGCTCCCCGATGTCGTGGTGATGATGTATGTGCCTCACGAACTACATTCCACCAAACTGGCAAAGCGAATAGAGGAAGCTAATGCGTCTGAGAGGGAATTGCGGATGGAGATCAAGGGGGGAGGCTTGGCGGAGGAGGCATTGTTGCCCAAGCTAGAGGAGCTCCAAAAGAATGTGGCAGCATTGAGACAAATTTCAGCTGTAGTTCAAAAACTTGAGCCTTATTTCCGCGCGATCCACGAGGTGGACAATGGGACCCTCTTTGGCACTCTCTTAGGCGGAATTTCAGACCTTACCAAACGGTCCTTTTGGAAACAATCCGCTAAAAATCCAGAGGATGCCTTTCTGGCCTTTGCCTTTCGACAACTTGGCATGGGGCCAATATCTCAAGCCGGTGAAAAGTTCTTCACGCTCGAAGCGCTAGTTGCTGACGATGCTGACGAAGCCGACAAGTTCTTTACTGCAAAAGGTGAGGCGCGGGTACAAGCATACGTGGACACTGCCAAGAAGACCGGCTTGCCGTACGACGAGAAGCTGCTCCGCGAGGTCCTCATCGAAGATATTATAGACCACGTCAAACGCCTCCAGGATATTCTGGAAGGTGAAGCAGATTACAGCGACACCTCAGCGGAGGAGGAGGAAGAGAAAGAGTAGACATCTCCGTTTCGATCGAATTGGCGCGTCCAGAATCAGGCTGTTCAATTGCGAAATGGCTGACAGCAAAAAGCGCAAAGCAGACGACGCGGAGGAAGTAGACAAGCGGGCCGAAAAGAACCGAAAGCTGGCAGAGGAAGCGGCATGTTGCAGCATTTGCCTAGATGTCTTCCTCAAGCCACAAGTCGGTGGCTGCGGCCACTCTTTCTGCCTGCCCTGTATCCATGACGCCAAGCTGCAACACATGAGAAGACACACAGCCTTGTCTTTCGAACTGATCAAGCAAAAGTGCCCCTTGTGCAAGGCATTTGTCAACTTCCGGCCCAATTTTGCCCTGGAGAACGTGCTGATGGCAAGCAACGAGCAGTATCAGGCACGTCTGGAGCGCGACGGCTGGAAATGCAGCACTGTAGGCGTATCCAAGAGGCTAGCAGACAGGGGTTGCACTCAACTTGCGATCGGCGAAGCTGTATTCCTGACATCGGCGGGACGGAGAGCGTTGCTGGTACTCGCTGACATCACATGGGATGGGACGCTATCTGGCCTAGGTCCAGCCCTCAACGGGATTAGGGCACCAAGGCTTCACTATCTGGTTTCCAATGGAAAGCCCGTGGCAGGCAACTTGCCTTCCAGCTGCAAAAGTTTTTCCTTTTTCTTCACGGACGGCGAGAAAGAACACGCATTTTATGGCTGGAGCTATGGCATCGGTGGCGCCTCGGCTGATGTGGAGGAGGTTCCCGCTGAAGCGGATGTCCCGGTCGATGCCGATTAGTCGTTTCATTCAAATAAATCGATTCTTGTCAGCTTGACATACGTACGCCATGGCAAAAGGAGCAGTGGATGTCTATATTCAAGACTCTGGAGGCGAACGCTCTCCATTTTGGATTGAACCTCGATGCCGCCTGTCACGAATGAAGCAAGTGCTTGCCGAGTGTACTGGCACGAAACTTTCGGGTTTAAGAGTGATGCGAAAGGGGCAATTTGTGAAGGATTTGATGCCTGAAGATGAAACCAAGTTCCTGCTGGAAGATCACGGCCTTCAACGGCACGACATTATTGTGATGGGAGGGGAAAAGGTCCAAGAGGGCAAGTTGGATGGCTTTGTGACTGTGAAATTGATGTTCAAGGGAGTGCATTACCAATCAGCGAATACTTCTATCGGGTGTACTGTGGAAGTGATGACCAACATGGTGAGACAAAGCCGAATGTTTGTACCTGAGACAGTAGAGCTTTGGTATAAGGGCTCCCAACTCAGCCACCCCAAAAAGTCGTTAATACAAGACTTGGGAATGACCGAAGGTAGCGAAATCGAAATCCGCGGCGAATGTCTTCCCCTGCGGATCATCAGCCAGGACTTGGATTTTGTGTCCAATTTGGGTATTCACGTTGACCCTACCTGCATCATTTGTTTGGAGCACAACGTAATCAAGTCAGGTGCAAAGCGGTTTGATTGCGGACATATTAATGTCTGCCAACAGTGCTGTGTTCAGTATGTCAAGTCCAACTGTCCCTTGTGTGGTTGAAAAAACTGCATTTCAGAACAATAATTGCTACGAACTGTGTCTGCTTCGGATGAACCAAATGTCTTTTCAAGAGTTCTGGAGTTTCACAACACAAAAAATCCTCATCCCTGGCACATTTGACGAATTAGCGGCTCCTCGGCTCCTGCCTAACGAGAGACAACCGTTCCCGCCCACCATTTCAGAATTTCAGGCCCGCGTGAACAAATTGTTCGATGCTATTGCGAAAGAACCGGACGCCGGAAAACGGCAGGAACAACAAGACAAGTTGAAAACGATGTGGCGTCAAATAGAGACGACCGCCGCCATTATTATTACTGCGCGCGACTGGCCAGGACGGGATTACATTATTCCGTCCATGGGACCAAGCTTTGAAGACAAGATCGATTCAGAAGTCGAAAGACGTCTCGCCATAATAAGATACGAGGAAGAGTTGCGGGCTTATGATGGCACCGAAGAAGAACGCGGAGCAGGTGGCGGAGGCGCACGCGGAACATGAACGTACACACCGCAGCGAACACATCTGCCCGAGGTCCGCCACGTCACCAAGTGAGCCGTAGCACATGCACACCCGCCTTTCCGTTCGCTAAACGGCATCTTCCTCCGTGTTATCTACGCTAGACGCAGACTTTTCCGGAAACGACGCGGGGCGTGACAATGTGGCAATGTCTTCTGGCGATAGCGGAGGAACCACGAGGCCAAGTTCGTTGTAAAATAGTGTTTCTGAATCAAAAATGTCCTCTATCACTTGCAGGTCCACAACAATTCCTCGGTCCAGCATCCAGCTACGAAAATCCTGTGTGTTGATAATTGGCAGTTCACTGTCAGCGGTCATGGTATATTTTTCGAGTGAAAATTCATCCTCGAGTCTGAGTACACGCCCGACAGTGCTCGGATCAAGCTGTGGTCTCATTGTAAGAATCTGTGTCAGACGGTCAGCCTTGTTGAATGTTCCGTTTTTGACTTCCACGCCGTCTGTCCTGCTCTCGGCAGCCATTTAAATGAATGGACGATTTGCAAAGTGCGTATTTATTGGATTACTGAGAATCGAAAAACCCGCGACCCGGCGTTTTAGGCGGAACGGGACCGCTTGGCGTCTTTCTCCTCGCCTTCTCCTTCTTCATTCTCAAAGATGAGCCGCTCCAGTGCTGGCTGCAGACACAGCGAGCCATCTTCTGCTCGCTCAAGCCTGGCGCCGACATCTTGAGGGACGATTGTCCAATTCAGTCCGACACCTGGCGCCGGGGCAAGCAGCGTGGGGACTTCGTAGAGGCACTTCAGGCCGCCTTTCGCAGAGGACAGGGCAAGATGCATGGCGCTGAATAACTCAGCGTGATGCCATTGCTGGGAGCACGCGGGCACAGGCATGGCCGCCACCACACTCTGGACGGTGACTTCTTCTTCGTTTTCGGGGAGGTAGACTCGAACCAGCACTTGGTTGTGAAATTGGAGGCCAACCGGGGAGCCGATAAGATTTCTCGCCGCGGCGACTGCAACGGCGTGGCTCTTCTTGTCCACGATCGCGACGAGGAACTTGAGGAGCAACATCAAAGCTGCGGAGAAGACGCGCTGAGCATCCTCCATCTCGAACGGGTTGCACACGGCCACCAGATTCATCCACTCAGCACACTTGGCCAGCTTGAGTGCCAACAGTGCCTGACAAACGAATTATCATCGTGACAGATCGCGCGCTCTACGTGACCTGGTCCGGTTCACAGAGCTTGTGTTCGTCGCGCAGCTTTTTCAATAAGTTCAGCGGGAAATCAAATCGTTGCAAGGCTTGCCATTCGCCATTTCCTCCGAGCACCAAGTGCTCCAGTGCTCCCTTGGTGCCTTGGGACCAAATCTTGACAAGGGCGCTCTTGACAACTTGCGTATCTTTGGCATCGGAATGGGCGGATCTCTTCATGGTGCCCGTGTGCTCTCTGACCGATGCGTGCGGCCTTGTGCCGGGCGTTAGCGGATGTATCAATCCGGGTTGACGAAACCGCTACATTTCTCGGAAATGTCAGGAACTCCAATCCGGTCCTGCCCCAGCCCACCATGCCGCCCAAGCTCAAGCTAGACCCGAAGTGGTGGAGACGTATTTTGATCAACACAGATGCAAAGACGGATGATTTAGCAGCCATCCAGGACTTTGTGATGCGCAAGGAGCATGTCTGGCAGTCTCTGCAGTAGTCAGAGCCGAGCTTAGCCGAAACAAGGCGATCAAAGTAGTGTTCGACGTCTTTTGGTCTCCGAGCGAGCCAGATGTGAAACCTCGGCATGAGGAAATCATGTTTGGAAGTTCAGGACAACGTCCGGCCGCGCTTGGAGCGGGAGTGCAGGAGGGCAAAGAAGAAGCCTTTCGACAATTGGATGTTCTCTATTTTCCTGGCATGCCTTTTGACGTTGTGATTTGGATGGCAAATTGGCGCAGTCAACTCGTGAGAGGTCAAATTGCGACCTGGTGCCGCGGGTCACACACAGTCGTGCTTCTCGGGCTGGGCGGATTCAACACGGAAATCAAGGATTCAGTGATGGCGCCTACGCAGCCACATTTAACACGGATGATTGTGGACAGTCTCGATGAACTTACGACACGAGTCATCGGCGTCAACAGTTTTTCCTTCCTGGGTGGGCTCAACCGTTTGCCGGCATCACACCCCTATTTGAAGCAGCTTGCAGCCTGGCAGGGGCCGTTGGGCCAACACATCGTGGCAGGCGGGATGGCTGAACAATTGGCTTTTTATCGTGACCAGATCATAAAAGTCATCAAATTCGCAAATCAAGAACGGGAGTTCGAGGAGCAATTCGGGTCCGTGTTGAGCGAAGAGGCAGTCATGAAATTGATTCAACGAGCAACAGACGAAACGCGACGCATTGGCGGAGATGCCAGCTTGGTCGTGCGAGGATTGCAAGGATTTGTGGCTGGCTGTGTCACTAAACTTGAGGGGCGAGAAGCGCACGAGACAAACGCGCAGAGAGTGCGAGAGAGGGTGTTGCCCTTGTTGACCAAGCTGGAGCAGACTCCTGTCGAAGTGGCTGATTTACTCCAATTGGGCGCCGTGGCTCGCTATGTCTTCGGCTTGGGAACTGCAGATCCTGCTCCAGAAGTGCTTCAGCTTGTCAAACTTATCGTCACGGAAAAGAATGAACTCAGGCTTGTTCCAAATGCAAACAGCCTTGCTCTTTACACCTTGGATGGCATTGACCCGGAGCCCTTGCTTGCGAAGATCGCGCTTGGCCTGTTGGCCTGTAGTGTTTCCAGCTAACGTAACAATGCAGTAAATCCATTCCCATCATCCACAATGGACGCCATCAATGAACTTCCCAAAGCCTTCCAAGGCAAATTCAATGTGGCTGGCCAAAACTACTTGATCACCAATCCAAAGACGGGCAAGCGAGAGATTCTGTTTGTGGTCAACAACAAGCTCTTTCGAGGCAAACCGTGCAAGCACGACGACGTCAAGTACCATGGAGGCTTTGGATCGGTGACCGGCAAACGAGACGCGGACGAAACAGTCGTCCAAACATTAAGCCGAGAAAAGAAGGAAGAACTGGGCTGGAACTTTGCACCACACGCACATCAGTGCCCAATTCCCGATTTTGCCCAACTCCCAGCGGGAAGCTTTTTCAAAGGGTTTAATGCCCCAACACGCAGCTACATCAAGGATCTTGCTGCTCACAATGCTGATCCTGAGAACATACCCGACCCCAAGCTGCCGGGGTTTGTCGCGGTGATGTTGTTCGTCAACCTTGATGGCGTGGTGGACTATCAAGAACTGCACGCGTGGGTGGTCAATGCGAACACTACCATGGCTCCCGAGATTCAGCACAACTGTAAACCCGGTCACGTGGTGCAGGAGATTATTGGCGTGGCCTTGGTTCCTGTAGAGGCACTGCAGATTCCAAAGGGCGCTCAACAAGCCATCGATAGAGATTGGAAGGCTTTCGAAGCCGAAACCGACTTCGGGCAAAGACACTTCAAGAAGAAGGAGCAACTCCTGCTTTCCGAGAAGGTGCTGCAAGACCTCGCTGAAAACCAAGCGCTGGCTGTCACTCCCAATGGATTCATCGGCAAAGTGTCGGACGCGGTGTTGCGCGATTTAGCCTATCACTTGGGCGCTTGAGCTCAATGCGTTCCGTCCTCGTTTCACAGTAATCTGACAGTTTTGAGACTTCTAAGTGCATATCCACCATGCTGCGCCTGACCCAACAGCGACACAAGGCAACAGGCAAAATATTCAATGAGACGATCTGTTCCCCGTCGGGTCGTGGCGGACAAAGTCCAATGGACTGTTGGGGATTAGACGGATATGCGAAACTAGAAGAATCAGAGAGTGAGCGAAAGGGAAACTCATTTCTGCTCACAGATACGTTTGAGTCTTCCGATCCTGTCCTAAAATTCCGGACACGATGTTTGTTTGCCTATCATGCTAGAAGAGCGTGGGTTGCCGCTGGACAAGATGGCTGGATTGATTATAACGATGCAGGACTGTTATGTACGTCTCACTTAGGGTTGGGTGGCCATGTGAAAACTTCAAACCTCGGCATTATTGAGATGAACCCAGAAGTCGCACAGCAGATGCGAAACAAGACAGTGCGCGGTTTGGCAAAGGGATATACCGTACATGAAATGACCAATCGACAGTTTGTTGAACAATGTGCACCCAACACTGTGGTGGCTCATTGGTTTGACTATTTTGGAACATGGAATGGGAATCGTGATTTAGATATTCATCCCTGTGCCGAGCTCGACATCTTTCTCAGACGCCGCTGTCTCAAGTGTGAACCATTCGCTATTTTGGCAGTTACAGTCTGTCTGCGGACCAGAATGGGAACAGTTGACATTCAGGATATGCTGGTGCTCATGTGTGGACTGTATGGATATCGTGCAACGATTTTGGCTGATATTCAGTACGGAAGTTCTCCGACAATGCGATTCGTGCTCATGCAAGTTCGGCATGCCCGAAATCATTTCCTAAAAATGAAGCATTTTGAGCATCCAAATATGCCCACATCTGTCGGCCCTCGACCAGCTGTCTCTTCTGCCTCTGCACAAACGCAACCAACAATGCAACAAGGAGTTCCTGCCAACACTTACCACTGCGGATTCGTTGACCCCACAATTGGTTGTCAGCGCAAAGATGGCCAACCTTGCGACTATTGCAGCGTGATGAAGAAATACCCCAACAAGCACAATTGCAAACTCGCTACGAAGCCTTACCGGTGCAATTCACCGAATAAAACCTGCGAGTTGTGCGATTTCGTGATCCACCGCATCGAGTATGTAGTTTCCGATGACATCGAGATGAAAGACGAAGACGAAGACGAAGACAAAGACGAAAAGCTGCCTGGCCGCCTCAGCAGTGAGCAAAAGAAGCAAAATCCTCACTGGCAAGCCCAGTTGGCTCGCCGCAAACATCTTTTGGCTTGGTTCAGCAAGACCGTTGCGCCGCAACGACTTGCGGTCGAGCGGCAAGCCGAGCTTGTGCCATCCATTCACCCCACTGCCTTTCGTCGTTGGCTGATTGACCCCGAAGGTCGCCGCGGTCTCGGCCTACCAGCCTTCAAGAAAGCGAACGATGCCGTCCAAGCCTTTCGTGACAAGGAGACCAAGCGCCTCCCGGCAAAGTCAGCAGCACCGGCGGCACAGCGACCCTTGTTGGCGAAAAAGGGCGCGCTGAAGGCTCCACCGCCAGACAGCAGCGCTGCTAGCAGGGAGGAGAATGAGCAGACGGTGAGTCTGGAGCTGAAAAAGAGGGAGGCTATACTCAAAGAGGCGACAAGCAAAAAGCGCAAAGCGCTCGACGAAGCCACCAGCATTGTTGAGCAGATCGAGAGGGAGAATGCGGAAGTCGATGAGCGCATCAAGCGCGTTAAACAAGAGCACAATAGCTTCCTCCAGCAAGCGCGGGCAGAGGATCAGATGGTTCAGAGAATGGCAGTGGCCAAAGCCAAAGCAATCAATCAACAGCAGCTGCTTGATGCAGAACTAGAGAAGCGGCGAGCAGCAGAAGAGGAAAGCAAAAAAGCTGCCGCTAAGCGAGCACAAATGCAAGAAGAGCTGCGACAAATGGCTGAGCGACAAAAAGCAGATGCGGAAGCTGCAAACGATGTCGCTCGCAAGCTGGCACAAGCCAGAGAAGCACAGCAAAAAAAGAGCGCTGAAGCGGTGGCCGTACTCTCGTCCACATTGCCCTCCTCGCCTCCCCGTCGCGGGATTGTTAGTCCGTAAACGCAGGTTCATGGCTTTGCTGTTATAGTCCAAAATCAAGTGCTTTTTTCCATCCTGTGTATTCAAAGTAGAACAGACAGACAAGGAGAATCATGCCCGGACAAGAGATGATTTTTGGAGGATTCGTATTCGTGGTGGTCGTGGTCGGAGTCGCCATTGGATTTGCCATCCACAATCAGGGGAAGGACGAGGACGATGATCTCGAGGACCGAAACAGGCGAAAACGTGACAAAAGCCCGCGGAGAAGACATATGGAGACTGCACTGACAGGCATGATCTCTACTAAAAGAGCTCAAGTCGTGCATAACGACATCATTAATCCAGTCACGGATCCGACACTGACCGGTGACAATACAGTGTTCATGGAACAAGACCCGATCTTCACCGGTGAGCACCTACGCATGAAAGCGGTCAACTTTCAGCAGTTTGGCACTAATGTGGGCATCAATAACGGTGGATCTGTCGCTGCTTCCCAGTTCGGGACTGCAATTGTAGTTCCAGAAGACGGAACGTACAAAGTTGAATGCACAATTACCTTGCAACCCATCAATGGCACCGGAGGGGTTGCCGACATGCCGGGACCGGGGACAGAAAACGTCTTCATCGGAGCCGCTTATCGATCGGATCCCAAAGACGCCGTGACGCCCAATCAATGGGAAGCTGTTCCCGGAACAGCTATTGTGGAAACACTACCAAGCGATGGTGCGATCCACATCTACACGCTGGCTTGCGTTGGAGAAGTGAAACTGAAGAGAAAAGCTCAAATTGCGCTCCAGAACTTTTCCTACGCCGGAACAACCGCCACGCGGCAGGATATTCTGCTTTCTCCAGGACTGTTTACATCTGGCCGTCTCTTGCCAGACCTCGCCACGCTCCGTGTCACCCGTGTCGCGTAACGTGTCCCGGAATTCATCATGGCGAAATGTGCAGTTCTTCCACAATCCAGCCTCCGAGGTGATACAGAGCGTCTACGTTGACGTCTGTGCGTTTGCCCACGTGCGTAAAGCAAGTGTCAGGACTCATGCCAGGAACAGACGGTTCGAATTTAACTTTCAGAGCAGAATATGCTGCGTTTTCTTCATTTCGGGTCAGATGCACGGCATAACAAGCCTTGGCTTTGGCTGTCGCAGATGCTTCCGTTTTGAACAACGTGCTGCCAATCAGGCGGATTCGCACGTAGCCGTCGCCGTCCCCTTCCACTTCGAATAAGGCCCACGCTGTCTCGTGCTCTCCTTTGGCTTCCGCCATCATGCACAGGCTGAGACGCGACGCTCGCTATTTGAAGTTGTATTGTAAGAAACAAACTAGGCGAGTGCGCCCTGACCAAACGGATCCTTATCGACTTCACGTTTGCGCTTTTTCGAAGCTTTGTTCCACTCCTTTGCGGCGTCGGCATACACGGCTTTCCCCTTTTCGCTCCGTTGCTTCTTGATGAGTGCATTGGCCCGTTCGCAAATGTCCCACACAAGTTCGCCTCGTAAAGAATCGTAATACCATCGGCTGGTCTCCTTCTCATACAGTCCACCAGCCTCCTTTAAGAATTTCTTGACGGCATACGTCCCGCCGAAAATGTACCACTGCTCTTTGATTTTGTCGTATCCCAACTCGGGATGGTTGCGTGTGCTAAAACTCATTTTCTCCACGGTAGGCTCCGCTCTGAAAATGGGGATATCCGCATTTGAGGGAAAGGCGTGCGTCCCATGTAGAGCATGCTGTCGTCCTACATTAACCAAAAACCTCCACTGTCGACTAGTAGACACAAAATGAGCCACAAACCCGCAGCAGTCCCGGCGGTGTTCACAGTCGAGCTTGTCCGACCTGGGGCGAAGATACTGTTTTGTGGTCGGCGGTGCAGCGGAAAATCCACGGCTATGAACTCTGTCTATCAAAAACTACCAGTTCACAAGAAGGGGAATGTTGTCGCTTTATGTGTCAGCCGGGATGGAGCACGGTTTTGGACTGACCGCGTGGTCGATGCGAAGCCAGAAGAAGGGGAACCTCCGTCTGTGCACAGACGCGCCATAGTGGTTGATGAAAAAGAGGGCGACCCGTCGCTAGCCACGGGGAAAGAGGATGTGATTATCCTCGAAAACTTGGACTACTTCGATAAAGATTATGTGCATCCGATCTTGGAGAATGCGCAGGGTCAAGCTAACTACGTTATGGTCGCTGCCAATACTTATGAAAATCATGCCAAAGGATTCAACTTGGTATTTTTGTTCCGCTCGCACGGCAGCGTAGAAAAAAAGCGAGCGTTCAAGGTCTTTCGTCATGGAATTGTGGACTATAGCGCATTCGAGGATATTTTCGAGGCTTGTACGCAAGACTATGGATGCCTCGTGATTGACAATCAGGATCCAGAGCATGGACCGCGTCTGTGGCAGTACCGTGTCTAAATGCTCACGTGCAAACGCCCGTCCACCAAGGTCCATATTTTTAGAATGGGAGAGTTGTCCTGCACGTCAGTGGAAGCCTTCCATGCACCGCCACGGTATTCCATGAACAATACAAGTGCCCGATGTTTAGGCAGCACAAGCCTGAGTTCATATCGGCCTGCTACGTGCTTCATGGACTCGACCGATACATCTCCGAGCAATTCAGACAGCCCCAGCCATCCAGACTCTATTTCGAACCGAAAGACCAACGCCGTGTCCATGACGTGTTTCCTTTATAAGTAAGGTCTGGCGGCGCAATGATCGATCAATGGGGATGCCCTATCTGCCAGAGGATGAAGTCAAGACATCGCTGCATGCCCAACCAGTCATTCCGGACAATACAAGACACCTGATTATCGACAGCTTTGCCGGATTTGGTGAACCACATGACCCTCCTCTTGTTGTGATTCCGCCCCAGATTCAACACCTGACTATCTCGGGAGCGTGGATGCCATCATCTATTTGTACACTGCAGTCGGGTTCGGTTACTCGCCTCACGCTGGATCCGAGAATGGCTTGGCTGGTTCATATTCTCATTCCAAAGTTCCCGGCACTCAACCACCTCATCTTGGGGAATGACTGGCAACACTTGGGTCAAAATCAACATGCTGTGGAGTGGCTCGAGCAACACAGACCAGCAAACTTGCTCGTATCCTAAAGAGCTAGCTCACAAGTTCACAATGATCTGTTCCGGAGTCGGGACGGGTTCCACCGGTTGTAGCTTGTACTTTGGAGTTTTCGGTGACACGGGTGTGAATCCGAGTGCTATGAGCCTCTTAATTTCCGTAAGAGCTTCGTCGGCAGTAAGAGCAATCGCCTTTCCGCGCTTGACCATCTTGTCAATGTCGAGCCCCTTGGACTGAATGTCATTCAGCATCACGTATGGTTTATGGAGATACACAGTTTTGAGCCAGCTGTTGTCCCACAGACCGACTTCGCCAATCCAATGATCACCGGTAATCATGTCCCGTTGAAGCTTGTAGCTTTGGCCAAGCTTGACAAAAGTTACTTCACTGTCGGAAGCTAATCCCCGCGATGGGCCCACGGTCTCCCAGACCACCTGCGCCGCCACTATCTGCTTTTGCTCTGCCATTAGCTGCGCAGCATAGTGGGGTCAAAGTGGGTCGGTTAGCTGGAAATGCTTTCCGTCCGAAATTCGGCACCGAGTCTAGAGTCAAACGGATGCCGTCATTGCCTTTGATCTGGCTGCGGAGACTTAGTCTCGCAGCATATGTCTTGACGCTGGGACTAGCTATCGCTCTGACATACTTGGACATTGGCAATACGATAATCAGTGCATGTGCGATGGCTGGGACGTGTGCATTGTATGGGGCCACGATCGCACTAGAGATTCTTCGTTGTTATTATACACATAGTTTGCCGCCAAGCGATAAGCACTATATCTATCCTTACACCAAAATCTGGTATGGCATCAAGGGGATGGGATTATTGGGACTCTTGTCACTAGGATTGGCTGGAATCCGCATCCGAGATGTGCATACATGGGAACTCGTATTGATTGTGTTGACATTTGAAGGTGTCTGGTACACGTTCCTGGCCTTTGATCCTCCGCGAAATGTGCTCCTCGGATTGAAACACGCATTAAGACAAGTTGTCTGTTTGCTAGGGATGATTTTACTCCTGACTTTGCCCTATGCATTGCTTGGTTGTATCTTGTTTCGAGATGTAACGCCAGAAAGACTAGCCCAAGATGGTGTACTAGGACCTGACTCAACATTCAGCAATTTCGTTATGGCGTGTTTGACATTGTGGCAAGTAGCACAGGCAGACAACATTGGCGCTCTGGTGAGAGCATTCGAGAGAATTCGACCTGGCAGTTTCATCTACTTTCTCGCCTGGAATTTCATCATGTTCTACTTATTCGCCAATGCCCTCATCTCCACTTTTGGGTCTGATTACTATGCTTCCGCGTCCAAAGATCCTGCGGATCGTCCTATTACTGCGCGGAGTGTCCAACGGCCACGGCAGCTTGTCCTTGCGGCCGAGTTGGGCGAAGACGGGCCTATGGACGTCTGAGTTTCCTTCGTTTCAGATGTGTCCCACAAGCAAAACTGTCAATGAAACTGCGACCGAGAAAAAAGCTAGCCTATTTGCGCCAAGCAACTCTGCTGGATCTTTGGACAATTGTCAATTATCTTCAGGAGACGCGAAAAGATGCTGCTCTGGGCACAGGCACATCCGAAGACAGCGTTTTCTGGGACTGTTTATCGGACATTATCAAGTCAAGGAAGGAGGAATTGCTTTATGTTTACTCTTTGAAACAGAAATCACCTCCGGCAGACGAAACCTTTCGAGAACACAAACAAGGAGATCCCAATCTCATCGGATATTTTGTTTTCAAAAGAAGAACGGGAAGCCTGGAGATTTTTGAGATTTTGAAATCGAGAAGATTCGCCGGATGGGGAAGGCAAATGTTGCAAGCGATTGAAAATAATCTCGTCTTGAAATCAAGAGGATCTCTGTCTTGCAGGGTGCTTCCCTGGGCACATGACTTTTGGCTCAAGATGGGCTTTCAGCCGGTGGATCAGGCTCGTCTGCACGACCCCGCATGTCAATGGCGACGACGCACAGAGGTATCGCCCATCTCTCGGTAACATCTGGCCGTGGAATTCTCCCATCGGTTGCGTTCGTCTCGTACTGCCCAAGCAAATCGAGCGCCAAAGTAGAGCACAGTCAATCCGACAATCAGATTGCCAATCGGATCAGGCATGAGGTAGCGCGAAAAAGGAGAAAGTCTTTGCCTTCAAGTCTAACTTGTAGCAGGTAGAGAATTCCTTGTCGTCCGGTTTGACGTCCAACAGTGGATTTTTGCCCGACCATGTCTTTACTTGGGGAAAGCCCAATTCATGGCACAATGCGGGCACACTCGAATGCTCCCAAGCCACCAAAATTGTGCCTTGTCTGACAGAGTGGATAGAATCAGCCAGTGCAGCTTCAGCACCGGGGATGAGGTCATGCGCGGTATGGACATCAATTTTGAGCTCTTGACCAATCGCTTTTGCAGTCTGGTAAGCTCTGTTTGCAGTCCCGTGTACCTTGTCCACGCTCAAAAGTGTCGAAGGCATGCAACACAAGACCAGCTGTGGCACGGGTTGTCCAAATTCCTTGCTAGCAAAGAACTTTCCAATATGGTGGGCATGCACGCGGCCCTCGGGGGACAAATCTTCGCCTTCGGCAGGCTTTTCACAGTGACGAATGATGTACACAAGAGTCGCCATCGAGTTTCACACTTATTGAGAAGACCGGGGGTTTTGGTTTTACCTCGATCATGGAGCATTTATCCGCTTCTATCTGCCTCGGCGCCGTTACAATTGTGGGAATAGTGCTGGTCTGGCTGGGTGCGGCCGGGCTGCAGGGAATGCATACTGTTCAAACCAAATGCCTGACTGTCAGTACGTTTTTCTCGCCTGGCTCGGAATATGGATCTTCCTCTTGCACATTTCGGGCCCTTTATTTCAGTAGCCGGTACAATGCGACTGCTGGGCCACAAACTTTAGTCAAAGCTGACGCGAACCGCTTTGACAACGACAAGGTTTTATGCTTGGCTCAAAATTACAGGCACGGCGACAATGAAACCGTACTTTGTTGGCACACTCGTTCTGAGAGTTCTGTGTTCGATCTGTACGAAATGGAGCGATCCCTGATTGTGTCTTTACGAAACTCTGCAAATTGGATGATTGGTATTGGCAGCGTGCTACTCCTTCCATGCTTAATATCCATGCTTGTCTGTGCTGGAACTTGTGTTCGGTCTCGTCGTTCCGATGGGGATTATCGTCGCGTATAATTTGTATCATATGGGCACTTGAGGCTTGGTCGGAGGCTTGAGGGTTCTGGCCCATTGTGAGATGATTACAAGCTTGGCTCCAAGGAGAGCCATGGCCCAAATGAGATCTGCGGCGCCGGCTGCGCCTGTGGCGTCAGGCAGGTCTCCGTCAACGCGTAGCAGTAGATGTACAACAGGCTCCACCACGAAGAGTGCCTCTAGTAGTCGCAATCGAGAGGACGCTCGCCCATGGAAGTAGGCGATTGTCATGGGAGCAATCTGCGCCATCAGCGTCACGATGAGAAGCCCTTCCACCCGAGCAGCCTGAAAGTCCTCCAGCGGGCCCGCTGAGACGGCGCTGCGCAGCAGCGTGAGGCCGCTCAAAAACAGCAGTACGGGTGCCATGCTGGTTGCGAGCAGCAGGATCGGGAGCATCCCATCGTTTGCGGTCATCATCTATCTATCGTGAGCCACAACGAAAAGGAGTTTTTAGCCGAATGACAAGAAACGCTGTATTTTAAGCATACGGAGACTGAAGCGCGAGAGTTATCCTTTCGATTCCACACTCTAAAAGATGGGGAAGCGCTGAGTTCCACGTGACTTGGAGAGCCCGTCCGTCTTCTATCCAGTTGCAGCAAACAATATCCCTAGGAGCGAATCGCCCCTTGACGGCGTCAATGTAAACTGTTTGAAGAGTTGGCGGTATATCGTCATGGCAAAACATCAGTGCCTGTTTTACGAGTGCTCGAAATTTTGAACCTACGCCTGGGTACAGCTCAATGCTTAATTTGGCTTTTCGCCAAGGCTTGCGTTGAGGAAGAGATGAAAAACGCATAGCTACTGCTCCTGTTCAGCAGGTTCTGGTGGTTTGCTGGAAATGCGCTCCCTCTGAAGTCGGCATGGTGGACATGGACATAGACCACAGCAGGAGGGACACCTCCAGTCATCCAAGACTGGCCTAGATTGCGGAAAGTGTCTTTCAACACATCCTAGACACACATTTTTGCGGCACTTTTTGGGCGTCCAAGGCCATCGGTTGCGCTTGATGAGGACACTACATCGTGCGATGTCATTCTCAGTTTTCTGATGGTGACAAATGTGACACGATGTTCCGTTTTCACCAGCCCTGCGCCTATGGCGACCGTCCTGCTTGATGTGTTTCCACCGAGGACCCCTATCGTATTTTCGCTGCTGCTTCTTTGTGACAGATGGCGGCGCCGTCAGCTCTGCTTGCTTGAGCTCGAGGCCATTCAGCTCTGGGAATAGATCAGGCAGATACTCCATTTGCAGGATACATGGAAATCCTGGATTTGCCATTTACGGATCTTTATGAAGAAATAGCCGAGTTTCGCTCAAATTGATGCTCTATAAAGTGCCATCCTGTTGCTCACTCAAAATGGACGCTCTGTCGGCGGCGGAACGGCTTCGAAATCGGCATCGCAAGTTGAGACAAAAACGTCTACAGGCCGTTCAGCATGAAGCTACCCCACGATCTGCCTACATGTTGTTCTTTCGCGGGCCATCATCGGCAGATGCCGCTCCGGCCGCTGCTGATCCAGTTCCACAACGAGCTCCGCGCAAGCCACGCGCACCCTATATGTGGTTCTTTCGTCAATCGCGGTCACAGTTCAATGATGGTTTTCGGTTTGCACAAGTTGCAACGACGCTTGCTCAGAACTGGGACAGGATGTCCGAGGCCGAAAGATTACCTTACCGACGACTGTTCTTGTTGGATCTCGCAAGATATCACGCCCAGCGGGCTCAGTGGGCCGCCGCTGGTCGTTATGAGGAACGCGACGATGCCGAATTAATGCGCCAGAGAGACGGTTTACCAGACCTTGCCGTCGTAGCGCGTCCACCCACATTGCCCGAATTCCCTCCTCTGGTTCCTGTCTCAGACCAGGACGACCCCGATGGCTGTGTGATTTGCTGCACATTCAAGACCAATCTCAAATTCCAACCGTGCAACCATCAAATTTCGTGCTCCAGGTGCTACGCTGAAGGCAAACTCAAGTTGTGTCCGGTTTGCCGTGCCCCCATTGAGCGCTGGGCGTCCGTTGCTCCGTTTCCATGATTTGCTACTCCAGCGACCCAATATTCATCACAGAGCCATGGATGCAAAAGTCGAAGTCGCCGTCAAGAAACAACAGAAGAAAGTGTCGGACCCTCACAGTTATTTGTGGGCGGTGCGAGATCGTGACTGGGGACAAGTTCATGGGCGTCTATGACTGGCAAGGACTGAGAAAATTGCTCGAGCGTCTTGACGCGGGCGAGTATGACGAGACCCCTCTTCTGGAAGAAATGAGCGGATCATTCCTCGTCTGTCTATTGATAGATGCCATTCCTGCTCTGAATCGCACACGTTTGATTGATGACGACCTCACCCAGTACTGTGTCAACTTTGGCAAGACAACTAAAGCAGATGAGCGCACCAAGAATGTCTTTTGGAGATTTGCTCCCCTGCCTGCAGAAGGCGGTCGCCCGGTTCTTCTCATTTTGACCGTGGAACAAGTGCTGAAAGAACTGAGCGACATGGTCTAGAGTCTAACTTGAAATGATGAATTGAAACAAGTCGTGCAACGGCATGAAACCCGTGTACTGGACGACAAGTGATATAACGTCATTGACTAAGCGAATCGCCAAAGCCGCTCGGAGGACGCGGATGTGGCTATAAAAGACTCGATCGTAAAGAGCTACGTGTCTGGCATGTACCCCCGATGCCTCGACCAACAAGGACAGTAATGCGGCTTTCGCTGGTGTCAGAAAGAGTAACGGCGTGCCTGTTCGTAATTCTGCATTCTCAGTCTCCCTAAACAGAATCCCGATTTGTGAATGTTTCTCATCGTCTGGTTCAAAAAGTTCTGCTTCGAATGGCTTTGTCCACCATCGTTGAGGCTCTGGGTAACTCTCAAAGTCGCCGAGGAGTCGGAAAACGGAAAAGCGGTTTTGAATCAACTCTACATCCAAAATTGGAGTCAGTTGGACTGTGTGCTCCCATGATGGCCAATGCGCTTTAACATTTTCCACACGCAGGATCCGATACCGATCGAGTTCGATAGCTGGCTTTTCAAGAAGGAGTCCCCCGCCGGATAACTGCAAGCTGTGGAAGGTTTCACCTAGCTCAATGTGTCTCTGTGCGTGCGAATTCGATTTCGATGTACGTTCTAATTGCCTAGCAAGCTCGGCCAAGGATCGCTGGCGGGCAATTTCAGTCCTCTCGCGTTCTGCTTTTGTGACTATCTGAATTTTCCGCCTCTTCATTGGGAATACGAAGTGAATGGCAAGTTGAGGTCTTTTAAACGAAACGACTAGAATACGGGCTGCACGACTTTGAATTTCATCAGATATGTCTGCTCGAGTATCTGGCCAACTTCAAACTCCGGCCTATGCTGCGACCCTGCGATTTGTAGACTATAATCAGAAGTATCGCCAATGTTCAGGTGTCGAATAAGTTCACGGATGACAATCGTGAGTTTTGTAGCTGTCTCTGCCTTTGGGATAATAGCCAAATAGAGTTGACCGCGTGCAACCCTCAGGTCGCGAACGTTTATTGACGCCAGAGCCTCCTGTGCGAACTCCGAGTTCGAAACTCGCGGCCAGTCTAAAGTTAAACGAACAATGTATTTGTCTTCTGACATGCCACTGCCCAGTCCAGCCGAGATTCGCCAGGAGGATTTCGCATCCTCCAGGTTCAAAAATTTCGCACACAGATGGATGATTGACCTTCGCGCAAAGCCAGGGGCGATACCTTTCTTCTCCTCCCATCGTTCGGCAACGAGCAATTGGTGAGCACAGTGGGAGGCCAAGGCAGTTTCATCCTCGTCTATCTTTGCTTGTATATAACAGCCTTGATTGCTCAATATGTCCTCTGTGCACTGAAAATTAGGATAATGAGCGTGAAAGAACGCTTCTTGTGTGGCTCGTGTATCACATACAAATTTGTATGTTTTGCATGTCTGCTGAAATGCAAACAAGCTCTGTAAGTCAATGTAACACAAAAAATTCTTGCAGTAAACATGAGTCCACGGCCTCAAGCAAAGACCATTCTTTCTGCATCGGATTCAGTTAAACGACCGCCGAGAGTCCAGAGCACAGGAGAGCGGGCGAGAAGTGGCGAAAAACTGGAAGAGCATTAACTTGTCATTTCTCAGAAATGACGTAAATCTGCCTGCCTCATCTGCACCACCCAAGCGCTTGATCGTCGGCGACCAGACGAGCAAGAAACATCAATGTCGGGGTTTTCTGTACTCGATGTTGTAGATGCAGATGAGTATGAGTATAAGCCAACCTCAATGAAGCGAGCGGACTTCGAACCCGAACCCGAGCCCCAGCCTGAGCACAAGCGCCACCAGACCAGCCAGCCACCTCAGGGCCAGGATGACGCATTGGTCTTCCCGCTCGTTCCATATGTCTTCCTGTCAAAAGACGATGGACCTCGTTATCCTCGGCTCACCATCCCACTCTTCACCATCGACAAGCCCTGCCTCCTCGACGCAGCTCTGCCCCTCTACCCTTTCCCCGTCCGCGATGATGATGAGTACCTCGACCGCACCAAGGTCTATTCGTGCGGAAAAGAGCATGGCAGCATCGGACATGCACAAGGGCGCTTAGCTGCCTCTCTTGCAACCAACAACTACCTTTGTCAGCCAGCTACACAGCGCTGGCTGAAAGCAGTAGCAGAGCACGGAAATCAACCCGAGATAGTGGCGGACCGTGGCATGGGAGGCAAGAAAGAGCTCTGGCCCTTCTTGTTGCCAATCTCCACCTGGCAAATCCGCCCTTTAAAAAAGCACGAGAAGTACGTTCCTCCTCCTCTGCTCGATATCGCTGCCTTTGTCCCGTGCGAGAGCCACAAGAAACAACGTCAAGCAGAAGAAGGGTGCGTGGCGTGCCTGGCGGGCTTCTGTTTGCCTTGCCAGAAGAGAGTGGCAGATGGCGGGAAGAGTCGAGGTCTCTGTGACATGTGTCCTCGGGATCGAGAGGACATAGTCAAGCAACAAACCACCGCAGCAAAAGACCAGGAAGAACAAAAGCCAAATCCACTGGAATTCAAGGTGTGGGCACAGGTGCATGGGCAACATTCAGTCTTTCGTCTGCCTCCTCAACTTCTGGTCTTTCAGCCAGTCGCCATGTGGATTGACGAGGTGTATGACAACAACAAGCTAGCAATTGAAGCTGATCGTCCTACTCGCCAAGCACTGCAGCATCTTAAGGTTGGAGAGGCACTCCCGTCCCGATGGGACGAGCCAGGCATGATTCAATTCTTAGATTCGTCGTTAGCCTGTCATCCCTTAGCCACAAGCTATGGCACATCCAGCAATGCCAATCCGAACGAGAAGAATCATCCTGATCAATTCGACTTCCTCATCATTCGTCGCATGTCTCACAAACACACGCCTCGTTTCTATCCTAGACTGCCAGAGAACGCCCATGATCTTGTCCAACCTCATTTTCACCCTCTTCACACCACGACAGGCGCGATCGTGAGCTGCACACAGATGCAGAGTAGAGTCTTAGTTGCGCCCACACTCATTAATCTGCAGTGTGTGGGCTCTGAGGCTGATCCATACCACTCCGCCTTGTACATGGGTCCGACCTGGGTAGTGGTCGTCGAGTCGTCCGTTTCCGACTAAGAGTCCGGAAAGGTGTCTTCTCTTTTCGCACCATCACGATGGGCGGAGAATGCAAATTTGATCAGACTCAATTTGTTGCAGTTCCAGACCTAACCAATCCATCTGCAGGAGTTGAGCGTCTCAAAATTCTTGTCGCACAAAGCTGGGCAGGATGGAAGAGACATGAAAGGAATTGCTGCTGGAGTTTCTTGCGCGAAATGTGGGGATACCTCGACGTCATGTGGACAGATGCGCACAGCATGCTACTTTTGAAAGCCCTGGAGATTAATGGATTCGAAGTGACCAATCCGGACAATGCGAACGAGAAACAAATCTTTCACATTTCTGATTGCCATAACGTGTTGACGGGCGCGACTCGATACATGATTGTGCCAGACTATCTCTTGAGGGAACAGGCGAAAGCTAGCATCAGAATCCGACCACCACCGGCTGGTCACGCAGGAAGTAAGATGGTCGTGGGAGATCACATGATCATCGAAGCGCCGTCGGCCGCCGACTTGCGTCGGCTAAAGTTCCGTGAGCAGTAGGAGCCGCCCGTACATTCCATCGTTGAAAAAGAGAATAAGCCATCCATCCGCAATGTACGCTCAAACAGAGCAAGATAGTTCCTGTTGGACTGAGTAGCAAAAGACAGAAAAATGGCAAGACGTAAATCGGAAAGCAATAGTGGGCCCAGAACAGTTGCTCTGCCACTGCTGCTTTCAAATCATCAATAATGGCAATGCCGGGGGACGCCATTCTAAACAAAAGAGTCAGGCTTCCGTGTTCTTGAAATTTACGAAACTTGGGGAGGTGGCTGCATAAAGCAGACGCGTCGAGTCGTCTTGGTTTTGACATTTGTTTGTTCCCAACTGCGCCAGCCTTTTGATTTGTAATGCCAATTCGTGTACTGAAAGTCCTTGTACGTATTCGCATTGAAGAGTTTCACCAACTCCATGTTTTGCACAACATTCCAGGTTTGGCCTTCACAATGGACAATGTAGAGGCCATCGGTAAATTCCAACGCCATCTTTGGATTTGGTAAGGAAGATGCCGAGACGAAAAAGTCAGAAAGGTCAAAGTCGCTCCAAGTCCCGGTCACGACCGCGAACGAAGGCAAAAGACACTTTTACAATTGTCCTTGCTCCGATACCGATTGCGGATGATGAGGAGGACATTCCCGATGTGCAAAATTTCAAAAACTGGAAGAAACGGATGGAAACGATCGTCAAAAGCTCAGTGGACTTTCTCGGGAAGGCCAAGCTCAAATCCTACGAGCTTATTTATGACGAGCGGGAAGAACCAATGGCACGTGTAGTCGTCGAAGTACCAAAGGGATACAAGGGCGAAGTCAAAGGAGCTTTCAAGAGCTTTGAGGCGGTTGTTGTCGACAATTATGAGAACGGGGCTGACGGTTGGATGGAGGGGAATATCAGCTTGAACAAGAAATGGGAGCTCGACCTGGCCGTCGTCTCAGTCACAAAGCTATGAAGTATGCGTTTCCAATTATTGGTTCAAACGCGTCGGGTTAGGCGCATTTTGGTAATGTCCCGCATCAACGCATACGTGTGGCTGTTAATGAAGGGCCCAACCGACGAACAGTACCAGGCTGGAAAATATGGCTATTTGCCCGGAGCGCTTGTCTCGGCACATTCCCTTCGTCGATGTATGTCACGGCGTGACAAGAGTCGGCTGTGTGTCATGGTGACTCATGACGTGGGGAAACTGGCGCGAGATCAATTGAAACTTGTGTTTGACGAAGTTGCCGATGTCGATTACATCCAGGCAAATGGAAAATTGATGACCGAGAAAATCCAGCAGCTGTACGCGGCATGGAAGGATGTGGCTTGCACGAAATGGCAGATTTTGGGTCTGTCTCAGTACCGCAAAACCCTTTTGCTAGATTGCGATTTGATTGTGCTCAAGGATCTTTCGAGCCTCTTCGAGCTCAAAGCCCCTGCCGCTACATTCTCCATCCCGCAAGCGTTTCCGTTCGTCATTGATCGCAAAACAGACCAGCCGCAAAAGACTGCCATCAAGAACATGTACGTTCGCGACGGCAAACTTCCTCGACATGGGGACAGAATAGAGGGCCGCGAGGTAGAATGTGCGCTACAAGAACGTAGCTTTGGACCGATTGGTACCACGATATTGCTCAAGCCCAACACCGACGAGCTGAAGGAACTAAAAGAGCTTCTGGCCGACGACAAGTGGTGTGACAGGCATCAATGCTATTCTATGGTGGACGAACAAGCCATTGCGGCGTATCAATCGCGCGTGAGGCAGCGAGACTGGACACACATAGGTATAGATTGGAATTTTGTAGCTGGAAGGACACCTGAATTTGGTTACCGATGGTTGGATGACGAGCGTGACGCCAAAGTGATTCATTATGTCGGAACAGACAAGCCGTGGAACACACCTCGCGGCAAGTGGGCCGACCAAGCGATTTGGTGGCAGACAGCGGAAGACTTGGTGGAATCTAATTCGAGCATTGATGAGCGCATGCTAGGGCTCAGTACAAGTAAACAAGCGTCAGCGCCCAAGAGACAGAAACGGTCGTGAGTTTCCCAGTAAATGTAGTTTTTTGAAAGTAAAGCAGGGGCTTCATCATGATGTTGGCCATGGCTCAGGTTAGACCGGCCAAGCGCAAGATGAGTACTGTCGCAAAACCTTTTGTGAAGAAGCAGCAAGTTCGTGCCGCGCCGGTCATTGCGCAAGCCGCACCTGTGGCACGAGCTGTGCCCCTGGCCGCTGCTGGTGTAGCTGTGGCGTCAGCACGGGCCGCCGAAGAGAAAAGGGAGCAACGTACCAAGGAGCTCAGCAAAATTCGAAAACCGCGTGTCGTCGCATGGAGCGCCAAAGAGGCGACTACCGATGCGTTTATCAAGCCAGATGCTCGATGCCTAAACACAAATTGTGAAATGGAACTAACTCGAGAAGAAGTGAAAGCTGGTTGGTCTAGTGATCCGATGGACAACCGCATTACGTGCCCACATTGTCAAACCCGCTTTGTTGGTTATTTGGAGATTTCAACGGTGGGACCAAATGGTCAGCCACATGGGGCGAGATGGCCATGGCTGTGTCGCGCGCAACTGGCACACGCCATGAGACAAGCGATTGGCCATCCACCTGGAGTGGCTTCGCCGGGTGCAGGCACTCCGGCGCAATGGTCGGCATGGAACTACCTCGAATGGCAGACTGTATTGGCAACAAAACAAGAGATCTATTGGAATGCTGTCGACCACTATGGAAGCTATGTGGGCGGTCTTATCGCGTGCTTTTCACTCGTAAAATGGAAGGAAGTTGCGGTTGGGTACAATGTTTACAGCGCGAAACCTGGCCTGTGGAATGCGGGCGTGCCTGATTTTGAGCAACTCCCAGCATTTAATCCTCGGTTGTGCCTCTAAGAGTCGGTGTCTGTATTTCTGGCTATTTTACTCAAGACGCCCTTGCTTCCTGTAGACGGACTAATGGGTCACGGCTCGGCTGCGCTAGCGGGACGGTTCGGTGGAGTTTATGGATGGGTCGTAGGGGATGCCCCAAAACCAAAACAAGAACAGCAATCTTACGAACTGCCACCAGAAGTGCCGCTAGCGCACGAAGACCCGTCTCCTCCTGCTCGATTTGACAGCAGCAGTTATCCCCGTCATGATGATGGCAGCGGCTACGATGCTGGCCACTGTGATGCCAATGATGGCTCCGGTGCTTAGACTGGAAGAAGGAGCACCTCCAGCTTGCGGTGCGATCGGGATTGGGGCTGGCGGGCTTCCGGAAGAGGAACTTGATGGCAGAGAACCCAGTGGAACGGCGATCAGTTCATGAGACAACCAGGAATCGCTTGTACTTGTATTAGTCACATTTACGGAATAGTAGTAACCTGTTCCATTGTCGACCTCTCGATCCAGGCTGTTAAAGCCAATATCAATCGTTGAGCTCGGGATGTCAAGAGCTCTCAAGACTGGTACACGGGCTCGTCCATTGGCAGTCCGGCGATAGACTTGAATCTGACGTGGAGTCGTGCTAGGAGGCACGGTAAATTGGACGACGACACCCTTGTTTTCCGCTTGCACTCGGAAGTCCAAAATAGTTAAATCAGAGTTGGGAGGGAAATTCGACCCAGATGGTGATGGAGTCACATCGATGGGTGCGCTGTTGTATCCGACAGCACCGCCGTTCGCTGTAGTCACAGAAATTTGATATCGATAAGTTACTCCATTGATGAGCTTGCCATCGAGCCAAACCACTGTGACGGGAGAGTTCAAATTCGTATAGGAGGAAGTTCGAACCGTTACTGGATGGGCCGACGGAGAAATAGCAGGTACGCGCGCATCCGCATGCACCGAAAGTACAGTTCGGAGTAAGCGGACTTCCCTTTGTCCAACAAAAGCTGGAACGACAAAATGGATTTGGGCCGACTGGTTCCCAGCTTCGACCTGAAAGTTCTGAATCGGCGATATCGAAGCAGACAGCATTCTTGAAACAAAGAGGGGACACGCACGAATTTATGTATCTGACGTCACAACGGGACTACCAGGTTCGCTTGGGGCAGGGCTTGCCGCTCTGCTGGGAGCTATGCTAGGAGCGACACTCGCCGCCAAACTGGGAGCCATGCTCACTGTAACACTAGACGAGAGCATCCCAAAAGAGAGAGGATCCATGCTGAATTGTCTTGCATGATGTTCTGCAGTGGCTAATTTCTTTAGCCATTCTGCTCTCGATATTGAATCGACACGAGCTACTGCGGGCACGAGGCTTTCTTGCGAGCTGGAAGGGACCATATTGGTTATGATTGGCGGAGACGGCTCGGGTTGTGGACAACAGCAACAACAACATTTACATCGACAATTGCCCATGTCTACTACCATCTTGAGTGAACTACATAAGAAAATCGCCTAGTTGAGGTGAAACGGTATGTGTTGCGCATGAAAGAGGCGAGTAACCAAGGGGGGCCAATTCGCAGGCCCGATCATCCCGAGACTACTTTGAAATCCGATTGGTTTGGACGTCAGCTTCCGCTGGCACCATGTCAACATCGGAACCATCAATTCTTCAATTCGAAGCGGTGGTGCTTGAAGTGGATTCCAAGATAGGCGATAGCACCAAGCGAAGTACTTTCCGTAGCTATCTTTGTTCTCACACAGGCTCAAAACTGCATGGAGGTTCCCTGAGGAAATCGCTCTTTGAATGAATTCGACCAGATAATCATGGTCACTGGTCTGGTAGGAGAGAGAAAGCATGTATTTTAGGCATGCTAGATTGCCAGCCAACGCTAACGCAGTCAATGAGTTCTCCACTGGAATCCAACGATCAAGTCTGCCAGGGCCTGTCCACCGATTCTCCCGAGACACGACCATCAAGAAGCTAATTTCTTCCAGGGACACCTGTGCTGCGACCTGATGTGAATGTGAAATCGAGTTCCAACATGAGGCAAATACAGCCAATAGTGCCTGCTCAGGCCTCTCTGGTTCCACGGCTCCTGATTTCTTTCTCCATGGTACACTTGGGCGAGCACCTCGCCAGCCGTGAATTGATCCGAACGGCTTACACTCGGGAATCATATCCAGATAAGAATTGTAAAGCGCAAACAGCTTGCGCTGCCAATGGAGGTACGTTTCTGGTTTGTCATTGACCGCACCTAGGTGCTGATATCTGTCAGGCTCAGGCCAGAAATCCATCGATCCCAATGGAAGCTGTACGACTGCAATTTCTTCATCGCTGTAATGCAAGTACACGTGCCAGAGTTGTTGTTTTGCGGCCGGGCTCCACTGCCATCGCATGTGGGCCTAATATGAGTGCACTGTTCCATCCGCAGCATTTAGCCCGAAACTTCGATAGCGGGAGATGGAAGTCCGATGAGCTCGCATAATGCAGTTTGTGTACGAGGTGGGAGTCCAATTGTGGCATTAACGACCCCGACGGGATGGGTTTGGGCACTCCACGCTGGGCGCATGCGTTGAATGCACCATTCCAAAATCGGCGGCAATATTTCTTCGACCTGCTCGGCAGGCGCAAGTGCCGGGCTCCAATGAACTTTTCGGTTCAGGAATGGAAAGCTAGCTAAACTGGGATGGTCCACCGAAGCATAGTACAGACTCTGAACAGCGTGTAGATTGCCCCTGGAGACTGCAAGCATAAATCCATCCATTCTGAAAAGCCCATCAGACACATAGGACAAGCAAGGTGCATTACCAACAACTGCAAATGCGGCGAATATTGCATGGGGCATATCCACGTAAGCCTCCCCATTGTCCGAGTGCGTCGTGCAGAACCCCTGCTTCAAGAACGCAATTTCCTCTACACTTGCGAGAGCCGCGATTTCACTCGAGTGGCACAACCACTGCCAGCACTCATTCATGGCGTGAACTGTTTTCGTGTGACGCATAACATAACTGGGTTTTTGTTCTTGATGTAGCCATTTGTGAATAGAGTCTGTCGGGTGGACAGATCGCAAGAGTCTTGCCAATTTCTTTTGCCATCGTGGATAAGATCGTGGTTGATCATTCGTATCTGGTGGTAGATCGCATGTGAAATCTTGCCACAAGTGAAACGACCGAGCCGCAAGGTGGATGACATCAAGGTACAGATACCGATGACGCATCTGATTTCGCGCAGTGACGCTCCACTTCCATCGCATTATAAGGCACCAGTACAAGACGTCCCTTTTTCCCGGAAACCCCACGGATGGCCTGTAACAATAACGTTTTGGTCAGCAAAGGAAGCTTGTGATTGTAAGGTGCAACTTCCATGCTTGGGTTAGAAATGCAAGGCTGCATATGTCGACAACACCAATCAAGAACTCCAGGCATTATTTCCTCTAGCCTTTCTTCACCGACGAGCCTTTTGTTCCATCGAATATTATACGCCGGCAATGGAAACTTGCGGAGATGTTGCGGCGAGGTGTAGAACAAACTCTGTGCCGCATGTAGATTGCCTCGAGAAACAGCTGTTTTAAGTGCATCCAAAAGTCTATCTTTGAGTCCATTGTTGAGAAGCTGGAGACACGAGCCATTCCCTGCAACAGCCAAGGCATCATAAATCGGATCTGGAACACGTGCACATATGATTTTCTGTTCAGCATCGACTGTCAAAAAGGCTTGGCTCAAAAATGCAAGTTCCTCGTCGCTCACGAGCGCAGCGATTTCATTCGACTGAGAGACATAGTTCAAGCAGACTTGCACTCTCTCGATGCATCTTGTCGTTGTGTGAACATCCTTCGAGAGGTATGTAGGTAGATATTCTTGATAGCGCCGCCACTGGTGTATGGACTGAGCAATACGACGTTTCGTTGGACCGTCAGGAACCAGTCTGACAAAGCGGTGAAAGAGACGGCCGACCTCCTTCTGCCAAGGGCATAGCTCCTATACTTTTGACTCTTGGAAAAGGTCAGGCTCGTTTTTTCAATTGGCCACAACTGAAACGATCCGGGCGGCAATTGCACTGTATGATATTCATACTGATCATAGTGCAGGTACCTATGCCGCATTTGATTTTGCGCAGTGCCGCTCCATGTCCATCGCATCGGAAAAACAATAAACAATACAAGCAATGAGGCGTCTCGCGTTTTGCTTTTAATTGGAAACCCCAGTTATGGCTTGAAGTAAACGGCTGTATGTACGGGGAGGGAGACTCATGATAGACGGAGAAGGTGAAAACCGAAGCGGATCCATTGTCCAAGAAGGCTGCATACGTGAGATGCACCAATCCAACACGGGCGGCATCAGTTCTTCTAGACGTTCCTCTGTGGCAAGCACCTTGTCCCAGTGTATCTTGACACTTGGGAGTGGAAACCTAGCAAACTCCTTCTTGTTTGCGCAGGCGTGGAACAAGCTCTGGACTGCGTGCAGATTACCTGTGAAAAGCGCTAGCTGAAATCCACTCCAGAGACGAAAACCGTGTTTATCCGAGCTCAGATAGTGAATACATGGACCATTTCCAGCGACGGCCAGTGCGTCATACGCCGCTGGCGGCACTGTTGAGCGAAATATGCTCCGTTTGCGGTGATCTACTGTTAGAAAGGCGTGTTTCAAAAATGCCACTTCTTCGATACTCACACGCGCCGCAATCTCATTGGATTCAGACAGCCATTTCCAGCAGCCGTTGACTTTCTCAATGTATGCCTTTGTTGTAACCATGTCGGGTGACAGATACACGGGGGCTGAGCTATCATGTCGCCATTGGTGGATGGAATGAGTGTGCGCTAGCAGCTGTGATGACTGAATCTTGCGGCTCGACACGACACTGCAAAAGCCCTGGAAAAGGTGCGCCATCTTTTTTTGCCAACGCGCATAACCGTGAGCGGGTCGCTTGTTCAAGATTAGAGGTGCTTTGGATGCAGACTCTGGCCATAAATGAAACGATCCTGCAGGCAGTTGTATCGTATCAGATTCACGATTGCTATAATGCAAGTATCTATGATGGATTTGATTGCGCGCCGTGGCACTCCATGTCCACCTCATTTTGATTTTGCTTTGATGCGACACCAGATGCTAAAATGTCGATTTTCGCAGAATCAAGATATGGTAGCGCTAATCTCAGATATTCTGCTACGTCGGCTTCATCTTGTTCTGCCCAATTGTGGTAATACAACGTGTTTGTAATGTCATAGCCCATAAAGCTCTCCCAACAGATGCCCAACATACTGCCGATACATTCTTCCTGGTTTGCCTCTTCCCATGTGACGATTCGTTCGGTGATTTGTTGAGCAAACGTCTGTCCCCCCAAACCATAGTTGTCCACCGATCTTCTGTCTTCCGGGCAGACACTGAAATGTGCAATTTCGTGCAGGATTTCATGGAGATATTTGCATTTGTGAGCAGCAATGTTGTGAGTTTTGCCATCGTACATGACTTTTTGCTCCTCATTTTCAAGGATGGAAACATGTGGGAAAGCTTTCCCTATCAGTCGCAGGAGTTCTGGAGTCAGAGGAGTCCCTCTTTCGCTAAAGTCCTCTGGCTCTGCTATTGACTCTTTCACAAGTAGCTTCCAGACTTGCAGGACGGCATCCGAAGTCATATTGTGCCGTTCTTTATTCTGACGGCGTGCTGCCTACCCATTGAAAGAAACGACAAGATCCGGTCTTAAAGTTCGGACAACCGTAAAAGTACCGTCCCTGATTGGGACCCTCCTTTTTCGTGACCAAGACACTCGCCAGCGCATCGCACTTGCATCGAACTCCTTCCTCATTTGTCGGGGTATTCTTACGCTGGTATGGTGTATTGCGAGCGCCGCGCCCACGTCTGGAGGCTCCACGCGAGGCTCCACGGGAAGCTCCACGACCGCGTCCTCGGCCACGCGGTGCCCATGCTGATCGGGCCAATGGCGACTGCGACGGCAGTGCTGATGGCTCTATGAATTCGCGATAGGCCTTTTCATACCGAGCTTCGAGCGGATCTTCATCATAGGCCTGCTGGAGAAAGGCCTGAAATTCAGGCGAGCTCTTGTCTGGCAGGTATGCACTCGTCAAGTCGTACACACGCCCTTCAATTGACAACGCATCAAAGTTATGAAGACATCTTAGACCCGAGAGCGGTGCAGGATCGCAACGAAGGCACGCTGTGCAGTTGGGATCCGTCAGAATCCGACGACGCGCCTCAAAGACACGTTTTCGCCACATATTGATATCATGAGGGACTTTGCGCAAGTATTCAGGCACAGTCCTCTCCGCCAAAGAGACCGCCACCGGCTCTATAAATGTCGGATTGTGGCACTTGTGGCACGCAAACTTGAGAAGGTCTAACTGAGATTTGATTTCCTCCATAGCTGGACGACTGATACGATCGGAGGCACATACCTAGTTCACGAGAAATACGCATACAGACATATGTAAATATGCAAGTATTGAATCTAATTCTCATCAGAGCTACAGCTTAAAGAAAGGCCTCGCGGGCCAGCGCCGAAGTCAGATGGTGCCTGGTCGGCGAGTGTGTTGGGGTGCGTGTTGGTGCGAGCGTGCTGGGAGAAGCCGTAGGCGTCGCGGTTGGGTGTGGAGTGGGTGAGGACGTGGGACAAGGCGGAGGGTTGGTGATGGGAACGGTGGAGAATTGCACCACGGCGAGGGAGGTCAAACTCACACTCTGGCATCCAGTGTAGAAGGCTAGAATGTTGGTGGAGTTGGTTGGGTAGGTATTCGCAGCGACAGCACGCATTCCAGGTGGGCACATGTTGGCGAAGGAAGCGCATGGAAGAGGAGACAGGTTGCCCGAAGTAGAGTCGCGTGAAAACTGGTAAATAGTGCCATCGTTTCCGGTGAGGAAGACCCATGCGCCGTCTGCGGAGATTCTCAGAGCCTCGCAAGGTGCTGTGGCTGCGCTAGGGTAAGTGGGACCAAATGTAATCGTACCATCTGTTGCACGTGAACCTTGAGCCACGGTGCACTGGTTGTCCAGGCCCAAAACATACAGGAATTTCTGATCGGGAGAGAACTTGTAGTCGGTTGGCAGCACAGGAATGGTAATGTTGAGCGGCGTTAAGGGTGTCAATGAGGCGCCGTTGATGGCATATTGAAAAAGGATAGCTGGACGTGGGGTAGGTCCTACGCTGCCCTGTTGAAAGTGATAGAAGGTCTCGTTCCCAGATAGGAGGTTAAATGCCACGCTGCTATATCCAAACGTGATAGGAACCGTGGTCGTGGACGACAAGGTGTAGGTACCAGCTGGCCCAGCGGTGTAGACCTTGACGTTCTTGGAAGAGGTTCCTTGGATCAGCAGCGACCCATCGGGTGTGACTTGAAGATCATAGGACGCAACGCCAGTGGAATCGGTGCCATCACTAGTCCAAACGGAAGAACCGCTCAAGGGTCGAGTCCAGGTGTTGAGTGGTTGGGTGCTGCTGCCCGACGTGGTGGCGACGACCGAGGTATCAGCGACACCTCCGAAAGCGGAGCAGAAAGCACCCCCGGGCACAGTGTAGGTGAACAACAAGGTAGGGAAGCCCACATCGTCTAGACCAAATTGAAAGAGGCCGAGGTTGCCTTCCAACGAGGCAATCAAGGTACCATTTGCCACATGGAGACCGTATGGTGGCCCATTGATGAAGCCCGCTCCCCCGAGAGCGGTGATGTTCAGATATTGCACAGGCCCAATGAGACCTTGAGCATTGATGTGTGCTAATAAGCAAGAGCACAGGAACAGAGTGGCTCGCATTGACGGTTTGGAAGAAATCAGATGCTACCCCTACCTGAAAAACATTTTTTAATTACAAGGAAATTCCCGGCAAAGGAGAATGGCTCAAGAGGAAGTTCTGACTCCTTGGCAGCAGTACGTTGCGTCAAGACTGTCTGGTTGTAAAGCGCCGCCCACAGAGCACAATGAATTCGTGGAAGCAAATGAACCTTGTCCGTCATGTGGAGACTGGAGATTTGGATGGCCTCAGAGACACGCAAATTTGTTCAAAGTGTTTTTGCAAATGACTACATACTCATAGACCAGGTACGATACGGGGTGCGATGCACATGGCTTGCAACTCTTGAAACAACAATTTGCAAGCATAAGGCAAATAAACTTTCGAAACACGTTCAGAGTTCTGACAAGCCTTACAAATCACGACTCCTTTATTCCCTCCACTGACACTGACTTGTCTTGAAATGATCAAACGGCAATCCTCGCAAACCCAAACATGATACTTATCAGACTGAAAGAAAAGACGTTCTCGCAACGCATGTGCTGCACCAAAGGTCATCAAGCAATCGCGTTCCATCTCACCAAATCGAATGCCTCCATCACGACTTCGTCCCTTCACAGGCTGCCTCGTTTGTGGGTCATAAGGACCCACCGTGCGCACATTTGTCTTGTCTTTAATTTGATGCTTGAGCCGCTGGTAAAAACATGGACCCATAAAGATTTGGCCCTCGATCCGCTTGCCAGTGCGCCCATCATACAAAACCTCATTGCCAAAACCATCATGACCATTGGCTTGAAGTCGTTTGTAGATATCTTCGACTTTCGTGTTACGCCAAGGTGTGCCATCGGCAAATGTCCCACTGACAGCGGCATCCTTGCCGGCGAGCATTTCGACAATGTGACCCAAGGTGGAACGACCAGCCATGCCGAAAGGATTGATAATCAAATCAGGCACGATGCCTTCTTTCGTGTAAGGCATATCGGCTTGACGTAGACAAATCGCACAGACACCCTTTTGGCCATGTCGAGAACAAAATTTGTCTCCTTGTTCTGGAATGCGCTGTTGCAGGATTTGTGTCTTGACCGTTCGTTCACCATCCTTGTTGTCTGTCACAATCACCTGACGAATTGCTCCAAACTCATCATTTCGTACAGTGCAAGGGTGGGTCGGAGGGAAGTAAAAACCATCGACGGATCCAAGTCGGATTTGTCCAGCAGGTACGGGTAACTGTTTTGCCATGATAACATCACCCGTACTAACGACATCTCCTGTTGCACACAAGCCATCATCTTCCAAATGTGCCACAGGATTATTGCCGCTAATATCCAATCTGACTTTGATAGGTTTTGCAAATTGTTGAGATGTGAAACCATCTGGTGATTTGTGAGCTGTTTCTGTATGAATGTGCATCACATCGGTCCGTAACAATCCACGATCCAGAGCAGATTGATTCATCACCACTCCATCTTCTTGATTGTAACCAAAATGCATCAAGGCCACGATCAGATTTTGGCCTGTTGGAAGATCATTGAAAAACATATGTTCGGCTGCATTGGTCGCAACCAAGGGCCGTTGAAGATAGTGTAAGGGATGAACTTCATTGTCTAATCGCGCCACTTGATAGTTTGTCAAATACACACCAGCGGCCTGTTTTGCCATCACGGTGCCAAACACATTGCGTGGAGCAGGATTGCGATCAATGAAGGGAATGTGTGCGGCGGTTGTGCCCAAGACTGCGGTGGGGGAAATTTCACAGTGTGTGTAAACAAGATAGCCAATCCGAGTGTCTTGGCTGGATTTGATAAAAAGATCATATTCCTTGCGCAGATGCGCGCATGTCATCGCAATCAAAGTGTACTTGCAATCTTCTTCATATCCATCCAAGAGCTCAATCCAGCCACTGTCGACAAATGTTTGCCAATCAGGTAAACTCTCGATCTCCTTTAGAATTTTCTTCACTCTTTCTCTCAATCTGACACTGTAACTGCCCACTGCATCTGAGCTATATCCATCTTGTTGCTTACGCATTTCTGCGGCAGCAATGAACTCGGACGCATCCGCATCGGAAAACGGCCATAGCCTGCGGATGGCAGAGCTCAATTTGGGCTCGTGTAAGCGGAATTCAAATGCACGACGATTGGCTATCGAGCTCAAAGAGGATGGACCACCCATCATCAGAGGAGGAAGAAGATTGCGGCCAGGCACCACCAGCACGTAATGAGACACACGACCAGCATCCGTGTAGATTTGCACTTCATCGCCATCTTCGCGAATGGAGATCTCTCGGAACATTTCCGAAATCAAATTAGTGGTAGGCTTAGCTTTGGGATCCGGTTGGAATTGCATGTGATCTCGACGAACCTCTTGAATAGCTTTGATCAGTTTGTGCATCTGCAATCGTGTGCAGCTACCAATCAATAAACCATTGATCAGCATGCGAATGTTGCCTTTGGGTAGCGGCTCATCGGCAGGGGTATGCCCTGAACACACTGTGCTCACATATTCTCGCACTTCACCCAAAAAGCCTGGAAAGCCACGTGTAACATGTGCCAACTGAGCAAACTTTTTGATCAAACCACATTCATGCCCTTCTGGCACATCAGCTGGATCCAATTTACCCCATTGTGTGGTGTGTAATTCACGTGGCCCATTTACACCACGCGCCTGCTTGGCAGAAGGAGTATCAACTTTGCGCAGATCAGAACGTGTAGCGGTAGGGTTTAATCGCGTCAACACTTGACTCACTCCAGTTGAACGAGGGCCTCGAGCATAACTTGTTGTCCAATTGCCAGTCTTGAGTGCAAACTCAAGACCTTTGGTCATAAGATGATGATCGGGATATCGATCCACTTCACGCACGCGCTCTCCCTTTTTAGTCAAGAGACGAAGCCACCCGTTGCGCATCGACTCAAACTGGTTGCGTAACAAATCACCAAGCAGTGTACCACTCATGTCCACGCGCTTGTTGAAATAAGCATCCTTGTTGTCGAACGCACGTCTTCCCAACACAGCTTGAAGCAATCTTCGTGTAATGTAACCAAGGTAAATGCTCTTCTGTCGATTGTAATCCAATGTGCCTCCGACATGAGGCAAGAAATCCTTGGTCAAGTACTCTTGGACTTGGGCGATTGTGTCAGTAATTCGGCTCTTTGGCTTTTTAAAGTTCTTGGCCAAAAAACGCAAGGCTGCTTCTTTGGGTGTCAGCGGAGTCAACGCGGGAGGCTCTTCTTTGTCTTCTTCGTCCTCACCCTCGAGCTCATCACGAACAACGGGCTCTCTGTGTTCACGCTCCTCGTCATGTTCATCTGTCGATTTGACTCTGGACAGTTCCAAGTCTGCTTCATGTTGACAAGAGAGTAGGCAAGGGACCATTTCAGGATCGTCGCCAATCGTGGAACAAATTTCTCCGCTTGTGACATGAATGCCCAACGCCTGAAACAGAATGAAGAGAGGGATGTTGTTCTTGAAGTTGCCAAGGTGAAGCTGAAGCACTGCTCCTCCGTAGGGTGCACGTTTCGGAGCTGGACGATGCATGAGATAGAGTGTGGTAGGGGCACGGCGACAATTGTCGTTCACGGATCGAAGCTGAATCCATGATTCATGCTCCTTCGTAAACAAATAAGGGTAGTTTGGAGCTTGACGTTCTTGACTCACAATGAAACGCTCAATGCCACCAACAATGAAGTAACCACCTTCGTCATAAGGTGATTCCAATTCCAAATCATGCCCCAATCGTTCTGTACGCGCTGCGTCTTCGCTTTGTGTCACACAGTAATCACTACCGACCATGATTGGTAGATATCCCATATGTAAACGTTCATAAATTTCATCATCGATCTTCCATTCATTGCCGTAAGAGTCAATCTCAACCTTGCTTCCATCTGCCGCCTCAGAAAAGCCTTTTTTCTTCAAAACAGGCAGGGTGGATGCGCTCGGGTCAAACTGATCTGCCTCTTTCACATGGAATTTCTGATCTTCCTCCGTTTCCAACACGAGGCTTTTGCGAACGGTACCGCGCAACATCCAAGGTGCGGCATATGTCAAGCCGCGCATCCGAGCCTCATGTGGACTGAGTAAAAGATCAGTATGGTCCTTGCCATCCGTCGCATGGGAAGGACGCTCAGGATCTCCAATCACTGGTTCTCCCCACACAATCACCACCTTCTCTTTGCGATCCACAATTTCATCATCTTCATCGGGTTCTTCTCCTTCTGCCAGCATGACGCCATTGCGTCGGTAACCAGAAGGTAAAGGGCGCACATAGACCAGGGGGCGAGCATCGCGCACAATCTGAGCTATTTCATACGAGGTAAAATGGTTGAACGATTGCTTTTGAAGATGCGAATATCCTTGCTGCAAGGCTCGACTCTTCATCAGGCCATCCATCATGCGGTAGAACTGGGCTGGTGTCTCGGGCGGGGGCTGTGGAAGCTGCCGCACTTGCGGAAGAGGGGACTTGTGTGCAGACACAGGCTCAACATCTTCCTCATCTTCAAACAAGGGAAAGTCAGACGCTTGCATTGTCACAAAAAGTAATGGGCCGTGCTGGGTTGCGGGTCTGCGTTCAGAGCAGATGCGCTGGCTAGAGAGCTATCAGACTGGGCTAAAGGATTGATATCATTTCCTGAAAGTGAAATGTCCTCGTCAAACGGATCTTCATCATTTCCAGGAAATGAAGGCCATGTCCTGAACAGCTCCTGCGGCGCATCCTCCAAACGTGTTCTGCGCGGGCAATGTTTCTTGCAGTGTTTGGCCTTCCGTCTCCAATGTTTGCAGTTGATTGTGATGTTGTGCACAGGTCGCAGAGATGCACGACTTGCTGGTAATGGTGGATGAAGTATGGAGCGGCCATAGATCCACAGCCGATATCTTCGGTGTCTTCTCAGCGTGGGCACAGAGCTGCGGAATAAGCAATCTTCTTCCAGACTTTCCAGGATCAGAGCCACCCCGAGATCTGCAAGCCCGGTCTGGACATATTTGGAATAAGAGCTTTGCAGTACGTCTTCTTCCTCCTCCTTTTGGTCATGAATGGCGAATCTGAGCTTGTGACATTTCGCCTGGCTTTCATTCCACTGTCCGAGATGAAGGGTCAATTCCTGGCTCGCATCTGCTGCGATTTGAAACTCAATGTTGCAATCAGCCTGATCTTCTCCTAGGTAATTTTGGTCTGGTGAAAACCAGAGCATACATACTTATGGGCCAAACACAGTTTGTGGTCTTTAACGGAATATGTCGGAAACCGGAAACTAAAAAACCGAGGCACGGTGATCGCTAAACAGCTGGGTACGCAACTGCCTGTGGGGATGAGGTTGGAGTCGGACTCGGGGACGGTGAGGTAACCGCTGCCGCACAGCAGCCTTGTACACATGAGCTGAAGCAGTTTAATGTAGAAGACGCAAGGCAACGGAGCCTGCAGTTGTCTCGACACCCAGGATAGTTGCATCCAGGGATACGCCGACAGTGAGGCCGATCGTCATCTTGTCGACATTCCCATGCTAGATCAGCGGTTTCTGCGACGGTTGGCTGAGTCAAACTAAAGGATGCAAAAATCGTACGTTGGCGAAAAGTGAGCGCACCAATGACGACAATCACGAATAAAATCGCCCAGTCCCTGGGACGAGTGAGAATCATTTGTGAGTGGCTACATGCCTCGTCCGACAATTGGGCTGAAACGTAAAATCAATTCCTGTCATTTCGATCTCTGAGTCACTAAAAGATAAATAATGATGCTGTTCCGCACGTCGGCAAGAAAGATCCCATGCACGTTGACCCTGTTGGCGTTTGGCCTTTGTATGTTTTTCCAATGGGTGGCCCAGATTGCCGCCCCTCTCCTGGATGCGAAACTGCACAATCAAATGTACGCTGTGACAGTGCCATATCGAGTTACATTGCTCTCCCCACCGTGCGAGATGACGTATCGATGTGAACCTTCGACTCTCCCCTACGCTGCCATGTGTATGATGCCGGTGCTTTCCTTCCTGCTGTGCATCATCCTGCTTCGGACACGACGAATAATGTGGTTGGGGCGGATGTTCGTAATCACCACGGGCTTCACGGCTATCGCAGTCTTGAGTCGAGCCACTTACACCACGTTCGAGTTGTGCAACACTCCCCACCTATGTTCCTTGCTGTTAACCGATTTGGCGGCCGTGGACCAGTACATTGGCTATGCGTTACGCCTCAGAAATGCAACTGGATTTGTGTTGGGAATTGACGCGGGGAGGGTCTCTGTCGCCATTCCATACGCGATGGAAGACAAGTTTAGTAATCTAATCAATACTGTTCGATACGATATGGCAAGCATTGTCTTTTCAATCATGATTTTCGCCAATCTGATTGGCTGCACGCTCTGGCGAAAACTATCGCGCGAACAGCGCGTGTTGCCAGTCTAGCTGGTTAGAGCAGGATAGGCTTGGTATTGGTCGTTAAACATAATCAAAAACTCGTATGTATTGAGCTTTTCCAGTGGCCGTCGAATTTTCCATACGAACTCTTTTTTGTCAATGAAAGCACGGTCAAATACCTTCTTCTCCAGACGAGTTCCAGCCAGGATAACCAGATACGAAAAACTCAGAAGTTCTTCCAATCTTCTGGGAGACACTATGAGACTTCCCAACCGAATGACCACGGTGAGATTCGGATTTGTCAAGCAATCCATGCAGCGCTGGAAGTCTTCAAAGACATTATCAATCACTAGCAGTCGAATTTGTTCGCCGGGTTTGATATGGGCTTTGTGCTCAAAAGCATCAATGAAGAGTTGTTCATGGTCTGGCACATTCATTAGCTTGATGATGTGTTGAATCAAGTGCGAAGAGCCTCGTCTCCGACCGGCAAGTATGATAATTTTCTGGCCAGCATAACGCGGAGTTTCCTGTTTTTCGTCCATAGCAACTTAGCCTTTGATCTTCCCCAGGACGATGGAAAATCGCCTTTTAGTGGTAGACAAGGTAGTCGTCCAGTGCCCCCGGGCGACGGTCTATGACTATTGCAAACTGAATCAGATTCTGAAACCTGATGCAGAAATAGCCGCTGCTGAGAAATGGGCAATGCTATTGAAAGGTCTGGACATTCACCTTCAAATTCAGATCCAATCCATCTCGCCGGAGCCTTCTCTTCCAGTCACCTTGAGACTGGACTTTGAAACAGAAGCAAGCATTGACGAAAAGAACGATACTTTTACGTGGTTTTCTGCGGCCCTTGATCCGCCCCTCCGTGCCAGCGACTTTGAGATTGTCTCCTTGGCCTTTTCCAGCAGTCTTGTGCCTGTCACTGCGACTGCCTCCTCGGGTTTACCCATGCTTATGAACCACAGACATCTGTACACTCATGATGATGGTTTCAGTGGTTGGAAGCTCCCTGTTGCGACGCAGCACTCTACAGGTGTCTCCCTTCAGGAGAATAGCAAACGTCCGGAACTTCTCGGCACGTATTTGCTCGGGGCCTTTGCGTGAGCCGGAACCAAAACCAAGCATTTGAGGTTACGAGGCGTTGACAGATTTTCATTTCGGAATTCGCTCGACTTTTGGAAACCTTGGTTACGGCGAAACCAAGACGATTTTGGTTACGAGGCGTTGACCAATTTGTTTTTCGGAATTCGCTCGACTTTTGGAAGTCTTGGTTACGGCGAAACCAAGACGATTTTGGTTACGACGCGTTTGATCAATTTGTTTTTCGGAATTCGCTCGACTTTTGGAAACCTTGGTTACGGCGAAACCAAGAATCATAAAATGGTGCATGTGCTGTTTGCGTACTGCAAGTTTGCCGCGTCAATGGGGCTATACCAAAACTTCCCCGTGTGACCTTCATACAATCGAAAGCCAAAGCTAGCATAATCCACCCCTTCCTTTGCGGCGTAAGGATAGATAACTGGCCCGTAGCGATCTTGGCCAGGATACATGATCGTGACTTGTTGGTTGCTAGGTGTGTATTTTCTGAACTCGCTTTCTTGGACGTCATATGTTCCATAGGTTTCCCATTGTCTGTAGTAGTTCACTTCGACGCGGCGGCCGTCCGGCGCGGCAATTGACGTTGTGCGGTCTTTGGTTCGACTGCCGTCGGGTTCGTAGATCGCCTCCGAGTCTTCGATCATTTCCCCTGGTTTGTAACAGAGACCAGTTCGTGGATTTTGGGGATATTCAGGCTCGCGCGAAGGCAACCGACATCCATGTGGACCGGCTCGCATTCGTTCTTCCAAGGACACGACACAAAAGTATACGAATACTGTGGAAACTCAACGTCCAGGGACAACAAGGCTGTCTCGGGACAACCGATTCCAAAATCGGCATTCGATAGTTTTCGCAAATTTTGTGGATCACCTGGGTCAGGTGGACAATCCACAAAAACGGCGGATGGCGATTGTGGATTGTCTCTAAGCTCTAAAGGACAATGCAACTGGGCTCACGGACAGGAATGCGACCAAGCTGTCGAATGAGTGCGAGCACACGTTTCTCCATCTTGTTGAGTGCAGGGGTAGCGTCGGCGGTTCCATAAACGTCCTCAACATCCCAAAACTCAGTCTGTGGCAAACGTTTTGGAAATTGAGATTCAACCATTGGCAAATGTTCGATTTGAGAAGCGCAAATCACTCGCGTGCACGTGTTGTAGTCTTCTTCGGTCATCTGTGTTGGCAGAGAGCGAGCCATAGTCAGGGGGATTCCTCGCTTTGCCAATGCTTTAGCAGTAGAGGGAGAGATCGTGTCGACAGAAGAGGGTAGTTCCTTAGCAATCAGACCTCGAGATGTTGCTCGCCATTTGAAATCAGCTCCCAATTGTGCAGCATGAAAGTTAAAGATGGCTTCTGCAAAAGGCGAACGAAAATAATTCCCGGTGCAGACAAAACATATGAGCAGGGCATTTGCCGCCATGGTTTTTATTCCGGTGTTTCTCTATTCCAAGCCGCGCGCTATGGAATTTGATTTGAAGAAGTTTGTGTCATTTGGGTCGTGTTTTGTGGAAACTGGTACCGCTTATGGAGAAGGCGTGGTGCGGGCCCTCGCTGCTGGATTCACGTGGGTCAAATCCATTGAAATGGAACCCTCCCGGGTGGAATTCAACAAGAAGAAGTTTGCGGACAATGACCACGTGTTGCTTTTCCAAGGCGACTCGAGCCAACGACTCGGCGAGATGTTGGTTGGCGAAAAGTTACCAGTAGTGATCTTTTTGGACAGCCATCCGAGCGGGGACCAATCTGCTGGCCACAAGGAACTTCAACAATATCCCGACGAGCGTAAACTCGAGTGTCCGTATCATCAACATAACATCTTGCGGGCAGAGCTGCGAATGATTTTTCAATATGCGCCCGCCAAGTCGGTCATTCTAATTGATGACATGAACGGCGACAATGCTGACGCCAAGGAATACAAGAAGATGATTGATGGACACTATGGCGTCGGGACGTACGAGTACAGTTTCTACGACGCCGATGGAGTCAAGGAAAAGGTGCTAGCTGCCCTGCCGCAGTAACCGACGACCTTGGCAATCATGCCACCGCCCAGTGCTATCGGGAGCCATAATTCGGCACGGTTTATGGACAAGAGGAAGGCCAGTCCAGCCACTCCGTACATGGGTAGAGTTAGATAGCCAGGCATAACTGTGCATCTTTGGTTCGAAATATGCCGCAGGCGATTTGAAACGCCCTCTCTAAAAGAGTCAAATTTAAAACATCCATTGATGTCCGAATTCGACCTGTGTGAAGGAGGCGCTTGCGGAGGCTATGCCGCTGAGCCGTGCCAAGGAATGAGTATTGTGACGATCTCGTTGATCACGGTGCCAGTCCTCTTGGCATTGGGATTAATCATATGGGGCATTGTGCGAGTGGTCATGCGTCAGCACACTGAAGAGCATCACGGGCCTGGAGGAGCGGGAGGACGCAAACGCCGAAACAGTGGCAGTGGATCTGATTCGGACGACGACGACCACAAACGCAAACGCAGAGGGCCGACCGGCCCGACTGGATCCGCCGGTCTGCCTGGTCCGACGGGCGGCGCTGGCGCAACTGGTCCCACCGGAAGTGTCGGCGGCGGTGGATCGACAGGTCCGACAGGTCCGACAGGTCCGACTGGAAGCTCCACCGCAGGATCGACTGGGCCCACGGGCGGATCTGGGGGCGCTGGCCCGACTGGGCCGCCTGGCCCGACTGGTCAATGTGACTGTCCCTGCATCCCTCAACGAAATGCCATCCAATTTGCTGGCACCCTGGGGCAAATTGGCACTACTGCTAACTTTTCAGCTGGAGGCATCGCAGTCCCTGTTGCTGGATACGCTAATTCTGGCACGGCTTCTATGATGTTTGCAAAAGATGAAGGCTTTGGCGAACAAGGTCTTGGATTTATCTCGTCGATTGATGCAGACCATGAGATTAACACTTCGCATTACATTGAGCTCGATTTGACAAATATCCTGAATATCACTGATGTGACACCTGCTGCTGCCATCACCATTCAAAGTGTACAACCTGGAGAAGGCTTCAACTTATACACTTCCTCTGCGGCTGGTGGCAATATTGCGAACAAAACACTCGTCCCTGGTTCACCATTCGTCAATCCACCGAATGGGCTGGTTGTCACTGTCCCAATCCCTGCTGGAATCGATCTCGCTCATCCCTTCCTTGCTGTTCAGGCCAGCAGCGGGAATGTCCTGCTCACAACACTGCAATTTAACAGCTGTGGCAGTGCTGTCACAGTCGCAGGCTGCGATATGAAGCAGTCCATGCTTGTTGCAGGCGTTATTCCAACAGCTGTGGCTGGAACTTATGACAAAATGGGTCAATGGTCAGCTGTCGTCACATCCAACAATGCCGTCTTGACGTTTGATCCTGTCACATTTGCTGGCAAGACTCTCCAAAGCTTTGTCTCAACGGTGATTTGGGACAGTGATAACGCTAACTCGTCGGGCAGTATCAACAGCAATCTGAACGTCAACCTGCCTGCACCGCCCGCACCAGGAAGCTTTACCTCCCTCACTTTACAACTCGGGTTTGGATCCAGCAGCCACGCCAAGGGCCTTTCCTTTCTCGCGGTCTTGTGTTAGGTTCTGTTTCGCTAAATATCAATTTTGATCGTGTCACTCATAGCTGATTCGATGAGCAAGCGCAAATCGACAGAAGGCCTGCCCCATGCGCCGGCAGCAAAGCGCCCGATGGTGGACAAAGGAAGTGCATCGACGAAGGCTGGGCAAACCCTCGTGAAATCGAGCCAGATCCTGCTCGGACACTCCCATTGCTTCAAGTGCGAGCAGTCGAAGCCCATCTCTTGCTTTTCGAAGAACAGCCGCCGGGCATCGGGCATAAGCGCGAGATGTAAAAACTGCATCTCAGTTCAACGGAAAATTTTCGTTGCAAAAAAGGAAGCTCAACGCATTTTACTGGTTGGACGCACGAGGGTCTGCACTGGCTGCACAGAAGACTTACCTTTGGATCAATATTACAAAGACGATTCTCGGGACGGATATCGGAGACGATGTAAGACCTGCCACAATGCCATGACCGAGAGTTTTCGCATCAAACGCGTAGCCCAAGACAAACCTCAAATTGCTTCCAAGAAATGCAGAAAGTGCGAAAAAGTGCAGCCGGTGTCTTGTTTCATACGCAAAAAGGATCATACGGATGGACTGGAGTCATGTTGCGCAAAGTGTCAGGACGAATGCAGGCAGGCGCAGCCTCACTTCACGTCCCGAAATAGATTTTGCAGGAGGGTGGTAACTAGCATGTGGCACAATTCGTTGCAGAGAAGGGCAAAAGGGCACATTTTTGAGAATGCGTTTTCTTACGATAGAGAGACGCTTGACAACCGTTTGACTTTACAAGGCGACGCGTGTGCCATTTCTGGATTACCTCTTTCCTTTCTATCGTTAACGGATTGGATGATGTCCCCCGATCGCATTGATAACGACGACGACTACACGGACAGTAATGTGAGCATTGTGGCGGCCGAGTTTAACACTCGTTATTCCTGGTCCCACAAGAGCTTGCTTGGTTTTTACGACATGTCCAAGAGCCATCGTCCCTCCCAGTGGCCGTACACACACTTGACGTACCAAGACGTGTGGCTACCCACATTTTCGGATTACGCTACAAGCACATGTCACATCGGCCAGCATATGTTACGGCCACACGAAAGACGTTCTCCAATTCGACATTCCTGCTTCTCGTGTGGTTCATTTTGGGGCAACATCACCGCGAAGCTGACGAAAGACTTTTCAAACACAAAAAATCACGTTGCGCAGGTGAACGCAAAGGGGCCAACCACGAGACTGATGCATTCCATAACGAAAGAGTACCTCTTTCGCTTGTACGTGTACCAGAGGGGCACGTGTTACTATTCAGGTGTCCCCTTCCACCACGGCGCATGTGAAACACAGCTTGACAAGTTACGGCAAATGTCAATAGAACGACTGGACAGCTGTAAGGGCTACGTCCCAGGCAATGTTGCACTCATCTGCCTTGGCTTTCAAGGCTCGGATAAGTCTCGCTTGGCCAAGTATTCACACGGAGGGCATTCTGGATGGTCCAAACTCAAAGTTGCATACCTTTGGAATTGGCTGGAAGAATCAGAGTATGGGGCGCAGGCACCATCCATCTCGTGGGAAGAGTTTAAAGCTAAAAACTCTGCGAGATATCCACTTGCGCTGAGGCTCGGGCCTGCAGTAGTTGAAGTTCCGTGCGAACAGCTCTGGATCAAATGTTGCTGAGCATATTCGAATAAAGGCGCCATTGATGGGGAGACTCTGTTGCAACTTGCCGGCTCCACCTACTCCTGGCAGCTTTACCTCGCTCACTTTACAACTCGGGTTCGGATCCAGCAGCCATGCAAAGGGTCTGTCTTTCATCGCCATTCTCTGTTAATTTTCATTAGTTTTGCCTGTGCTGTCTGGTAGCAGTCTAATGCATTTGCGCCGATGTGCCGCTCGTGTCTGGAACGATTGCGAACGTCGAGGTACAACTCGATGCTGTCAGATCCACCGCGTCTTGAAAATTCCTTTGAGCAACTGTCGAATCGTGGATTGTGATGAAGGGCCCACGACGCTACCATTGCCGTCCGGTCGATTTCTCGACACGAAAGCGCGCGAAGGAATCACAGCCGATGATGTCGCCGGCCTGGATCTTCATCTTGATCAGACAGGGACGCTCGTCATCCTCGAATATTGCCACGTTTGTCACCATCATTCGCCACGTCTGGGCCCTTGCGCCAACAGGCCTTTCTGTACACGCAATGTTCGCCACCGCGCCGTGCCGCAGCCGCCAGCAGTGCGTCTGCCTCAGCCGCCAGCAGCGCCTCTGCCTCAGCCGCCAGCAGTGGCTCCGCCCCAAACACCAGCAGTGGCTCCGCTCCAAACACCAGCAGTGGCTCCTCTCCAAACACCAGCACTGCCTCCCACTCACGCTTCGCAGCCGGCTGCAGCGCGACCACTTGCTCGGCGAATATCCCGGGATAGAGAGAGGCCGGAGGGCTGGCAGTTCAAAAGCGCGAGCGCAGCACATCAAATGTTGCCGGTCCAATTCGAGTAAGGGGAAATCACAAATGTCGTCAGAGGTCCCTTCACGTTTTCGAATTGCGATTGGTGGAGTGGAAGGTATGAATATGCACGAGTCGTTTTTTAAGCAGTTCTTATGGCCCGAAGTGCAAGCCAAACTGCAAGGGAAACAAACCCTCGTCATCACCAATAAAGTTGGTTGCGACGTGCATGCACAACGAGCGGCGGCACTTTTGCTACAAGAGACCAAGGTGCCCATTCATGTCGAAGTTTGGGACTTACCCGTCAACAAGGGTGGCATGAGTCGGTCGCTTGTAGAGTGCGATTGCTTTATTTACCGAGCATGTGATCCCTTCACTACTTTGCCTTTTGAATCCATGGAAGACTTGCAAAGCAGCCTGGCGCAGTATGTGGGACCAACTACACCCGATCATCTAGTAAACGTGGTAGACCAACTGTATGGATTTGCTACGCAGGCTATGCGGACCAGTCTTCATGCAAAGATACCGTCAAAGCAACATGCCACCGTCGACTTAGTGTTGACCCTCCTACAAGAACAATGCAGACCAGAGCGAGATGACCGCGAATTAGCGCTGTTGCACGCATGGCGTTACGATGCCGAGTTTCATGATACTCTCAGCGACGTGATTACTCGATACCAACGCTCTGTCCAGCAGACCAACCAAGCCTTAGAACGATCAGCCCGGGGCAGATTGCCCATTTCTTAGTAATTATCCGTTTCTTCTCATGTGACATTCGTATTCATGCTAGGCAGTTACGCGTTTCGAAGGATATTCATGCCCGAGCCGGCCGTCTACGGGAGTCGATTGTCACAATTGGCATCGGCCAAACGTGTGACGGAAGGCCGGATCAAAGTGCTCGAGATGCAACTCCAAAACTGCAGAGCGACGCTATCTGAACACAACGCGGAGATTTCACGCCTACAGGGTGAACAGGAAACCTTACGAGGTCTGTTGGAGCTTCATGGATTACAAGGATTTTGGGATCAATGCGTGGCTGAAGAACTTGACCTTGCGGCGCTTTCGTTGCATGGAGCCGAAGCACAAGTGTTTGCCGAATTCAAGATTGCCGAACCAGCCGAGATGGAAGCGTGGCGCAACTTGATGTCGGATGCTCGTTCTCTCGGTCCCGATTCCAAAAAGCCATCGACAGCAGGTCCAAACGCGAGGAATCCATAGAGGTCCGTGTGGTCCAAGTACCAGTCAGTGAAACTTTTCAAGTCAATAGGTCCTTTCACGTATTGAGCCCATAGCCGCTTGAGCACCTCTTGAGCTGCTGGTTTCATTCCGATGATCATATTGAACATCACCCCTTCTTCAGCTAGCCAATCCGGCGGCAGGTCGTTTGCCACCACCAACATCGTGACATCTGGTTTTTGGAGCCAGTGTAGCAGAATCTTGCTTTCAAACGCATGAAAGTTGATGTCGTCAAAGATGATGAATCTCGTGTCCGGGGGAATCGGATCTTCTGGAGAGAAGCATTTAAAGCCGCCTGCCGCCCAGAATGGTCCCTCGTGAGGCGCGACAGCCACGATATGGAGACCCGGCTTGGGATAGGTGCTAATCAACTCGCGAAGCAAAGTACTTCTACCGCCGGCACGGCGCCCAACGATGAGCACTTTGCTGCCGGGCTGTATAGCATCGAATTTCCGGATCCCTATCGACGGCACCGGGTTGTAGTGGTATTGGACAAACTCCCAGAGGACGTTTTCGACCAGCTGAGGTCGCCCATTAGCCTCCTCTGTAAAGACTTTCCCTGTCCCTTGCCAAACCAAGTGAACGGTCCCATGGCCACCGTGATGGTACTGAACACGCACAAACAGAGGATCCTTTTGGTCTTCGAGCCACGTGACAGGTCCCAAAATCAATGGCCGCGTGCCCCAGGGGCATCGTCTATTCGGATGTGAACTCCATATCGGAAGACTGAACATCTTCCTGTTGAATGATGTCTGAGGAACCCGAAGTAGAAGCTCATTTTTGGCCTCTGCTCCACAAATACACTTGCGCTCGTTGGATTCACAGAACTCGATCGCACGCAGCACATCGCCGCCGCACACTTCAGACATTCTCTGCCACAGTCACAGCATTAAATAGCGAATAGACAGAAATGGCGCTCCCGATTCGAGCTGTTTTCGATGCGAAAGAGCAACGGCCAGATGCAGAAAAACTCAGCTTGGGCTTCATTGGGGATTGGGATTTCCTGATCGACGACAATTTGATCGCTGAGGAAGAGCTCGCCGACTTTGATGTCGCGGCGTTTGTTCAATTTGTCCTCCATGTGCATACACCGGTTAGACACCTGGACAAATTGCCGCTGCAGTCTCTCTTTCCGACCCTCACGCGGCCACAGGTTCAAATGTTCATCGAGCTTTTGGAAAAGTGGTGGAAAGATTATGAATGTGGTTTCACACTCAAAATCTATTGCGCGGACGGAACGTGGACCTTGAGCAAGCCAGACCGACCCTAAGGTTGAAACGGTGCCGGACACTCGGCTGCTCGAACTAACTTTGGTACAACAGCCATGAATTTCTGCCCTTTTAGGCGCTGCAATCTTGCTGTGAGCGCCTTGTCTGTCAGCGATAGAGCCTTGCCCTCTTTCATCACGTCAAGGTGATGCTTGTTCTTGCTGGTTAGATCCCCAACATAGATCGGACGGTGAGGATAATGTGTAAGCCACAGACCGAATGGCATTTGTTCAATGTCGCCAATCCAATGTTCTCCACGTAGAGTCCAGCCGAGGGTTTGTTTGACATCATCGGCGCTGATCACAGGCTCAAAGCTGTATTTTTCACCCGGCTTGATAAACATCACGCCCGTTCCTAGCTGCCAGTCCTCTTCTGCGTCTGCAGGCTCGTAAACATCATTGGCTTCCATTGTGGAGTAGTGCACATTCGGCTGAGACAAACATGTCGGTGAGATGTTGCAATTGCTAGGAAATCTTCGCCGAGACAACTGGGGCGCGGACTAGCTTTTTGAATTCGGCCGACAGATTGGCGTTGTCGAGTTTGACCAACTCTCCGCGAACGTTAACATTATAGAACAAGTACACGATGGCCAAGCCTCCTGCCTTTGGCGCGGGTTGGGTACACATGTGATGCCATAAAGCAGCATATCGGTCCTTCTTTTTGATGGATTGCAAAACCAGGCCTTTTCTGAAAGCGTCAGGGTTGAATCTAAAGATAAGTTGGGGCCGAGTTTGTCCTGCACGAAGCGTCGAATGTCTGACGTCCATCATTCTGGAGGCTTGACACTGAATATCTTCGTAATCATGCCCATTTTCATCGTTCTCAACCAAAAGATCACAGTCTTCGCGGAGATGCCGGAAGACAAAATCCAGCCGAGCAAAGGCTTTACAATCCGAACTGGCGGCGTCATCTTCATCGTCCACTGAGCATCGATAATCAATTTGAACTTCTCGGTCAAAGTCCACACCTTTGGTCAGCCCCTGTGATTCGAAAAAGAGTTCCAACTGCCGCTCGGACACTTTTCGAATGCGTTGCCCTTCTTCGGTATGCCAACGTTTGAAATGACGTTTTAGATGGCTGGCGTACCTAAACGTCTCGCCACATACTAAACCGCTGCCATCGTCAACGTCACAAGGGTACGGACGTCCTCCTGTGTGCACCCGCGTGTGGCAAGCGAGACTGTATGCCGTAGCGAAACTGTTGTCGCACGTCGTGCAGTGATACGGTTTGATGCCCAGATGATAGCGCATGTGGGTTGCTAAGTGTTGGCGTCTGGCGAAGGCTTTCGTGCACGACGTATTGGTCTCCAGGTCCACGAAATCACAACGAAATTGCTTTTCGCCGTTATGCACCGCGCGTGTGTGTTTTCGTAACGCCCCACTTTGAGCGAAGGCTCGTTTACAAATAGCTCCTGTTACTAGGTCACGAAAGGTGCACGGAAATGGACGTTCTCCGGTGTGTGTTAACATATGCAGCTTCAGCATTTCCTTGGTGGAAAGCGCCTTTTGACATTTGATATTGGTTTTAGAGTCCACAAACTCACATTGAAAAGGTTTCTCTCCTGTGTGAGTCAAACGGTGCCTGGTCAATCCCGTACGCCTGTGAAATGAACGACCACAAGGCTGTTTGGTTTCAGAATCAACGTATGTACACTGAAAAAAGTTGACACCATTTTTGTGTTGATATTCATGACGTGCCAAGTCGTCTTTTGCTGCGTACGACTTTTCGCACCGTGTTCCTCCTTCATCTACGTGAACACATTGGAACATGCCGACGCCGTTCTTGTGGCGAAACATATGGCTTGCCAAAGTCCTGTCATCCACTTTGATATTCCATATTTTTTCACACTGATGTCCAGCAGGATGAATAAACTGACATTGGAATTGGTCCCATCTCAAACGCTTTTCGTCTGGAATTTCGTCAGGTGGCGTAGATGCCTTACGTTTCATAGTAAATGCAAGTGGGTACAGGGTGTCTTTCTGCCGAAACGGGATTCTAGAGAAACATTTACCGACACCTACAATTCGAGGTCACGACCGTGATGTGTCCCCGTAACATGCGGGAGAGACCGTCTTCGGTGATGGTGCGGCTTCTGACGGACTTCCCAGCGATGATATTTGGTCTTGTCCTTGCGGTGCTGGCCGAAATTATCCAGTTGAGACCACCCACCGTTGGATTTCCACACGCCGATATAGCCTCCCAAAGCCAACTGAAGCGGCGAGTTCAAGACGCCCAAAAAGTCATACTTGCCCCACCTGGGCACTGCTCCGAGCCGCCACCAGTCCGGATAGGCAAAGTTGGAAACATAAACCCCGTTAATTTGATATGCGAATGAGTCATCCTCCACCGTGTCGGCATTCTCGAGACAATAGAAGACAGTGGTGCCATCATCCTGCTGAATGAGGACTCCGTTGTTCACAAAGGGATCGCCCATCATCTCCAGCAGCTCGTGGCTCAAAGTCACACTCACCTTGTCGCCAGCGTCCAGGTCGCTCTTAGCGAACACCTTGCCAATGGGCTGCCCGTGCGTCGTTAGCTCGTGGTAACCCAAGGCTCCAGCGTTATCGGACACATCGAATATGTGGCACTCTTCCCAGAGAGGATTGGTCACATTGGCATTGGCGGGCGCAATCAAATGTGCCGTCTCGCCCCATATGGGGCTATAGTCCCTATCCAACTGGATTTGAATGGCCGCCATCATGGTCATCAACTGAGCCCTGGGAACTAAGTTTGTGTGCGTGTACAATGCGATCGTCCGGACAGTCGGCTGAAACGACCCCGGCTGTTGCGAGCCGTACACACATGCGGCAACCGCCAACAGAATCAATGCCCGCATTTCCAGTTTCGACTGAAGGGATTAGCCTGTCACCGAAAAGTGATGGATGCAAACACCCGAAATTGGCCGGGATATTCTAAAAATCGAGATACGTGCGTCTATGATAAGGGACATCATGTCGGGCTTTCTCCATTCGCTTCTCGGCATTGACTTGGACGCCAGACCAGGCGGCACCAGTGGCGGCAGCAGCACTGACGGCTTCACGCCAGGCGACTCGTATGGCAGCCAAACGACTATTTCGCAAGCTGAAGAAATGCAAGCAGCAGCCATCGCTGCTGCACAAAGACGAGCACAAGCCATGGCAGAGGCCGCAGCGGCTGCAGCAGCTGCTAATGGTGGCACTGATCCGGCAGTGGCACAATCACATCAGTTTCTCATCGGGGTGGTTCTGATTGCCATTCTGACGGTGACTGGCATCGCGCTGATTGTTGCTTTCTGTCGCAAGGGCAACAAACGTCGACGCGTGGATGATTCCAGCGACAGCGATGCTCCTGTTGTTCGTCGCCGAATTGGCCGAGGACCCACAGGCGCGACAGGCCCCACTGGACCGACTGGTGTCTCTGGAGCAGCTGGAGCGGCCGGGAACGATGGAACGACTGGTCCTACGGGGCCATCTGGATTTGTATCACCCGTATCGGGTGGCTGTATTGCTGCAGACGTTGTACTCTTCAACTTTTGCAACATCTACCACGGTCGTCAGACAGAAAATGCGGCAGTCATCACCGGCCCCAGCACACCAGTGAATCTACAGATTTCCATCGCTGGATGGAGTCGACAAATCGCAAACACTCAATTAACTCTGTGGGACAAGGATGACGGAGATGGCGAGCGCGGACTCGGCATTGCCGACGACGCTATGAACAATCATGGAATCTCAAACGCGAACTTTATTCAAATCGACTTGATCAACATCCTATCTTTGTTGGAGCGCCCGGACTATGTGACGCTCCTGATCGATAGCATTCAAGCCGGAGAGACTTGGGAGCTTTATCAGACTAACACTGCAGGACAGCTGGGCACCTTCTTGACAACAGGAACGAATCCGGCCAATGGAGGAGTGACGCAAACCGTCCAGGTGCCCATCAACCCTGACACTGCTCGTTATTTGAGTCTGACTGCGGCAAGCGGTGATGTTCTGTTGCAGCAATTCACTGTTCCTCAATGCTTACCGGTGGTACCAGCCACCATGGTCGTCGTTCCATCACCGACCCAACCAGGCAATGTCACGGGAACAGTCATTGGTCAACTAGCGTTCTTTACTGTTTTGCCCGGATTGAGAGTGTGGGACGGTACCACGTGGGTGTAGAGTTTTGCATTTCGCAACAATTGAATATAAATCCTAGCGAGTGAGTTCGCAAGTTCTGGTTCCAAGATGGACGACGACAAAACTCTTTTGATTGCGTTGCAAAGGGTTGAGCGGGAAATTTGTGCAACAAATGACAAGTTGTTCGCTCAAGTCGATGCGATCAGGGACGTGGTCAGCAGAACCATTGTGAGAATGATGGTTGAAGTTGATGCGACGCGCGCAATTGTCTTACGCGGACAAAAGCGAAAAGCCCATCAAGCTTCTCCAGAACAACCTCTCGAGTGCAACAAGTCGGCAAAGACCGTCAGCGACGATGAGGCGGAACCAGAGTCGGAATCCGAGGCGGCAACCGCACCTGAGGTGGAGGATGTAGACCTCTCGGACTCGGAGGACGAGGAAAAGCACGAGCGGCAACGACCCAGCGGCAACAAAGACTTGTTGTCGGACTACGACAAGACCGACGGATTCGTCGCCGACTCGTTGGCTCCGGTGGAGGTCGAAGAGCAAGAGGAAGACGATGAGGAAGAAGTCGAAGAGGACGACGGCGAGGAGGACGACGCGCCATCCCCCAAGCCCCGCCGTCCCAAAACCCGCAGCGCAACGCAGCAGCAGAAGGCCAAGACAAAGGCCAAACCAAAGTCCAAGGCGAAGGCGAAACCAGGCGTTGACAGCTGGGAAATGGAGCTCAAGCAAGACCTGAAGGGACAGGCGGTCCCGATGAAGCCCTTCAAGTTACTGGCAGAGCCTCGTAGCATCAACATTCACGCCGTGCTGCCTCAGCTTCCGCCAGACTTTAAGCGCTGCGACCGAGTCGACCCTGCACTTCAGCAGTTGATCGAAACCCTTCGCCAACAATGGCACACAAACCCATTCTACAAGCGCATGTATCAACAGATTCGCTCCGCGGCAGAATGCGGCAGAGAGACCAATCACCCGTTCTGCAACTGGCTATTTCACTTGGCGGCGGAGGGACAACTCAAGGTTCGCAGAAGAACCCAAGAAGAAATCTACCGCGCGGGCTCCATCACTCGCTGCGATATTTGTAGACTCAAGCGCGTGGTGCTGTATGAGGTCGAAGTGTGGGATGTCAATCGCTCCAAGAAGATAGCGAGCTTTGGCAGCGGTTATCACTGTGCGATGCGATTCGATGCTCTGGCGCAGCTCTATGAGATTCTCAACATCTGGGTCTATGACCCCGAGCAGGATTTTGATGTTCGTCGAGTCCAGGACAGCCTGGAATTTCTTGAGGGCAAAGTTCAAGCGGCGATCGCTGATGTTGCTGCGCTCAAGAAGGGCGGAAAAGGACGTGATCAGTCAGATGAGATTGAAACCACGTCCACTCGACGCACTGTGCCGTTAATTAGCGAGGCCGGTCTGTAAGAGTAAGGTCATGAGTCTGCTCTCTGCGGAATTGATTATACCGTTGGACCAAAGCAATGCCTGGATTCTAGCTTCCAACACGGAAGGAGTGGAATCGGAACTGGCGAAATTCCATGGGTTCTTTTGTGTTCAACACGAAAAATCGAAAATGGTCTCGGTGCTGCCTCGGGATCCAGACGACGCGAACTGTTTTGAAATCGAATTCACGCCAGAGCATCTCGAAACCTTGTCGAAGCTAGCCCCGAATTCGCGGCAGCCAGCCGACACGCAGATTCCCTCCGTTCCATGGACGCTACCCGAAAGCTACGATCGCATGTTGTACAAGGATAATTCTTGGACAAGGGTCTTGAGATTTCCAGACATTCTTTCGGTGGAAGAATGGTTGCAGCAACAAGGTTACCAGATCGTCAAAGAACACGACGGTCCACCCTCTGCCTTCAAGGCGCTGACAGCGGGTCCCGACGGTGAAAATCTGACCCTCGATCGACTCAAAGCAGCCATTGCTATTCAACAAGAAGTACACCAAGCCAAAAGGATCGCGCTCACTCTCGTGTCACTGCTAGTCGCGGCAGCATTTTGTTTCACACGCATCGTGTTCTAAAACTAAGGCCATCTCCAATGGCTGACGAACAGCACGAGTCTGATGTAGATGATGCTTCTGGAGACGAAGAGGTCGCCGCAGCCGGACGAAATATACAGTTTCCCGCTGGTTATAATCTGAGACCGAGACATGCGGTACGGCCGGTGCTGAATGATGAACTGTCTGGCGATGAAGAAGAATCAGCGGTAGAGATTGAAATGGGAGAGCTACAACTCTCGTCCGATAACGATTCGCAGGATAGCGACTCAGGTTCTGATCCGGCATAAAGTACCGCCCTTGTCTTTAAATTAAGTTAAAACCGATCAGGCACATGCCTCGTCTCATTATTCTGCTCATGTTGCTCATATTCTCCGCCGGCGCCCATCGTCGGGACCACGACGATCATGACAATGACGATTTGGATGACGGCCCGACATGCGACTTTGCGAACTGCGAGTATAATTGTCGCCGCACTCTCGTGGGCTGTCTTGCCGGTTGTTGCACACCAGCACCTCCCCCAGCATTCAATCCATTGAGCTCTTGTCCATTTGGATCTGCCACAGCGGTTGCTACCTGTTCGAGTAACAGCTCCACTCCACAGGTGCTATTCGCTGCGCAACCTAGCTTTCTCACTGCCACCACTGTGGGTGCACAAGGCGGGGGCCTTAACGGAGGAGCTGGCAGTTTAGTTCAATCTGTTGCATTCGTAGCCGCTGGAGACTTGGTGATTGCAGCAGCTGGTTGCCAAGGTGCTGCAGGCACAGCGACCACTGGCGGAAGCGGCGGAATCGGAGGAATGAATGTCATCGGTGGACCCAACGGCGGCGGCGGAAACGGGGGAGCAGCGGGCGGTAGCGGAGGCGGCGGGGAATCCCTCGTTGGTATCTTCAATGCTACCTTGGCAATTTGCGGCACTGGCTCATCATTGACACCCTTGGCATTCGTCATTGCTGGCGGTGGTGGTGGCTCGGGTGGAGGCACATCGCACCCTGCCGGAGGGGCGGCCGGACAATCAGGCAGTGCTGGAGCAAACGGGGACGGCGGAGCGACAGGGGGAGGAGGAGGAGGTTCTGGCTCCCCCGGTGCTGGAGGGGCATCCGCCAGCTCCAGTGGGTGCCTGGCTGGTACGTCACCACCATTGACGACACCCGACCACGGTGGAGATGGCGCGACCTGTGTATCCGGAGGCGGCGGAGGCGGCGGGGGAGAAAGGGCTGGTGGAGGTGGAGGAGGTGGTAATCTGGCCGGAGCCGGAGGGGGCGGAGGAGGCAGCTCGAGTGCCGGCCAAATTTCTGTCACGTTCGGCACAAGTCCGACTGGCGGCGATGGCGTGGTGTACCTTTGTCTTTCCCCAGCCAGGTTTGCCGTGAGTGAGTTACAGGCACAGGCACTGTCAAATGTGGTGTCACAGCCATCAACTTCGGCATTCTCTTTTCCAACGTGGACAATACAAACCTAATACCATCGATCGTGAACGGATTTAAGCGCCTCCTGGCAACGTTTGACTAAATACGGCCAAGTGTGAGTTTGAAACATGTACCAAAGTCTAAAAGGAAGCAAAAGAGTATGAATGGTGTCTTCTCGAACGTATTGTGCGATGTGTCGACCGGGAGCATAACAAGAGCAGATAATGCCGTCCACAAGAATCCAGCCCGAGTGGGTGATGGGTGCATAAGATCCTGCTTTGACAATCCCTTCAATATTGACAATCTTGGTTGTCGATGCCACAAGAGAGTCGCCTGTGCTGTACAGGACAATATCTCCAATCTCAAAGTAGCGTGCCGGAATTCCAGTACCATTATCTCCAGCAATGAGATGATCGTCTGTGACGGTGAGAATCCTAAAATTGTCGAATGTCAGTCGACGAAAAACTGTAGGAATGGTAGGATAGTTATCTGAAAAGCCTATGACGGGATCCGTGAACCTTCCTTGATCCCAATAGGGCTCCACGGTTTGCAAGAGTTCGCCCGACTTGACCGTACTCATCAGAACTTCAGTTCCATCCGCCAGTATGGCCAACGCATCGCCCGGGAAAGCCCCATGGGCGGTTTGAAACGCTAATAGAGCAACAGTGACAACGAATCGGAGCATCCCTTAGTTCTATTATTGTTTCGAGAGAATCTTTTAACGCGGAAATGAGAAGAGCACACGCTGCTTTGCAGTTATGGGCTGGATTGCATTTCTTGTCGTCGTGTACGTTGCGTTCTTGGCTTTTCGGGCCTTGTTCATCTGGAACAGACGTCAGGAATCCAAGCGGCGAGGCGCCAAGAACCCACTGACTGAGGAATGGGAGCGCGTGGGTTATGGTGGATTTAAGCCTCGTGAAGTAGACTTGTCTGCACGTTTTGAAAATGCCGCGAGTGCTGCACCCCAGCGTCCTTGCTTTGGCACTCGTCGCTTGATCCGCACCACCACCGAGGAAGTCGAAACACTGGGCGTGAAGAAGAAATTCGAAATTTCCTATTTGTCGCCATACGAGTGGCACGACTACGCCTCTGTCTACCAGAAGGTCCAGCACTTCATGGGTGGATTGTTGTCTTGGCGACCGGAATGTCGTCGTCGACTCATCATATTGGCTGCTACATCTGAGGAGTGGCAAATCGTCGCACAAGCCTGTTTTCGTTTGGATATCGTATTGATCACCTTGTACCCGACTTTGGCAAATGATCCTGGGGCCATTACATACGTGATTGATCAAACCAAGGCGGATATTTTCGTGTGTGACACCGAGCTCTACGGCAAAGTGCTCACCGCGCGCGGTAAATCGAAACAAGATGTGTGCTCATTGATGCCGGAGCGCGTCATTGTCCTGCACGCCACGCCAGAGGATCGCTTTGCAACTACATTTGAGGGCATGTTGCGCATTGGCTCCAGTTCTCCCATTCGTGGCCTGCCTCATCGTCCCAAGATGGATGATTTGGCTGTCATCATGTACACGTCTGGCTCCACTGGCAATCCAAAGGGCGTCCTATTGACCCACCGCAACTTGGGAGCCTTCATCGACGGACTCACAGCCGTTGTGGATCACGAATTCCCAATGTCTTTTGCTACCGATCGATTCCTGTCCTATTTGCCGAGCTCTCACATTCTCGAGCTTTGTGCGGAGCTGACAATGATTTGCATGGGTATTCCTATCGGCTTCGGGTCTCCACGAACGTTGCAGGACAGCGGTGCAAAAGATGCAGCCTCGGGCAAGCCATGTGGGGACATTTCAGCTCTCAAGCCAACCATCATGCCTGCCGTTCCAGTGGTGTTGGATGGCATTGCAAAAGGCATCCAAGTTCAGGTGGCCAAGCAAGGTCGTTTCAAGAAAGAGCTCTTCTTTGCCTCGTTGCTCCTGCGTGAATGGATTTACAAACTGGCAATCAATGAGACCACCGAGGGAGCGGCCTTGATTCAATCGATCGATCGGCACGTGTTTGGACCAATACATCAAAAATTTGGCGGCCAGCTGCGCATCATCTTTTCCGGCGGAGCCCCGTTGGCGGCGAAGACTCAACAATTCTTGACCCATGCTTTAGGGATCCCGATCATGCAGGGCTATGGAGCAACCGAAACAAACTGTGGGGGAAGTATGGCCAACCCTAAAGACATTTTGGATTATGGAATCGTCGGCGCAACGCTGCCTGGGATCCGCATTCTATTGAAACCAGAGCCAGAGTTGGGATACTTGCCTACCAATAAACCTTTTCCACAAGGGCAAATTGTCATCATTGGCCCCACCGTAGCACTTGGGTATTTGGACATGCCCGCTGAGACGAAAGAGGCATTCCGCGTGCTAGAAAATGGAGATCGTGTATTCTACACCAACGACATTGGACAATTTGACCCCGACGACGGCACTTTGAAGATCATTGATCGTATGTCTTGCCTCAAAAAGACCCTCAATGGCGAATATGTCGCGACTGCCAAAGTCGCTTCTGTGGCACAAACATCCGAATACATTGACGCTTGCATCTGCTATTTGCACTCGTCCATGCCAAGACCGGTCCTGTTGGCAGTGCCCAATGCTCTAGCGCTCTCAAAAGTGTTAATCGGTGACAGGAAAGCTGTCGTGCTGGCGAGTGTGACGCACCTATGCATCGAGGCCGGATTGGCACCGTTTTGGATCCCATCGGCCGTCGTGCTGACCACGGAGCCATGGACGGTCGACAATGGAATGTTGACGCCCGCCATGAAGCTCAAAGAGAAGGCCATTCTGGCTCGTGATGGGCGTCTTCTTCAGGAGATTGGCGTTCAGCTGTGAGGCAAATTGAAACCAGACTGCATAGCATTCCAGCCCGTAGCATGCACGTATCGTCCCGGAAAATGCCGGCTGTTGTCAGTATCCCCGCGATGAAGAGCGCAAGCAACATTTCGTTCCAATTTGGTCTTTTTCACTGTTCCTTCTTTCTTTCTCAGTCATGTTTAGTCCCGAAGAGTCAGAAGGGATCTTGGCAGGTCTGCAGCGCGGAGCAGATGTCGATTTGTCCGAGCCCAGCCTCGCGCCCGTGGCTGAAATGTTGGACGATCTAGCCTGCAAGAAACGATTCATGCAGCAATGTCCAAAAGTCTCCAAAATCCTTTTGGACAACACCGAAAGCATCAAGTGTGCATTTTGCTCTGGGCTGCACGACAACAGAACATTAGTGGTAGTTTTAGACGCGAAACCTACGCTAGTTGTAGTTCAAAGTGGCTGCGAGCCTTCAGTGTCTGTGTCAGTCGACGGAGAGGATTTGTTGCCTCCGTATGAATCGACGGATGTAGCTGGGCTGGTCCGAGTCGTTTCGACTTAAACAGTCAATTTGCGCATGCTCATCAAATTCAAGAATGGCGCAACAGTTGCGAGCCACGGCGGAAAAGGTGATACAAGATGCCATACAAGCAGTGCGCAGTGAGATCCTCAGACTGCTGTTGACTGCGACGGAACAAAAACATCCCTTCCAGGAAGCAGCTGGCCGAGGCGCAAATCAGTTTGAGTATCGACCCTTGTCCCTGATTATAGCGCAGCTGGACAAGGTCGCCAGAGACCGGGTTTTTGCCGCAGTGTACGCCAAGTTTCGGGATGTATGGAGGGCGCAAGCTCTTCCGGCTGCGTGTCAGATGTACAATGGACTTGGCGTGCCACCCATTGTCAGTGGCTTTATTATTCATTATGTTGGCCAAGATCACATTACTATTGGCTGGCACGCTTCACCTTGTGGAGAATGCAACAATATGCACGAACTGAACGTGGCCACAATGGTTGACGATCTTGATGCTGTCCAACGAACATGTGATGTGTTTCAGACAAAATGAAGAATAAAACGAGTGGCTGAACACAAACATCAACCTAAAAATGCCAGACCCCGCACTTGTCGGATTGGGAACTGGACTATCCGTGGCTGCAGTCGGTCTGAGCGCTTTCGAACTCGCCAAGACAAATTGCCCAGACGCGCCGGTCGTTGCCGCTGCTGCCGGGCTTGGAGGTGCTGGCGTAACACTTGGGCTGGCGTGGTACCACCGCAACGGTTTCTTGGGTCATGATGAGAAAGACATTGGACAAGCTGGGTTGTTCTCACTGGTGACGGGGGCTGGCGTCTTGGCTATTTACATGCTGTTACGCGGGGGCGGTGGAGCTGGAGCTGGAAGCAATTCCAACTGAGCAACAGCACGCGCATGATAGTTCCACCACAAGTCCCGTACATGTTTGACCATGTAGAGTATGGTCTCGTGCTGGCCGGCTATTTGTCCCAATTGTAAACATATTGTAATCAGTCTCGCTGTATCATCAGGACGTAGTCCTTGAACTTGCCACACTCGGGCTTGCAAGGCCATGATTTTCCCTTGCGCTTTGAGTACGTCTCGCTTCATGTCGTCCAACTGATTCACCTGTTTTTGAGTTTGAATCTTGTACTCTTCCCACACAGCTCTGTCTTTCTTGTTCAAAGTGTGCACGTCATCACAGGCCTTGCTCAAGTCTTGCAAATATCTTCCCATACGTGGAATCAGAGCATTTTGGCGTTTAATAAATTCAGGAAGTCCGCCTTCCATCAACCATTCTTCCGCCTGGTTGATTGGCTCCAGCGCCGAAGCCTTTCGTTTTCTGACGCGAGGCATTAATTGAACAAATACAATCCGCGCGTGCGATTTCCCGAAACTCACGGGACTCGTTTCTCATTATTGATCAGATGCCGCCGGTACAGAGAGAGAAAGGCGACAATGGACCAAAAGAACTGCTACTGGCACGATGGAAAGGGCAAGGTGACATGCAAGGATTGTGCTCCAAATGTGGTGACGGGCGAGAAACTGCAATGCCGGTGGTGCAAGAAACAATCCTGCAAACAAATCATTCGCGACAAGGCGCCCAACCACGTTGATGGATTGTGTCGCGCATGCTATGGACGAGTGCGTGACGCTGACTGGGTCGGCGTGGCTGGCTGTTGGGGCTGTGGTGCCGGATCTGAAGAGCTACACATGGCCAAGGATGGCTCTTTCGGATATTGTTACACTTGCTACCACCATGCGGACCGCAAGCGACACGAGAAGGACCCCAATGCTAACGGCGGAGAACTGAGAGCAAAAGCAAATGAGACTTCTGTGTCTAATTAAAGAGGAGGTATCATGGTCACCGTAGACAAGATTCCTCAATTGAATGAACTGTTGAGCGAATGCGGGCATGGGTATAAACTCGGAGATGCTATACTCGGCAGCGGAGCATTTGGGACAACAGTTGTTGGGTGCCACGACCAGGAAGGATGTGACTTTGCCGTCAAGATCATACCCCTCGAATCGGATGAGGATGCATTAGAGACACAAAGGGAGAATTTGGAGTACGAGACTCAAATTCATGAGCGGTTAGCAGCGTTAAGCATCGCGCCGAAACTGTTTGACCACTTTGAGTGCGGCGACTTTTATTTCATGGTGATGGAAAAGCTGGACCACACATGGCGATCAGAACAAAAAGAAGCGGACGAGCTTCCGACAGGAAAACGTGCAAGGCAGCTTTGGGATTTGATTTCAAAAATGCACGAGGAAGGGATTTTCCAGAATGATATGCATGCCGGCAACATCATGATACGAAAAGTGGACGATGAGATGCGTATTATTGATTTCGGTTTGTCTCGGTGGCTGAAAAGCAAACTGCCGACGCCTGCCGGTTTGTTGTACTTTGCGGATGACTGGGAATTGTACCGAACTGGCAAAGGTGGAATCGAGGGGGATGCGTTAGCGGTCAATCTCTTATATTTGCCACAAGCTGCTGAAAAGGGTGAAGTATCCATCATCTTTGAGACCGAGACGAATCGCAAACTACACAAGAGTACCTTCCAGTCCTTACAACGAACAAAAGAACGGTTCTCGGACAAAACTGGCAATCTACTCGTAGACTTTACGCTGACACTCAAAAAGCCAAAGAAAATCCTAGAGGTTCGTAAATACCGAGACGAAGGAGCAGGAGTCAGTTTGACCAAGCAATTCGATCCCAAAGTGCGGGGAGCAGCTATTCGGTTTGTTGAATGGTCTGTTCTGGTGCCAGAGCGTCCAGAAGGTCCAGAACAGTGAAATCAGATCGCATAATTCTCATGGTGTAGTCCGAGAATCCATCAAACGTCCTGCGATCAAGGTCAAGCCGTTGTTGCACTTGAGCCTTGTCCTCCTTCATACGTATCATAAGCCGATCACGCCGAATATTCTCGTTCACCATCAAATACACAACGTGTAGCGGTAGATGAGGTTTGGCTTTCCTCAGTTGGGCTAATCCGTGTGGCGTCAAAATGACGATGCCGTTCTCGTCACGGAAGGAGCGCTTTGACAAACCATAGTAGTTGCCCCCGAATTCGTCATACTCCAAATATTCTCCAACTCTGATCCCGGCCTCAAACTCTGCGCGAGTCACAAAATGATAGGCCTGTCCTTTTTCCTCTCCCGGGCGCGGTGCGCGGGTGGTCGTCGAGACACACTTGGTGTATCCATGCAGTCGGCAGAGTTCTTCTGTCGCATAATCCTTCCCCGAGGCGCCAGGGCCGAGAAAGACAATGGTTTTTGGCATAGCATGATGACTGCCAGCCCGATCCGCGGTGGCTTTTGCAAGGAAATCCAGGTTATTTCCTCCTAAAATGACAAATCCGTTATGATATTCACCTATTGGGCTTCATGCGCACCCTCAGTCAAAAACTTCGGCTATCGCAGCTAATAGGCTGTGGCCTTTGTCTGACAGGGCTCGGTGCAATATGGGGATATTCGGTGTGGACGGTAGGCAAGTTCGAGTTGCGCGGTGGAACGCTGTTCACTCACGAGTTGCCATTCAACGATTGCCCACAAGCAGTCTTTGATTTGGCCCAACAGATCAGCACCGGATGTTTGAATTCGACGATGGGATCCGAGATAACTTCATGGGGTGTATCTTGGGCGGTTGTCGGGACTCTTCACGTCGCACTGCCTCTCGCACTTACTGTTTTACTCATTGTGATTTTATCCTGCTTCATTCGTTTATCTCCGCTTGTTGTTGGTCTCAGCGGGATTTCCGGCTGGGTAACTATGATTATTCCACTCTATGTCATGATTCCCCTTGATGTGTCAAATTCACGTGAGGTGCGATACTGTTACGTTCGAGACATCGTCAATATTCCAGACGTCAACCTCTTACGGGCAACGTGTTGGAATGTCTTTTGGACTAGCGTTTCGGATTCAGCGCTGTACATCGCATTGCCCAATTGGCCCACGCGCACAGTCATCGATGCCCAAAAAGTCGATGCTAATGTGATATGTGTCAATGCATCGCTCATGCTATTTGTCTTTTGGGTCATCTGCTTTACTTATTGGTTTATCGGCGGTCGCATTCGCCAAGTTCAAGCGTATGAGCATCAGGCCTTGGCTTCAGCAGAGCAGCTATCCGAAGCGCTGGCTCCATCAGCAGAGCTGTCTTCAGATGTAGAACTTGGACCCATGTCGCCTGCGCCGCAAGCGACAGCCCCCGGAGTGTAAAATAGACACATAGCCTTGTATGTAACGAGCAGCAAATGCAATACATTTTGATTTTGGCGTTTGCTTGGGCGTGCGGAGCCGGATCAACGGCGGGCATTTCGAACTGTCAGATGCGATGCGAATGGCATTGTGAAAGACCTGTCTGTCAGGCCGTTTGCGCACAAGTCTGCCAACCTCCAGTCTGTGAGTCACTTTGTGCAGAAGGCCCTCAAGAATGTGGAGATCCAATTTGTACTCCCACAATCCCGAGCTGTTCTGTCAGCTGTCAAACTGCCAATTCGACCTGCACAGGGTGTCCAGAGTGTGCAACTCACTGCCAACCTTCCACTTGTGTATATTCGAACTCATCCTGCACTGCGAGCCCGAATTGCATAACTGCGTGCGGTCCGACACGATGTGCCTATCAGTGCTGTCCTCCCTCGGATTGCCCAAAACCAACTTGTGAATTGCGCTGTCAGACACCGACGTGTGCAGTGACAAATTCAACTTGTTCCGATGTGACAAATGGATGTCCAGAACTGACAAGACATTCTCCTACGAATTGCAACTTTGCGACATGCAGTCATCAATGCCTGGGCAATTGCCAACAAGAATGTATGGGCTGCGGTGGGGTCACTGATGAAGATCTCTAAGTCGCATTTCCCTAAAAAACCAAAGTTGATTCAGGAATGATGTACCTGAGCAGGGAATGGCGGGACTCGGTTTTTCTAGCGGAGGCGCTGGATTTTCGAACGCTGGCGTCCCATCGATAGAGTTACCATTTGCAAGTGACAACCGCAAGCAAATTCAGCTCGGTAGTGGCTTTGTCGCTGTTCCCATTTACATCATCCGAAAAGAGAATGAACATCACATTGCGCCGGATCAACAAGCTCGTGCCACAACGCTCAGTTGTTACTGGCAGCCTAAATCAGCTCCGGATGAGAGACGATCCGTCCCACCTCAACTGCAGAGGGCTCCAAGTTTCTGGGTGGACAATCCCACCTTTGCCTTCAAGCGTCCAATGACAGAACCGGAATTGATGCTAGGATTTTGGCAGAAGGACGTTGACCTTTCCGGTGTCAAAACCAAGCTCAAGGGCCTGGTCGTCGCCGGAGGGGGATTTGTAGAGCGCGTAGGAAACAAGAGCATCAACATCATTGGAGGAGTTCAAGCTGCTCTAGAACCTGGCGATTTCAATTTGCGCTTGGCGGCTGACAAGGAAATGAAGGAAGAGTGTGGTATCAATCCCCGCAAGGTTTTGGCCACCAAGGAGTTGGGACTGATTGATTTCTGTTTGCAAGATCCGCGCACACACGGACTGCGATACATTTACCTACGCTGGCTCGACGAGCAGCCCAAGGCTACCGCTGAGCTGTCACACATCGTGTCCATCCCTGTTTCAAAACTAAAGCTGCTGTGCGAAGGCAAGATCACTTGGCGTCGACCTGGTTCTCCTGACTCTGAGCCAGAATACGGTCTCATTCTTGGCCACGATCTCTTGATTAATTTGCTGATGAGCCACCCGGTCGTTCAAGAGTTTTTGAGCGGCATGGTGGCCTACCAGCCAGCTGGTCCTGCCGGCGGCTTTGGATGGTAGCTCGTTCCTTCTCGTTGTCCGGATTGTTTCGATCAAAAATGCGCTGCGCAATTTGACTTGAAAGAACTAAGCCCCGCAATCAGTCTTTGGCATGTCAGGCAAAAAACGTGAGCGCGATAGCTCGCGACAAGAAGCGGATTTTGGTGGTACAGAGAAAAAGCAACGTGCACAATCCGTTCCTCTGTCATTAAAGACCTGCACCAAGTGTTGGCTAAAAAAGCCGCGACATGAGTTTGGTTCCAATCAGCGTTCAACGGATGGAAAAGCCTGGAATTGCCGGATGTGTGAGCGGCAAAGAGGCGTGATGAGGGCAGCCAATAAAAGCGCAGCGTATCGTCAAGAGCAGAAAGAGAAAAAAGACGCCATTTTCGCACTGACGGAAGAAGGCTTACAAAGATGTGTTGAATGTGAGCAAACCAAAGCCAGGAAGGAATTTCACTGGTGTGAAAAGCCTAAAAACACTAAAAATTGCAGGTGTAGGCAATGTTGCAATCTTCGGAGCAAAGTGGTGAGGGAGCATCATACGGCTAACTTTGTTCCTGAGATTGATGATGACACCGTTGCAAAGAGGTGCGCGAGATGCAAACAAACAAAGACCAGGAAGGATTTTCATCGATCGCCAGGTAAGATTGACGGTCGAATGGCTTTCTGCAGACTGTGTGCAAATGAGAGCAAAGTAAAATTTCGCCAGTCCATGCACGGGTTTCTGTCGTTCGCGCTTGCTCACATGAAAGGTGCGTCCTCCAAAAGACATGAACGGGGAAGACTGCAAGACGAAGTCATGGAATACGATATGAATATGATGTGTACACAATTGACGCTGCAGAATCACTGTTGCGCCATAAGTGGTCTACCACTGGCATTTTCGTCTTTCAGCGATTGGATGATGTCACCAGATAGAATTGATGACGATGCTGACTATACGACAAGGAATGTTCGATTTATATGCCACGAGTTCAACATCCGACAAAAGTGGTCGACGCAAAGTCTAGGACAAATGGCAATACTAGCAAACTCTGCATCAAATTCCAAGTTTTTCCTCACGGATTCCATGCGAAAACATATCAACAATCAACGTCTTGCCGCGAAAACGAGAACTTTGGTCAAGAACAAAAGAACGCCGCATAAACTCACATTCGCCCTTACACTGCCTTATCTTCTACAATTGTTAGAAGAGCAATCTGGCTGTTGTTTTTACTCTGGTGTGCGAATATTGCCTCCTCTAGTCACGGCGAGTGAGCTAGAAAAACTGCGGCAATTATCGCTGGAACGTTTGGATCCACTGAAAGGATACGAGACTGGAAATGTGGCCTTCATTTGTTTGGGGTTTCAAGGCCCCGATCAGTCTAGAATGCAAAACCGTCGATCGCCGGCCACCGGCAGTGGCGGATGGTCAAAAACCAAGGTGGCGTATTTGCTGCGATGGATGGAAGAGCAAGGCCGCGGACTTCCAAAGCCTTCCGTCAGCTGGAGCCAGTTTCAGGCAGGTGCAGATCCATCGCGACCTCCATGAGTGAGTTTTGATACGAACAACAGAACAGAACGCCTGAGAAGTCTGTTTCACTTCTGCTTGATCAGTGACAGGCGGTGATCAGTTAGCTGCACGAGTTTTACAGTTTTGTAGTGCAGCCACGTGGCCTTGATGTATCTATGCATCCCGTCGACAATATAATGTGGGTTGTTCAGTTTGTCTTGATCCAGCCAAATGATGATCGGATATGCAATATCAGCATTTTGCACCCGCCGAAGATGCGTTGCGTATCGTTCATTTGTGGGATCCGCCAGAAACTGGCGTGGGGTTATGTCTCGCCCAAAATCATCCGTCCACTCGTCCATGTCTAGGTTGTGAATAAAATTTCCCGGTGCCGCATAGAATTGCTCCGCGTCACTCAGAACTTTCAGAATAGCATCATTGCTGTACTTTCCGTTGAGCTCCGGTCGATGTTTGTAATCCGAAATTTCGAAATGACCTGTTTTCCATTCCGTCCAGTTCGACATTAATTGTTTTCGTACATCATGCAAAATCCGAAGATTGTTCGGAAACAACGAGGGAATATTCCTGTGGAAACAAGAAATAGACAATCGCCAGAAATAGGAGGAGAGGATCCATGAAGCGCCTACTGGTCGTACTTGTCCTAATCGCTTTCGTTCACGCGGCCCATCATCGAGATGACGACTATTCGTGGGAGGAAGACGATGACAATTTCGACTGCCAAGACCGCCACGAATGTCGGAGACGACATAAGATTGAGTCGTTTGACGACGAGGATGACTTTGATGATGACCAAAGCCCACCACCTTGTAACTTTGCGAGCTGCGAACTCAGTTGTCGTCAAACGATTTCGAACTGCATCCAGATTGTTCCAGTCAACACTACGGTCAGCAGAAATGCTACATGTGTCGGTAAAATTGTTTCTGGCACATCTCCAGCCAACCCGACCGGCTATTACATTGTCACCGACTGTGGCATGGTGTTTCCGCACATGGGAACAGCGGCGACCCTGCCTCCGAGTACGCCCTTCACGGTTGGACAGACGCTGATTGTGGACATTGCGACAACCTCGCTATTGACAACGACTGGTTACTACCTTCTGGCAGCGAATTGTGGCCTCTTTTCCTTTGGGGATGCTATTTTCGAAGGCAGTCCAGCGCCCGCCGTCACAGGATGCCTGCGCATCTTTGCCGTCAGCAACACGGGATACTTCATTGAAGGGCCTGACGGACATATGTATGCGTTCGGCACGGCCGTTTGTCCCGTCAGTGATCCAAATTGTAGTCACCTGTAGCTGTGTTTTAAATGCTTCTCGTACAACTGCTGTTCGTATTTGCCGTGGCTGTTGCCGAACGTGGCATTATCACCAGCATTGGGAATCGACAACACTTTGCGAGCGCGTATGGAAGTCTGAGAATCTTAAGAACCGTGTTTCATTGCGATTTGCCCGTCCAATGTGGATATTTTGGAGTAGAGATCCCATCCGTGGTGCGAGAGCATTCCCTCATGGCCGAGATGGACATCGAGTTCGTCGATCTTACCGAATGGGTGGACTGGAGTCGCGTAGAGCCACATAAATATCTGCGATACGCCAGCAAGCCAGCCCTTCTTCTAGCCTCCCGTTTTGATGAGGTTCTGGCGCTGGACGCGGATACGATTCTCTTTCAGTCGCCAGACGCTCTTTTTGAGTCAGATTTTTACACGGCGAAAGGCGCTCTCCTGCTCAGGGACTCTGGCTCCGATCAGGGAGGAGAAACCGGCCGCAACACTTGGACTCGAAGTGGGGCAGGATCCTTTGCTCCGTTCATGGCAGATACGCCATGGGACAATTGGAATCCCTCTTCTATGCAAGATCTCTTCGCTGACACCCCCGGTACCGTAGGTCAACGCACTTTTCATCATGACGGCCATGTGCGGCAACAGTTGCTGGCAGGTGCCATACATTTTGTCGAGTCGTCGGTGTACATGTGGAACAAACGTCACCATAAAGCCGCCACCAGTGTCCTGGCATATTGGATGAGTAACTTTGACATTTATCTCAACATGACTGCAAAGACCTGGGGAGAAAAGGAATTGTACTTTTTGGCGCAAGAAGCTGTTGGCACTGAGCCAACGTTTTCACCATGGGGACAAGGTTACGTCTTGGATGCTGCACAATACGCATATTCGCAAAAGCCATTGCATGTGATGCCTGACAGATCCAAGTCAATCCTGTCCATGAATAAGGCTAAAGATCCTGACACACTTTCCAATTTTACTCACTACATTCCTCCAGCGCTGGATTTCCGAGCAGTAGACCACTCGGAGGTTCGACCTCTCCCGAAGCGTGTTCGGCGCATCATTTCGCTTTGGCGCAAACATGCTCGAGAGGGATTGTTGTTCTGGGATTCTCTCGTTTCCTGCAATATCTGGTATTGTCCCCGGAATGCGTAGGACGCTGTAAATGCCTCTTGTTCTGCACGACGCGTGGGACTTTCCTCCGCCTTCAAGACCTGGCTGGTTTGGAAGACGACATGACGTCAATACACAGGTGCAGGATCTTGTGACAGAAGTCGAAGCCATAGGGACCAGTCATGAAGTTGAAGTTGCGAGTGTCTATGGCAGCATGAAGCAAAATGGATTGGTGGCTACGATTGGAGCCGCCTTTAATGATCATTTACCCTTGTTGCTTCGTCCAGATGATATCATGACGACCGTACTGCAAGGGATCAGTCATCACATCGTGGCAAGCGCTGAACAATTTCGCAGCTTGTTTGTCTCGATGCCAAATGGTGAAAAACAAACCTTGGTGGTTGAACGTGGCCCAAACTTTGTTCCCGGCGTTCCACCACACCGTTGGACGCACGTCTTTTCAGACTTTGGTAAGCAAATCCGTGGTGCCACCAAGGGGAATTTTGCAAATCTCATGGTCCCAACTTTCACCACGACCATGCCAGAGAATACTGTGGCGTATTATGTCAATCTCATGGATTCCATGTCGAAATACTTTGACTTTGAGGTCCATTCCAAGTGTGGCATTGCGTCCATTACCCTCAGTGGCACTGCAGAAGATTGGATGCAAGTCAAACGACAGGTGGAACAAATTGTCTCTGAATACAAGTTGGTTTTGTCTTGGTGGACTGAACATCTCTTCCCAATCTTGGACCAGTTCATCCAGCTGGCCAAGGATCCATCCAAAGCCAACAAGAAATTCTGGTGCGACATGTACAATCGAGACAGCGCCTCTGGCACAGAGGCTATTACGGGCTGGATTTTGCAACTCTTCCCCTATTTTCTACATCCCGAAACATCGCAATGGATGAAGAGCCCCTACATTGGCAAACTCAAACGGAAAAACAAAACTGATGGGCCGGATCGCACCTTTTTCCCATCCGGCATGTCTAAAGTGCCCTTCGTGTGGCAATTACCGGGTGGGCAACGATTACAAATGGATTTTTTGGCTGGACAAATTGGTTTCGCCGTCGATCGGCAGAATCATGCAGCAAGCTGCGTCTATGGTTGGGTCGTTGGATATCAGCGCAAGAGAAAGGCTGTCGTCGCTGCAGAAGTGAAGGAGGCCGATGCACCCATGCGAGCCGTGGATCGGACGCAACATGACCTGTTACCGGACTATGTCATCACAGGTCGCATGTGGTGCGACTCTTGTCGATGTGCGATTCGACTTCATGGAGGCGTTCACATGGACAACTCCAAGATCGATCTATGTAAACAATGTTATGCGCAGTTCAAGGTCGATCGTGGGTCTGTGCCTAACGCAGTTCGCGATGCCATACCGCAAGAAGCTGTTTTTATTCAATTTGAGCCTCTTTGAAGCTGATTTCGACCGGAGCAACAAACGGCATGCTGTACCGAAGGCGGCAGATGATGCTATATGGCTCGTGGCAGGCCCAGTAGACGACGGTCCCTTCCGGAAGACGTAGTACAAAGTCCTGCATGTTAACACTTAGCCCCGCTACCCACGTTTTAATGACTGTAGTCGTTAGAATACATCCAAACAATCCCTGACCCAAGTCTATCGGTCGTACAGATTGTACGGCACAGAGCAGCGTGTCTGACGATAGGTAGTGGTCCAGTGTCCCCACGACGGTTTTTACTGTAGCAAACTTGTGTCCCCACCACCGGGCGCGATCTTCGCTGTGCGACGAAGCAAAATCGTTCTCACTGCGTCGCACTCGGACTTCCAAATCTTCTGCAGGAGCCACGGGAACTAATGCCACTGGAGTGAAGACATAATTCGCGACAATTTCGACCAGCGCAAAGACGGAAATGTGTGGCTCGAGTTTCTCTTTGAGCAGCTCCATCGACCTCTCCATGCAAATACAAAACGGATTTGTATAAAAAATACGAAACTAAGCAGCGTTGCTGATCTGAGACGGCGTGTAACAAACCAGCACAAACCCATCTCCGCGAAAACCACTGTCTCCCGGATCTGCATCAGTACTTGAGCCTCCGCCCCCTCCGCCTCCGAGTCCTGTTGAGGCGCTGCCACCACCGCCTCCAGCAGAGGTGGGGGCACCGGCTCCGCCTCCGCCGCCACCGCCTCCCGTGGGTCCACTTCCTCCGTTTCCGCCTTGTCTGCTAGTTGCGGGAAGTCCATTGAGTAGAACATTTTGTGAATTCATACCCCCGCTTGCTGGCGCGGTCGCTGTTCCACCCGCTCCGCCTTGCGAACCTTCAATGTCATTTGTTGGCGGGACAGGTTGCCCTGATGCTCCATTGTCCGCACCACCCGTCCCTCCGGCATAAAAGGTGCTGTTTGGGCTACCGCCACTCCCTCCGCCGCCACCAGCCACGAAGAGTGTCCCACCTTGGAATTGCAGTGACGATGATCCTCCTCCGCCCCAGCCGGTGGTGGAATCTGGGCCGGGTACGACAGTCCTTCCATAGTTCATTCCACCCACGCCTCCGTCACCGCCTTTCCCAAAGCCTGAGCCGCCCGTTCCTCGACGGGGCTGACAGCCCACTTGAGTGGTGAAGAAGGACCCCGTGTTAATGATATCTGAACGACTCAAATGTGCTCCCGTGCCTCCGTTGGGTCCCCCTCCTTGGGCACCTTGGACGAAAAAGCTTGCTGTGCCTCCACCGCCAATGGTTTTCGTGATTACTTGTGGCGGATCGACACATACGAACAGAAACGTTAGTTGTGTGGCATTGCAAGTCGGAAAGGATTTGGATGCCGGTGCTGCGATTTTCCCGCCCATGCAGCACTGATTGACACAGTCCAACGTGGATCGACGACAATTGAACTCACATTGTGCGAAGTTGCCATTGCATGTAGTTCCATCTTCGTCGTCATCATAATCACTATGAGATCGTCGTGCTTGAGCGGCGACTAACAATCCTAGAACCAGGAGGATCGAAAATTGTGTGCGCTGCATGCCTTGTCTCTTTTGTAGACCAATGTTATTCCTTGTTTCTGCCTAACAATATGAAATCGAGGTAGCGAATGCGCATCCAGGTGGCATGCAACCTTCGATCGTAACAGCAGAGCACTTACGGCGTTTGCATCACGTGTGTCCACCGAAATTTGCACAATACCTTCTAGCACAAAAGGAAGTCTGCTTGGCCGGCGGAGCTGCCACCTATATCTTGTGTCCCTTTGTCCCACTCGACTCTGTTCACGACGTCGACTTCTTTGTGAGTAAACTTGAAGTGCTGTGGCAATTGGCGACAGAGCTATGTAAGCACCTTCCTGATGTTAAATTTTCACGGCAATCCGCAACATTGCGTCTCGAATCAGCCAATTTGCCAAAACCGATTCAATTCGTGCTAGCGGTCACAGATGTCGATTCCTTGATTGCCCAATTTGATTTGGATATGGTCCAGTGCGCATTGAATCAAAATGTGATTCATGCCACTCCTTATTTTTGGCAAGCCAAAGCCACTCGGACAATTCAACATGTACTCGACTTTGCGTATAACCCGCAACGACTTGCTGCAAGGTTTCGGAAAGCCGCACAAAAAGGATTTCTACCTCCAGAGGGAGTCAATCGAATCCGTGATCTTGGCGTGCGACTTTACAGGCCTCCCAAAGTTCAAGATGATACTCAGTGGGAATGGGAATGTGGTCAGTCGCTTCTTTTAAAAGATCCGGAGAACTACAAGCCTTTTCGGCAAGCTACCGAGCACTTGACATTGGCTGACGCCAAGGCTAGACCAATGGCTTATTTTTGCCGCGATGAATACGAGGACGACGAGGAGGAAAAAATGGGCACTTCGCTTGCAGAAATGAAGCTCGAGGAACCTGAAATAGAGGATCTGAATATGGAAGGCAAATTGCAACTTAAAGACAAGCAGAACAAGAAGTGGAGTTATATTGAGATTAAACCACACCCACGGGACCCTGGGTTGTACTGGCACGTTGCATCCGTCCTGGACCGAGACAATCAGTTGTTTCTCTAGTTGGCGCATGTCTTCGTGGTGGGATCCTCCAGTTTATGACCACGATTACACTACTTGCGTGCGCAAGTGTTGAGGATGATGGCAGCCACGGCAGCGACGAGACAGGGTAAACCCATAAAGACGCCAGACAAGCCCCACAGAGCCTTTTGTGTTTTGGACTCTGGTGGCTCGATTGGATCCCAACGCGCCAAGGCTGAGCCGTAGCAATCTGGACAATAGTAACATGGATAACTCCCATTCACGGCATGTGATCCAGGGCAATCCCCAGTAATACTCTGTGTGATTTCAGACTTGGTGAGATAGACCGTCCACCCCGTTGTTGTTCCGCTTAAATGTCCTATCCCAGAGTTGAGAATGTAACAGTCCATTACGACACACGAATCCGCGGAAGCGGTATTGGCCTGTTTCCGTTCCTCTTCACCACCGATGGCAACAAACAGGAGAATGAATCCTGTCCCGAACAGAACGACCGCCAGCACACCCGCGATTTGCAGTTTGTCAACCATTACGACTGTGGATCTACGGATCAGACAATATACTGGAAACCGTGCTAAACGTGCTCTGCAAACTCGAGACAACCGCATTGTCCGTTGACGCAAGTCAACGTGCCCGTACACTGCGAATTTGCGGGGTTGAGACAATCGAAAGCACAGTCGCCACAGTGGTGCGGGTCAGTCAGGATATCGATACACCCGCCACCAGGGCAGTTGGTAATGCCACAATGTCCATTGACACAGCAGTAGTCTGACGGTTGTCTCGAAAAATCAGCTTGTGGTGTGTTGATGTATAAATTGATGCAGCTTCCACCACAGCCGCCGCAGTTGTAAATGTCACTTCCATAGCTGGCAACGACGCCACAGCCGCCACAGTTGTTGTTATCGCCATTAAGATTGACGCAGGTTTGGCCACAGCAGGTTTGGCCGCTAGGACACACTCCGCCACATCGACCACAATTATTACTGTCGCTGACAGTGCATTGTTCATTGCAACAGTTTGCGAAGAAGTCAGTGCAACATACACCGCCGCAGCACCTTCTCTGAGCTGGACAAGAGTTTCCACAGGCTCCACAGTTCTGAGCATCTGTCTGGAGCGAGAACTGAAATATGTTACTCGGAGCTCCAGTGAGTTCACACCGCTGGCCACAGCAGGTCTGACCTGCAGTGCAACTCGTCCCACATGAACCACAGTTGTGGAAATCATTGACAGTGCAGGTGCCATTGCAACAGATCTGGCCTGTGGCGCACGTGTTTCCACAGGAGCCGCAGTAAGGAGGTTGCGCGCCGGAAACATCAACGCATTGTCCAGATGTTGTGCCTGGGCAGCATTGAGCAGGCCAGAGGCCTCCGTTCCCACACGTAACAATGCCATTGTGGTTATTAACTGTGGGTGGCGTGTGGCATTGACAGACCCCGTTCGTGCAGACGCTGAGATTTGGATCACCGCAAGAATGTCCACAGAAGCCACAATTTTGGTTGTCTGTCTGAACGTTTATCAGCTGACTGCTGCAGCAAGAGACACCAGCGCCAGCGGGCGTGCAAGTATTGCCACAGCAAACCCCAGTATTGCAACATTGGGAATCACAGTGCGTTGCAGTGCATTGGCAAACACCATTGTTGCAGTAGCCTCCAGCTCCACAAGATTGACCACACAAGCCACAGTTGTTAGGATCGGATTGAAGATTAAAGCACGTCGTGGTGCCAGTGAGGCCACAAATTTGACTGCCGGCTGCGCACGTGCAGGAGCCAGAGCTACAATAGCCATTGACACCGCAGCTGTGCCCACACGAGCCGCAGTTGTTGGCATCGGTTTGTAAGTTGGCACATGTTCCGCTGCACACGGTATCGACACATGTTGCGCATTGGCCATTGACGCAGCTCGTCGAAGAACTACAGACATGACCACAAGATCCGCAATTTTGTGAGTCAGTCAACTCGTTCGTGCATCCAGAACCAGCGCATAATGTTAATCCTGAAGTGCAAGTAGGGTTGGGAGTACAGACGCCATGAATGCAAGTTTGTGTTCCAGTCGTGCAAGCATGGCCACATGTGCCACAATTGCTATTGTCCGAGAGCAAAGCGGCGCATTGCGAGCCGCACGCACTCTGGCCAGCAGGGCAATCCACACAGCCAGGCACGAGTTGCGCTGACACGGAGCAGAGTTGTGTCGGGGAGCAGCAGATTGGATTATGTCCACCGATCAGCGCACCACATTGTGTTCCAATCGTGCCATTGCAGACAGAGCATTGTCCATTGATGCAGAGATAGCCTTGTCCGTAAAGACCCGAGCATGCTGCGTTGCCACATGCACCACAGTTGTTTGGATCTGCTTGCAAGTCAATGCAAACATTGTTGCAGTTGGTTTGACCAGCTGGACAATTGAAGCATGCTCCTGCGTTACAGATCTGGTTCGTGCCACAACAGGCTTGGTTGCAAATCTCTCCAGCACATTCGACACAGTTGCTGTTGCTGCAGTAACTGGTATTGCTGATTGTCGTACAATCGACGCCGCAGCTGCCGCAAGTGTGAAGTCCCTCGACCGTATCCACGCAAGATCCCCCGCAACACTGAGTTCCAGTTTGGCAGACAACACCACATGCTCCGCAGTTGTTCGGACCGTTCTGAGTGCAGACGCCGCTGCAACATCCAGTTGCAGGTGGACATTGCCAGTTGCATGCACCACAATGGGTTGGAACCGAATTCAGGTCCACGCATTCGCCTTCACAGCAGCTCGATCTCGCCGAGTACGTTGCGTTACATGCCGTGTCGCAAGCATAGCTGCAGACTGCAAACCCCGATTCTTGCACACAAGAGTTCAATACATAGCACTGGTTGTCAGCGTAGCTGTTGGTAGTGTCCGAAGGGCAGTCGGCGCAAGTCACAGAGTCAGTGCAAATCAAAGTACCACCACTTCCTTGTTGAGGTACCGAGCCATCGGGGCAGAAGAAATCACTGGTCGAACCCGTGCAATAAGTTTGGGCTCGGGGGCATGGTAAAGCGCCGATGCCACAATGCTGACTGCTGGGTGGATAGCAAGTTCCCGAAATACAGAATCCGCCCAACGGGCAGGTGTTGCCACAAGTGCCGCAATTTGCAGTGTCGCTTGTGGTATCAAAGCAGGTTGCATTACAACAGGTTTGGCCAGAAGCGCAGGCAGTGCCACAGCTGCCGCATGTGGTCGCAGACGTGTTAAGGTTGTGGCAACCATCAGGGCAGCAGCTCAATCCTGCACTGCAGGTCGGTGAGCAAACACATTGGCCATTCGAGCAAATTTGAGAAGGACCACATGCATGGCCGCATGTGCCACAATTGTTGTGGGTGGTCAACGGATTGTAACAGTTGCCAGAGCAGCAAAGGTTACCAGTGTTGCAGACACCTCCACAGCCGCCACATGCCAAAACATCTGAGCTGACATCACGACATTGAAAGTTGCAGCAGGTCAAGCCGTTCGCACAATCCGAGTTGACTTGACATTGCAGGGCGCAAAACTGAATTTGTGCGAGCCCATCGTATGCATTAATGTCGGGCGTAACACCATATGTATTGCCTTCAGCATAAGCAAAATTGATATAAGAACCGCCGCCTCCGCCCGCTCCTGCTCCCAAATTGGCATTCGTACCGGCGCCTCCACCACCTCCTCCGTACCCTGCACCACCACCTCCTCCTCCTGTGCCAAATGATCCAACCCCATCACCTCCAACGCCTCCTGCTCCGCCAGCGTTAACTGCGTACGTCATGCCTGCCGAGCCTGGTCCGCCGCTACCGGTGCCGCCCGCTCCTCCATAGACCGGTCCTCCTCCGTACGCGGTGGCGGTAGTTGGATCATTGCCCGGGCTGCCTCCACTGCCGCTATAGTCCGGGGCGAAACCGCCGCCATTGCCACCGGTGCTATACCCGAGTTGGTTTGAGTTTGGCCCACCTCCGCCACCACCAGCGCCCGCAATCAGTAATGTTTGAGTCGTCGGTAGGATTCGTAAGAGCGCAGTCGACCCACCACCTCCTCCACCGGCTCCTCCAGTCGCCAAGCTCTGGCCTCCATTACCACCAGCTCCGGCTCCAGTCCCACCACTGCCCGGGGAGCTACTGGTGGCAGTACCACCGACGCAGCCAACAATAACCGTGTAGACATCAGTTGTGGGGTTGATCGCAAATGTTGCAATGACTTGTGCGCCAACGCCACCGGTGGATGCAAAGTTGACGTCCGAGCCACCTCCGGCGCCAAGTAGTGACACCGTCATCTGATTGGCTTGCAGCGGCAGAGTCAATGTCTGAGGGCCAGCCATGCACTGAAATTGATAGACGGGTGTTGGCGAGGGACAAGCAAAACCGTTAGGAGCCGGAGGGAGTGTCGGTGCGAAAGTAGGTGCCGGCGTCGGCGCGAACGTTGGAGAGGCAGTTGGCGAAGCGGTGGGTGCAATCGTCGGGGAATTTGTTGGAGCATTGGTCGGGGCATTGGTAGGAGTACGGGTCGGAGAGTTGGTCGGCGCATTCGTCGGCACATTGGTTGGAGAGGTGGTGGGCGAATTGGTCGGCGCGTTCGTTGGAGCATTGGTCGGCGCGTTCGTTGGAGCATTGGTCGGCGCGTT
>Ga0182030_10000400_pt1 | contig 78715 bp, 65 predicted proteins | sample 812S3MmetaG_FD_121299 | JGI IMG/M metagenome (GOLD analysis project Ga0182030, IMG submission 121299) | Permafrost microbial communities from Stordalen Mire, Sweden - 812S3M metaG (Illumina Assembly) | ecosystem: Environmental > Terrestrial > Soil > Wetlands > Permafrost | place: Sweden... | reverse complement strand
GCCGAAGGCGTAGGCGCGCTTGATCAACTCCGTGTCGTAGGCGGCATTGACCACCAGGACCCGGCCGACGACCAGGTGGCGATCGAGCGCGTATGCCAGCTCGCCGATGTCCGCCCGGTTGTCCGCGGAGATGCCTGGGAAGTCGATGTAGAGGGTTTCGCCGGAATCGCCGGACATGGCGTCGGAGGAGTCCCTGACGAGCGGGACGCCCATCGCCTCGCAGAAGGCGGCGAGGCCGTCATTGGGATTGGGCCGGTCGAGATCGAGCTTGAGGACGCGGGCGCGGCGATTGTGGAAAAAAACGTCGGTGGCGAGGCGCTTGCAGAGGGCAGTCGTCTTGCCGGCGCCCGGGGTGCCGATGAAGGCGACGCTATTATATAATGGTTTGCGGGCGGCCCGCATGTAATCGCCGCGCAGGATCACGGCGATCTCAGTAAGGGCGGCGCCGAGAGGAAGCTTGACCAACTTCTCCCAGGAGGCGAGCGAGCGGATGCGCGCGATCATGCCCTCGTTGAAACCAGCTCGAAGAAGGATTTGGCCGAGCTTCACCTCGACCGGGAGTTTTTCGGTCTTCTCGTCGATTACCGCGGCGGGCGCCGGGGGCGCGAGGTCGGCCACGGGCTCCTCGATGACTGGCTTTCCGGGCTCCGGTACGGGCTCGGGGGCTTCGACTCTTGCAATGATCTCCAGCTTGGGCGCGCGCAGAAACCGGGCGAGGCCGGCGCCTTCGATCTGGCGGACGGAAATGACCTTCGCGTTCTCACCGAGGCGCTCCCGGAGGACGCTGACGGCCTCGTCGGCGGAACTCACGACAAACTTGTACCGGGCGTCGGGGCTGGTTTCGGTGGAAGTCATGGTCTTAAGTTGCTCTTTTGCTTTAAGCGGCAGTCTTATGCGGCGGTGGCTTCAGCCGGGCGGCGCACGGTCTGAGGCATTACGATGATCGAGAGGTTTTGAATTTCCGTCTGCGACGGGAGCTCCTGATAGGAAAGGACGACGAGCTTGGTGAGCGAGGGCTCGAAGAAGCGTTTGAAGGCGAGGCGCAACTCGGCGCTTACGACGACGATGGGGGTCAGGCCCTGCTCGGCCATTTCCGTCATGCGCCGGGTCAGCTCCGTAAGGACATGCTGGGCGAGGTTGGGGTCGATCATCAATCCGACGTCGTACTGGGTGCGCTGGACCTTGGTGATGAGCAATTGCTCGAGGCGTGGATCGAGCGTGATGGCTTTGATGATGCCAGGTTCGGCCTCGAATTCGCTGACGAAATAGGTGCCCAGGCGCTTGCGGACCTGCTCGGATAGATCGTCCGGGTTTTTCGAGACCGCGGCGTAATCGGCGATGCATTCCATGATGACGCCGAGGTTCTTGATCGAGATGCCTTCCTTGAGGAGGTTCTGGAGGACGCGCTGGATGATGCCGACGTTGACGAGGTCCGGAATCAATTCGTTGACGAGGGTGGGGTTGCGTTCCTTGAGGTGATCGATAAGGGCGGAGACATCCTGGCGGCCGAGGATCAGGTTGCAGAAGCGTTTGATGCACTCGGAGAGATGGGTGATCATGACCGAGGCGGGATCGACGACTGTAAATCCGTTGATCTCGGCGCTGCGCCGTTCCTCCTGGCCGATCCAGGTCGCGTTGAGTCCGAAGACGGGCTCCACGGTTGCGACGCCCTGGAGCTTGACGGGGCTGTTGGTGACATTCATCGCCAGCCAGCGGTTGGCGAGGATCTGGCCGCGAGCCACCTGTTTGTTGCGGAGGAGGAAGCGGTATTCGTTGACTCCGAGCTCGAGGTTGTCGCGAATGGCAATGGGGGGGATGATCATGCCCATCTCGCGGGCGAAAGTCTTGCGCACGCCGGTCACGCGGTCGAGGAGATCGCCGCCCTGCGTCTTCTCGGCAAGCTTGAGCAGGCCGTGGCCCAGCTCAATCGAGAAGATGTCGGTATCGATGAGTTTTTCGAAATCGGCCGCCACGGCCTTCGGTTTTTCCGCGGCAGCCGCAGCCGCGCCCTTTTTGCCCATGGCTTGCGGGGTCGCGGTTTTCGGCGCGGCTTTTGCCGCCGCGGCGCGGGATTTCTTTAATTTATGGGCAGTGACCGCCGCGGCCGTGCCGAGGATGAAGAAGGGAAGCATCGGCATGCCTGGGATGATGCCGAAGGCGAAGAGCATGGCGGAGGCGACCCCGATGGCACGCGGGTAAAGGGTCAACTGCTCGGTGATGTGCGCGCCAAGGTTCGAGTCGCCCGAAGCGCGGGTGACCAGGATGCCGGCGGCGACGCTGACGACCAGGGCGGGAACCTGGGCGACGAGGCCGTCGCCAATCGAGAGGAGGGTGTACTTCTGGAGCGCCTCGACGACGGGCATGCCCTTTTGCAAAATGCCGATGGCAAAACCGCCGACGATGTTGATCAACGTGATGAGGATGCCGGCGATGGCGTCGCCGCGGACGAACTTGCTGGCGCCGTCCATGGCGCCGTAGAATTCGGCTTCCTGCTGCACTTTGCGGCGGCGGGCCGAAGCGGTGGTCTCGTCGATGATGCCGGCATTCATTTCGGCGTCGATGGCCATCTGTTTGCCGGGCATAGCGTCGAGGGTGAAGCGGGCCGCGACTTCGGCGATGCGTCCGGCGCCCTTCGTAATGACCATGAAATTGATCACGATCAGGATCAGAAAGACCACGGCGCCGACCACGTAATTGCCGCGGACGACAAACTGGCCGAAGGCGTCGATGATATTCCCGGCGTGGCCTTCGATCAGGATAAGGCGGGTCGAGGCGACATTGAGCGAGAGACGGTAAAGCGTTACAGCCAGGAGAAGAGTCGGGAACCCGGAGAACTCCGGGGGGTCCTTGACGTAGATAATGATGAGCAACATCAAGAGGGAAATGCCGATGCTCGCGGCGAGGAGCAGATCCAGAAGCCAGGCGGGAACCGGGAGCACAAGGAGCACCACTGTGCCGAAGAGCGCGAAGACAAAGATAAGATCGCCCTTCTTGAGGGCGTCGATGACCGAGCGTGGAGAGAGGGAATTGGAAGCCATGGATCAGGCCGCGTTGCGACGGGAACGGAGCTGGTGGAAATAGTAGCGGTGGGTCTTGTAGACGAAGGCGAGTATCTCCGCGACGGCCTTGTAAAGCTCGGCGGGGATGGGCTTGCCCACCTTGCCGTACTTGAAGAGCATCCTTGCGACCGGCTTGTTCTCGACCATGGGCACGTCATTTTCCGCGGCGATGGCCTTGATGCGGAGGGCGAACAGGCGCTCCCCTTTGGCGAGGACGATGGGAGCCTTGTCGGCGCCGCGCTGGTACTTCAATGCGACGGCGAAATGGGTGGGGTTGGTGACCACCACGTCGGCGGTCGGCACGGCGCTGAGCATTTGCTTCTGCAAAAGGCGGCGAGCCATCTGACGGCGGGCGCTACGGACGCGGGGATCGCCATCCTGCTGGCGGTTCTCTTCCTTGACCTCGTGCTTGGTCATCATGAGGTCTGAGTGAACGCGGCGCTGCTGGTAGAGGTAATTGATCGCGGCGATGCCGCCCAGGGCCATGATGCAGCGTCCCAGGATCGTCATGAAACTTTCCTCCATGAAAGTGCCGAGCCTGTTAGGAGCGACGGGAGTGTAGAAAAGCGGATCGCTCAGGATGCGCTTGAGCGCCTGCCAGAGGATGGTGGCGATGAGGAAGAGCTTGAGGGCGTCCGTCCCAAGCTTGACCCAGGCCTGCCCGGAAAAGATGCGTTGGAATCCCTTGATCGGATCCAGCCGGGTGAATTTGAACTCGAGCACCTTCGGAGAAAGCTGAAACCTGCTTTGCAGCCCAGCGGCCAGCGCGCCGGCAGCGGCGCAAGTGACGCACATCGGCATCATGAGGCCGAGCATCGTGGTAGCGCAAACCCCAGCCCACTGGCCAATTGCCGCCGCACTGATCTGATAGCGGGCGAGGCCGCCGAAAATGCCGACGGCGATCGAAACGACCGTCTCGGTCTGCTCCCGGCCGTAGAAAGAGACCACGGAAAAGGCGGCCACGAGGACGAAGACGACCTGGATATCGGGAGTCTTCGCGAAATTGCCCTCGGCCACAGCGTCCTGAAGTTTTTTATCGGTGGGCTGCTCTGTCGTTAGGCCTTTGTCGGACATCTGTTGGCGGGGGTTATGGAATCAGCCGAAGCATGAGCTCTGGCGACTCGCGCAAATGGCTTAGCACTATCTGTGCCGTCAATCCGAGGGTGAGACCGAGCAAGGTCAGGCCGGCCATGATTCGAACCGAAAAGCTCTCGGAAAAGACGTTCATCCCGGAGGCCGCCTTGCCCAGGATTGCAAAGGTAAACATTACAATAAAATTCACGGCCATCAGCGGGGCGGCCATTTGAAGGGCGACCAGGAAAATATTGCCGGTCTGAATGACAAAGAATTCCGCCACGTTCCGTGAAAATACGGGGAGGCCGAGTGGCGCGATCTCGAAGCTGCGGACGAAGGCGACGAAAACCGCGTGATGACAGTTCGAGAGGAAGAAGAGCATGATGCTCAGGTAATAGAGCAAAGTGCCCACGGGCGAATCGTTGGTCCGTGAGATCGGGTCCATGTGAGTGCTCATCGTCATGCCCATCTCCGTGGAGATCAGTTGCCCGGCAAACTCCACCGCGTAGAAGATGAGGCGGGAGGCAAATCCCATGAGGAGCCCGATCAGAAGCTCGTGAACGACGCTGATCACCAGGCTGGCGACATTGGCCGGCGGCCCGCCTTGCAAATGGACAAACCCGCTAGCGGCGTAAGCCAGGAAGCCGGTAATGGCGATGCGCACCTGGATGGGAACCGGTGCGGCGGAGAGACCTGGCAGCAGCGCCATCAGCCCACCGGCGCGCACGAAAATCATCATCCACTGGTAGAAGAACTCCATGGCTCATCGGACCATCTCTGGAATCCGCGTGAGGTACGCAATGGTGAACTGCATCAGGGTGCGCAGCATCCATGGAGCGCAGAAGACCAGCACAAGAATAATGCCGAGCATCTTCGGGACAAAGGTCAACGTGTGCTCCTGGATGCTGGTGACCGATTGGAGAAGGCTGACGACCACGCCGATGACCATGGCGGTGATCAGGAGCGGGCAGATCACCGAAAGGGCGGTGAGGACCAGCGAGTGGAGGATATCAATGGCCTGTTCGACATTCATAACCCGAAGCTCTCCACCAACGAACGGATAATGAGGTGCCATCCATCGACAAGGACGAAGAGGAGGATCTTGAAAGGCATGGCGATCATCGTGGGCGGCATCATCATCATGCCCATCGACATCAACGCGGAGGAGACGATGAAGTCGATGATGAGAAACGGGATGAAAATGAGGAATCCCATCTGGAACGCCGTCCGCAGCTCACTGACCACGAAGGCTGGGACAACAGTAGCCAGGGAGAGGTCCTCCACCTTGGTCGGCCCAGCGCCGGAGACGCCAAGGAAGAAGTCGATCTCGCTGGGGCGGGTCTGCTTCAACATGAATTGCTTGAGCGGCGCGGCGGCCTTGTTATAAGCCTGGCCGGCGGTGATCTGTTTGGCCATGTAAGGCTGGAGGGCGTCGGAATTGATCCGGTTCCCGATGGGAGCCATGATGAAAATGGTAAGGAAGAGCGCGAGGCCGATGATGATCTGGTTGGAAGGGGCGTTCTGCACGCCGAGAGCCGTCCGCACGAAGCCGAGGACGATCACGATTCGGGTAAAGCTGGTCATCAACATCACGATTGACGGAGCCAGAGTGAGCACCGTCATGAGCGCCACGAGCTGGATGGCGGTCGAGACCCCGCCCTGCTCACCAGCCCCGCCGATGCTAATGGTTACTGGAAGCGCCGGGCTGGGCGCGGCGGCCGGCGTGGCGATGGATGGGGCGGCAGGGGCGGTCACCGCCGGCTGCTGCGAGAAGGCGGAGGCTGCAAACGAAGCCAGAACCGCGAGGACAATCAGGAGCCTCATTCCGGCTTCTCCGGCAGCTCGGTTGAAAATGTTTCGTCACTGCCACCGGCGAGGGTGGAGAGATAGTCTATCCTCCCGGGGCACACCCCGAGCAGCATCTTGCGATTCTCGTACTCCGCGACGATGAGGAACTGGCGGTTGCCAAGCGTGCGGGTTTCGCTGATCACAAGCTTGCGCTCTCCCCTCGCCTTCCGGGGCAGGAGGCTGAATCCACTGCGAGTAAGGTAAAGCCCCCCCAGAAGCAATGCGACGATCAGGAGGAAATAGGCGAATATCTGGAGTAACTCGCCGGAGTTATGCGAAGCGAATGGCAAAGGAACGGGGGCGGGCGACGCGCCCTGCGCCAAGGCGGCGCAATGCCCGAGAAGAAAGAAAGCCGCAAGTGGACTGCCGCGGCGCACGGTCACGCCTTGTCTCCGATCAACTCCGTGATCTTGATTCCGAAGTTTTCCTCGAGCACCACCACCTCACCCAAGGCGATGAGCTTGTCATTGACATAAAGGCCCACTGCATCGCTGGCCCGCTGGTTGAGCTGGATAATGGCTCCCGGGCTCAATTCCAGGACTTCGCGCATGGGAAGCTGGCAGGAGCCAAGGCGTACGGTAAGCTGGACTTTAACGTCCAGAACAATATTGAGACGCTCGTCTTGAGAAAGGTTGGGCATTGGGTCCTATTCCGTAAGTTTTCTTTGTGTAAGTTGCACCGCGACGCGTCCATCCTCGACGCCCGCCGTGCCTATGAAGCCGAGGGTATTCGACAGCCTCACGTGCGTCCGCGCGATCAATTCGCGGTCCATTTCGAGAAGATCACCCGGCCGAAGTTTAATGACATCGCCGACGGCCATATCCTTGACCACCCACTCCGCAATAACCGGGACGTTGATGCTATTGAAAGGCCTGCGCCACTCCACGACGTGGGATTTCGCATCGGTGCCTTTCATCCGGGCGACGGCCATGAGCTTGACGACCGGCTCGACCATGGCGAACGGGATGCCCATTTTCAAATGGCCAATACACTCGCCGAGCACCACCTCCATCTGGATCGTGACATGGACCACGTCCGCTTCGGCCGTCTGGAGGAACCTGCCGCTGGTATCATGACCCATGACCGAAGGCGTAAAGGTTATCTCCTGTTCAGGCCATTGGTGGGTCCACTCGACAAGAATCAACTGCGTCACGTCCTCCAGGAGGGCGACCTCGATTTCCGTAAGACTGCGATCCGTCTCATTCAAGCGGCCCTTGCCGCCCAGCATCCTGTCCGCGATCGCGAGGCTCAACGGGAGGCTCATATCCAGAATCCCGATCCCGCGCAAGAACTCGACCTGAAACAAGGAGACATGCGTGGCGCCTTTCATCGAATCCACAAGACCGCTAAAAGTGGAACTGCCAAACTTTACCATCCTCACGAGGCACTCCATGCGCAGGAAAGTCGAGAGGCGCGCGGAGAGATGTTCGACAAACTTCTGGTGGAGGAGTTCGAGCTGGCGGAGATCTCCCTGCCTTAGAAAGCCCGGGTTGCGGAAGTTATAGACCTCAATCGCCGCCCGGTTGACTTCGCTGTCCATGCGGCGTCCGTCATGGGCGTAGATAGGCGCCTTCGACTCGTCGATCTCTTCCGTTTCTTCCTCCTGGACCTGCGCGTCGATCATTGTACAACGAATTCCGAGAAGTAGATTTGTTCGACTACGTCGCTGCTGAGCGCCTGATTGAAGTTTGCGATCAGGTCGTTGCGGACGAGGTTCTTTGACCCCGGAGCTTCCAGGTCGGCCATGGACTTGCTGGACAGAACATTGAGAGCGACATCGAGAAGGTGGCTCTTGTTATCCGTGATTATTTTCTGCAAGTCCGGGTTCGAGCTGAAGAGCGCGAAGCTGGTCTTCAAATACCGGGTGCCCATGGCTCCGGAAAGATTCACAACGACATCGTCGAACTGATAGGAGAATGTGGGTTTCGCGTCCTTCTTTCCATCGGTCTTTTCATCGGCCGCGGTCTTGGTGTCCCCGGGGGTGTCTTTCGCCGGCTGGCCGGCGACGCTGGTCTGGATGTGGGGGATGAGCACGAATTGCGTGAGCGCAAAAGAGATGACCGGCATCAGGACAATGACCGTTATCACGGGCAGCCATGGGCTCGGCGGCTTGGGCGCGACCGGCGCGGGAGGCGCTTCAGGATCTTCTTTTGGCATGGGATTAAGGGGTTAGCGGAGGTTAGCTTTGCTTCAGGTGGATGATCTCATCGAGGACCGTGTCCGAAGTGGTAATGACCCGGGAAGCGGCCTGGAAGCTGCGCTGGGCGGTAATGAGATTGGCGAATTCCTGGGTGAGATCGACATTGGAGCCTTCGAGCGTGCCGACCTCGATGTTGCCCAAGCCGTTGGTACCGGCCGTGTTATTCCCAGCGGAGAGTGCGGTCCCGCCGACCGGACCGGCAGCCGAGGCATTGCCGTAGAGATTGTCCCCTTCACTGACCAGCGCGCTCGGGTCCTGGAAGCTTTGCAGCAAGACCTGGCCGCGGGTGACCGTATCCCCGTTCGAGAGGTTTTCCACGATACTGCCGCTCGTATCCACGGTAAAGTTGACCATGGAGGGCGCGTCCGCGGTGACCTGGGCATCGGTAAAGGCGCCAGCGGTGTTATTGGTCAATCCGTTGCCGATGCCGATGCTGAAATTGATCTGGACATCACCCAGGGCCGAGGGAGGCGTCGCCGTCTGTGTATAAACAAGGTCGCCATTCGCATCGGTGGTGGCGGCATAAGACGCCGAGCCGTTGGAAAGGCCTTGAAGACGATATCCCTGGCTTGTGACCAGATAGCCCTGGTCATCCAATTGGAATGAACCGTCCCGCGTAACATAATCGGTATTATTCATTGGGTCCCGGACGACGAAGTAGCCGTTGCCGGAGACGCCCATGTCCGTATTGGTTCCAGTGGTGCTCAACGTGCCCTGATTGAAGTTCGTATTGATGGAGGCGATTTGCACGCCGGTGCCGATTTGCTCGGTTTGGGCGGTGCCACCGGTGGTGTTCGTCGATGGGGTGGCCTCCGAGAGCACATTGCTAAACGTGTTGGAATAATCCACCGTTTCATCTTTGTAACCGGTGGTGTTGACGTTGGCGATGTTGTTGCCGATAACTTCGAGACCTTTTTCGAAGCTGTCCAGGGCGCTAACGCCGCTTGTTAGTGATCCGATAAGTGCCATAGTATTGTTTTCGGGTTGTTTGGTTAATTAGTCGTTGTTGCTGGGGTTGTCGGTGCGGTTGAAATCGAGGTGTTCGATGTATTCGAAGGGTTTGAGGAATTCGAGGTTGTCGAAGCATTCGAGGTGTTGGCGGCGGCCGAACTGGAAACAGCGGCCGGCTGGATGCCTGTCACGTCCGATACGGAATAGTTGACCCCGTTGATGGTAAGTTCTGGCACGCTGTTGCTCACTACGACGCCCGTCACCGTACCGGTAGCGCCCGCCGCCCCTTCCGCGGCCCCGGAAACCGTTACTGTCTGGCCTATAAAGCTCTGTGCGCTCGTGATTGCCTGCGCCTGGCTGTAGTCTTGGAAATTCGTATTCAAGGTATTCTGCGCCGAGAGCTGCGAGAAAGTCGCCATCTGGGCGATGAAGCTGGTATCCGACATCGGCTGGAGCGGATCCTGATTCTGCAACTGGGTAGTCAGGAGTTGCAGGAAGTCAGCTTCTCCCAGCGTGCCACTGCCTCCCGTTGCGTTGGTCGAGGCATTAAGAGCGGCAAGCTGAGCGGCGGTTGGGGTGCCAGCGGCCTGGGTGGTGGATGCAATTGCGTCGACACTCATATAATAAGGTTAGGCGTACATTTGAACGCCGCTACCCGCGGGGGCTGCGGCCGGAGATTGTGAAAGGACCTGGTTGCCACTGGAACGGAATGCCATTTGGGGCGATGGCTGCCCGGCTTCGACGTCCGAGGGGTCGCCGTCCGATCCGCGGGATTGGTCGCGATTGCCGTTGGCGTTGAAAGAGCTGCCGCTGCCCGGCGATTCGAATACGGGTGTGGAGATATCGAGTCCGCGCTCGCTGGCGGCGCTGCGGAATCCGGCCCAGTTCTGTTCGATGGCCTGGCGGAGTTCCGGCGACTCTGTTTTGAAAACGGGACGGACGGAGCCCTGGCTCATCTGGAGGTGGATGCTTAGTTGCTGGCCATCGTCGAGCTTGACCTGCAACTCCACATTGGTTTTGCCGTCGGACTGCATCTTATCCGCGGACTCCATCACCTGGTTTAAGGTTGAATTTGCAAGTTCGTGGCCGGGAAGCGCGGTGGGCGTGCCGCTAGCAGAGGCGCCTTGCGTGAAGGTCGCGGGGCCGGCGATTGAGAAAGCGGCGGTTGGCGTCGTTTGCGTTGTTTGCGCCGTTTGCGCGACTGGCTGTTGGGAAGAATTGGCCGCCGGCTGCGCCGGAGCCGACTTAGCGGCGGGGGCCGGCGATTGCGGCGTACGCTCCGGCTGCGCGGAAGCTGGCTCAGCAATCCGGAAGGAGGAGCCGGATTCTTGAAATTGAGCGTGAGTTGCCATCGCGCGACCTTGCCTAGCAACGCTCGTGCCAATAGTCGGAACCGGGGCATTATCAGAGGCTTCCAGAGGGGATTTATTTTGTAGAGCGGCCCGTCCTGTGCCCTTTGCGCGGGAAGTGGAGCGCAAAGCGGCAAATTCTGCCGATCCCGCTTTAGGCGCATCGGCGCCACCTCCGACGGCCCAAGCCTGCGCGTTTGCAAGGAATCCGGCATTTAATGTTTGCACCGGTGGAGGCGCTGCCGGCGCCGGTACGGTCGGCGTCTGGGTCAATGTGGTCGCCGGGTGCGCTGGCCCGGTTGGCGTCTGGGTCAGCGCGGTTGCCGGCTGCGCTGGCACGGCTGGCGGCTGGATCAATACGGTCGGAGACTGCGCTGGCACGGCTGGCGGCTGGATCAATACGGTCGGAGACTGCGCTGGCACGGTCGGCGGCTGGATCAATGCGGCCGGCGACTGCGCTGGCACGGTTGGCGGCTGTGGCGATTGGTTTTGAGCCGCAGAAAGTAAAATGGGATTCACCGCTTGCGAACGAGAATTCACCCCGGGCTGGGACAGCAATGAGTTCGTCGCCGGCAGTGCCACGGACGGCTGTTCCGGAAGGCCCAATTCTTTCTCAACTGGCAGGCTGGGAGTCGCGAGCGTTGCAAGGGGGGGCTGCACCTGGATCGCCACGAGAGCCTCGGGCGGGGCGGAGAGCGCTTGTTGCCGCGCGGGGGGCGCGGACTTTGACCCGTCCGTTTTTGAAGCGATCTTGCGAGTGGGAGAGGGCGATGGCGCGGCGGGCATGGTCAGCGCCGCTACGGCCGGAATAACCGCCTCCGCGGTCTTTGCGGCATCCTCATTGGCCTTCCAAAGCTCGGCGGCCTGGGCGGAGGGCAAATCGATCCCAGGCGGGCGCTTGCCGGCGCCGCCCTGATTCGCGTTCAGGAAATCTTCGAACCCGTGCCCCTGCCCCTCCTCATATGCCGCACCCGTCAGCTTGTCGTTCCGCCCATTCTGGGCTCCCTGGATCGCCACCTGGCTCGGCGCCACTTTCGGCAGGGCGATCATATCTTCGGCTTCTCCGGGACTCTCACGAGCCGCAGCTTATCGGAGATGCGCGCTGCGCGTTTGATCATGGTTTCATCCTTATCCTGTAGGGACATCTCCTGGAGGATGGCACCCACTTTTTCCGGCTTCATCAAGGCGAGCAGCTTGACGCACGCCGTCTCATCCATCTCTTTGAAGATAGCGACGGTGGCGGTCGGGGTCATCGTGGCATAGCTTTGCGAGAGGATTTTGAGATTCTTTTGCTCGGCCTGCTGGATCTGCGGCATCTCGGCGGATATCTCGTCGCGCATGGCGGCGACGTCTGAACGGGTTTTTTCGAGTTCCTGTCGTTCGGCCTCGATATGCGCGGCCACTTTGTCCAGTTCGCTCTGGTGGAGGACCATCTTTGCGCGCTGCGCTTTGAGTTCGGTGATCAGTGCGTCGACTTCTTCGGCGCGAAAGCTCCAGAATCGCGGCTTGGCCTGGGGCTGGTCCTGACCGGGAGGGGTTGTGAAAAGCAATTCGCGCTGGAGGTAAATGAGAGTGGCGGTGGTGGCGAAGTTGAGGAGGGCCGCCAAAGCGGCGACCAACCATCCGGAATGAAGCAGCTTCATGGCGCGGCCTCCGTGCGGGCATGACGGCGCATGGCGGTGTGCCGGGCATTGACTATGTCATCGATCATGGATCTTTCCTCCTGCTGAGCGAGTTGGGTGTGTTCCTTGCGGGCATTCTCCAGCATCTTGAGCATGGCCTCGTGGGCGGCGCGGGCGGCGAGGAGCGCCTGGCGCCTCTCCTCGAGGTCCTTGCGGGCATTCTCCAACTTCACCGCGAGCCGGGCGCAAAGGTCCTGCTGGTATTTTAATGCGTTCCAGAGAATCTCCCGTTGGGCCGGGCGGAAGGTGGCTCTCTGTATACCGGTGAGCTGTTCGGCCAGGCGCTGGTTCTCCTCGGTGGCTTCATTGAGCTCGGTCAGGATGGCCTCCAGCCGGCGGCCAGCGGCGGCGTGATTTTGCCGGGCCACGGACTCCGCGCCTTCGCGGAGCTTCAATACGCTGTCGAGTTTGAACTTGAAAGCCTTCATTTCAATATCTCCGCGAGACGCTCATAGCTGCTGGCGCGGGAGAATTTCTCGCCGACGTTCTGACGGAGGAACGCCCGCATCGGCTCGTGCTTGTCGATCGCCCGATCGATTGCCGCGTTCGACTTTTTGACATAGGCGCCGATGGAGATGAGGTCCTCATTCTTGCGATAGAGGGCGAGCAGGTCGCGCGCGCGTCCCGCCACCTCGCACTCGGCGGGCGTGCTGATATCCAGGCTGACGCGGCTGATGCTCTCCAGGACGTCGACGGCCGGAAATTGGTTGGCCGTGGCCAGCGCGCGCGACAGGACGATATGGCCGTCGAGGATGCCTCGAACGGCGTCGGTGATGGGCTCATTCATATCATCGCCTTCCACCAGGACGGTATAAAACGCGGTGATCGATCCCTTCTCGCCGTTGCCCGTGCGCTCGAGCAGGCGCGGCAGAAGGGAAAAAACCGAAGGGGTGTACCCGCGGCTGCTGGGCGGCTCGCCGATGGCAAGGCCGATCTCCCGCTGCGCCATGGCAAGGCGGGTGACTGAGTCCATCAGGAACATCACGCGCCGGCCCCGGTCGCGAAAGTACTCGGCAATGGTCGTGGCAAGGAGGGCCGCGCGGAGTCGCACAAGCGCCGGCTGATCGGAGGTCGCGACGACCACGACGGACTTTGCCATTCCCTCTTCGCCAAGATCTTTTTCGATGAATTCGCGCAATTCCCGGCCGCGCTCACCGACGAGGGCAATCACGTTGATGTCCGCATCCGCGCCGCGAGCCATCATGCCGAGGAGGGTCGATTTTCCGACGCCGCTGCCGGCGAAGATGCCGACGCGCTGGCCGCGGCCGATGGGGGTGAAAAGGTCGAGGACTTTGATGCCGGTCTCGAACGGCTCATGGATGCGGACACGCCGCAGAGGGTTGGGCGGGGAATTGCGGATCGTCTTTGCGTAATCGGCGCCGAGCGCGCCGAGGCTGTCGATCGGCTGGCCGAGGCCATCGATCACGCGCCCGATGAGCCTGGGCCCGATGGGGGCTGACGTTACAAAGGAGGAGGCCACGACGTCGCATCCGGCGGATACGTCGTGCAGCTCGCCCAGGGGCATGAGCAGCACACGGTGATCGCGAAATCCGACCACCTCCGCATAGGCGCCGTGCACGGCGCCGCGAATGCCGACCTTGCATACCTCGCCAATGCTGACGCTCGGGCCATCGGACTCGATAACGAGGCCGGTGACCTGGGCGACGCGGCCGACCCTTTCGATATGATGAGTGTCCCGCAGCCGGGACCGGAACTGCTCCACAAAGGGGTCGAAGGAGAATGCCGGGGTGGTCATTGCAAGAGGCGGTCCACGCTGCGGAGTTTCGTTGCCAGCCGCCCGTCGAGCGCGCCAAAGCGGCTGGTGACAATGCAATCGCCGGCCTGGAGGTCCGGGTCGGCGCGAAATTCAATTTGCGGATAGCGCTCGCGAAAACCGGCCTGGTAATTCTCCATCAGCTTCAGGTCGCGCTCACTGAGGCACACCTCCACCGTCTCCGGCCCGGGCGCGACGCCCTGGAGCACTTCGTTCACGATGCGAAACACGGCATCCTGGTCCGGCTGCATGCCGCCGAGGACGCGGCGGACGATTTCCATGGTCATCTGGGGCATCGCCGCGCGGAGTTGCCGGGTAAGGGAGTCATGATGGCTCTCCAGCGCCTGAAATGTCTTTTGCTGGAGATGCGCAACCTCTGTGCGCTGCTCGAGCAATTGGGTCTCGATGACGGCGGACGCGTCTTCGAACCCGCGCTGGTATCCCTCGCGCCGGGCGGTCTCGAGTTCCTCGGCCGTAAACATTGGGGCCGGCGGGGAAGGCCGGGAGGGCTGGCTTGCCAGGTCCACCGAGATGAGCAGATGCGGAAGGCGGATGGTCTTAACCAAATGCACGGTCGTCGCCTCCGGTATCGAGTGTGATTTCCTCCGCCTCTTCGAGCTTGCGGACAACCTGGATGATCTTGTCCTGCGCCGCCTCGACATCCTTCGCCTTCAACGGCCCAAGCATCTCGATATCGTCCTTGAGGCTCTCCGCGGCGCGCTTGGAAATGGAAGACATCACCGCGGTGACGAGGGCGGGCTTTGAGCTCTTGAGCGCGATGGCGAGGTCCGCCATGTCCACCTCCCGGAGGACACGCTGCAGATCGACCGCCGCAAGACGCACGAGGTCCTCGAAGCTGAAGACCTTTTTGCGAATCGCAGCGCCCAGCGGGGCATTGCGCTCTTCGATGCGGGCGAGCAGGGTGTTGCGGGTATCCTTGTCGAGATAGTTTAGGAGATCGGCTGCCGACTTGACGCCGCCGCTGCGGTGGAGGCCCTGCTGCACGCTTTTCTTATCCAGGTGGCGACTCAGGTTCTTGGCGATTTTATTGACCAGGTCGCGCGAGGTTTCCTCCATCCCGCCGAGGCGCTCCATGACCTCCTCGCGCATATCCTGCGGCAGAAGGAGGATGATTTCGGCCGCCTTCGCGATATCCAGGTAGGACATGATGAAGGCGATGGTCTGGGGCTGCTCGGACTTGACGAGGTTGAGAATCTGGCGCGCATCCATCTGCCGGATATCCTCGCCGCCTTCCACCACCCGGCTGGCCGGGGCGACGCGATTAAGGATCATCGACGCCGTATAATCGCCCTTGGCCTTCTCGAGGGCGGCCTGCGCAAAATCGGTGCCGCCAAGGACGGAGGCCATGCCGGCGGTGACGACGCCGGAGAATTCCTCGAGCACGTTTTGCCGGACGTCGCTGTCGATGACGTGAAGCTCCGCCATTTCGCGGCAGATCAATTCGAGCTGCGCATTATCGAAATGGCGCATCACTTCCGACGCGGCCTCGGAGCCGATGACAATGAGGAATGCGGCGATCTTCTGGGATTTGGTGAGCTTGGTGTAATCCATGGCTCAATCAGTTCTTGGAGGTCCCATTGGGGCTGGCCATCCATCCGCGCAAGGCGGCTCCCACATTGGCCGGTTTCTGGCGGATGAGATCGTTAAGGATATCCGCGGAGATCGCGGGCGCGGCGCTTTCTGACATAAGCGGCTCGGCGCGGAGCAGCTCGATGGGGATGGCATCCGGCTTCGAACGCTTGAGCATGCCAAGAAAGACCGCCAGCACGCCGAAGGCGACGACGCAGGCAAAGGCGTTGCGGAGCAGATCGGAGTTTGAGTACATCAAGTCCGCGAGCTTGGGCTTCGTCTCGACCTGGCCTTCGAACGCGACCTCCTGAAGGGTCACCGTGCGGTCGGCTTCCTTGCCGGTGTCGTTTTTCACGCCCAGGGCATTGACGACCATCTTGCGAATCGCCTCCAACTCCTCCGGTTTGCGCGGCGCGGCCTTGGCCGAAATGAAGACCGCCGCGGAGAGCCCCGTCACGGCGCCCGGCGCGCGAATGGCGCTCACGGTGGTCTTGTTGATCTCGTAACTATTGGTGTGATTCTTGCGCAACTGCTCGCTGTTCTTGCCGGGAGTCTTGTTGAGGGCGCTGGCGCCATTGTTGTTTGTGGGCGTATTCGCAGTAACGCCAACGGCGCCTCCCGGCGCTGCGCTGCCATTGGCGCCGCTCTCACCATCGGACTGGCTGGTGCTGGTGCTGTCTTCCGTGGTGACCTCGCTCCGGAGGACCTGGCCGTCCGGATCGAATGTTTCCTGGGTCTTCGTGGTGCTGTCGCTCTCCAGCTCGGCGGAGACGCGCACGACGGCATTGCCCGGCCCGAGGACCTGGCCGAGCATGGTTTCCACCTTGTTTGAGAGATAATCCTCGATGCTCTTGCGGAGCTTCATCTGGCTGGATGCCTGGCCGAACGCGCCGTCATCCTTCATGCTGTCCGTGAGCACATTGCCGCCGCTGTCGATGACCGCGACATCGTCCACCTGCAAGCCCTCCACGGAATTCGCCACCAGGAAGCGGATCGAATTGACGGCCCCCTGCCCCAGCGCGCCGGTCCCCGCATCGACAAAGACCGAGGCGGTCGGCTTTGACTTGGCGTCCGAGAAGAGCAGACGGTTTTCCGGCAGCACGATCATCACCCGCGCCGAGCGCACGCCGTGCAATTGCGAGATGGTGCGCGAGAGCTCCCCTTGAAGAGCCCGCGTATAATTCGTGCGCTGGACAAAGTCGCTGATCCCGAAGTTGGTGCGATCAAAAATCTCGAAGCCCACGCCGTCGCCGGCGGGCACGCCTTTCGAGGCAAGGTCCATCCGGATCTTATGCACCTGATCGGATGGCACGTAGAGGGATGTGCCGCCTGCGCCGACCTCGTACTTGACGGTTTGCTCCTGGAGCAGAGCCGTGATTTCCGAGACGTCCTTATCGCTCAGCCTGCCGTAGAGGAGCTGCATTTGCGGACGATGCGACCAGACGATGAGCGCGACCATGCCGGCGATCACCGCCGAGCCGGCGATGCCGATCGTGATCCGTTGATTCATTCCAAGCTGCCGCCAGATGGCGAGTAACTGCTGGGCGAGATTTTTCATTGGGTTCGATTAAAAGAGAGTCAGACCTGCATCCGCATCAGTTCCTGGTAGGATTCCACCAGCTTGTTGCGCACCTCCACCATGAGGGAAAATGCCACGCTCGATTCCTGCACCGCGATCATTGCCTGGTGAACATTGCCGGTCTCGCCGGAGAGCACCTGTCCTTTTGCGGTATCGGCCGCCGTCATCTTGGAGTTCACCTCCTGGACGGCGTTTTCCAGCACGCTGGAAAACGACTGGGGCTGCGCGCCCGCGGCGCTTGCGGCGCCCGAGGCTGCTGTCGACCCGGTAGCGGCAGCGGATCCCGCCTGCGTGAGACTGCTCGTATCGAGACCGGCAGAACCGAGCGCTCCCTGGAGCATCTCCGGGTTGCGGACCAACGAGCTTACATCGACTGAACCTATGGGCATCATATCAATGTCCTATGGTCAAAGCCTTGGAAGCCATCTGGCGCGCATTGCGGATGACCGAGAGATTCGCCTCATAGGCCCGGGAGGCCGTCATCAGGTCCACCATTTCCGTGGAAATATTCACATTCGGCATTTGAACCATGCCCTTCTTGTCCGCATCGGGACTGCTCGGGTCGTAAATCGTGCTGCCCGGCGTGTTATCGGTGCCGATTTGCGATACCTGGACCGTGTTCTGCCCCGATCCGGCGGGGTCGAGCATCGACTCGAAAGAGACCACTTTGCGCTTGTAGGCCTGCCCGTCGGCGCCGTGGGTCGTATAGGCGTTTGCGATGTTTTCCGCGACGACATCCATGCGGATGTTTTCCGCATTGAGCGCGCTGGCGGTGACGTTGACTCCTGAGATGAGGTTCATGGGAGAAATTGATCCGGCTAAGAGGTGTGTCCGGTGATCGCCGTTTGAAGCTGCTTGAGCGAGCCGCTCACAAATTCCGTGAGCGTGTCGTACTGCAAGGTGTTGGAGCTCATCGCCATCAACTCCTTGTCCATCTGCACATTGTTCCCATCCTGGCGCTGCGAGGTGGCGTCGGGGTCCTGCTCGATGGTGGCCTGCGGGAGGCCGGTGGCGTCGCCGGACTTTACATGAGCGTCGAATGTCTCCGTGAAGCTCTTCGAGAGATCGACGCGTTTGTAGCCGGGGGTTTCGATGTTCGCGATGTTCGTGGCGAGGGCCTCGTGGCGCTCGGCCGTAGCGTCCAAAAGCAGCTTTGAAGCGGCGTAATTTGGATTCGAAAAGAGGCTCTCGATCATTGCGAGGAGGGTGCTTAGCAACGGCTGTGCCAGAATCGCCAAACCTACGTAATATCTCGGTATAACCGCGGAATCCCCGGGCGCCGCATTTTGAAAACACCGTATTCCAGCGATGCCCGGCCATGCATGCCGGACCCGATGCGGAAAAAATTGCCGGTAATGACGGAAAGATACCGGCGATGAATGGCAACCGCTGCCCGGAGGCACGGCGCGTTGGCGCCGCTATAAGGCAGGAATGGGACCCATGGGACCAATGGGCCTCATGGGACCGATGGGCCTCATGGGACCGATGGAGCGGCTGCGGCGAAAATTACACCGCCGCGAGATTTACCTGCACGGGGAGATGACTGCTGCCGATCTGCCCGCTGACATGGGCGACACCGGAATATGCCGCCGCGCCGGGGCTCAGCAACGTGCCATTCAACTGCTGCAATTGCTGCCGCAAATCGGGGCTCACCGCGATCCGCCGCACGCCGCCGCTGATCTGGGAGGCGAAGAGATCGCCATTGGAATTGAATTGGAGGTTCACGGTCGCGGTGGGATTGGCGCGGGCCATGGATTGAACGTCGGGAGACTGCAAAATCTGCCCGGTCACCGACTGGAGATCGCCGGGAAGCGCCAATTCTTTCTGCTGCTCAATGGCTGCGGCGGATTGTGCCGTGGCGGCTTTGAGGGATTGGGTAAAGTCGGCACTCTTTGCCGCTTTGGCGGCGGCAAGGCTCTCAGCGTGCGCCTTCCAGGCGTCAGCCACATTACTCACGAGGGAAATAGCACCGGCGGCAATAAGCGGAATCATGACGGCGCGTGCTAAGCAGGGGACATGCCAGTCGCCGAAACCGGGCGAATTTCGGGCCAAATTACTGGCTGAGAAGGAGATTGAGCGCCGCCTTGGCGTCCAGGAGGCCGTATCCGGCTTTGTAATTATAGGTGTGTCCCGTTTGGTTGCCCAAGGTTCCCGTGTAAACAGGAATCGCGTTCCTTACCGTGGCCGAAAAGGTGGCGCCTTGAAGTTCGTCGGCGTCGTAACCGTAGAAGCCGGTGTTGTCGTCGTCGAATCCGATCAGGAAGCTGTAGGTAGCGCCCGGTCCAAAACGGGAGAACGGGATCGTGAGGCTCGATTTCCCGGCCGGGCCGCCGGCATATTTGCGCCTTCCGGCGACGGGACGGGGCTTGCCAGTAGACGCGTCGAATTCAAAAGGGGTGCCATTGGCGGACTTGGTATCAAAATGCATATTCACCGGAGCGAGGTTGATCGTGATACTTGTCAGCTTCTGGCCCGTGGTCCCGCTGAAGGCGATCTTGAAGACATTGGGCAGGGAGTCGCCATCGCCGGAATCCGTGAGGACGACGGGGCCGGCGGTGCCCGAGCAGAAAATGGGGTCCTCGTCGATCACGCCCTGGGTGGTGTTGATCATGAAGTTTTGAATCTGCGCGGGCGAAAACGGACCCTTGAGGTTGACGGCGGCGGCATTCATCAAAAGCGCAGCGATTCCGGCGGCGTGGGGAGCGGCGGCGCTGGTGCCGGCGAAATTCGGCCAGCCGTCGTCGTCATAGTCGTTGGGGTTCGGCGAGGTCGGGTAGGGAGGAAAGAAGGTGGTGTTGATATTGTCCGTGCAGGCAAACATCGGCTGATTGCGGGTGACGGGGGTCGGGAGACGGTTTCCGGCCGAGTCGAAGTAAATAACGACCGGGCCGTTTGAGGAGTAACCATCGACGATGGGGGTATAGCCATGGCCGCTCACTCCGGGGTCGGGCGCGTCGTCATAGACGTAGGCCGCGACGGCGGCGGACCCGGCCGCGGTTGCGTGCCCGACGGCGGAGACGTTGCTGAGGGTGATGTAATCGCCCAGGATGGCATCCACGCCGTCCGTGGCGAGGTAGCGCAGATGGGTGGCCTGGCGGGCTTGTGAGGGGTTGATGCGTGTCGTGAGGACAATACAAATCCTGTAGGTCGTGAATGCCTTCATGTTATCGATCGGCAATTCGAGCGGCTCGTTGGTGCTGACGTTATTCTCCGTGCCGCTGAGGTGCGCGCTGAAGTTGCCGGCGGAATTGAAGACGAGGATGTCGTAATCGGTCGTGACCCCGTTGACGCCGCCGTTCACGACATCGAACGGATCGTCCCATTGGAAGATGAGCGTGGTGGGAGCGGAGCCGGTGGATATCTTTTGGACGACGATGGGATTGCCTTTGCTGTCGGTCCCGAAGCTGTGCCACTGGTAGATGGCCCTGCTTTCGGCGCCGGGGATCGTGGCGAGCTTCAAGCCGGCGGCGGCAGCCCGCTTGCGTCCGAGCGCATTGATCACAGGGTTGAAGGTGGCCTGGTAGCCGGAGTTGCCATCATTGCCAATCGCCGAAAAGTAGGCCACGCCGCCGGTGGCCGCTGCGTTGATGGCCTGGGCGATAACCCCATCGGAAAACATTGGCTCATCGTCAAAGGAAACATCGTCGCACATGACCCGGCATCCGGCGTTTGTTTGAAGCAGCCCGATATTCGCGGCCATCTCCGCATCGCTTTGGCCGGCGGTGCAGAAGGCCAGCCTGGCCGCCGGAGCCACATCATGGACGATCTGGAGCATGGCCCGGCCTTCGTCGGTGTCCGTATCGGGCGAGCCGCCCTCCTGGAGGACATCCACCGGCGTAATGTCGCCGAACGGATTGCCGGCGCCCGGCAGGTCGCCCGTGTCAATGTCCTGCTGCGCATTGGTCCAGCCAGGGTCCTTGCCGTCCGCGCGGTCGTCATTGTAACTGTCGGACAAGCCGCCAACGGTAATCCCGGCGCCCAGGTAGCCGCTGTTGTTGACCAAGTCCGTATGATGCACCACGGCGCCCTGAGTGGTCACGGCGCCGACGCGCAGCCTGCGTTTCGGCGCCAGATGCACGGCGGAAACTCCGTCCGCCCTTGCAAGGTCCTCCACCTCTTTGAGCGGCACCCATGCGGAAAACAGACCATGCCGATACCAGCCCGCCGCCGCCGTAACGCCCCCGCCAAGCTTCTCGCAACGCCGGCGCACCTGGTCGAGCGGCACCTTGCCATCCAGGGTGATATCCACCAGCACGCGCTGCTTCCGGTCCGCCTGCGCCCGGGCGGAGATCGCGAGCGCCGCCGTAAAGCTATCCGGATCGCTCCTGCCGGACAGAAGCTGGGCGCGGTACTCCTCGAGGAGTGGCCTCAGGCCGCGGCCGATATTGGCTGGATGGTCATCGGGGGATGCGCTCGCGGCGGCTGCCGTAAAAAAACAGACAAGGCACAGCGCCACGAGCAGGCGCGCGCGGGTGACGAACTTTCGAATCGACGCAGGAGGGGTAAGGGATGGCACGGCGAAAAACAGATTCGCGCAAGCATGACACAGGCCGAGCGCCGGGACAAGGGAACGAAAAAAGACTTGGATTCCCTCCCGGCAAGCGATTCGGTCGTCCTGTAAGTCGTTCTTTTGAAAAAATATGAAAACCCCCCTGAATTTTTTCTTTCCGCAATTACTGGCGCTGTCGCTGGTCATTCAAAACGCATCTGCCGGGGACAATGCGTTGCCGGTCCAGGGGACGCCTGTATTTGTCGCGGCAAGCATGTCGGATTTCCGGCTGGGTGGCGAGGGGCCGCAGGCGAAGTATTCCACCCCATCGGTGGAGGGCCAGGCGTTTGACCGGGCGATTCGGGTGCAGGTGGCCGACCGGACTCCCAACGCCTGGGATGTGCAGATTCTCACACCCCCGACCACCGTTCCGCTGAAAAAGGGCGACCATCTGCTGGCGATCGTAAATGTCCGTTGCACGGCGGCGCCTGATGGGGTCGGCAGGTTTTCGGCTTACATTCAATCTAGCGAATCGCCATGGACCGGGCTCGGCGGGACGGACGCCACGGCGGGGAAGGAATGGAAACGCCTCTATATAGAGGGAAAAGCGGTGCAGGACTTTGCGGCCGGAACCTACGAACTCACGTTCCATCTCGGGACCCAGGCGCAGACCCTGGAGTTCGGCGGCATTACGATGCTCGATCTCGGCCCGAACGTGGATGAAAGCAAACTGCCATTCACACCGATCACCTATCCGGGAGAGGAGCCGGACGCCCCGTGGCGCGCGGCGGCGGCTGAACGAATCGACAAATACCGCAAGGGGGACTTGACCGTCCGCGTCGTGGACAAGGATGGCAGGCCGGTCGCCGGCGCAAAAGTGCACGTGCAAATGCTGCGGCACGCTTATGGATTCGGCACGTTTCTCGAGAGTGAAGCGATGACCGGCTCCGGCCCAGATACCGACAGGCTGCGCGAGTGGACGCTGAAACTGTTCAATCGGTGCACGACGCCGATTTACTGGGCGGACTGGGGATGGGCCAATCCCCATACCCGCGAGACCTACCTCGAATGCGCCAGATGGGCCGCCGATCACATGCTCTACACGCGGGGGCATTGCATCATCTATCCCGGCTGGCAGTTTCTCCCCCGCTCCGTCAAGCCGCTGGCCGCGGACCCGCCGGCGCTGCGCAAGCAACTGCTGGATCACGTTGCCGAGGTGACGGATGCCACCAGGCAATTCAACTTCAGCGAGTACGATGTCACCAACGAGCTGCGGGACCTGACGGAAGTCACGGGGATTCTCGGCAAGGAGGCGGTGGTGGAGTGGTTCAAGACCGCCCGGCAGCATGCGCCCGCCTCCCGGATGGCCATTAACGAGAACACCATCCTGACCCGCGGCGGCATGACGCAGCGCGAACAGGATACCTACGCCGGGTGGATTCAATACCTCATCGACCACGGCCAGGGACCCGACGTGATCGGCATGCAGGCGCACTTTGGCGATGCGGTGACGGGACCGGAAACTGTTCTCCGGATCATCGACCGCTTCGCGAAGTTTGGAAAAGCGATCCAGATTACCGAGTTCGACCTGCCCACGCGTGACGAGCAGGGACAGGCGCGCTACACGCGCGATTTTCTGACAGCGGTATTCAGCGATCCGGCCACAGACGGATTCACGATGTGGGGTTTTTGGGAGGGGAGAATGTGGCAGCCGCCGGCCGCCATGATTCGCAAGGACTGGACGCTCAAGCCGAACGGGCAGGCGTGGATGGACCTGGTGCTCAAGCAATGGTGGACCGATACACGCATGGCCACCGGGCCGGACGGCTCGTGCGCCGCGCGGGGATTTCTCGGAGACTACAAGATCACGGCCACCGTAGCCGGCCGGGAGAAATCCACCCTCGTCAAATTGACAAAGCCGGCGACGACGGCGCTGCTTACACTTGATTGATAATTATGAACAATCAGAACAACAGCAGGATATGAGCGAAAAAGTACGAATTGGTTTTGTCGGCGCCGGCAGCATGGGGCAGTGCGCCCACTTGAGAAATTATGTGACAGTGCCGGAATGCGAAGTGGTCGCAATCGCCGAACTGCGCCCACAATTGCGCGAGCAAGTGGCGCGCAAATATGGCATCCCGCGCACCTACGCGAATGCCGCGGACCTGCTGGCCCACGAGAAGCTGGACGGCATCGTCGCGTCGCAGCAATTTGTCCACCATGGCTCAATCATCCCCCCTCTCTATGGCGCGGGAGTCCCTATTTTCACGGAAAAGCCGATTGCGGCGTCAATTGAGGTCGGCGAAAAAATCCTCTCCGCCCTGGCGGCGAGCGGCACCTGGCACATGGTGGGCTATCACAAACGCTCCGACCCGGCGACCATACACGCGAAGGCCGAGATCGATCGGCTGAAAGAGACCGGCGAACTCGGGAAGCTTAAATATGTCCGTATCCTGATGCCCGCCGGCGATTATATTGCAAACGGGTTCCTTGATCGAATCAATAGCGATGAGCCGGTGCCGCCGCTTGCCCGCGATGTCGAGGAAGGCTGGGATTCGCCCTACTTCAGATTCGTCAATTATTACATCCATCAGGTGAATATGATGCGGCATCTCCTGGGTGAGTCGTACGATGTAACATTCGCCGACAAGGCAGGCGTCCTGCTTGCGACCGAGAGCGTGAGCGGCGTCACAGGCGCGATCGAGATGACTCCCTACCATACCACGATCGATTGGCAGGAATCCGCCTTCGTCGCGTTTGAGCGCGGCTACGTCAAACTGGAACTTCCGGCCCCCGTGGCGCTGAACCGCCCCGGCCGTGTGGAGATTTTTCGCGATCCCGGCGACGGAGTGGTCCCGCAGACAATCATCCCGCAACTGCCGTGGGTCCACGCGATGCGCCAGCAAGCGATCACCTTCGTTCGCGCCATCAAGGGTGAGGCCAAGCCGCCGTGCGAAGCCGCGGAGGCTTTGGAGGACCTCAAAATCGCCCGCGACTATATCCGCCTGTGGACCGGCAAATAGCGGTCGTCAACGTCAACCAACCAACGGGAGAAAAGCGATGTCTTTAAAATGGCGCAAAATCTGGGTCTCGGACGAAACCTTCGAGTCGGCGGAGTTCATTGACGTAAATAACGACGGCGTACCTGATATTGTTTCGGGAGGGTTCTGGTACGAGGGGCCGGATTTCCGGAAGAAGCATTCCATCGGCGATGTCCGGCAGGTGGGCGAATACTTTGACGATTTCTCGACCATCCCGCTGGACATCAATGGCGACGGTTTCACCGACTTCGTCACCGGAGGCTGGTGGGGCAACAACCTGCGCTGGCGCGAGAACCCCAAGGGCGACCCGAAGCAACAGTGGGCCGAGCACATCATCGCGGAGGTCGGCAATGTCGAGACGACGCGGGGCTGGGACATCGACGGCGACGGGCAGATCGAGATTATTCCCAATACTCCAAACAACCCGGAGGTCGCCTATTACAAGCTGATCACCGATGCGCAGGGCAAAGGCACCGGCAAATTCCGCAAAGTGCCGGTCTATAATTTTGCCGGGGGCAAGGCGGGCCACGGACTGGGCTGCGGCGACATCGCCGGGAACGGCCGCATGGATATCGTGCTTTGCAAAGGCTGGCTGGAAGCTCCCGAGGACCCGGAAAAAGGTCAGTGGGTCTGGCACGAGGAATTTCCGGACGCGCCGTGGAAAGAGCGATCGAGCATCCCGATGCTGGTGATCGACGTCAACGGCGACGGCAGGAGCGAGATCATCACGGGGAGCGCGCACGGCTACGGCCTCTGGTGGAGCGAGCGGAAAGCGGGGAACGGCAGCGCCTCATGGATTCATCATCCGATCGATCCCTTCTGCGCGCAGTACCACGACCTGCAATGGGTCGACATCGATGGGGACGGCCAGTGCGAACTCGTCACCGGCAAGCGCCATCGCGCGCATTGCGGCAATGAGGCCGGCGAATGGGATAACCTCGGCATCTATTACTTCAAGTGGACCGGCGAAGGGTTTGCGAAACAGGTGGTCGACTACGGTCCCATCGGCGCCGGGAAAGGCTGCGGCATCTATTTCGCCGTTGCCGATCTGAACGGCGACGGACGCCCCGAGATCATCGCGCCCGGCAAAGAAGGACTATCCATATTCTTTAACGAGGGAACGACCTGAGCGCCAGGTTCGCGGTGATGAAGTCACTGATGCGGGTGTAACCAAATGAACCGGCGAACCTTTCTCAAAATCGGCACGGCTGCGATCGCCAGATGCTGGAATTGCTGCGCCTGGCTTAGGAGCCTGTTTTTCTCTGGGGAAACACTGGACTTTCGCGGGAACTCCTCCTTGGTGTAGGGACTGCCTCCCCGCAGGCTCCTTTATGAACCGACTGAATTTTCGTGTGGAGGCGCAGGCCGCCGGTTCGCGAGCGCGGGCGGCGACATTCCGGACCCTGCACAATGAGGTGCTGACTCCCCTGTTTATGCCCGTGGGAACGCAGGCGACCGTAAAGGCGCAACTCCCGCAAACCCTCGAGGATTCCGGCTCTCAGATCCTGCTCGCCAATACCTACCACCTCCTGCTGCGGCCGGGACCAGAGGTTTTCCGACGCATGGGAGGCATCCATGGTTTCATGAGTTGGAAGCGCTCCGTGCTCACCGATTCGGGCGGCTTCCAGATATTCTCGCTGCCTCATTCGCGGTCCATAACCGAGGCCGGCGCCGTCTTTCAAAGCTATACGGATGGCCGGTCGATCCTGCTCAGCCCCGAAGTGAGTATCGATACCCAGAAGGCCATCGGCAGCGACATCATGATGGCGCTGGACCAATGCGTCTCCTCGACTGCGAACGAGTCCGCGGCCCGCGAGGCGCTGGATATCACTCACCGCTGGGCTCTGCGCAGCCTGAGGGCGCGGGGAGATTCTCCGGCCGCGATATTCGCGATTATCCAGGGGGCGCTGTTTCGGGAGTTGAGGCGGGAGAGCGTGCTGCATCTGTGTGAGATGCCCTTCGACGGATTGGCCATCGGGGGGCTGGCCGTAGGCGAAAGCAAAGCCGAGCGGGAAGACATCTGCGAGTTCACGACCGACCTGATGCCGACCGATCGTCCGCGCTACCTGATGGGAGTGGGGACGCCGCTGGATATCCTGGAAGCGGTGCATCGCGGCGTGGATATGTTTGACTGCATCATCCCCACGCAAGTGGCGCAGCGGGGCGGGGTGTTTACCTCGCGCGGATACCTGCAATTGCGCCGGGGCGTTTACAAATTTGCGGAGGATAAGCTGGACGCTGAGTGCGACTGTCCGACGTGCGCCCGGTATTCCCGGGCTTATTTGCATCATCTCACCAAGACAAAGGAAACCCTGGGCTGGCAGCTTCTCGGCAAACATAACCTCCATTTCTATCATCGCCTGATGCGCGAGATTCGCGAGAGCATCCTGGCAGGTCGATTCCTGGAGTTATACCGCGATAAGCGGGCGATCCTGCAGGAAGATGATCTGGACAATCCGGTTTTCGATCCCGGGCCGAAACCGGTGAAGCCGCGCCGACTGGGAGATTACGAGGTTCATATCGCACCGGAAGGATTCGCCAGCATCCGGCAGATCACTACCGGGGAGGTCATGCACTCGCGGACTCCACCGTTGGAAGAGGCGCACCTTCTGTACGTCGAGCAGTCCCGGCTTGCCGAGCGCCTGCGGCCCGTTGCCGGTGGCAGTACAGAGCCGCTGGTCATCTGGGATGTCGGTCTCGGTGCGGCGGCAAATGCGATGGCGGCAATCCGTTGTTACGAAGCGCAAGCCGCCGAGGGCGGACCCCAACGGGCAATGCACCTGGTCAGCTTCGAAAACGATCTGGACTCTCTGCGCCTGGCGCTGACTTACAACCGTGACTTTCTCTACCTGCGCCACGGCGGACCGGCGGGAGTTCTTGAAAGGGGTCGATGGCAGTCGAAGGAGTTCGCCGGCCTGAGTTGGGAACTGATCCCGGGGGATTTCCTGGAAAGCCTCGGCGGGGGCCAATGTTCTCCTCCGCCGCCGGAGTTTATATTCTACGATCCGTTCTCTGCAAACTCGGACCTCCGCCTATGGACGCTCGACGCATTCCTCCGATTACGGACCGCATGCGGAGGACGAAGCACGGAGCTGTTCACCTACTCAGCCTCGACCGCTGTGCGGGCGACCCTCCTGGCCGCCGGCTTTTACGTTGCGAAAGGACGCGGCATCGCCGACCGGACCGAAACCACCGTGGCGTTAGCCGCGAAGACGCCAGACACGAGGCATGAACTGCTGGGATCCGATTGGCTGGCAAAATGGAACCGCTCGGAAGCGAAAGTCCCAGCCTGGGTGCAACCGAACGAGCAGTCCGCATTCGAAACCGCGGTCCTGGGGCACCCGCAATTCAAGACCGGCTGATTGCAGATCAGGTTGCTCGAACGAGCGACCACGGGCCGCGGTTAAAGCCGTTTCGAGAGTCGTTCGGTCAGCCGTTCGAGGGCGGGGGAACGATCCATGGGATCGAGTTGGACATCGAGGAGGCAAAAGCTTTCCGTATGGCGTTTTGCCGAGATGAGGGCCTGCTCAAGCTGCTCCTCGGTTTCGACCAGGAAGCCGCGGCCGGCACCAAGAAGGTCCGGGAGGCGATGGTAATTCCAATTCAGGAGATCGTTGTAGGAGCCTTCCTGCATCTGGCGTTCGGTGCCATAGCCGTGGTTGTTTAGGACGACGACGATCGGATTGAGGTCGTAACGGACCGCGGTGGCCAATTCCACGCCAGTCATCTGAAAAGCGCCATCTCCGACCAGGATAAGGGGACGGAGTCCGGGATCAGCCAGTTGTGCGCCGATGCCAGCCGGCACGGCAAATCCCATCGAGGTGTAATACGCCGGACTGAGGAATTCCGTGTGGTGGCGGATCAGGAGGTCGGCAGCGCCGAACAAGGCATCGCCGATGTCCGCTATGACGACAATATCCTTGGTGAGGAATGCATTGAGGCACTGGAACAGCCGACGCACCGTCACCTTCTGTTTGCCTTGCGCAATGAATTCGACGGCGGGCTCGGGATGAGGGAACTTGCCGGGTTCGTGCCTGTGCAGGGGTGACTCGACGAGACCGGCGAGAAAATCTCCGAGTCCGACGTTCTCATAGGTATGAAAACGGATCGTCAGTTTCTCGCTGGTGGCGTAAATGGCGCGAGCCAATTCGAGGCGGGCGGTATAGATGCCGAGATTCACGTCGGTCATGAAGACGCCGAGGAGAAGCACGCAATCGCTCTCCTCCACGTAGCGGCGCACGTCCTCCCTCCCCATCGCTCCTTCATAAACACCGAGATAAAGTGGATGCTCCTCGCCGACGACGGATTTGCCGAGGATGGTTGATGCAATGGGAATGTTGGCTCGCTCAGCCAGACGTAGCAGCATCCCCTGGAGGCTGAACCGGTGCAACTCGACATCGGCGAGGATTACAGGCTGGCGTGCCGCGTCTATCATCGCCACCGCTTCAGTCAGCGCCTCATGGAGCGCGTCAGCGTCACTTCGGGTTCGGGGTTCCGCGGTTCGGTAATGAGGGATGCAAGGCGCCGCGACCATGTCCCTGGGAATTTCGATATAAACCGGCCTCTTGACGCCCAACGCCGCATCGAGAACGCGGTCGATCTCCTTCTGTGCCGTCTGCGGGTCAGCGAGAACCGTCGAGGCTACCGTGATTTGCTCGAAGATCTTCAATTGGGTGTCAAAATCGCGGACTTTGTGATGCAGAAGCGGATTCTTCTCCCGCTCCCTGATCCCCGGCGAACCGCTGATGACGACGACCGGAGACTTCTCGGCGAACGCTTCAGCCGTGGTGTTGGCGACCTTCAAGCCGCCCACGCAGTAGGTCACGCATACAACGCCGAGTCCCCGCATTCGGGCATAGGCATCGGCGGCAAATCCTGCGCCTTGTTCGTCACAGGTGTTGACGATGCGCATTCCCCTCTTTTGGAGCAGCGCGTAAAAACTGAGCGCATAGTCGCCGGGCACCCCGAAGACGTGCTCCACGCCCAGTGCCTGGAGCCGACTGACCAGATAATCACCAATAGTGAGGTCGTCCATGGGAGGCCACCAAATACTCCTATCACTCCCTGGCCGGTGGGTCAAAATGAAGAAGCCGGACGGTGGCGTGGCCGGTCGTCTCCAGGGGAGAGGGGCGCCCGGAAGCCGGCATCCTGACGATTCCACCGCAAGGGAACCACTGATTAAATGGGAGGGGCATTTAATAAGCGGTTCCCAAGACTTGACCGCATCGGCAAAGCCCCGTTACGTTGGCTTCAGATGACCGCCTTTCCGACAGCCGCTTCATGGCTCCGGAAGGCAATTTAAACAAATCGGGCCGTAGCACAGCTTGGTAGTGCGCTTGAATGGGGTTCAAGAGGTCGCTGGTTCGAATCCAGTCGGCCCGACCACTTAAAACCATGTCCCAGACATGGTTTTAAGAATGTCGGGGGTTGCTAAGGAATTTGGTGGTAGCCCCGGTTGGTAGCCTCTATACTAGTGTTCATATGACTACTAGATTTGAAATGAAGCATGAGCGGGGAGATTGAATTGTGAACGTGAACCGCCTACCCTGACTCATGCTTTTTGAACGCCAGAAACATCTGCTCGCTTTGCTCGACGCACTCGGCGGCGAGATCGGCGGCCTGGATTTCCAGAAGCTGCTTTTCCTCTACTGCCGCGACGTCGAGACTACGCCGACTTACGAGTTCGTGCCCTACCGGTTCGGCGGCTTTTCCTTCACTTCCTACGCGGACAAGCGGCGGCTAATCGAAGAGGGCTTGCTCGTAGACGAGGAGCGTGTGTGGAAGCTGACCCCGGCGGGCAAGACGCGCGCAAAGGTGGATGGCCGCGTGCGCATGGGCATGGATCGGTTTGCGAAGAACCATGCGAGCCTGCGCGGAGACGCGCTCGTGGCGGAGGCTTATCGGCGGCATCCGTTTTACGCAATCCGCAGCGAGATGGCTGAGCGCGTGCTGGCCGGCGACAATCTGGCCTTGATGGCGATTGAGGCGACGCGCCCCGCCGCGACGCAGCCCGGCCTTTGCACGATCGGCTACGAGGGCAGCACTTTGGAGCATTACCTGAACCGGCTGCTGCGTCATGGAGTGACCCTGCTCTGCGACGTGCGGCGGAATCCGCTCAGCCGCAAATACGGCTTTTCCAAAAGCACGCTGAGCAAAGCGTGTGAGGGCGTGGGCATTCGATACGAACATTTGCCGGAGTTGGGGATCGCGTCGGAGGAGCGCCGGGAGCTGCACACGCAGGCGGATTACGACGCGCTGTTTGAGGTCTATAAACGCGATAGCCTGCCTAGGCAGACGGGGTCGCTGGCGAAGATTCGCATCTGGATCGAAGGAGGCGAGCGCGTGGCGCTGACGTGTTTCGAGAAGCTGCCGCACCAATGCCACCGGCACTGCGTGGCCGCGGCTGTGGAGCACGGAGTCAAGCGCCGCTTAGTAACAATACACCTGTAACGACATGGACACGGAAGAGAGATGGAATTACCTCGTGAGACTAGACGAGGAGTTACTGAAAGGCGGAATTATCACCTCTGAACGAACGGCTTTTTTGATTCGGCACGCGGATCTTGCGTTCGTCCACGAAGCCCACCTTGCAGCAATTCTGACTGCGGTAGCAGCGATAGAAACGCATCTCCGGGCGGAATATCCCAACGGTCGAACGCGACTCGTAGACTTGATCGATTCCTCTGATTTGGAACCGGAATTAAAAGCGGAGCTTCAATACATTCGGAAGTTTCGAAATTCCTGGGTTCACGTTGACGACCCATGGGACGATTCAGTTTTTCTTGAAGAATCGGAACAAAGCGAGCAGGCATTATTTGATGCGTCTCAGCGCGCTTTAATTGCGCTGAGAAAGACAGTTTACTCGAATCCATGGGTATAAGTTGCAATGGCCCGCGAACGCATCCTCATTACCGTAAAAACCTACCCGACACTGTCGCGCAAATATGGTGAGACGGTCTGTACCGCCGGCGTACGCGAGGACGGCTCGTGGGTACGGATTTATCCCGTGCCGTTCCGTCGTCTGGATGAAACCGAGCAGTATCGGAAATACGACTGGCTGGAGTGCGACCTCGTGCGCCACCGCAAAGACCCCCGGCCCGAATCGCACCATCCCGCAGACTCGAAACAATTGGTGCCCGTGGCGCATCTCGACACAGCGGACGAGTGGCGCGAGCGCCGACGCATTCTTCTCGGCAACGCAAAAGTCCACACGCGCCTCCAAACCGTGATCGATGGCGCGAAGGCGAACCAGATTTCGCTGGCTATCTTCAAGCCGGCGCGGATTACCGGGTTTGTGTGGGAGGAAGAAGACCGGCAGTGGAACGCCGACAAGCTAGCCGAGATGCGGAATCGCGCCGACCAGGGAGAAATGTTTGCTGACGAAATGTGGAGGAAGACTTTCGAAGTGATCCCCAAACTTCCCTACAGCTTCTCCTATCGGTTTGAGGATGAGTCGGGAAAGGCGAGCGAGATGCAAATTCTCGATTGGGAAATCGGCGCGCTGTATTGGAATTGCTTGAAAGGCTGCCACGGCGACGAAGCGGCTGCGCTGGCGAAGGTGCGGCAGAAATATTTCGAGGAGTTTCTGACCAGAGACCTGCACTTTCTTCTTGGCACCACGCAGGAGTTCCACTTCCGCGCGCCAAATCCGTGGGTCATCATCGGTATTCTGCCAATCCCGCACCAGAATCAGGGGCACCTTTTCTAGGCGCCATGATAACTGACATCAATAATGAAGACCGGCTTGTCCAAGGGGACCTTCACCGATCACCTGCATAGAGTCCTTGGCTGGCAGAGCGTTTACACCGAACAGAATAATGGGGTTCAAGAGGTCGCTGGTTCGAATCCAGTCGGCCCGATCTATCTGGAAATAAGGAGGTTACAGCGCGAGTCGCCTACTGTTTTCCCCCTCCAATAGTCCTATGACAACCCAATATCCCGTAAATTGACCCCGAGCACGAATGTCATAGCTGCGGTCGCTGGATCATCGCCCCGTAGCGGTTATCCTGGACGGTCGGGTCGACTTCACGCTGCAATTTTCTCCGTAGTCACCTCGGCGACCTCCAACGCTGATTTTCTTCGAACATCATCAGGCTCAACCTGTATGCCGAGACGCTCGAATTCACGATTGACCAAGAACAACCCGATGGAAAACGTGATCCCTTAATCCTTCTTTCTTTCGCCCGGTTCGTCCGAAGTCGTGGGATGGCTGGCTGTGGCAGTATGACCGGAGGTTGGATGGTGTTGGACTTCTGCGTTCTCCAGCTTCCCCCGCACTACCGCATCGTCTTTGGAGTGCTTCTGAACGTCTTTCTTATGCGTTTCTTTCGGTGATTTGTCGCCCATACGTTCCTCAGGGTAATGCGCATGGCTTAATTGTAAACAGCACCAACCACAATTTTGGAGTATTTTAAAAAATCCTCTTCAATGGAAGCGCGGTTCAGCATCCAGGTCCGATGAAACTCGGCACGCAAGCATCCAATTCACTATGTTTCACTTAATTTGGTATATTCTCATTGGCCTCATCGCCGGAGTGATTTCCAAATCTGTGATGCACGTACACATGACGATTTTCTGGACCATCGTGCTGGGCATGATCGGCTCGATTATTGGCGGTGCCATTACCCATATTTTTGCGCGCCCAACAAACGAACGCTTTCATCCCGCCGGACTCATATTTTCCACCCTAGGGGCAATCCTGGTTCTTTATATTTGCTTTAAGTTGAGGATTCATTTCCCGAACGTATCCCCGCTGTAGAGTCACCCGGCTTTCGATTTTGCGATCCTCTTCCTCCAGCGATTCTTTTTGATTTCATGCGGTGATTTAGGAATCGGTGCGATGTTGTAGCAACTATGTTTCACGCTGCACTCGATTCCTCCCGACAAGTGCTCACCATGAGTTTTGGCGACCATGTTGACGCCAAGGAAATGAAATCCTGTTTGGGAAGGGTCAGAAGCATGCTGGTGGATATGAAACCTGGTTTTCGACTGTTGACGGATTTGACCAGTCTGGACTCAATGGACGCAGACTGCTCGACCGATCTGGGAGAGATGATGAGTTTGTGCGATGCGAAGGGAATAAGCGCGGTTCTGACCGTTGTACCCCATCCAAAAAAGGACATCGGTTTTGCCCTCATGGAGCCATTTCATTACGGGAAGCACGTTGACGTGATGACCTATGAAACCCTGGCGGATGCGATTCAAAGTCTCGTCGCCTAACATCGCCCAGACTTCAAAACCCAAACATCGGCTGATCATCCCGTTTCACCGATTCCATCCGGGTGATCTGCAACACCTCAGCAGGCTCACAACACCGTGGAAGAGATCGCTCCCACGACAGCCATCGCCGTTCACCGATTGAGCCGAAACCAAGGCAGGAAAGAAGACATCGTTGAAGTGGACGCTACGCAGGATGAAGCAACCGATGATGTCTTCGAAGAGGCTCTCCTGCTCAGTGTCGTTCCGCTGCTCCCCGGCACCGTGTGAATGCTCAAGTTCCAGGAATTCGCTGTGCCAGCCCGGGACTGAAGAGAGTTCCTCCTCGAAGCGCGTTACCAAGGCAGTCATTGTAGGATGAATTTCCGACATAACTATGCTCCTTTCCGCCAAAACTTCCGCCTCGTTTGGGCATAATTCCACCGATTTTTTTCGAACAGCACAACGGGGACGGGTCGGAATCCGAGCCGAATCTCGCTATATTGGGCGCGGGCGGCGCTGCCGCTGCGCATTTCGGTGACGAGCACGCGGCCTATTCCGGAGCCGCGACCACGGAAAACGCCGGCCGGGCGGCCTTTGCGTCCAGTTCCCGCATCTGCTGCTCGAAACATTCCGGGCAGACCCCATGGGAAAAATGGGATCCGGTGTGCTCCTGGATGTACGCTTCAAACTGACGCCAGTACGCGCCATCGTCGCGGATTTTTTTGCAGTAGGCGCAGATCGGCAGCAGCTCACCAAGCTGCCGGATTTGCCGGGTGTACCCGAGGATGCGCTCGGCCACCCGCAGCCGCATCCAGATCGCCTCCCGGTCCAGCGGCTTCTGCAAAAAATCGTCGATGCCCGCTTCCATCGCCGCGGCAAGGTTTTCTCGCCGCGCATGGTTGGCGGTCAGCAGGATGAAGTAGGTGTAGTCGCGGTCCGCCATACCGCGAATGCGCCGGCAAAGCTGCAACCCGTCCAGTTCCGGCATCATCCAGTCGCTCACCACAATCCCTATTGGCTCATCCAGAAAACGCTGCCATGCGGCGGCTCCATTGGGAACCACGATGGCTTCGTAGCCCACCTGTTCGAGAGTCAGGCGCAGGATTTTCGACGCCACCGGATCATCTTCGGCAATGAGGATTTTCATGGTTTCTTTCGATATTCAACCAGCGCTCTGCTCACGCGCTCAAATTCGCGCCGGGCGTCCTTAAGCAATTGACCGGCTCGCGATTCGAGGGAGGTGGACTCCAGAAAATCCGGGCACCGAGCCACGCCTTCCAGCTCCGCGCACAACCTCTCGAGCGGTGTCGCCCCGAAGTTCGAGCAGCTTCCCTTGAGTGTATGCGCGGACAGCGCCAGCGTAGCGGGCTGGCGGCGTGAAAGGGCATCCGTCGCTTGCGCGAATATTTGGGCCGCGTTTTCAAGGAATGTATCGATCAGGTCCGTGAGGATGTCGCCATTCTCACCAAACCCGTCGGTCCCCAATTCACGCAGCGCCTCCAGACTTTCCTCCCCGATTGCCGGCTCTTGTTCGCTCCGCTTCGGCCGGAGCCGTTTGACTACGGCGCTCAGATCCTCAAAGTGCACCGGCTTGCTCAGGTAATCGTCCATGCCGGCCGCCATGCATTTTTCCCGGTCGCCTTCAATGGCGTGCGCCGTCATGGCCACCACGGGCGTGCGGCGGCCATCGCCTTCCATCAAGCGCAGTTGCGCCGTCGCTTCGTAGCCGTCCAGCTCCGGCATCTGGCAGTCCATCAGCACCAGATCATATTCAGCCGCCTCCAGCGCATCGAGTGCCTCCCGTCCATTGGCCACGACATCGACGTAACAACCGAGCTTCCGGACCTGGCCTGCCGCCACCTTCTGATTCACGATGTTATCTTCCGCGATCAATACACGCATGCCATTCGCGCATGGCGCGGCTTCCGCCTGCGCGGGCTTCGATGCGCCTGCGTGCGGATGATAGCTCGGCTCGGAGCCAATGACTTTGCTGAGCGCCTCACAAAGCTGAGCGTGTTTCACCGGCTTCGTGAGATAGGCATCCAGGCCCGCGGCGCTCATCGCCGCGGCATCCTCCCTGCGGTCAAGCGACGTCATCATCACCAGCCGCGTGCCGGCAATCAGCGGGTCGGCCTTGATCGCCTTTGCGAGCATCCACCCATCCATCCCGGCCATTTGCATATCGAGAATCGCCAGCTCAAAAGGCCGTCCCGCCCGCGCTTCCCGGTACAGCGCTACCAACGCCTCGTTGCCGCTGGCGGCCTCTTCGTTCGGCATTCGCCACTGGCCAAGTTGATGCCGCAGGATTTTTCGATTGGTCGCGTTGTCGTCCACAATCAGCGCCCGGACTCCCTCCAGCCTGGCCGCGGGCGGCGCCGCCGGGACCGCCTTGGCGCCGGTCTGCTTTTCCAACCGCGCGGTAAACCAGAACGTGGAACCTGCCCCCCGGACGCTTTCCATCCCTATCTCCCCGTTCATTTGCTGCACGAGTTGCTTGGAGATCGCCAGTCCCAGCCCTGTCCCCCCGTACTTGCGCGTTGTCGAGCCATCGGCTTGCGAGAAGGCCTGGAACAGACGGCCCTGCGCTTCCTCGGTGATGCCGATCCCCGTATCCGTCACGGAAAATTGGATTTGCGCGTGCGTCGCGGTTTCGTCGATGAGCGCCACTCGTACCACGACCTCGCCACGCTCGGTGAATTTGACGGCATTGCCGATCAGGTTCGTCAGCACCTGCCGCAGCCGGTGCGGATCGCCCCGTACCGCCGTGGGCGCATCCGCGTACAGCAGCGATGCCAATTCCAATTGCTTGCTCAGCGCCGTCTCTGCCAGGAGCTCCACGGATCCCTCGACCGCCGCCCGCAGGTCAAAATCGATGTGTTCGAACTTTAACATCCCGGCCTCTATTTTTGAAAAATCGAGGATGTCATTGATGATCGTCAGAAGCCCGTCCGCGCTGGCGCTGACGGTTTCGGCAAAATCACGCTGCTGCTCGGAAAGATCGCTATCAAGCAACAGTCCCACCATCCCGATGATTCCATTCATCGGCGTGCGAATCTCATGGCTCATATTGGCCAGGAACTCGCTTTTGAGCCTCGTCGATTCCAGGGCCGCATCGCGCGCTTTTTCCAGCTCTGCCTCCATCTGCTTCCGGATGTGGATGTCGATCGACGTCGTGCGGATGCCATGCACGCACCCATCCCGGCCCCGGATCAACCGGTCCTGCATCAGCACCGGCACGGTGCGTCCGTCTTTGCAGCGGAAAGTCCGTTCAAACGGCTCCAGCGGTATCTCCCCGCTCATTTTCAAGGCGAAGGCGTCCCGTGAAACATTTTCCACGATGAACTCCCATACCGGCCTCCCGACCATCTCCTCGGCGCTATAGCCGAGCATCGTCGTTTCGGTGTGATTTACGCGAATGATCGCCCCGTTGATATCCAGCTCGTGATACGAAACGGGTGCATCGTAAAACAGGTCTTAAAAGATGGGATCATGAAGGCCAACGGCTGACGGCATGACATGGTTGGGGGCTAACATCGCATGCCGGTGAAAGCACGTTGTGTGCGCGGATTTGAAAAATAGACTGTGCTATTTTTGCCAACCCGGACCACAATCTACGTGGGACGAAAGACGCCTTCCCAGCGCGTTATCCTATGCCGGGCCTCCGCCCCACGCTGCGTCAAGGGTCTTGCGCACCTGGAGCAGCAATTCCTTTTGGGCCAGGGGCTTCTGGATAAAGCCGCGCAGGCCTTTGGCCAGCATTTCCTTTAACCTTTTTTCCTCGATAAAGCTGGTGGCAAGGACGGCTTGCACTTGCGGGTTGAGGATTCGCAACTCCTGGAAGACGCCCATCCCATTCATGCCCGGCATATTCAAATCCAGGAGCACGAGCTAGATCTGGGTCGGGAATTTATTGTACGCTCCCAACGCCTGGAAGCCATCGCGGGCGGTGATGACCCGGTAGTCCTCACCAGTCAGCACACGTTCCACCAGCGAGCAAAGAATAGTTCTTTTTTGACAATATTTGAGAAACCAAGGTCCGCGCCCGGAAACGATTCCTTCTATGAGGACAAATGAACTTCTCCACCCCACCCCAGCCGCAAACGATCCCGAACCGCAGTCCCGCAGTGCAAGGCCAGACAGTTCTCCTCGTGGACGATTCCGGCGCGTTTTGCAATCTGATCTGGTGCCAGTTGACGGCGCTGGGCTATCGCGTTCTCACCGCTTTCGGCGAGGCGGAAGCCCGGGATATCCTCATTAGACAAGGCCCCGAGAACATCGACCTGCTGATCACGGACATGAATATGCCGCTTATCCGGGCCGTCCAGCTCGCGGAATGGTTTCAAGCCATGAAACCGGGAGCCAGGGCGCTTCTGATGTCCACTCACGTGAGCACCGCGAAGCTGGCAAAGGAAATCGGATTCCTGAAAAAGCCGTTCCGGATCGAAACGCTCGGAGAGCAGGTCCGCGAGTTCCTCGAATGCGGCTCCGGCACGCCCCATCAAAAGGCGGCGTGAACATCGAGCACGCGGTCGATTGTAAACATATTGACCCATAAGCTGCTTATGCCGTAAGGAGTCACGGCATGAAATTGAGTTTTGCTATATATGCGGCTGTGTTCGCGCTGGCGCAGGTCGCTCGCGCCGGTGACGCCGATTTGAATATCAATTGCGAACCGAAAAAGTTCGAAACCGAGATTGTCCCGGGACATGTCTCCAGCGAGGTGGCGAAGACCCAGAAGTGGGGTTATGTCGTCACGGTGGAAAACAAAACCTTCAAGCCATTGAACGACATGGAGGTCAAATACATCATTTTTTCAAAGCACGAGAAGCTTGGAGTAAAAGGTCCCGCGCGAAAGCAGCACGATACCGGGACTTACACGATCAAACAAGTCGCCGCGAATGACAAGGTGACGTTCAACACCTCATCGGTCGCACTTACAAAGGCTTCCCTCGTTGGTGCGGGCGGCACCCTTTACTATTTTTCGAACGGAGCAAAACCCAGGGCGGAAGACAGCCTCACTGGCCTATGGATTCGCATCTATCAAAACGGAACCCTCTTTGCCGAATTTGCAAATCCCTCCGGCCTGACCACCAGCGAGCAATGGGTGGAGTGAGTTCTAGCCTGGCGCCCTCGGCAGGATCACGGTAAACGTGCTTCCTTTCCCGTATTCGCTCAGAGCGGAGATGCTGCCGCCCTGCATCTCGGCCAGTTTTTTCGTAAGCGCCAGCCCCAGGCCGGTCCCCTCGAACCGGCGTGATGCCCCGCTTTCCAATTGCTCGAATTCCCGGAACAGACGCTCCATGTCTTCGGGTTTGATCCCGATGCCGTTGTCCGTCACGCGCACCTCGAAGAATCCGCCATCGCGCGGCGCCGCGGCGATCTCCACCCTTCCCGCCTGGTTGGTGAATTTCACGGCGTTGGAAAGCAGGTTGTAACAGATTTGCTTGAACCGGTGCTCATCCAGGGTGACGGCCCCGATCTCCGGCGCGGTCTTTATCTTTAACTCAATCTGCTTCTTGTTCGCGAGTCCGCTCACCACCGCGCAGACTTCCTCGATTGCCTTGCCGAGGACGAAGGTCTCCGGCTCGAAATCAAACTTGCCTGCTTCCACTTTCGCAAGGTCGAGGACGTCGTTGATCAATTGCAGCAGATGCTGGGCACTGTCCAGCACGTCTCCGAGGTACTCCTTCTGTTTCGGATTCAGGGGCCCGGGTTTCTGATCGGCCAGGAGTTCGGTGAATCCGATAATGCCGTTGAGCGGCGTGCGCAGCTCGTGGGACATATTTGCGAGGAATTCGCTCTTCAGCCGGCTGGCCTCCGCGAAGCGGCGGTTCTCGGCTTCCAGCCGCACGTTTTCCATACGGACTGCCTCCGCCTGCTTCCGGTCGGTGATATCTTCGGTAAGGATCATGATCCCGCCAATCTCCCCGCGGCTGTCCTTCCACGGCTGGACCGCCCAGCGCAACCAATGCCTCGAACCATCTCCGTGGACCCACAGCTCCTCGTCGCATCGATTGGGAATGCCCGCGAGCCCTTGCCGATGGATCTCTTTCCACACCTCGGGCATATCGGGGTGGATATCATAGTGGCATTTCCCGATCAGTCCGGCGCGGCCTCTGCCATAATCGTTCGCCCAGCGCAAGCTGGTTGCCAGATAGACCATATTCCGGTCCAGCATCGCCATGGCGACCGGCGCCTGCTCGACGAATGACCCGAGCTGACGCTCGCTCACCCGCAACGCTTCTTCCGCCCGGCTGCGATCGGTAATGTCAAACATGGTGAGGAATGCGAGTTCCTTACCGTCGGGCTCGCGCACGATGCTCCCGCTGTAGCTGAAGACCCGCTCCCAATCCATGTCCCGGCGCCGGACCCGCATCGATACATCACGCAGCCGCTCGCCGCGGATGACGCGCGAAATCGGCCACTGCTCCATCGGAACGATCCTGCCATCGACCGTCGAGAGTTCAAAGTGCCTGCCCACCTCGGAGAGCCACTCCCCTCCCGCTTTGTTGCCGGCATAACCATGCAACTCCAGAGCGGCCGGATTCCAATGAATCAGTTTTCCATTGAGTTCGGCGATAATCAGCCCTTCCGCCAGGTTCTCGATCACTGTCTGAAGCCGCTCCTCGCTCCTGCGCCATGCCTTCTCTATCCGCACCCGCTCACCCACCCCCTCGTTGAGAAAGAAGAGGCCCAGCGAGGAGATGGTCAGGCTCATGAACACGCCCAGCGGCAATTGAAGGAAGGTGCTCGTGGACGCCGCCCGGGATCGCTCCTCGTCCTGGTCGAGCAACCCATATTCCGTGTTCTGCATCTCGCTAAAGAGCCGGTTGATTGCGGCCGTGAGTCGAATGCCTTTGCCTGACGCAATCAAATGCTGGGCCACTCCGAACCCCTGCTGCCTGCGAACCAGGATCGTCTGGCCCGAAAAGGCGAGCCATTCGGAAATCCGCTCATTCAGTTGATCGAGCCGCTGTTGTTGCGTCGGATTATCCGCGGTTAACTTGCGAATATCCTCCAGTGTCGCGGCGACTCTCGCCTTCGACTGATCCATCCGCCCAAGCAATCCCTCGTCGCCCAGGATGACGTATCCGCGCTGGGCGCCCTCCATGTTTGCCATGCCCCCCGCCGCGTTCCCGATCTCCTTGAGCACTTCCTGGCGGTGGCTTACCCATTTGGCCGCCTCGGAGAGCTGTTTGGTAAAATTAAACGACACGCCCGCCGCCAGCAGCATCACGACAATGGCCGCCACGAAACCCATGGTCACCTGCGCATCGAGCGACCACCTCAGCCTCCGCCGGCGAATCGCAAGCGCCAGCAAAACGCAACCCAGCAACGCAAACGCCGCGCCCGTGTGCACCGCCAGGCCGGAATCATTCCACGCCGGAGCATGCAGCCATGCCTCTGCGAGGCATCCGGCCATCGCCAGCCCCCCAACGGCTGCAAGCGCCACCCCGAGCCCGGCGAGAATTGAACCGCGCAGACGCGACATAATGGGTTGGGATGCCACCAGCAGGGCGCCGCCCGTCAGCATCAAACAGAATGCCGAGACCGGCGCCATCCTGCCGGGGCTGCCGTCCAGACCGTGTCCGGGCCTTCGCGGAACAGCACCTCGTCGATCCCCGGCGTCCACCCAAAAACGTATTCACCCAGCGTGATCGCGCCGATTGCGATCACCACGGCCGCGACGGCCGCCAGCCACGGACGGAGCAACTTCCTGGGTTCCCTCCACGATACAAGCGCTAATCCTACGCCGCACAGGAGCAACCCCACTGCCGTGTTCGCCTTCATGGCCACGAGGCCGGGAAAAACGCTCTTCAACACCGCGACGTCAAGCGCCCAGCCGGTCAATACCAGCCCGCCGATGCAAACGACCAGCAAACTCGCCGCAACGGAAAAAGCCCTCAATAAGATGGCGAACCGGTATCTCTGTTGTGCAGGGTAATTCGTTCCAAAGTTACTAGATGTATTCCCAGCAAAATGGGAGAGCCATTTGGTGAAAACAAGTCAGCCACAATACGATATATGCACCTTTCTGCACTTTCTGACCCTTTTACCTCACCCGAAATAGAACGGGCTTTTCCGAAAAATCCGTTTCGCCTTTCGCCCCGCTCATAATTAAACTCCCCGGCACCGTGAGTTACCAGGTCTTCGCCCGCAAATACCGCCCCCAGAATTTCGATGAGGTCCTTGGGCAGGCGCACATTACCCAAACGCTCAAAAACGCCATCGAACAAAGGCGGCTGGCGCATGCCTATCTCTTCGTGGGGCCGCGCGGCACCGGCAAGACCTCCACCGCGCGCATCCTTGCAAAAGCCCTGAACTGCGAGCAGGGACCCACGACCAAACCGTGCGGAGTCTGCGCCCAGTGCCGGGAGATCGCCGAGGGCCGCAGCCTCAACGTGCTGGAATTCGACGCTGCCTCCAACACCCAGGTCGACAAGGTCCGCGAGCTGATCATTGATAATGTGAAGTACGCGCCCACGAGCGGCCGGTACAAGCTCTACATCGTGGACGAGGTCCACATGCTCTCGAACTCCAGCTTCAACGCCCTGCTCAAGACCCTGGAAGAGCCCCCCTCGCACGTCATTTTCATCTTCGCCACCACGGACCCGCAGAAGGTGCCCCTTACGATCATCAGCCGGTGCCAGCGGTTCGACCTCCGCCGCATCCCCGCCCCGCTCATCGAACAGCACCTGCAATTCATCGCCGGCCAGGAAAAGATCGACCTTGAGCCCGGAGCCGCGCAGGCAATCGCCCGCGGCGCGGAAGGCGGCCTGCGGGACGCGGAGTCGATGCTGGATCAATTGGTCGCCTTCTGCGGAGAGCGCGTCACCGAGCAGGACGTGCTCAGTATATTCGGCTTTTCAGCCCAGGAAACCGTCTCTTCCCTGTGCGGCGCCATCCTGGCCGGCCGCTGCGGCGAGGCGCTCGGCGCCTTGCAGGAGCAGGCGGAAAACGGCAAGGACCTCAGCCGCCTGATGGCAGACGTGATCACCCACCTCCGCGACTTGCTCGTGATGAAAGCGGACCCCGAGGGCCTCCGCGTGGATGTAAGCCCGGAGCTTTTCGCCGCGCTCGAGGTGCAGGCGGCCGGCCTTTCGACCGACCGGCTGCTGGAACTCATCGAGCAATTCGCCGCGGCCGAGACCCGCATGAAATGGGCGCCGAACAAGAAGCTGCATTTCGAGATCGCCATCATCAAGGCGGTCCAGACGCTCGAACAGGCGACCCTCACGGAGATTCTCGATGCCCTGGCAGCCATCCGATCCGGGGTGGATTTGCCCGCCCGTGCGCCTCGTGCGAATACTGGCGCCGCTGAAAAGCCGCCGGCCCCGCCCTTGCCTCGCAAAGCGGCGCCTGAACCTCCTGGCAAGGTCCCCGAAAGTTCAGCCGTAAGTTCAAGCGCACCCCCGGAACGCCGATCTTCAGATCGGCAATCCTCCGCCCCCCCCCCGGACCCTTCCCCCGTCGTCAACGAAACCCCCGAGTCCGCCGCACTCCCCGATCTGCAAGCCCCGGCAATCCCGGTCGCCATCCCCGTCGACACCAATGCGCTCTGGACCGGCATCCTTGTCGCGGTCCGCCAGGAGCGTCCGCTCATCCTGACGTGGCTGGAAGCCGGCGCGCTTCTGGAAGTGACAGCCGGCGCCGTCCGCCTCGGCTTTCCGCCAAAGCAAAGGATGGCGATGGAATCCCTGCTGCGGCCAAACAACCGGGGTTTTCTGGAAAAGCTATTCACCCAGCTCATCGGCGCCCCCCGGATTCTCGAGTGCGAGGAGCGCGAGGGCCTGGTAGTCGCGCCGTCGAACCTGCCGCCACCGGCCCCTGCGCCAGCCCCGGCCGACCCGATGGAGGAGTTCAAGAATGACCCGCTCATTCGCAAAGCCCTGGAGATTTTTCAGGCCGAAATCCAGCCGGCGTAGACGCCGGAAAGTTGGGCGCAGCCTCCGGGTGCTGGAACGGCGGATTGCTTTCGGCACCGCTTGTCCGTAGCGTTTCCTTTCCCATCAACAAATTTTCCCCGTGACCCCGCTTACCCAGGAACCGCCGCCAAAGCCGTCCGTCGTCGCCGCCGATCTTGAAATCAAGGACGCGCAACTCATCTTCAACAGTGTCTGGAAGGAGCTGGAGCAGGAATATGGCCGCGAGAAACTCCGTTTCCCAAAGGAGCTGATCCTCCTGGGCGGCGCCCCCGGCGCGGGCAAGGGCACCAATACTGATTTCATCCGGGAGCTGCGGGACATCACCGCGCAGCCCATCGTCATCAGCGCCCTGCTCGACAGCCCCACCGCCCGCGAGATCAAGGGCCGCGGCGGCATGGTGGGCGACCGCGAGGTCGTCGGCCTGCTCCTGCGCAAGCTGCTCCAGCCCGAGCAGCAGAACGGCGCCATCCTCGACGGCTTCCCCCGCACGAAGGTCCAGGTCGAGTGCCTGAAGATGCTCTACGATGAGATGATCGCTCTCCGCCGCGACTATGCCGATACGGCCCAAGCGATCCATTTCCGGCAGCCGATGTTTCACATCATGGTCCTCTTCGTCGACGAGGCGGAGAGCATCTCCCGGCAATTGAAGCGCGGACGCCTGGTCATCGCGCATAACGAGGAAGTCAAACGCTCCGGCATCGGCGAGCTCTGGGAGGAGCGCCCCACCGACTTCAACGAAACCCTGGCCCGCAACCGCTACCGCGTATTCAAGGAGCAGACCTACGACGCGCTGGTCTCCCTCAAGGAACTCTTCCACTACCACTTCATCAACGCCCAGGCGCCTCTGGAGATGGTGCGCCGCAACATTGTGCGCGAACTTGAGTACCAGAGCTCCCTGGAACTTGAGCCGCGCACCTACGACCTGCTGCGCCGGCTCCCCCTCGCCAGCGAAATCGTCCGCGCCGCACGCCAGGAGCTGGTCAACCGCCTGGACGCCTACGCCACGGACAATGTTGTCACCTTCGAACGCGTCATCGAGTTTATCGAGGCAAAGGCCATGCCCATCGTCATGCGCCACGCCATCGCCGGCCGCGCTAACATCAACTCAGAGGACTCCGTATTCGACGATCCCATGGCTCTGGCCATGTTCATCGACGTCTTTTCCGAGCGCGGCTTTCACGCCACCGTCGATGTCCAGAAGCACGAGATCCCCTACTGGATCGACATGCAGACCGGCGAAATCCAATGCCGCCACAAAAAGGTCTTTCGCTTCAGCATCCGCTTCAGGGGCTCCCAAATCCGCCGGGGATAAACGATGGCCAAATACTTTCGATTCGGCATCGGAGTGATAAATTACGCGCATCCGATTGCGCTTCGCGCAGCCTGCATAACCTCCTCATGCGGGCGACCAGCCACAACTCCGGAAGAAAGCTCCTCATCGCGCCGTATGGCCTCGCGCACCGCATCGCGCTCGCCAACGTCGGCCAACCCTTCATCGATGCTTTGCCAGAGCGCCTGAGCCAGAGACACTCGCTCGGAAAGAGGAAGCTCCATTGCCTCGGCGATGAATTGCTCTTTGGACATGCCGGAAATCTACCGATTCAAGCAATCTTCGTCAACCAGGCTCAAATCCCCTCCCCGCTTGTCGGCGCGGGCCGTTCCTTCTCCACCAACTCGTGTTGCGGCAGCACATACTTCCCGGTCAGCTTCCGGATCACCTTGTAGAACACCGGCGTAAAAAATACCCCGAAGAAAGTAACCCCGATCATCCCGAAGAATACCGCCGTCCCCAATGCCCGGCGCATCTCCGACCCCGCCCCGGTGGCCACGAGCAGCGGCAGCACGCCAAAGATAAATGTAAGGCTCGTCATGAGGATCGGACGCAACCGCAAATGCGCCGCCTCGATCGCCGCGTCCGCCGCGTTCATTCCGGGATGATGCTCCTGCTGCTGTTTCGCGAACTCCACGATGAGCACCGCGTTTTTCACGCTCATCCCCGCGAGCACCACAAAGCCGATCTGCGTGAAGATGTTGTTATCCATATGCATCAGCCACACGCCGCCGATTCCACATAAAAGGCACATCGGGACAATGAGGATGATCGCCGTGGAAAGCGCAAAGCTCTCGTACTCCGCCGAGTGCGTCAGCCAGACGAACAGGATGCACAGCGGAAAGATGAACAGCGCGGTGTTTCCGGCCAGCTCCTCCTGGTACGCAAGGTCCGTCCATTCCGCGGTGTATTGCCGCGGCAGCACTTGCGCGGCCACCTCCCGCATGGCATCCAGAGCCTGCCCGCTGCTGTAGCCGGGAGCCGAGGCGCCGCTGATCTCCGCCGTGTTGTATAGATCGTATCTCTGGATGCGGTCCGGCCCGGTGGTATTCGTGAGATTCATCACCGCCCCCAGCGGCACCATCTGCCCCGCGGAGTTGCGCGTCTCAAACCGCGCCACGTCCTGCGCGGTCGCCCGGAACGGCGCGTCCGCCTGCGCCACCACCCGCCAAGTGCGCCCCAGGTAATTGAAGTCATTGATATAGAGCCCGCCCAGGTACACCGGCAACGCGAGGAACACATCGGTCACCGCCACGTTCTGCTGCTTCGCCTTCACCCGGTCCACGTTTCCATAGAGCTGCGGAAACGAGGCGCGGAAGGTGGTGAAGAGCGCCGTCACTTCCGGCCGCTTCCGGGCCGCGGCGATGACCTGGTCCGTCACGGCCTGCAATTGACGCGGCGTCGCCGTCCCGGACCGGTCTTCGATCTGCATCTTGAATCCTCCCGCATTTCCAACACCGCGGATGGGCGGCGGCGGAAACACAAGGATGATCGCGTCCTGGATTTTGCTGAATTGCGCCATCAGGCGCTCGGTGATCGCTTTAGCGGAGAGTGCCGGATTCCCCGCGCGCTTTCTGAAATCGTCCAGCGGGCAAAACATCACGCCCGCCGCGGAGGAATTGGCATTCGACAGAATAGAGAGTCCGGCAACAGTGAAGATTCCCTTCACCCCCGGCGTATTCAGCCCGATGTTCGCCACCCTGTTCATGACCTCCTGCGTCCGGTCAATGGAAGCCGCATCGGGCATTTGCACCGGTACGATGAGATACCCCTGATCCTGCTGCGGAATGAACCCGGTCGGCACCGACTTGAACCCAAAATACGCCAGCCCCACCAGCACTCCATAAACCACCAGCGCGATGCTGGCGAAACGCACCACGCGCCGCAGCATGCACACGTAACCCGCCTGGGTATTCGCGAACGCATTATTGAATGCCCGGAAAAACCACCCAAGCGACCGGTTCATCCCGCGCGTCAACCAATCCGGCCGCGCGTCGTGCGGCTTGAGCAGCAGCGCCGCCAGCGCCGGGCTGAGCGTGAGGGAATTGAACGCGGAGAGCAGCGTGGAAAATGCAATGGTCAGCGCGAACTGCCGGTAAAACTGCCCGGTGATGCCGCTGATGAACGCCACGGGAATGAACACCGCGGACAAACCAAACGCGATGGCGATGACCGCCGGCGTGACTTCATCCATGGCGCGAAAGGCCGCCTCTCGCGGCGTCAGCCCATGGGCCACCCATCGCTCGACATTCTCGACGACGACGATGGCGTCATCGACCACGATCCCGATTGCCAGCACCAACCCGAAGAGCGTCAGCAGGTTCATGGAAAATCCCGCCACGAACATGACCGCGAACGTCCCGATCAGGGAGACGGGGATCGCCAGCAACGGCACCAGCGCCGCCCGCCAGTTTTGCAGAAAGATGAGCACGACCAACGCCACTAGCCCGACCCCTTCAAACAACGTCTTGATCACGTCGCGCATGCTGTCGCGCACAAACAACGTCGTATCGTACGGGATGGTGTAATCGACCCCCTGCGGGAACCGCGGCCTCAGTTCCTTGAGCCGCGCGTAAACGGCATTCGCCGTCGCGATCGCATTCGCCCCGGGCAATTCGAATACGGCGATGGCGACCGCCGGCTTGGCGTCATAAGTCATCGCCGTGCTGTAATCCGCCGCCGCAAGCTCCGCGCGCCCGATATCCTTGAACTGCGTGATCCGTCCATCGAGGCCGACGTTCACCACCATGTTCGCGAATTGCGCCGGATCGGTCAGCCGCCCCTCGACGTTCATGGTGTATTGGAACTGGCTCGAACCCGCGCGCAGCGGCGGCCCGCCGATCAATCCCGCCGCCACCTGCGTATTCTGTTCCTTCACCGCGCTCACCACATCGCCGACGGTCAAATTGCGCGACGCCAGCTTGTCCGGGTCCAGCCAAAGCCGCATCGAGTAATCCCGCACACCAAAGATTGTGATGTCTCCCACCCCCGGCAGCCGCGCGATTTCATCCCGCAGTTGCAGCGTCGCGTAGTTGCTCATGAAGAGCGTGTCGTGCGAATTGTTCGGCGAATACAACGCAACGACGAGCGTGATGTCCGGCGACGCCTTTTTAACAGTAAGCCCCACCTGCTGCACCTCAGGCGGCAACTGCGGCTGCGCGATTGCCACCCGGTTCTGCACCTGCACCTGCGCCACATCCAGATTCGTCCCCACCTTGAATGTCACGGTCAGCTTCATTGCCCCGTCGTTGGTCGACTGGCTCGACATGTAGAGCATTTTTTCCACGCCGTTCACCTGCTCCTCGATCGGCGTGGCCACGGTCTCCGCCACGGTCTTCGCATTCGCCCCGGGATAGCTGGTTGTCACGGTCACCGTCGGCGGCGCGATCTCCGGATATTGCGATACCGGCAGCCCCAGGATCGCCAGCGCCCCGGCAATGATGGTGACGATGGAAAGCACCGCCGCAAAGACAGGCCGGGTGATGAAAAAGTGCGCGATATTCACGAGCCGGCGCTCCCGGTAGAGGGGGCGCTTCCATTGCCCGGTGCTCCGCCTGACATTGGCGCGGCATCCGTAGCAGAGCCTTCCACGACATTCACCTTCGAGCCCGGCAGCGCCATCTGCAGCCCTTTGATGACGACCCGGTCCCCGGCGGTCACCCCTTTCTCGATGACCCGCATTTCTCCGAAGAGCCGCCCCAATTCTATCGGTCGCGTCTGCACGGTATTATCGGCATCCACCACCGTCAGGTAGCGCTCATTCTGATCCGTGCCCACCGCGCTATCCGGCACCAGCAGCGCCTTATACGGCCCGCCCCCCTCGATGCGCATCCGCGCAAACAACCCGGGCGTCAGGAACTCGTCCATATTATTGAAAACGCCGCGCACCTGGATGGTCCCGGTATTCGGGTCGACACTGTTATCGACGAAATCGATCACCCCCTTATGTGGGAAATCAGTCTCGTTTTCCAATTGGATGGAGCAGCCAATCTTCGCGTTCCGCACCTCCTGCCGATTCTTGCGCGCGTAAGCCTGATACCTCAGCAGCGTGCGCTCCGGCACCGGCACATAACAATACAGCGGGTCTACGGAGACGAGCGTCGTCAGCAGCGTCCCGTTGCCGATGCCGCCCGTAATGAGATTCCCCACAGTGACATAGATCTTGCTGACCAGCCCGGTGATCGGCGCCTGCACCCGCGTCCACTCCATATTCAGTTCCGACGCCTCCTGCGCCGCCTTGTCCGCCAGCAGTTGCGCCTGCGCCTGCCGGTAATTGGCCTCGGCGATATCGTAATCCTGCTGGTCCGTCACATGGGTCTGCAGGAGCCGTTGGCTGCGCGCGAGCTGGGCCTGCGTCAGATCAACCTGTGCCGCGTCCTTCACGACGGTCGCCTTTTTATTGTCCAGGTCCGCCTTGAATGGCCGGTCGTCGATGACGAAGAGAATGTCCCCCTGGTGGACAAGCGCCCCTTCCTTGAACGGTGTCTCCTCGATCACCCCGGATATCCGCGCCTGGATGTTCGTGCTCTCAGGCGATTGCAACCGCCCCGCGAAATCCTCCCAATCCGTGACCTCCTGCTGCAGCGGATGCATGACTGTGACAGTCGCCGGTGGCCGCTGAGGCGGACCGCCCCCCCTCCCGCACCCGCACGCCAGCAACGCAAACCCCGCCAGCACTACCCCCGCGCCATATCGCGCAAACGTATCCGACTTCCCCCGCCTGGTCGCAGTGCTCATCGCCAAACAATATAACGCGATCCTGTCTCGGCAACGAAACACACCAAAAAAAACTCAGTCTCTGACCCGGCACCCCCTTTTTTGCCACACCGTCACCCCTCACTACCCCGTGCCACCTATTGCGAAGGCGTGCTCACCCGATAAAACTTCTTCGTCCCACTGGCCGACGTATCCATATAATAGCTGCACGTTCCGGTCGCCGTAATCGTCCCCGAGAGCGCAGTATATCCCGACACAAGGTCCGGCGAAAACTGCACCTGATAATTCCGTCCGGCCACACTGTCCCACATGATCTGTGTGCCACTCCCGCTCACCGACGCGATGGAGGCGATGTGAAAATAATGCAGGTGATCCAGCGGATTGAACCCCGCCGCATCCTGTTGCGAATTGGTCAACCCCGAGCCGTTCGCGTCCCCGTTCGGGTCGAGCAAAATGGTGCCCGCGGCGCCCGCCGTCGCCGACGTGCTGTTGATCCCCGCATTATTGATGGTCGTCACCGTCGCGTAAAGCGTCTGCCCATAAGTGCCGGTCACCGTGATCGAGTTTGTCGGGGTAGTGCCGCTAAAGACCACCGTGCCCCCGCCATTCGGCGCCGTGCTTACGACCACCTGGTAACCCGCGATCCCTCCCTCTGCATCCGTCGCCGCATTCCAAGTGAATGTTGCGGAACTACCGATGGCATACGGATTGGCCGTCGAGGGCGCCCCCGCCGGCGGCGGCGGAGTCACATCATAGAGCTTCAGGTATTGCGCCTCATACGGCGCGCCGGACCAGCCGCTCGTCCCCGTCGGAACGGGATTGAGCCCCACATAGATCCCGTTGTTCAGCACGTTCGCTCCGCTGATTCCCGGCGAGCCCCACAACCAGACATTCGCCCGCGTCGAACCATACTCCGTGTCCGCCGCGATGTTCTTGACGTTATAAGTGCGCACCGGGTCAATCCCGAAGAGGTTCGAGCCGTTCTGCGTGATATTCACGTTGAACACAGCCGACTCCGAGGCGTTCTCGCTCAGGTTCACAAATCCGAAAACCACGTCGCTCTGGTTCGGATGCGCATTCGCGTTCGCATACTTGGCCACGCCGAAAATGCTCCCCGGGACATTATTGCTCATATCGTTCAGGTAATAACGATTCGAACTTTGCAGTGCTGCGCTTGCCTGTCGCGCATTGCTGATCGCCGAATACACCGGGTAAAGCTGCGCCTGCCCGTAGGCGTCCGCGCCAAGGGAATTCCACGCGTTGGCCAGGGAATTGAAGCACATGAAATTCGGAATCGGCTTCCCAAAGTTCACCTGGTAATTGGTCAATCCGTAAGGAGTGCCGAATGTATTCGAGTTCGGCGGAGTTACCGCCCCGGATATCCCGATCTCCTGACCATTGAATATATCCGGCACACCGTCGATGGTGCTGTCGACCGCGTAACGAATGAGCGCCTGGTACGGATCGGTATATCCGGCCTCGTCATGCGACTCCGTATCCCAGATAACCAGTCCTTGCCCGTAGGTACTGCGCCGCCCATCGTAAATGCTCCGGAAGTCCTGCGTCGCCTGAGCCGAGTAGAGAGCAAATAGCACGCTGTCATTCACCACGTCAAAGTGCCGGCTCGACCGGTAAGTCACATGGCCGCCGTCCAGCGACTCCGCCAGAAAGACGAGATCCCACTTATAAGTGCGGGCATAGTTCATGATATACTCCCAGCACTGGGGCGGCAACCCCTGTGCAAAGTCCGCGCGGATGCCGGCAAGCCCCAGGTCGTCCGCCGCCCTGCGGGCCACCGGGTCGGAAAGGGTGCTGTTCCCCACGAGGTTGCCATTGCTGTCGGTATGCCCGGTCTGCTGGAGCCAGTACGGAATGTACCAGGCGAAATATTTCCACACGTTCTGGGTGACCGTATCAAAGTGACCGTTGCCACTGTTAGTGGAGGCGTCCAGCGCGTCATTCGATATTCCGCCGGACCCAATGCTGTAGTCGAACCAGTCCCCTTCGTTCAGGTATTTGTTCTCCCACGGATCCCCGTTGCTGTCGTAATTCCCGGTATCATTCAGATCCACCAGCGATGCGTAATTGCCGAAATACACATCGTGGACGTCGATGAATTTCCCGAAGTCAAACCGGTCCGCCGCCAGCGCGATGCTCGCGGCACTGTAAGCCCTCGCGCCATAATCGAAGTCGCCCAGATTCGCCGAGTTGGTCTGATCCGCGCTGCCGCCGTTCCAACGCGAGAAAATATTCGCCTGAATGTTCTCCATCGGCGTGGTGCCCGAGGTCGAGGAATTTCCCCACAAGGTCTGGCCCATGGTATCCAGTTCGCAATCGAACGAAGTATGATTGAACGGCACGTCCAGCATGATGTTGACCCCCGCCGCGTTCGCCGCCTTTACAAATCCCTGGAACTCCGCCATTGCGTTCGCCCTACCCGTTGCCTCGGGCGTCACCCCTGGGACAAAGGTCTTCGAGAATAGCGAATTGACCGCAAAGTAATTCTTCACCGAGTACGGACTGCCCACGGAAAATGGGGCGTCGCCTTCATTGGGATCCAGTTGCCTGCCCTGGATGCCGACGGGATGGATCGGTTGCATCCACAACCAGTTGACTCCCAGGCTCTTCACATAATTGATGTTAAACGGACGGACAGTCGTCGCGTTCGGGCCGCCGTAGAGATCATCGAATGTGCTGCGCTTCGCGTAGTCGTTGTCACTGGCCGGCGCTTCGGCATCGATATAGGAGGCGTTCACCTCGTACATCACCATCTGCCGCGCCTTGGTCGGCGACACCACAATCGCCGCGTCCCGGTAATTGAGCCCGTTCCCATCGATGAAATCCGAATACCAATGGAAGGTGGTCGCCGGGTCGCCCTGTATATGGTACCGCGCCGTGATCCGGTATGCGCCCGTCTTGTTCGCGTGCAGCACCAGGTTAAATGGCCCGGTGCCATTCATCTTGTACGCCTGGTAATAAGTCGCGTTGGTGCTCGTGGAGAGGATCAGGTTCCCATTGGGAGCGATGATCCCATCCGGGATTCCGTTCCCGCTCGAGGAGACGTTCGCAAGGGCGCGATTGTTCAGGTTCGTGAAGATATCCGCCTCGTCCACGGTCCCGGCGGTCTGCGGATCAAAGTAAAGGTAGATTGGGATCGTATCCCCATTGATTTCATCGATGAAGAGATGCGTGGACGAATAGTCCGCCTCGATCGGATTGGAGCTTGTAGTCGAGTTTGCGCTGAGTTGCAGCGTGATCGCCTCCGCGGTGGACGCGAGGGATAACGCTGCTGCGAGGAGACCGGCCAGGGGGAATCGGACCATTTTCATAATAACGACTTATTGAACGCTAACCTGTAATTTGTAGAACCGATGCAGCGACGCGCTCGGCGCGCCGCCGGTCTGGCTGCCGTTGTCGGTCCATTGCATCGTGGACCCGGTCCCGATGATCGATCCGCCCGCCTGTACCCATGTCGCCGTCGGGCCCAGGGTGGTGGTGTAGTAAATGCCGTACAACCGGTCCGGCAGCGTCGGGAAACTCAACACCGGCAGACCTTGCGCGTTGTAAGTCACTTTCAGGAAAGCCAGCCCTCCCGGCTCAGCCTTTGTCGGGTCGAGCATGAGAACGTATTTCTCCATGTTGGTCAGACCGTCGCCCATCGGATCATCCACCGCCTGGGAAAGGTCCGAGGCAAGCCCTGTGGTGTGTCCAAAGTATTTCAATCTCCACCAATCCGGAATGCCATCCGTATCGCTCGCCAGCACATCCGTCCAGTTGGTCTCGAAACCCACCGCGATATTCATCGTGCCGGACCCGAACAACTCGGCCTGCTGCGTCTGCGCCTGGTTGCGCATGTTCACGGTATTGAAGCGGCTCTGATCTACTGCCGCCGCGTTGATGTTTCCGTTATAACTGCTCGTCCCGCCGTACTTCACGAAAGACCTCACGGAGCGCGCCGGCGTCTGGTCCACGACACTGAACTCGCCCGCGCTCCCGCTCGTCACCGATTCAAGATTCGTCTGCCCATTGATCAGCAGGTCGCTGAGATTCGGCGACAGGCCGAACCGGACAAACAACTGGCTAATCGACGGATTGATGGTGTAAGCCGCATTGAACAAGCTCGATCCCACTCCCAGCGTAATCGTCTTGGTGATCAACCCGTCGCTGCTGGTGAATGTCCAACCCGTTCCCGTCGTCGCCGGAGCCACGGTATAAAGATTGTTCACGTAATTGTTATTCCCAACCCCCGCGCCACCCGTCTGGGCAAACAAGTCCTTGAACCCGGAGGTCCGATACGCCTGGGTTCCCGTGGTCGATGGGTTGTCCAGGTTCAATTGCCCCTCCTCCTCTGAGTCCGATCCAGCATAACCCACCGGATTTCCCAGAGCCTGGAACACATCTCCGGTTACCACATCCCGCACCCACGCGTTGACCATGCGCCCGCCGATGGTCTTGAACTCCCCGAGCACCCGGTCGTTATAGATCAGATACTCCGGTACGCCGTCCTGGTCGATATCGATCGCCTGCGCAACGACCTGCGTATTATACGCTCCAGTCTTCGCCGTATTGGCCCATGCATCCACCGCCGCATAGATGGAAGCAAAGCGCGTCTGCGATTGCGCCCACGTAGCCAGGCTGGCAATCGTCTCATAGTCGGTGCTCGGACTTACAAACGCCCCGGTGCTGAATTGCTGCAGATCGCTATCGTCCTCGTTATGGAAACCTGTTTCGAATACGGATGCGTGCAGCGTCGCCTGCGCCAGCGTCACAAGCCCGGGGTTGCTCCCGCTCAAGCTCGCCACGGAATTCCACGACGACGCCGAGATCCCCGTTCCGGTATTGAGCCCCCATGCGGATGGCACCGGCAAGCCGTCGTGGATGTTGAATTGCTTGCTGTATAGGCTCTCGTAAATGCTCGACCCGTTATACCAGTTGTCATAACTGCCGTTCGTCGCGTGATCGATCCAAACGGTCGACGTCAAAGGCAGCGTCAATCCGGTCCCTCGATTCACGGTGCCCCAGGTTCTTCCGCTGCCGTTGGGCGGAACTGAGGTGTCCACCTGCCCGTTCACAATCTGGTCCGGCGTTACTATCTGCACCCACGGCCGGCTCGCCATCCATGCGATGTTCGCGTCGTAAGCATCCGCATTCGCCTTGGTCGCAAAGCTCTCCCATGAGTTCTCGAAGATGATCACCTGGTCCTGCTCGCCGTCGCGCGCCTTTTGGTTCAGCAACTGCCGCACCAGCGTCGAAGGCCCGCCATCCTGCGTCTGGAAGAGGTACTGCCCCAGGTTGTCATTGATCACGAACACGTTCATCCCGTTGATCGTGTTGATCCGGTACGCATCGTCGTTCAGCGATTCCGCCCACCCGAACCAATTAAATATATGCTGGCTCTGGTCGACAAAGGTATAACCAAACCCAAGATTCTGCACCTGCGCCAGCACGCTGTCGCTCGCGACCCGCTCGGGCAGCCAGAAGACGTTTGGCGACGGCGCCTGTCCATAGATGCTTTGCAGGAACTTGTTCGCCAGTGCCACGTTATTGGCATTAAATCCGCCCCCGAAATACTTAAGTATGTGATCGGAGAAGGTGCTGGAAAGCAGGTCGATCTGCCCGCTCGCTATCATCGCCGCTATCCGCTTATTAAGCGTCGGCCCATCCTGGTACTGTTGCGCGGAGCCCGGCGCCACGCTTGCCCACTGGATCGCCGCCGCCAGGGTCGGCGTAATATGCATGGTGATCGGCACATTATAAGCCTGGTGCACGTCCAGCGGCCGGTACAAGCCCGCCCCTGACCCGGTATTGATCAGGTTCTGGATATAACTCCCGGGCTGGATCGCTTCATTCCCATGGATGATGGATATGACTTTTACCTTCTTCCCGTTATCGTTGCGCGCCTCCTTGCCGGCCCACTGGGCCAGCACGCTCTTGGCCCCGTCGATATTCGCCTGGTCCGATCCGTAGTCCGAGGCGATCCAATCGTCATAGAAGGTGTCGTGGATATTCGACCGGTACACAAGGTCTCCCGCCCCGCCCACCTGGGTCCCGTCCCTGGTGGTAAACACCTCGTAAGTCAGCTTCGAGGCATCCAACCCATCCCATCCCGCGTCGATCAGCGCCTGCCGGCTGATGGAGAAATCGCACGCCGACATCGTCGAGTTGAAGTAAGCCTGCTCGAATCCATTCGGTTTCCCGTTTGCGTCCACCGATGTCTGGTTCCGTACGGTGATGCCATACGGCGTCAGTCCGTTCGCCAGCAATTGCCCGATCCCGGTCGTATGCGTGACCGAGGTTGGGTTCCACAGATAGACGTTTCCGTTATTGCTTTTGTAGCAGGCAACGACCGCCTGCCAGCCCATCTTGGTGCCCGTCCGCATATTATCCGGCAGGTCGTATTCGCCCGTCCCCGGATTGCCAAAGTTGATCGCCACATACACATCGAGGTTCCCCTCTTCCGCATACGGCAGCAGATCCTCGTAATCCACCCGAAAATAGAAGTTCCCGTCGCCTCCCTGCGATACCGCTCCGCCATCGTGCGCGTAGAACGCGACCATGTCCCGCGACGAGTCAAACCCGTCGCCCGACGAATACTCGTCCTCGCCATCATAGTTCACGCCGCCGCCGTCATAATAATCCAGCGCGACCTGGTCCGTGCCCGTCCACCCTGCGAACGCATGGTTGTTGGTCACCGCGCCATAAGTGGTCGTGTTGCCCGAGACCGGTCCGATCGAGATCGTTCCACTGGCTGGCGGCACCGGAATTCCCGCCACATTGGGATTGTCCCCATTGATGTACTTGTAAAGGTTGGTCAACCCGTCTCCGGTCGCGTCCCCGTTCGGGCCATTGTTGGTATTGGTAATGACCTTTCCGGTATTCAGGTTGTAATCCCCGATCACCCCGTCATCGAACGGATTAAGCCCATACTGGACTTTCCATCCGTCAGGCAGCCCGTCTCCCGTCGTGCTGAATCGCCGCGGGTCCAGCTCCAGCCAGATCACATCCAGCCCGTCCGCGCGAATCTGCCCGCTCGGCCTGAAGACCGAGTTCAGCCGGTTTTTGTCCAGCGCCGCTGAGTAAAAGAGCGTGGTATTCGCGCTTGCCGCCCCGCCGCCCGCAAGCGCGTTGCTCACATTTTGGGAGGTAATGAAGTAACCATTCGTGCTTTGCGGCTCGATATAAGGATAGCAAAAGTCGAGATAGTAAAATGTCTGCGGCTGTGAACCCGCCGCCGAGCCCTGCACGGTCACAGGGGCAAGAGGATTGCTCATTGTCGCCAGCACGACGAAGTTGCCATTGCTGTCGGTTCTATTCCGGTCAATGATCGCCAGGTCCACGATTCCGTTTTTGTTGACGTCCTTGGCCCCGTCGCTCATCCCGCAGCTCGTCGTATCCGCGTTGTTCGGGTCCGTCTCCAGCCACATCGCATTGGGCGATATGGCAAGCACCGCCGTCCGATTGATGGTCGATGTATTATAATTAGTCGGCGGATGCTCGATCGCCGTCTGGGTCCCCGTCACGTCCGGAATAATATCCACCCGGCCCTTGTGCACCGGGTAATACTCGATATGCGCATTCGCATCCAGCACCGGGCTCCCATTGGCCGCGGTCACGATCCCGTAACACAAATCCACCACCCCGTCGCCGATTCCGACCCCGTCCGTGGCGGTGCTGTTCGGGTTGGTCATCGTGCCGGCGAGCTGGTCCGTGCGCGATTTATTCTCGTTGAAAGGCCACGTCCCGAAATAGCCGTAATTCTGTCCAGACGGCCAATTCTGGTTGTCGTCGGTATTATATATCGGCGGATCAAGGTCCGGCTGGAAGTTCGGCGTAACTCCGTTCGTGCTGGTCGAAGTATTGGTATCCGCCGGTTGCGTCCCGGAGAGCGCCATCGGCGCGGACAGGCCCAACTCCAGGCCGTCCGGCAATCCGTCGTTGTCCGTGTCCGGGCTCAGAGCATTGGTCTTGCCGGAGATCACCCAGCGATGAACCTGGTCATTGGTCCATAGGTCGGCATCTCCCGTTGGCAGCGCCACCGCGGTATTTTCTATCGCGTCCGGAATGCCGTCGTCGTCGCTATCCAGTTTTCCCGTGGTTCCTGTCACCAATTCCTCGTACACCACCGTCGCGGTCCAGTCGGTCGTGGCTGTGGCCCCGCTGGCTTCGGTGACCTTTGCGTTAAAGAAGTAACTTCCCTGCTGGACGTTGTTCCACGCATAGTTCCAGCTCTCGGTATTGCCGCTGACCGTGGTCCCCGTGAGCACAATGTTCGTGCTGCTCACAGTGGGACCGGAGGTAAAGGTAATCGCCACGGAAGCCGCGTTTGTATCCGTCTGCACGACGATGGGCGTCGAGCGCTGCGCCGCCGTCGGATTGGCCACCTGCGGCAGCACAATCTTGTATGGATCCCCATTCGCGTCCACCTGTGGCGGCGTGAGGATGTTATCCAGCACGGTCGTCACCGGGTAGGCTTTCACGAGGCGCGTCGCGATCAGCTTCAGCCCGCCCGAGGTCGTGGAAGTCACCGTGATGGTATCCTCGAAATTCGGCACGCCGTTGTACAGATTTGGCAATGGATAGGCCAACTCGTCATACTGCCCGCCAGGTCCCACTCCGAATGCGTCGACATACATCGCGCTCTTCGGCTGCGCCACCGGATTCGCGGGACTCCCGGACTCGCTGCTCGAGATGTCGATGGTCGTGTTGTTGATAAACGCGGCCGTCCCGCTAGAATCAAGGGTGCTGCTGAACCACACCTTCATGATGTAATTCGGCCCGACTGTTGCCCCATCAGTCTGCGGATACGCCACAATCATGTTCTCCGCGGGCGCATTGGTATTCACATTGCAGGTCAGCGTCGTGTAATGTCCGGCCGTATCGGAGAGCGTATCGTTGGTCCCCGAGGTAAGTTTCTTCAGCCGCACCTGGATGGTCGCCGAGCCGCTGGAGGGGATATTCACATAATTGAAGCGCCACTCATTCGGGTACGTGCTCGTTATGGCGGGAGTCGCGGGCAACTCCGTGGCCTGCACCCATGCGTTGTTCCCGTTGGCCACTCCGGTCACCGAATCGTCATTGGCCGGGTTGCTGTCCTGGATATTGTACTCCACGGATGTCACGCTCTCGTCCGTGCGCACCACCACTCCATACTGGCTCTGCCCCATCGTATCGCCATTCGAGGGAAAGAGGATCTGCCCCCCCGGCAGTTGCGTGTCATAATAGAACGTCTGCACCGCCGTATTATAGATTGCCGCCCGTCCGGCCCGGTTTAGAAACTCCCGCGTCCGCAGCACGTGGAACCCCTGGCTCAACCCTGTCTGCTTCACGCCATAGTCATCGTTCGGATAGACCAGTGCCGTCGCCGGGTTGAAATTTGTGATGTTGAATGTGGTCATCATGTTCAGCTTTTGCGCCACCGCCGACGCGTTGCTTGGGAACTCTGATGCCACAGGATTTCCGCCGCTCTGATCCTGATAACAACTGATCTTGTAAATTAACTGCACCCCCGAAGCCACGGTCGGGATCGTCCCGTCCCACCAGTTATTATTGTCACTCGAATTGCCGTAATAATTCATCGGCACCGCCTGCGTAGTCCCGAGCCCCACTCCGCCGGCCCCCTCAGGGTAACTGCCATCCGTGGTGTAATAGATCCACATTTTGAATCCCGCTCCCACCGGATTGGTCTTCGCCCACAAGGTCACCCCGCCGCCGGTCGGGCTGTATTGCTGCGGAGTCGAGCCGCTCACCGTGATTTGCGACGGCTGCGACGGATCGTGATAAATAAACATCGCCTGCGTTCCCCCCGCGGTATTGTAGGCGCTGTTCGCACCCGTCGGTCCGTCATTTTCGGTAAACACCCCGCTGCCGAACGTGGTAATGTAAGTCTCCGCTCCGGTCGAACCGATCTGGCACTGCGTCGTATCTGCCGCCGCGAATTTCTCCGCGTTCTCACGGTCCACGAATCCCATCTGCTCGTAACCCAGGAATACATCGGTCGCCACGGCCGGCGGGTTGTCGCGCAACTCCCCACTCTGCGGTCCCAAGCCCATCTGCGAGTTGATGTCCACTCCCCCGTCCAGTTCCATCAGCATGTTCTCCGTCGAGCCGTCCGCGCGCGTGATAAACGTCAGGTTCGTCCCCGTCACGCATGGCACCGTCCAGGGATATGAGTAACTTCCCGGCGCCGCACCCGCCACCCCGTACGGATTGAAGTTCGGATCGCCATTCGCTCCGTCCCTCCGCGTGTAAGTCAAAGTCGGAGTCGGCTGCCCGTTCTGGAGAATCGTGATTTGCTGCCCTCCCCCGTTCTCCCACAGCGGGGACTGCTCCGGCGTCCGCCAGGAGAAGGCAAAGTATCCATCCTTCGGAATAATCAAATCCGATACGGTCTGGTTCCCGGTATTTGCTCCCACGGTGTAATAAAACCCCGTCATCGCATCGCCCGCGTCTGTCGTCCCCCGGGCGTACTGCCAGAGGTAGGACCCCGCGGGGAACGTCGTGGAAAACCCGCCGTTCGGCGCCTTTCCCGCCCCCCCATTCCCATTCATCATGAACAGCAACACCGTGCCATCCGCCGCCGACATGCCCGAATTCTCCCGCTTGTCCTGCCGCTCGAATATCACCGTCGAGCTATCGCTCCACTTCCCAATCTGCGCTCCCCGCGCAAACTGATTGTGCACATACAGCATCGACGTCAACGACGGGTCGCTGTACTGCCCCAGATAGTCATTGTACGAGTTCGCCGGAAACGCCTTCCCATCCGAGCCCAGGATCGGCGCGTAATTGAACCCATCCGTGTACACCGCCGGCAGTCCCGCGCGCGCCAGCACGAATGCATACTGCAATTGCTGCTTCGCCGCGTAGCCGTAGTCCGCGCTCTGCACGTAGGCCACCGTGCAATTCTCCGGATCAGACCCGCCCGTCTGGAACCCGTTGCCGCCCGGAGAGTCAAATCCATTGAGCGGCCCATACGGCAGGTCCCCGCCCAGCGCGCCGCTCAGAACGTCATCCAGCAGCCGCATGCCCGCGTTCACGTACGGCATCTGCGCCGGCGGCGCCCCCAGGTGCTCGCCAAAGATGATCGCATTAGTCCGCGGGATCTCCGTATTGAAGTTACTTGCCCGCAGGTTCGACGGGCTCACGTTATGCGACAGGTCGTACTGAAGCTGGATCTGCCCGCAGTACCCATACGTGCTCTGGTTCATGTCCGATCCATATTCCGCCCCGAAAAAATCATCCCTTATCGATTTTACCGCGTCCAATCGGATGCCGTCGCACTTGGTGGTATCTATCTCCCACCGCACCGCCCGATTCTCAAAATCCTGCACATACTCGGAGTAAGCCGACGGATTCGCATTGATGATAGCCGTCGTCAGCCCGTTATTCGGCCCAAAGCCCACGTAATTCCCGCTCGGATCGTAACAATAAAATTCCGGATGGTTCGGCTGACGCACAAAGCTGATCTTCGGGAATGTGCTCCCCACGCTCGCGCCAAAGTTCAAGTTCGTCGTCCCCGGTTCATTCGCGATGTCCACCAGCCCCTCCAGCGACTCATAGATCACGTCCCACCCGCTATTCCAATCCCCGATCTGCCACGTATTCTGGTAAAAACCGCTCGGCGTCGTCAGCAAATGAAAATCCTCCGGCACCATTCCCGGGTAATACGTGATCGGCGTGCTCGCATTGTATCCCGGGATCGTAAACCCGCGGTGGTTGCACACGTTATCCAGGATCACCCGGATGCCGAACCGGTGCGCCACCTGCACGAGGTTGATCAGGTCCGCCTGCGTCCCGTAATTCGTGCTATTGCTCGGCGCGTAGCCGCTCTCATTATCCCCTAGGTCAAACGCGTCAAACTCATCGTACCCCACCGACAGCCCGCCCCCGGCCTTCGTAGGCGGCGGCAGCCACAGCGAATCGTAACCCGCCTCCGCCAGCTCCGGCATCTTTTGCGCGATGCTATTCCAACTCGTATTGAAATATTGCAGCATCGCATCGCCGTCCGATCGCGCGGGCAGCACCAGCAGTGCAAGCATGCAATAAGCGCACCGCAAAAGAACATTTCTAAGGAGGGGAAACATGCTCACCGGGGGCCGACAAAGCGTACGCCTAAATACGTCCATTGGAAAGCCGAATTGAACTCCGGCAAATGGGAGTGAAAGGCCCCACCGGCGGCGTGAAAAGCGATTGGAGGAGAACATGGTGTGGCGCGTTCCCCCTCCCGGGAATCGCGCGCCACCTTGGCAGGTTTACGATCCAGCGCCGTCTCGGGAGGGAAGAAGCTATTGAGAGTGAATCATACCTCAAAAAAGTCGCAAACAACCACCTGTTGAACAGTTTAAACTCGACACACGTTTCGATCCCGCTTAAAAGCGTTACCGTCGCGGTTTCAGAACCCCACGCGACTCCCCACCCCATGTCCATTGATGATGATGTTTCCCCGGCGTCAGCTCCCACCATGCATCAAATCGCCGAACGCGCCGGCGTCGGCAAAGCCACCGTCTCACTCGCCCTTCGCGACGATCCCCGCCTCCGCCCGGAGACCCGGCGCCGCATCCAGAAACTCGCCCTCAAAATGGGCTACCGCACCAACGCCACCGTCGCCAACCTCATGGCGCAGCTCCGCGCCAGCCGCACGCCCAAGTATCAGGCTACCCTGGGCCTCCTGAACGTCTCCTCCGACCCCAAGACCCTCACCGGCCTCTGCACCTTCCGCGAGTGGGCAAAAGGCTGCCAGGAGCGCGCCGTCCAGCTCGGTTACGGCCTCGACCCCTTCTGGCTCCACGAGCCTGGCATCAGCCCCTCCCGCCTCGCCAAGATCCTCGAGTCCCGCAACATCCGCGGCCTCATCGTCGCCGCCCTCCTCGACCGCTCCGGGCTTCCCGACGAGTTCGACGTCATCTGGCGCCGCTTCGCCTGCGTCGTCGTCGGGGTCAGCCCCGCCTCCCCACCCCTCAACTTCTCCTCAAACGACCAGTACTCCACCTCCCTCAATGCCGTCCAGCGCCTGTGGGCCTACGGTTACCGCCGCATCGGGCTGGTCCTCAGCCCTGAGGTCGATGCCATGGTCGATCGCCGCTTCTCCGCCGGCTTCTGGGCCAGCCTCGAGAGCCTCGATGGCAGCGAGCGCATCCCCACATTCCCCTTCCACCAGTCTCGCGAAATGTCCTTCCGGGCCTGGTATGCCCAGCACCATCCCGATGCCATCGTCTGCATCCACGATCAGGTCAAGCACTGGATCACCGAGATGCATATCAAGATCCCCGACGAAGTCGGCCTCGCTCACCTCGACCGTCACGATGATCTTGCCGACTGGTCCGGCATGCATCAGAACAACACCCTCGTCGGCGCCGCCGCCATCGACATGCTCGTCGGCCAATTGCATCGCAACGAAGTCGGCCTCCCCGAGTTCCCAAAATCCAGCCTCATCCAGAGCACCTGGATCGACGGTCCCACCACCACCCGCCATACCATTCGCAAGCATCCACGCCCCGCCGCCAACCCCTCCCAGCAGGCACCGGAGCCCGCCTCGGCTTGATCCCCCCTACGCGCAGCAACGCATCCCCAAGGCACCCCTTAGGCCGAATGCTGACTAAATTCGAATTTCGAATTTAAGTTCTCTACGGCGTCGCCCCCGCCTCTGGCGTCCCCTCCGGCAGCGCCAGTTGCGCAGGCTCTGGCACCGATCCATCCGCATTCCGCATCGGCAGCCAGCCCACCCCCGCCAGCGCGTCATAAAACGACACGCACCGCTCCAGCCCAAACACCTTCAGCCCCGCGTGCGTCCAATACTTCCCCTGCTTCTCATCCTTCTTCGCAAACGACCACGCCGCATTCGCGAAATAATACGCCGGCGTATCGCACGGGAACTTCATCGTATCCAGCACCCGCTTCGCCTCGTCTGTCTTCCCCTGCAACGACTCCGCGAACACAATCTTGAATTGCACCAGCTCCTCGTGCCCCTGGTAGATCGCCAGCTTCTGGAAAGCCGCCGCCGCGTCCCCGTACTTCTTTTCCATGAGCAGCAGTTCCGCAATATTATAGGGCGCCCAGAAATCCGACGGGTTCAGCTTGTTCGCTTTTTCAAATGCTTCCTCCGCCTTCTCATAGGCGTGCTGCTCCGCGTAAATCGCTCCTCGCATATTCCACGTATCCGGGACGTTCGGCACGATCTGGTCCGCCATGTCCAACTTGTCCAGCGCCGCCGAAAAATGCCGCGTCGCGTACGCCGATGCCGCGCTTTCCAGCGCCCGCATGTAAGCCTGGCCCGCCTTCATCGCCGTCTGCGACGGCCCGCTCTCCTGGACAGCGTGAGTTGAAAGCGGAAAGGCGGCCAAAAGGACCGCCACATACTTAAGGGAGCGAATAGCGGCGCGGCAGAGACAACGGTTCAGGTGCACCCCTCTATTTTTACGGACCCGGCTCGGAAATGGAAAGGGCATTTCCCGGGACGCCCCCCCCGGTCCGCTACGACCGGCTCATCCAATTCCGCTTCCGCATCAACAGCACCCCGATCCCGCACAACACCAACGCCGAGTCGGACGCCTCCGGCACCGTGGCAATCGACAGGCTGTTGGCATAGAAGTCGTCAGAGTTCGTATTGCCGGTATCCTGGGTGTACAACTTGAAACCCGCGGCAGCTCCGGTGTAGGTGCCGCTGTCGAAGTCCGATTGTCCACCGGTGCGGGTGACGGTCCACGTTCCCGAGCTCCCCGTAGTCTGCGTGAAAGACAGGGCAAATGCCGTGTTCTGATCGTAAGTCTGGTTCGGGAGATTCCCGTCTCCCGTCGTGGCATTATTAACAACATAAGCGTCGCTGCCTATATTCAGATCGAAAAGGACGCCGCCGCCGGAATCGAGGAGATTGAACCCCTTGTTTCCGTTTCGAAAGTTAACCGCGATGGATAGGGAGAAGGTCTGGCCCGTGCTCAATGCGGAAACCGTCGACCCGTCAGCCGTGAAATTACGCTGCGCTGTCGCGATTGCCGTTGGATCACTATTGGCGAACATTCCCCAGGAGGAACCGCTCACATTGATGTTTGCACCAGGGCCCCCGACAGTGGTCGAGTTGCCGAGGAAGGTGCCGGCAAAACCGGTGCTGCCGCTGGTCTCGGCCAGATTCCAGGCCAGGAATGCATTACCCGTGGCTTCGCCGTTACTGCCATTTAGCCAGTTGCCATTATAAGCCGACTGCGCGGCATTGTCAGTGCCGTTGGACGCGGCGAACGAGTTGTTAGTGGAGCCGATTAAACCGATTGCGGACAGAACGGCAACGAGAGACACCTTGTAATTACGCATATGGGGAAGTATGTAGTGGTTCTGAATCTGCCCGTTCCGTTACCCCCGATCTCCCTTTACCGTCAATAGACAAAAAAGCGGCGGGCCGCTCCCTTTTTTGGGAAACGGCCCGCCGAGATTAAACCTCAGTACTTGACTGAAGAGCCTGCTTACTTCCGCCGGCGGCTGATCAGATAAAAACTTCCAAACAGCCCGGAGCTCAGCAGCATCATGATGGTCGATGGCTCGGGCACCACGGTGAAGCTGGCGGTGTAATTGGGTCCGCCATTGTTATCGACAGGGGTGAATGTCCCGCCACCGTAGTTGTCATTGACGTCAAAATAGACGGTCAACGTGTGCGCGCCATCTGTCAGACCGGTCAGCAGATTTATGTCCGCGGTATCGAGATAAACCCGCGTATCGGTGCCGCCGCCAAACCCGCCTTGATTGATCGGCAGCGAAAGGTCGACGAATGAGCCGCCATCGATCTTATAAAAGACATCGCCTGTGCCAACCCCGGGGTTGTCGCCATTGTTGTAGGAAAGCACTTCGCCGCCATCCAGGGTCAGCGTGTCGAGCGGGCCCGCGGCGGTATTGTTATTGAAGGTGCCGAGGTTCAGCGTGCCACCAGCAAAGTCTCCACTGCTGTCATAGGCTCCAATGGATAGAATCGACGGGGTCAAAGTATACCCGCTATAGCTCCCGGGGGAAGTGCTCGGAGCGTAGTTGACCCCGCCGCCCGTATTGGCTTGATAGATTTCATTCGTAAGCGCGTCTCCGCCGATGCTCGTAGTGAGTACGAGGCCGGAGCCGTAGATGCCCCCGAAGTTGGCGAACGCTGGAATGGTGCCGAGTAATGAAGCGGCTGTAGCCGCCAATGCAAATTTAGTGAGCCTATTCATTTTGTTTAAGGAGGAGTTGATGTTGTTTCTGAGGTTTAGACCAACCCAGCGGACTGGATTGAACATTGCCAAAGATGCCACATCCCGCCCCCCGCTCAAGCTGTTTTTATCAGTTTGGTAAACTTTACGTAACAATTGATAATAAACAGCCCCGCATCCCCCTCTTCTCCAATCAAAAAACCCACATTGCATCTGCTTTATTATCACCAGCTTACATTCGGCTTAAATTTCGCCCATTTTCTTTTGAACGGATCAATTCACTGGCCTCTTCGGCTCTCCTTTTCCTCGCCCAAATCACCCCCTCAGTCGACCTCTCCAATGTGAGATTCCGCGCTTAATCTGCGTAATTCTACCCCCGCTCTCCCCCCAAACCCTCGCCTTAGCCCTTCGCCAGCGCCTTTTCGATCTCCTCCTGCCTCAGCGGGCGGTACGCCGCCGCCTGCCCCGCGCTCCGTTCCAGCACCGCCACCTCCAGCACCGCCGCCGCCCGTTGCTCCTTCTTCGCCGCCTCGATTGCTTCCGCCGTCGGCGCCTCCCCCTCCTCCCGGGATAGCTGCCCCACCGTCCACGCATCCAGCGCCACCCTCATCGCCCCCTCCAGGCTCATCCCCGCATTCTTCACCCCTGCAAGATGCCGCTCCATCGCAGCCGCCTGCACCGCCGTCCCCGCCAGCACCCCGTACTCCTCGAACGTCCGCAGATGCGGCCCCCCGCTCGTGTGCATCGTCCCGTCAAAATCCAGCCGCGTGAACAAATTCCCTTCTCCCTCCCTGCCCAGCTCCGCGAACAGCATCCGCGACAGATAGGGCGGCCCGTAGATCTGCTCAAACGCCGCCTTCAACGCCGGGCTCAGCGAAAACGTCGCCAGTCGCCTCAGAGACACATCCTGCGTGGATCGCGTAAAACCCTCCGTGCTCGCCACCTCTATCGCCGCCATCCGCAGCCTCTCGATATCCCCAGGGTGCCCAATCGCTCCCATCGCGATCCGGTCGTAAATCTCAAAAATCTTCTGCCGCTCCCGGCTCAGCGTCAGAAACACAATCCCGTCCCCATACGTCAGCGCCACGATCGGGCTCCCCCCCGCAAGCTGGTGCTCGATGTACTCCCGCCGATTCGAGATCGCCTCGACCCACCTATACGGTTCCTCCGTCATCTATTGGGTTCCTCCGTCATTTCACCTCCGTCTTGAAAATCTTCGCCAACTCCTCATCGGATAGCGTCGCAATCCCGCTCCCGCTCACGATCTTCACCACCGGGTACACCCTCCCGCGCCGGTCCACCCCTCCCGTCGCCGTATCGGTCTCCGCCGCCGTGTCCAAGGTCCGTAGCGCCAGGATCACCGCCTCTTCCCTCTTGATCTCCTTGAGCGGCCGTTTCCCCCACGTATTTTCATAATACAAAATACTGCGCACCGCCGGCGATCCCGACCCGCTCACCGCATAATCCGCCGCCTCGAATTGCGCCCCCATCGCATCATAAAAATAGAGCCGCGCGCACTGCGCTCCCGTGTCATACGTCGCAAAGATTGGCACCACGATTCCCACCCCCTGCATCACAAACCCGAAATTATCCCGCAGCAACTTCGAGAGCGCCCGCACCTTCCCGTCCAGGCTCATCTCCTGCAATTGCGTCCTCCGGTAAAATTGGAACGAGTGCTCCAGCACCCGCGCCATCTCCCACGCCGTCGCAGGCACCCCCGCGATTGCCATGAGCGAGTGCCGGTCGATCTCCAGCACCTTATCCGCACGGTCATACACCACCGTATTACCTGCTGTCGCCCGCCGGTCCCCCGCCATCAGCACCCCGTCCGCAAACTTGAACGCCAGGATCGTCGTCGCCTGCGTCTCCTCCACCCTCCCCGCACCCACCATCCCCGAGCCGTGCGGCGAAGCGGCAAGCGGCGCCACCGCCGGGTAAAGTCCCTTGCGCTTCAGCAGCGCCGCAAAATCCACAGGACTGCCCTCCAGTCCTCTTGCGCCCATCAATCCGTCCATCCCGTCGATGTGATCCATTACTGGCCCGTGCGTTGCCGGTAACGCTTTGACTGGTTGGGGTCCACCTTGCGCATCCGTTTCAAGAGGTCGCGCGTATCCGGCTTCGAGATATCGGGAGCCTTTGGCCCGCCGCTATCGCCTTCCTTCGGGCTCCAGGGAGCTGGCCCCGTGGGTCGTTGCGTCCTGTCAGGCATGGCAAAACCATAAATTCGTTTCCAAAAAGCGCAAGCGCGGACCACTCCCCTTCTCCCCAATTAGCAATTAGCAATTCTACCAATTCCCCGTTGCGTCCTCCCTCCGGAAGTGCCATCACTCTTCTTGATGGTCCGTCTCGCCCTTGCCTTCCTGCTCTGCTGCGCTCCCTGCGCCCTGCTCGCCCAGGACCCGGCTTCTTCCTCCAACGCCTCCGCCCCGCCCGCCGGCGACGACCTCAAAATCCTCCGCCAGATGCTCGATCAGCAATCCCGCCAGCTCGACGTCCTCGCCCAGGAGATCGCCCGCCTCAACCTCCTCCTCGAAGGTCGCACCCCCACTGCCTCCGGCCTCGCGCCCAGCCCCGCCGAAGCCCCGACATCCAATCCCGCGTTCGCTACTCCATCCACTCCCGCCGCACCCATCCCCAAGGCCGTCCCCGTCGATGCCGCTGCCTCCGCCACCGGCCCCATCCACATCGTCACCAAAGGCGAAACTTTGACTGCCATCGCAAAGGCCTATAGGGTCCGGGTAGCCGATTTACTTAAGGTAAACAAAATTGCGGACGTGAGAAAACTCCAGATTGGCCAGTCTCTTGCCTTGCCTCCGGGCGCAAAACTTCAAGAATCAGCCAGTCCCGCACCCGCTCCACAACAGTAGCCTTGCCAGTCCCAACCTCCCCAAGACCCATGGAAGAAAATCACCAGTGGTATCTCATGAAGCATGACGATGGCTCCATCTTCGGGCCCGTCTCCTTCGATCAACTTCGTCAATGGGCCGAGGACGCGCAGATTTCGCCGCTCGACAAAGTCTCTCCCGACGAATCCACCTGGATCAAGGCTCCCATGGTCCCCGATCTCGGCATGGACTACCTCGTCGAGGTCTCCACCGACCAATACTACGGCCCCACCACCCTCGGCGCCGTTCGGGAGTTCCTCATCATCGGCGAGATCACGGCCGACAGCTACCTCACCAATTGCACCGACGGCATCCAGCGCCGCGTCTCCGACTTCCCCGAACTCCAGCCCCGGCGCGAAGAAGAACAGCCCGTGCGCACCAGCATCCGCCTCTCCCTTCAAAAGCGCATCCGCGAACTGGAGGAAGCCCTCATGGATGAGCGTCGTGCCCGCGAAGCCGCGGAGTTGCGCTGCGAGCGCCTGGAAGCCCGCCTGGCCGAGAACTCCTCGAAGAACTACTGAGCCCAGCTCAGTACGTAATTTCCACCGGCGTCCCCATCTCCACATTCCGGAAAAATGCCTGCGCCATGAACCCGGGCATCCGGATGCACCCGTGCGACGCCGGATATCCCGGCAGGAATCCTTCGTGCATCCCCGTCCCCCCCACGATCCTCATAAAATACGGCATCTTCGCCCCGTCATACACCGCTCCCGGCGGCATCGGGTCCTTCTCCCGGTCGATCTCCTTCTTGATGATATTCCCGAGCTTATCGTCGTAATCTCCGAACCGGGACGACACATGGTCCTTGTCCTTCTGGATGATGTGGAACTTCCCAATCGGCGTATTATATCCCTCCCGCCCAGTCGATATCGTCGAGATCCCCACCAGCGTGTGTCCCTTGTAAAAATAAGCCCGCTGCTCCCCCAGCCGGATGATCACATGCGGCGCCCCCGGCACCCCGTCCCCCTCCCAGTAGGAGACATCGTCATACGGCGGCCGATTCGCCTCCTGCGCCTGACTCCCGCCACCCAGGTACGACGTCCTCGTATCGAATCGCGGATCATTCCCATTGCAACCCGCAAGGAAAAAAACCGCCAGAACACACAGGGAGAATAATCCAGAAATAGCGCGCATCTTACACCGTGAAAAGGTTGCGCAATAAAGCGTTCCCCCACCCTCACGTCAAGCCCACCGTTACCCCCTCCACTTGAACTTGAACCTGAACCCCGTCCCGGAAACTCGAATTTCCAATTCCCCATCTCCAGTTTCGTGCTATAGGAACCTTCTGTTTTTTTCCGCAAACCCATGCCCACCTACGAGTACCATTGCGAAAAGTGCAAAAAGGATTTTGACCTTTTCCAATCCATGAAGGACGACCCCGTCAAAACCTGCCCAAAAGAGCAGTGCCGTCAAAAAACCTGGGGCAAGGGCAAAGTCCGCCGTCTGCTGGGCACCGGCGCCGGCCTCATCTTCAAAGGCTCCGGCTTCTACATCACCGATTACCGCAGCGAGGGCTACAAAGCGGCTGCCAGTAGCGAAAAAGCCGCTGCCAGCGGTGACAAAGCGGCTGCGAGCGGCGAAAAATCGACCGCCAAAGCCGACGCCACCAGTACCTCCAAACCGGCCGAATCCAAGTCCGATTCCGCTTCCAAGCCCCCCCCTTCCAAACCCTCCGCCGAACCTCGGAAACCAAAGAAAAAGGAATAAATGGCTGCCCCCGCGACGCTCACTTGCAAACAGTGCAATTACGCCAACGAACCCGAGCGCGTCTATTGCCACAACTGCGGCGCCAAGCTCGACCGCTCCCTCCTCCCCAAGGACCCCTCCAAACCCACCAAGGAGAGCCAGGAAAAAACCGCCAAACGCGTCCGCAAGATGGTCAACCCATCCCGCGGCTTCTTCACCAACTGGCACAAAACCCTTTTCAACACCCTCACCTCCGCCGTCTCCCTCGCCGCTCTCATCCAGATCTCGCGCCCCCCGGCTGGCATCCCTCCCCTGGTGTCAGGACGGGATCTCGTCAACGCCCCCCCTCTCATCGAGCAAATCGGAGACGTCCAGATGGCCCAGACTGCCCAGGAGCGCGCCCTTCCGGAGCAGATGATCAACCTTTACCTCGCCAGCGCCATCAAAACCAAGGGCGACTCCTCCACCGATTACTTCAAATTTGACCGCGCCTTCGTCAATCTTGGCCAGGACGTCATCCGCATCACCGCCCAGGAGTCCGCCTTCGGCTACCCCATCTACGCCGGCACCTCCTTCAAGCTCTCCATTGCCGGCGGCAAGCTCGTCGCCGACAACGTCGGCGGAAACCTTGGCCGCCTCCCCGTCCATCCGCTCATCATGGAATATTGCGGCGTCGCCTTCCAACAGCTCTGGGACGCCCTCCAGCGCGAGAAAACCCTTCTCGACCGCATGCAAAGCGTCTCCGTCCAGCCCGGCCAATTCATCTTCACCACCAAGCCCCACGCCTGACCCCCGCTCAGGTCAACCCTTTTTCCCCTTTGTTCCCTTCTGTTCAAGATTCCCGTCCTTCCCACTTTGCGTCCTTCTGTTCAAACCTCCCCGTCCGCTCCTTCATACTTCATACTTCATACTTCATCCTTCTCTCCTCCGCCTTCTCCGCTCCCTGGAATAAACTCGAACAGCGCTCCGTCAGCCGCTCCCATCAATTCATCGTTTACTCCGAGGACCCGAACGCCCGTGCCGCCATCGCCATGGACGCCGACGATACCAAGGAGCAATTCCTAAAACTCCTCGATGCCAACGACGGCTGGAAACGCCCCATCGTCATCCAGTTGACCTCCCTGGACACCGCAAATCCCAACCAGCCCCCTTCCGAAGTCCAGATCGTCAATACCGAGGAAGGATTCAAAGTCCAGATCGGCATCGTCCTGGGCGCCGATCCCCGCGAAGCCCACTTCCCCCAGCAGCTCATCCGCGCCCTCCTCCTCGAGTACGCCTATCGCAACCAGCCCGCGCTCGTCCAGCCCGGCGCCTCCTACGCCGAGCCCCCGCCCTGGCTCATCGATGGCATCGCCAGCATCGCCGCCGACCCCGATCCCGAAGCCGGCTCCGGCCTCTTCCGCAGCCTTATGGGAAGCGGTAGAACCCCCACCCTCGCCACATTCCTCTCAGAGAATCCCGAGACCCTCGACACCCCCTCCCGCCGCCTCTACTCCGCCTGCTCCATGAGCCTGATCCGCCTCCTGGTCGGCCTCCCGAATGGACACGTCCTCATGCAAGACTTCATTCGTCACTGGCCCGGCCCCAACGCCGACCCGGAAGTCGAACTCCTCAAAGCCTTCCCCGCCCTCAACTCCGGCGGGCAGAGCCTGGAGAAATGGTGGACCCTCGGCCTCGCCAGCCTCGCCGCCGCCGATCGCTACCAGGGCCTCTCCCTCCCCGAGACCTCCCAGCAACTCGACCAGGACCTCAAGTTCGATGTCGTCACGGACAAGGCCGGCAAAAAACAATCCTTCACCCTCGATCAATATCCCGCCTTCAAGAACGCTCCCGGCGCCACCGCCGCATTGAACAACCTCTCCATCACCCTCATCCGCCTCGAAACCCAGGCCACCCCTCTCATGCGCGAAATCGTCCGCGGCTATGAGGACCTCAGCGTCCAACTCTCCCACCACGAGAGCCGCCACCTCCAGGCCCGCCTCGCCGCCCTCACCGCTTACCGCGTAAAGCTCACTACCCACATGGATCAAATCGCCGACTACCTCAACTGGTACGAAGCCACCCAGCGCACCCAGGCCAGCGGCTCCTTTGACGAGTACATCCGCACCGCCGATCAGCTCGACAAAGACCCCTCCCCCGTCCGGAACGACCCCATTTCAAAATACCTCGACTCCGTAGAGCAGCAGTTCGCTCAGTAACAGGGCAGGAAATTCGAAATCTTCCCCCTACCTCTTCCTCACAGGCTCCCCCGCCTGCAGCTTCGCCAGGCAGTCCGGGCAAATCCCGTGCGAAAAATCCGTCCCCGTCTCCTGATGGATATACGCATCGATCGCGTGCCAGTAGTCCTGGTCATCCCTCACCGACTTGCAATACATGCAGATCGGCAAAAGGGTCTTCAGCTTCCGCACGTCCGCCACCGCCGCCTCCAGGTCCGCCACCTTCTTCGCTAGCGCCCGCTCCAGCACCACCGCCCGCTGCCCCACCGTCAACCGCGCCCGCAATTCATCCGGGTCGAACGGCTTGATCACATAATCATCCGCTCCAGCCTGCAACCCCGCCGCGATCTCCTCCTTCTGGCTCTTCGCCGTCAGCAGCACCAGGTAAACATACGGCCTGTTCGCATGTTCGCGCACCCTCGCGCATACCTCCAGCCCGTCCATCTTCGGCATCATCCAGTCCAGGATCGCCAGCGGCGGCGCGTCCTCGCTCTCCAGGATCGCGAGCGCCTCCTCCCCATCCTCCGCCGTCACGACGGTAAATCCCCAGTTCATCAAATTACGCTCCAGCAAGTGCCGCGACACGTAATGATCTTCCGCAACAAGAACCCGATTCGCTTCAGACACCATAACTCAGGGTAGGGTGCATCATTTCCTAATTCTTCGCAAGCAGCACCCCTTTCGACCGCCTTCCCAAAGCCTTTTTCCGCCATCCCCATCAAGTGCCGCCCCGGGCATAGGTCCCATCACCCCCATTGCCCCCTTGGCCCCATCCTTTCGAATTTCGAATTTCGAATTTCGAATTTTCCCCTCCCCGTGATTCAATCACCCGTTCCTCCAAGGTTCCCTAATGAAAGTCTCCGATCTCCGCGGCATCCTCCAATACGTCCCCAGGTTTAGGGATAAGATTTTCGTCGTCGCCATCGACGGCGACATCATCGCCTCGGACAACTTCGCCAATATCCTCCTCGACGTCGCCGTCCTGCGCTCCCTTTCCATCAAGGTCATCCTCGTCCACGGCGCCGGCGCCCAGATCCAGAAGCTCGCCGCCGAGCGCAACGTCCCCATCACCAACTTCGACGGCATCGGCATCACCGACGAGCCCACCCTCAAGCTCTCCATTGAGGCCGCCACCAACATCCTCAACGATGTGATGCAAGGCCTCACCTCTGTCGATCTTCGCGCCGCCTACGCCAATTCCATCATCGCCCACCCCGCCGGCATCCTCGGCGGCGTCGATTTCCTCTTCACCGGCCGCGTCGAGCGCGTCGACACCAAGGCCCTCCACCTTTTCCTCAACGAAGGCATCATCCCCGTCATTCCCCCCATCGGCTTCGATGGCGAGGGCAAGACCTTCCGCGTCAACTCCGACGGCATTGCCGTGGAAGTCGCCGAAGCCATGCGCGCCATGAAAGTCATCTTCCTTTCCTCGGCCGAAAACCTTCGCCTCGACGGCGTCGAAGTCACCCAGCTTTCCATCGCTGAAACCGAGGACATCCTGAAAAAGCGCAAAGCAAAAAGCAGCGGCTACGAGATCGACCCACGGCTCGCCTCCAAGCTCGAGCACGCCGCACGCGCCTGCCGCCAGGGCGTCCCCCGCACCCATCTCCTCAATGGCAACGTCGACGAAGCCCTCCTTGCCGAGGTCTTCTCCCATCACGGCGTCGGCGCCATGATCTACTCAAACGAATACCAGCAGATCCGCCGCGTTTACAAAAAAGATGTCCGCACCGTGATGGCCCTCATCCGCGAGTCCGTCGAGAGCGACGAACTCATCCGCCGCACTCGCGCCGATATCACCGCCCATCTTGAAGACTATTGGGTCATCGAAGTCGACCGCACCCTCGTAGGCTGCGTAGCCCTCCACATTTTCCCCGAGTCCCACAAAGCCGAAATGGCCTGCCTCTACGTCAGCAAAAACCACAGCGGCGAAGGCTACGGCAAAAAGCTAATGGCCTTCGTCGAGCAACTGGCCGCGCAAAAAGGCGTGAAAGAAATCTTCGCCCTCTCCACGCAAGCCTTCGCCTACTTCCAGCAAAAAGGCGGCTTCCAGGAAACCGTCCCCGACGTCCTCCCCCCGGACCGCCTCGAGAAATACGAGCAAAGCGGCCGCAACTCCAAAGTCCTCATCAAAACCGTAGCCCCCACCACCCCAAACGTCCCCCGCGTAGGCTGACCTCCTCCCCACTTTTAATTTTTAACTTTTTACCTCTTACTTGTTCCTCGACTCCCTAGTCATCCTTACCTACTTCGCCGTCATCATCTCCATCGGCCTGTACAAAGGGCGCGGGGACAAGACGATGGAAGGCTTTGCCGTAGGCAATCGCAGCATCCCCTGGTGGGCCGTCCTCGCCTCCATCCTCGCCGCCGAGGTTTCCGCCGCCACATTCCTCGGCGCTCCCGGCGAAGGCTATCAGTACCGCAACTACACCTACGCCCAGCTCGCCATCGGCACCATCATCGCCCGGCTCCTCGTCTCCATCATCTTTATCAAGCCCTACTACGACTACCGCGTCATCTCCATCTACGATTTCCTCCGTGTCCGCTTCGGCGAGACCACGAAGAACGGCGCCTCGATCGTCTTCCTCATCACCCGCGCCCTCGCCAGCGGCACCCGTCTTTACGTAGCCGCCATCGTCCTCGTCCTCGGCTGGGAAAAACTCTACCATGTCCAGCTCGCTCCGGCCCAGGCTGTCTGGATCTACGTCGCGGCCCTCACGCTCCTCACCGCCTTCACCGCCATTTATACCGCCCTCGGCGGCATCAAAGCCGTAGTCTGGACCGACTTCATCCAGGCCACCCTCATGTTTGGCGCCCTCGGCTTCGCCATCTACAGTCTCCTCCATCTCATCCCCGGCGGATGGCCCACCGTTGTCCAGCGCGTTCGCGAGATCATCCCCGCTCCCTCCGACATCGCCACCTTCGGCCACGCCGCCGCCATGCGCAAAGCCCAGGACACCGCCACCCATGCCCTCGACTTCTGGAGCACCGGCATCACCCCCGGCGCAGGCTTCTGGCCAAACGTCCGCGCCGTCCTCGAAAGCGAATACACCCTCTGGGCCGCCTTCATCGCCTCGACCTTCACTACCATGGCCACCCACGGCACCGATCAGGACATGGTCCAGCGCATGTTGACCGCAAAGGATTACGTCCGCAGCCGCCTCTCCCTCGTCGCCTCCGGCCTCATCGATCTCCCGCTCGCGCTCTGCTTCCTCACCGTCGGCATTCTCCTCTGGGCCTTTTACCGCAAGCCCGAAATGGAAAACCCCTTCGCCTATTATATAGTCAACCAGCTCCCCCCAGGCGTCCGCGGCATCCTCGTCGCCGGCCTCTTCGCCACTGCCATGGGCTCCCTCTCCACCGCCCTCAACGCCCTCGCCACCAGCTTTACCGAAGACTGGTACATGCCCTACATCAATCCCGGTGCCACCCCCGCCCGCATCGTCCGCGCCGCGCGCGTCAGCACGGTATTCTTCTCCGTCCTCCTCGTCCTCATCGGCGCCTTCACCGCCTACGCCACCGTCGTCCTTCATCTACGAATCATCCCTATCGTCCTTGGCATCTTTGGTTACACCTACGGCTCCCTTCTCGGCGTCTTCCTCGCCGGCATGCTTACCAAATCCCGCGGAAACGACACCGGCAATATTCTCGCCATGATCGTCGGCTTCATCGTCGTATGCCTCCTCAGCGGCCTCCACAACACCCTTTGGGAAATCTGCCGCAACGATCCCGCCGCCATCCTCTGGAAGCCCGCCTGGCTCCCCGTCATCGCCTTCCCATGGCGCATCGCTTTCGGCAGCATCATCACCTTCTCCATCGCTGTCCTCTTTCCCACCCCGCCCGCTCAGCAGGAGATTGCCCGCCTCCACGTGGCAAGCGCCTCCTAAAATCTCCGCTCCGCGCGAAGCGTTGAGGCCGCGGATCGCCGACCACGCGGGTTTGACTCCGTGGTCTGTTCTCCCTCCCCAATAAGCAATTTCTCATTAGCAATTAGCAATTCCCTTACCCCTTTCTACATCACGCGTGCCATCCGCGTTTTTTTTCCAAAAACCCCTCATTTTCCTTGTCGGTTCCGACCCTCGATTTTACCCTCCACCCGCTCCGGGCGGATGATCAGGGGGCGTGTGAATAACTTGTGAATAAGAACCAGCAATTTTCTGATGTTTTCCATCTCAAGCATGGATGCCCCTTCGCGCCCGTCGGTCTTGCCCAAATCCCGCATCCATCAGTGTTCCACAAGATGCAGATTCGCAACCGGCTCTCCATCAGCTACTTTCATTTATATGATTTTTGCCGGAAATTCGTTTCTTTTCCCCGGCTCTCTCTGGCGCGGTCAAAAAATCGCCACTTTCACGCCCTTCTTTTTGTGACAAACGCGTGCGTTTCCGCTCGTGGATAAATCCTATGCAGACTCAGTTCCCCTCCAACTTTCAAACCATTTGGCAGACCATCGCCGAACACATCTCCGCCCAGGTCTCCAAGGACACCTATCAGCGTTGGTTCAAGGCCATTTCCATGACCGCCGCGGACGAAAATGAGATTACTCTCACCGTCCCCAATAACATCTATCAGCTCTGGATCGAGTCCAACTACATGACTCTCCTCCAGTCCTCCATCGCCTCCGTCCTCGGCGGCTCCCGTGTCATCCATTTCGTCACCGCCGCCGAGCCCGCCCTCGCCGCAAAATCCGCACCTCAGGCACACCAGTCCCATGACTCCCATGAGACCTATGACTCCCATCTCCTCGAAGACCAGGACGACGAATCCACCACCCCTCACTCCCCTCTTCTCAAATCCGTCACCGCCGAATCAAAACCCGGCGCCCCCTCCCGCCACACCGCTCACTCCACTCATCCCTCCCACGCCGCCGCCGCAGTCGCCGGCGGCATGAATCCCCGCAACACGTTCTCCAGCTTCGTCGTCGGCGCCAACAACCAATTCGCCCACGCCGCCTCCCTCGCCGTCGCCCAGGCTCCCGCCCGCACCTACAATCCCCTCTTCGTTTATGGCGGGGTCGGTCTCGGCAAGACCCACCTCATGCAAGCCATTGGCCAGAGCGTCGTCGAGCGCACCCCGACCGCGAAGGTGATGTATCTCTCTTCCGAAAAATTCACCAACGAGTTCATCGACGCCATCCAGAACAACTCCCTCGTCAAATTCCGCAAGCGCTACCGCCAGGCCGATCTCCTCCTCATCGACGACATCCAGTTCTTCTCCGGCAAGGAGCGTTCCCAGGAGGAATTCTTCCACACCTTCAACACCCTCTTCGACGGCCACAAGCAGATCGTCCTCTCCAGCGACCGGCCTCCGGCGGAAATCTCCAACCTCGAGCAGCGCCTCGTTTCCCGCTTCGAGTGGGGGCTCACCGCCGAGCTTCAGATCCCGGACATCGAAACCCGACTCGCCATCCTTCGCAAAAAAGCCGAGTCCCTCACCATCAAACTCGAATCCAGCATCCTCGAGTTCCTCGCCCAGCGCATCCGCTCAAACGTCCGCCGCCTCGAGGGCGCCCTCATGCGCGTCGCCTCCTACGTCTCCCTCAGCGGCAACGGCAACACCATCGGCACCGAAGCCATCGAGCACCTCCTCAAAGACATCCTTCACGAGGAAGGACGCCGCACCGTCACCATCGACCTCATCCAGAAAAAAGTCGCCGAGCACTTCGACGTCCGCATTGCCGATATGACCAGCAAGCGCCGGCCCCAGAACATCGCCTTCCCCCGCCAGATCGCCATGTATCTCGCCCGCGAACTTACCAAATCCTCCCTTGCAGAGATCGGCGACGCCTTTGGCGGACGCGACCACGGCACCGTCCTCCACGCCCATCGCCTCGTCAAAGAGCGCATGCACACCGAAGAAAAAATCCGCCAGACCGTCTCCTTCCTGGACTCCCATCTGAATCGCTGATTTAACCATTCCGCATTCCGCATTCCGCATTCCGCATTCCGCATTCCGCATTCCGCAT
>Ga0182030_10000398_pt1 | contig 78789 bp, 62 predicted proteins | sample 812S3MmetaG_FD_121299 | JGI IMG/M metagenome (GOLD analysis project Ga0182030, IMG submission 121299) | Permafrost microbial communities from Stordalen Mire, Sweden - 812S3M metaG (Illumina Assembly) | ecosystem: Environmental > Terrestrial > Soil > Wetlands > Permafrost | place: Sweden... | reverse complement strand
TTAAGCTGACCACTTCTGGGGTATGGTAACCACCTTCGATTTTCCCAAAATTGCGTCTTCCAACTTCTTCGCTGCAACTGCCTTGTCCTTCAGGGAAGTCTTCGGATACTCCTCAATCGCTACGCCTACACCGTGGCCTCGCTGGTCGGCCGTCGCCTTCGGATCCAGCTTCAGCCGGTGCCCTATGCTGGCGTGCGTTGCTCTCATCACCTGGAAATCCACCCACTCCAGCCCGTGAAGCTTAAGCTTGGGCCGAATGTGATCGTACAGCAGGGTGTCCCGCCATACTGGTGTCCCCTTCTCGCCGGCAAATACGAATGCTTCAGGCTCAGGGCCGACAGCAGCAGCCATCCACTCGCGCAGCAACTCGGCCGTCTGTGGCGGGATGGCTACTTCCCGCTTCGCGGGCTCCGTCTTCGGGTCGTCGATTTCTCCACGGTAGACCCGCTGCTGCACTTTGACACTGGTCGCGTCCGCCGACACATTCCTCACGGGCCGCAAGTGTCGATTCAGGGTGCCGTGATTGTATCACTTCGTTAGTCCCATGGCCGACTCGAGTTCGGCCTGGCGGAACCACCCAAGGAGCGTGCCTCGCCGGACGCGAACCGAACGGCCGGCGCGCACATGCGGGATGGGCGGCAGGCCTGGAATGAGTCCGCTCAGCATCTTCGACAGATGGGCTCTTGAAACACCCAGGACCTTTGCCGCTCCTTTCAAATCCAAAATCTCTATGTCGAGGCGCCGTCAGTGTCGCGGCAAACGCTGACCGAGGGGCTGAAGCTTTGGTGCTGCGGGGCGGCGGTCCCCGCGCGACACGCCGCCCCTAAAGAAACGGGGCTGGCTTTTCGAGCTGCAGACAGCGAAAGCGGGTCGAGGTCTGAAACAACCTCGACCCGCTCTTGAGCTTCCAGATTGATCGTCTCCACACTATCGAGAGCCAGGTGAAGTTACTTCTTTGCCTTCTTGGCTGGTTCGGGTATAAAGCTGCAGGTCGAAACGGTAAGCTTGGTGGGGGCAACCTTCATCTCCTGCAATTTGTTTTTGACCAGCATCGCATTGAAGTCGGTGACCTGTTTCAGGACGTCCTGCCAGGAAGTCGTGGTACGGCTCAGGTCGGTGCAATCTTTCTGCCAGGTAGCGATCTGGGTGGGGGTGGGCGCCATGTCGAGGCCGACCTGCATCATGCTGACCATGGTGTTGAAGGCGTTGTTCAGTTCGGAGAACGGTTGCAGCGCAGTGGGATCGGCAGCCGCACCCCCGCCACGCCCGCCTCCCCCGCCTCCCCCGCCTCCGCGACCACCCCGCGTGCCGCCGTCAATTTTGGTCAGACTGGCCTGGAGTGTCTTGGCCTGCGCGGCCACATCAGCGGGCAGGTTCCCCTTCATCAGGGTTGCAAGCTGGTTCTGCGCCGCATTCACTTCCTCATGGCCTTCAAAGCTATGCTCCATCCCCTGCACGGAAAGAAGAGTGAGCTTGTTCTGGGTGCGCAGGGCGTCCATCAGCGCGGGACTTTCGCCGACGCGCGGATCGTTCATGACCGTGACGTCGCTTGTAAAGACCTTGCCGTCAACGGTCAGCTTGAGCGTATAAACTCCGGGAATCACCTGCGGCCCATGCGGGCCCGGGGTGGTGGAGCCTTCCACCATGTTCATCTGATTCTCCAGGTCGTGCCGCAGGGCGGGCGGGTCGTCATACAGCAAGTTCCAGTTGACGCGGTTGAGACCAACATGCGTCGAGAGGACGAGAGTCTCGGGAGCGGCCAGCCAGTAGTGGGGATATGCCGCGTCCTCAATGGGCGGCGGCGGGGTGCTGGACATGGTGCGGACCAGATTCCCGTTCGAATCGAAGACTTGGAGTTGGATGGGCCCGCCCGGCTCGTGGCTGAGGTAGTAATCCACGATCGTGCCGTAAGGCACATTGGGCGCATGGGGCACTTCGATGGAGAAGGGCTGATCCCAGTTGCTGTTGATGCGTGCGCGAATTGCCTCCTCGGGCTTGAAGAGATAGACGGACGACGTGCTGATGGCTTGGGCGTTGGCCGCGATCTGGCGCAGTGGCGTGATGTCGTCGAGAACCCAGAAGCCGCGGCCGTAGGTGGAGATCACCAGGTCGTTCTCGTGGTGATCGGTGTGGACTTCGAGGTCACGGATGGAGGTGCTGGGCAGGTTCTGGCGCAGCGACTGCCAGTGATCGCCATTATCGAAGGTGACATACACCGTGGTCTCGGATCCGGCGAAGAGCAAGCCCGGCTGCCCGGGATCGACCCGCAGACTGTTGATCCAGCTTCCGGTGCGCTCGTCCTTGGGCAGTCCGTTGACGATGCTGGTCCAGGTCTTGCCCGCGTCGGTGGTGCGCCAGATGAGCGGCACGTCGGTGTCGGTGGTGTCGTCGGCGGGTGGGGTTTGGCCGCGGTCAGCGCCCATGCGAGCGGCCACGAAGGCGGTATTGACGTCGTCACCTGCCTCGATGGTGTTGAAGTTGGCGCGGGGCGGAAGGTTGGCGATGTTGGTGGCGTTCGTCCAGGTTTTACCCTGATCCATCGTGTTGTAGATCTGTCCGTTGCTGCTGACCGTCCAGATCACGCCGCGTTTGACCCTGGATATGGAGAATTCGCTGATCGAGGCTGCGGCCGCTCCGCCGCCCCGCCCTCCCCCCGGCGCTTGCGCCTCGGGTTGTGCCCCCGCTTCCGGCGTGGGATTCGGCTGCGGAGGCTGTGGGGGCGGTGGTGACTCCAGCGGCGCCGTGCCGCAGGCCACCTGGGGCTTGTCCTTGGGCGTGGTCAGATCGGGGCTCGCGGCGATAAAGGAATGGGCGCCGTCGCGCGAGACCAGAAGACACTGGTAGGCAACGTAGAGAGCGCCGGGATCGAACGCGACGTCGAATTTTTTCTCGAAATCGCGCCCAGCGCGGTATTTGGCCGCATCGGCTCCGAAGTTGGGCGCGACGTTCTCCCACTGGCCGCTGGTCATATCGATCTTGATGAGGCCGCTGCCGCCTCCTCCCGGACCATATCCAACACCATAGATGATGTTTGGGTTTTTAGGATCGGGTCTATCGATGCCGAATTCAGACGACGGCAACGGGCTCCAGTCACTGAAGTTCACCTGTCCCCAGGTGCCGCGGCTCGAGATCATTACGGCGCCGGTGTCCTGCTGCGCACCCATGATGTGGTAAGGATATGCGCTGTCGGTGGCTACGTGGTAGAGCTGCGAAATGACCTCGGTGTACCACAGGCTCCAGGTGCGGCCGTTGTCCAGGGTGACGCTGGCGCCCTGGTCGGCGCCGACCAGCATGCGATGGCCGTTCGTGGGGTCAATCCAGAGCTTGTGGTAGTCCTCACCGCCGGGCGCGCCCTTGAAAGGCTCAAAGGTGAGGCCGCCATCGGTCGAGCGGTACATGGCTGTGCTCATGGTGTACACAACGTCCGGGTTCTGCGAGTCCACGAACACGCCGCTGCTATAATTGCCCTGGCCGTTACTGATCCGCATGGCGATCCGCAGGTCGTTCCCGGCCATGTGCTGCCAGGCGGCGCCGCCATCATCGGAGCGGTAAAGTCCCGAGCCCTGTTCAATGGCATTGCCGACGATGTACATGCGCTGGCCCCTGGAGTGCATGGCGACGGCGACCGAAACGCGGCCCGAGAAGGGCGGAATCTTGATCTCGGTCCAGGTCTTGCCCTCATCCGTGGACTTGAACACCTGGGGCGGCTTGCTTCTCGCCCCGCGACCGGCGCCGCCACCGCCGGCGCCGCCGGTTCCCTGCGTGGCGGCCAGCATTACAATGGGGACGTCGTACGCGGACTGGAGATCGCGCGCGCCATCGACGTCGGCGGGCTTGAGGACGCTGGTCCATGTCTGCCCGCCGTCGGTGGAGCGGTAGACACCGCCGCCGTGGCGGGTAGCATCGCCGAGTGCGGAGACGAGCACCAGGTTAGGATCGGCGGGATCGACAACGATGCTGGTGATCTTTACCGTGTCTTCGAGGCCAATGTGCTGCCAGGTCTTGCCGGCATCGGTGGACTTCCACATGCCGTTGCCGAGGCTACCCTGAATGGGGTCGCCGGCGCCTGCATACACGATATCGGGATTGGAGGGAGCGACCTGGATGGCACCGACACTATCGACGCTCTTCTCCTGGTCGAAGATGGGGAACCAGGTGACGCCGGCGCTGGTGGTTTTCCAGATGCCGCCCAGCGGCGTGCCGGCATAGAACACCCCCGGTTGGCCTATGGCGCCGGTGACGGAGGAGATTCGCCCGCCATGGAAAGGCCCGACGTTTCGCCAGTTGAGGCCCGCATACAGATCGGGATTGATCTGCGCCGTTGCAGTGAAAGCTGATGCCAATGTGCTCGAAACAGCAAGCACCCAATATGCCGTCCGCGACACTCGCGTCATGATGTAGGAACCGCTCGTGAGAATCCTCAACGTCATGGGGGAAGTATACAACGCCGTGGAGAGGGTACGCTCGCTGTCGTCGACGGCCTGTCGTCGACGGCCAGGTCTATACGCGCGACGTCATGAGATCTCGAACCTTCACGTGTTTTCACGTAAGGCCGTGCAACAGTACCGTGCGGCAGGGCTATTGCCACTGAAGCGTCGCTTGTTGAAGGTGGCTGTTGAGTTGGCATCCACTGCATCGTCGGCCACTCGACAAAGGCAGTTGCCAGCCGGATAGGTCCGCGCAAGTCGGGATCGCGACTGAAAAGTTGCGTTGCGCCCTGGCCCGACGCCCATCGACGGATCGGGCGTTACGCGTCAATATCTGTACACAATTGCCCGGCGGCCCATTTCCCCTGCCGACTCGGGCGGTGCGAGAATCAGTTCATGCGAGCGCAGCTACAATCTGGCCAATGGCGCGGGGGGTGGGGGGGTGCCGTTACGGCATCGATTTGCCTCCTACTGGTTGCACAGTCATGCGCGGCACAAACTAGTCCCGCGCCCGGGACCATCCGCGGCACCATCGCGGACTCCTCCGGATCGGTGGTCGAGGCCGCCATCGTCAGGTTACAGGCGGCCGGGGCCACTGCCCTGCGCACTACTCTTACCGACCAGACGGGCTCGTTTCACTTCTCCGCGGTTGAGCCCGGGGCTTACAACCTCACCATCACAGCTGGCGGTTTCACGGACGAAAAGACCAATGTTTCCGTGGTTTCCGGGGAGAATCCACCGCTCCCTCCAGCCGTTCTGCAGATCGCAACCGCCATCAGCAAGGTGGATGTGACTCTGCCGCCGCACGAACTGGCCGTCCAACAGGTGCACGCCGAGGAGAAGCAGCGGCTGCTCGGGATTGTTCCAAACTTCTACGTCACCTACGATCCCAATGCCGCGCCTTTGACCGCCGCCCAGAAATTTCATCTTGCCTTGCGAACCCTCATCGACCCGGAGGTGATCCTGAGCAACGCGGCCGGCGCCGGAATCGAACAATGGCGCAACACCACCGACCGCCAATTCGGCCAGGGGATGGAAGGGTACGGCAAGCGCTTTGGCGTGGACTACGCTGCCACCGTCACCCACGTTCTGATCGGCCATGTCCTCACGCAATCCGTGTTTCACCAGGACCCGCGCTATTTCTATAAAGGCACCGGCAGTTTCGGCTCACGATTTCTTTATGCCATCGGGACCGCGTTCGTTGCTAAGGGCGACAACGGCCACTGGCAGCCCGACTACTCCGATATCATCGGAGGCCTCGCCGCGCGGGAGATCCTATCCCCGCTCCACTCCTACACCTCCCGCCCGGGACTGCGCGCTTTTCATGGTTTCCTGCTGGGTTTCAGCGGCAGGGCAACCGATCATCTCACGCAGGAATTCATCTACCGCTGGCTGACGACCCATGTGCCGAAAACGGTGGCGCGGCCGCACCCCATTCTGCGCGACGGCACCCCAGTGTCCCTGTTCTCCGTAGAGGACCTGCGTTCCGCCGGGACGGCAACCGCGAGGCCGATTACGTTCGTGCTTTCCAGAGACCTGGAGGCGGGCGGCGTCGAGGCCGCCAAAGCCGGGTCCAAGGTAACGGGCCAGGTCACTTACACGGCCGCGCCGTCCGCCGCGGGCGCCATCGATTCCATGCACCTGTCGCTGGAAAGCGTGCAGCTCAAAATCGGCGAGACGGAGGTTCCGCTCCGAAGCACGCCGCATAAAACAGGCGCCGGCGTCCTGGAATATCACTGGCTGGAAGACAGCGGCCGCATCGCCCTGGTCCTGTATGTCGCCAAAGATGTGACACTCGCACCGGCCCGGTAGCGCCCCAACCGGCCCTCCTCACTTGCCAAGTAATCCCAATTCTGTTAGCGAAAAGCCGCAGAGGCGAGCGGGGGCCGCCGACAGACGATTCGGCATTAGCGCTATGCCTTGCCCGCACGATCCTTGCTGCTGGCGGCTACGACGAAGAAGCAGTTGCCCGAGCTTATGCCGCCTGGTACACGTCGCGACCTTTCGACATTGGAGCGGCGACAACAGCCGCACTATCGGCGGCTAGTCGAGCTTTGGGGCAGGGAAACCCGGTCGCTGAGGCTGCCAAAGGGGAAGCACAAAGGAGCCCGGAGAGTTTCGGCGAAGCCAGAACTGGATCGGCGGCACGCGCCCAGGCAACGCCGCCTTTATCCCTCCTCCGCCGGAACGTGTGATGGAGCGCATGGGCGAGCTTGAGACGTTCCTTCACCCGAGCGCTCTGGCCTTCCTCCGCTAATCAGGGCCGGACTCGTCCACGTTCAGTTCGAGACAATTCACCCGTTTCTCGACGGCAACGGCAGACTTGGACACCTGCTCATCACGTTTCTACTTTGCGCCGCGGGGGCGTTACGGGAGCCGATTCTGTACTTAAGTTTGTTCTTCAAGACGCATCGCCAGACCTATTACGATCTGCTCACGCGCGTTCGTGAGAAGGGAGACTGGGAAGCGTGGATTGATTTTTTTCTCGCCGGCGTGAAGGAGACATCGGAGCAGGCCTTGGGTGCTGCCCGGCAAATTATTACGTTGCCCGATGCCGACCGGAAGAAAGTCGAGTCGCTCGGAAGGCCGGCTGCGACGGCGCTGCGCATCTTGCAGCACGCGCAAACGAACCCTATCCTCTCGATTCCGATGACGGCCGAGAAGATCGGCATTTCTTTTCCGACAGTCACGTCAGCCGTCAACCACTTGCAGAAGCTCGGCGTGCTGCGCGAGATTACCGGCAAGCAGCGGCGCCGATTGTTCGTTTACGATGCCTACATGAAAATTCTGAACGAGGGCACAGAGCCGCTTCGATGAGCTGAGAAGGGATTTCTATTGCGTATCTGGAATCGACTCCCAGTTTATTTCACGCAGTGTATCCTCGCGTCGGACGAGAACGTGGACCTTGGACTGCCCAAGCGATTGAGAGCTAAGCGGCGCTGGTCACCGCAACTTTGCCATCTCGCAGCGCTTTGATGTCGCGCAAAGGCGGCAGAAGAAACGGCTGTACTCGCGGTTGAACGGGCATACACTCTCATCACCGACTTCATACGCCGCACTGGTGGCATCGATCCCATCCAGCGGCATTCGCTATCGCGCAACGCCGATTGAGAACCTGGATCGGCCCCGAAAAGAGGCGTGCTAGGCTTGATTTTGTGGACAGGAAGGAGATGGATTGGCTGCCATGAAAAGGGTCGCTCTGATTACCGACAGGCGGAATTCCCAGCTGGGAGACGTTCTGAGCGGCGATCTGAAGACCGTGTTGGGTGGGCGCGTAGAGATCCGCAGCTACTTCTTTGAGAGCCTCGAGCCCAGTGAAGCGATCGAGGGTGACGTGGTCCTGGTGACCACCCAAAGCAAGGCATTGGAGATCCAGAACCATGTGACCGAGGCACGGCGAATCCTCGTTGCACAACGGACCATCCGGGAAAGTGACGCTTATCGCATCTTCACCATTCCGTCCGGAACCAAGGTGCTGGTGGTCAACAACCTGCCCGAGACCACCTTGGAAATGGTGGCCCTGTTGCAGCAGATCGAGTTCAACCACCTGCAGTTCATCCCCTATGAAGAGGGCATGGACTGCTCCAACATCCACATCGCCATCACGCCCGGTGAGCGCAACCTGGTGCCCGCCTCGATCAAGACCATCATCGATATCGGACACCGGTGCATCGACATCTCCACGTTCATCGAGATCATCAACCGGCTGCGCATCTCGGACCACTCCATCGACCAGCGTCTGCTGCGCTATTCTCAAAACAACGTGGACCTGGATACCGGGGTCAATCGCCAGTACAAGGAACTCTTCCAGCGCAACATCGAACTCGATACGGTGATTAACCTGGCTCACGAAGGCATCCTGCTGCTGGACAATAACGGAAAGGTCGCGCTCTATAACCAGGCGCTGGCGGAAATGCTGAATCTCGGAGAGAGCGTGGTCGGCCGGGGCATCGAGGTCTTCGCGCCCGAGATCCAGGAGATCCTCACCCAGGAGCAGAGCCAGGATCAAAGCCAGGAGTGGCTCGTCGAGTCCAAAGAGCGCTCGATCGTGGTCAATCGCCAGTCCCTCCAGTATTTCGGCGAGCGCAGCGGCAGTTACATCAACTTCCAGGAAGTGACCTACATCCGGCAGCTCGAACAGAACCTGAGCCGCAAACTCAGGGAGCGCGGTCTGACCACCCGGTATTCTTTTTCGGACGTGCTCTACCAGTCGCGCCAGATGGGGGAGTGCCTCGAACTGGCGCGCCGCATAGCCGGATCGGACTTTACGGTGCTCATCATGGGTGAAAGCGGCACCGGCAAGGAGTTGCTGGTCCAGTCGATTCACAACGCCTCGGCCCGCTCCAAGCAGCCGTTCGTGGCTGTGAACTGCGCCGCGGTGCCCGAAAACCTCCTCGAAAGCGAATTGTTCGGGTACGCCGGAGGCTCCTTCACGGGGGCGCTCCGCGAAGGCAAAGTGGGCCTCATCGAGCAGGCCAACAACGGCACGGTCTTCCTGGACGAAATCGGCGACATGCCCCCGATGCTGCAAGGCAAGCTCCTGCGAGTGCTGCAGGAACGGCAGATCATGCGCGTGGGCTCCACCAAGTTAACTCAGGTGAACATCCGCGTGATCGCGGCCACCAACCGTAACCTCCAGAAGCGCATCCTGGCTGGGCAGTTCCGGGAAGATCTCTACTATCGCCTGAATGCTCTCTCGCTGATCGTCCCCCCGCTTAGGGACCGGCCCGACGACATCTTTCTTCTGCTGCGGCATTTTCTGGCCGAGCAGAACCAGGCCCATCCCACATTCACCCCGGAAGCCCGGAACCTGCTGCGGAGATATAGCTGGCCAGGCAACGTCCGCGAACTCGCCAACGTAGCCAACCATATCAGCTTGATGGGGGTCGATCCCGTAACCGTCCAGGCCCTTCCGGCCTATCTGGTCGGCCGGACCGAGACCTTTGAGACGGAGGAGGCCATTCTGCGCAAGCGGTGCGGTCTCGATCGGGCCCGCGATGTGCTGGCCGTCCTCGACCAGTGCAGCGATCAGGGCCGCGGCGCCGGGCGCAACAGCATCCGCGACGCCCTCAAGGACCACGAGCGCCCTCTGAGCGAAGCAGAGGTCCGGGGCGTCCTTCAGGTGCTCGGGGAATTGGGGCTGGTCCGGTCGAGTGTGGGCAGGCAGGGCACGGAACTATCCGCCCAGGGGGATCAGTTCATCAATTGGTTGAATAATAGGTCGTTGAAGAAGCCTATTTAACCCATTCTCGGAACTTAAAGGCTACGCCGAAAGCGCGGAAAGCCCGAAATCCGGCCATTTCAGTATATTCAGAGCTGAATATCTTATATGGCACGCCGATTGCTTTAGCAATGGCGTCTCCGGAAAGAGGGACCACGAGCGGTAAGCCGTTGATCCGGTTCGTGTCAACCGCAGTCCTGGAGGCCGCTCCACCTCACTCCTCCAGTCGCGGTTCCACGTGTCCGCGAAGGGCCGCGAGTGGCAGAACTCCGGAGAGTTCATGGAATCGCTGGCCGCTGTCGAAAAGAAATTGAAAAGTCATCTGCGCGCTGGCGAGCACCAGGCTGGTAGCGCTTCGAGTGGCAAAACTCAGGAGAGTTCATGGCATCGCTGAACATTGTCGAAAGAATATTGAAGAGTCATCTCCGCACCGGCGAGTACCAGGCTGGTAAGGAGATTGGGATCCGCATCGATCAGACCCTGACCCAGGACGCCACGGGGACCATGGCCTACCTCCAGTTCGAGGCCATGGGTTTGCCGGCCCTCCAGACCGATCTATCGGTATCGTATGTGGACCACAACACGGTACAGGTAGGCTTTGAAAACGCCGACGACCATCGCTACCTGCAGACTATCGCCCAGCACTACGGCCTGGTCTACTCCCGGCCGGGCAACGGCATCTGCCACCAGGTGCACCTGGAGCGGTTCGGCAAGCCGGGCACGACCCTGCTCGGCAGTGACAGCCACACACCCACGGGCGGCGGTCTGGGCCAGATCGCCATCGGGGCAGGCGGGTTGGATGTAGCCGTCGCGATGGGCGGCGGCAACTTCTATCTGGCAGCACCCAAAGTCTACCTGGTGCGTCTCGCGGGACGCTTGCGTCCGTGGGTCGCGGCCAAGGACGTCGTGCTGCACATGCTCAGCCAGCTCACCACCAAGGGCAACGTCGGCGTGATTCTCGAATACGGTGGGCCCGGTGTGGCCACACTTTCCGTACCCCAGCGAGCCACCATTACCAACATGGGCGCGGAGATGGGCGTCACCACCTCCATTTTCCCGTCCGATGCGGTCACCCGGGCATTCTTCCAGGCCCAGCAGCGCGAACAGGACTGGGTGGAACTCGTGGCCGACGAAAGGGCCTGCTACGACCGGACCATTGAAGTGGATCTAGGTAGCATCGAACCTCTGGCCGCCTGCCCGCACAGCCCGGGCAACGTCAAGACCGTCAGGGAACTGGCCGGCATGAAAGTGGATCAGGTGTGCATCGGTTCCTGCACGAACAGCTCCCTGAAGGATATGCGCGTGACAGCCGCGATTCTGGCCGGCGGACACGTCAACCCGGACGTGAGCCTGGGCATCGCACCGGGATCGCGCCAGGTCCTGCAGATGCTCTCCCGGGACGGCAGTCTCTCGGCGATTCTCGACGCCGGCGGCCGCATTCTGGAATCCGCCTGCGGCTTCTGCATCGGCAATCACTTCTCGCCCAAGAGCGGCGGCGTCTCGCTGCGCACGTCCAACCGCAATTTCGAAGCCCGCAGCGGCACTGAGGACGCCCAGGTCTTCCTGGTGAGCCCCGAGGTGGCCGCGTTATCCGCCCTCTCGGGCAAGTTCACCGATCCTCTCGCCAGTGGCGCGCCCTACCCGGCAATTGCAGAGCCCGAGGCCTTCACCATCGACGATTCCATGTGCCTCTTTCCCTCCGCCGCGGAGCGCAACACCAAGATCTTCCGCGGACCCAACATCGGGGAACCGCCCAGCAATCAGGCTATGCCGGAGGCCTTGCGGGGTGTGGTGACCATCAAGGTGGGGGACAAAATCACTACCGATCACATTATGCCTGCCGGAGCGCGCCTCAAATATCGCTCCAACGTGCCCAAGTACGCCCAATACGTCTTCGAGAATGTGGACTCCACCTTCCCGAAGCGCAGCCTGGAAAACCGGGACAAGGGCATTCACAACGTGATCGTCGCCGGAGAATCCTACGGACAAGGCTCCAGCCGCGAGCACGCCGCCATGTGCCCCATGTACCTGGGCGTCAAGACCGTTGTGGCCAAGTCCTTCGAGCGCATTCATGCGGCCAATCTGGTGAACTTCGGCATTCTGCCGCTGTTGTTTGCCAATCCGCAGGACTACGACCGCATTGCGGCGGGCGCCCCCGTGGAAGCCCCCGGCTGGCGCCAGTCCCTGGAGCAGTGCCAACCGGTCATTCTCGAAATCCCGGGCCAGCAGCCCGTACCCTGCACGTATAACCTCTCCGAGCGCCAGCGCAAAATCCTCCTGGCGGGCGGACTTCTCAACTTTACGAATCCGGTTTCGAAACCAATCCTACAGGAGCAGCTATCATGAGCAAGATTCGCGTAAAAAAGCCACTCGTCGAGATGGATGGCGACGAGATGACCCGCATCATCTGGGCCAAGATCAAGGAGACCCTGATCCTGCCCTACCTCGACATCGATCTGCGTTACTTTGACTTGGGCGTCGTCCATCGCGACGCCACTGACGACAAGGTCACCGTGGAAGCCGCCGAAGCCATTAAGGAATTCGGCGTGGGCGTGAAGTGCGCCACCATCACTCCCGACCAGGATCGCGTCCAGGAGTACAAACTCAAGAAGGCCTGGGCTTCCCCCAATGGCACCATCCGCAGCATCCTCGACGGCACCGTCTTCCGCAAGCCGATCATGGTGAAGAACATCACCCCGGCTGTCTCCAGTTGGAAACTGCCCATCGTCATCGGCCGTCACGCTTATGGCGACATTTATAAGGCGGTGGACTTTGTGGTTCCCGGCGCGGGCAAGACCGAACTGGTCTACACCCCGGCCGAAGGTGAACCGGTCCGCGTCCCGATCCACAACTTCCAGGGCGGCGGCGTGGTGATGGGCATGTACAACACGGACGCCTCCATCCGCTCCTTTGCCAAGGCCTGCATCACCTTCGCGCTTTCGGAGAAGATCGATCTGTGGTTCGGCGCCAAGGACACCATCAGCAAGCGCTATCACGCCCGCTTCAAGGATCTCTTTGCCGCGGAAATCGAAGCCCGTCAGGCGGACCTGGACAAGGCCGGCGTCAACTACCGGTACCTGCTGATCGACGACGCTGTGGCACAGGTCATGAAACACCCCGGCGGAATCCTCTGGGCCTGCATGAACTATGACGGCGACGTGATGTCCGATATGGTCGCCTCCGGCTTCGGCAGCCTGGGAATGATGACCTCCGTGCTGGTTTCTCCCGACGGCAACTTCGAGTACGAGGCCGCCCACGGCACCGTGCGCCGCCACTACTACGAGCACCTCAAGGGAAATCCCACCAGCACCAATCCCGTGGCCTCCATCTTTGCCTGGACGGGCGCTCTCCGCAAGCGCGGAGAACTGGACGGTACGCCGGACGTAGTGGCCTTCGCCGACGCCCTGGAGCAGGCGGTCATCGGGAGCATCGAATCGGGTCACGTGACGAAGGATCTGATGAGTCTGGTGACGCCGCGGCCCGCATCGCACGAAACCACGGAGGCCTTCCTGGCAACCGTCGCCTCCAGCCTGAAGACGCATCTGCACTGCGCGGTGTAGATCAAACGTGTGCGCGGCGGTCCGGAATCGGGCCGCCGCGAAAGGGAACTGACTAGGGGTACCCATGAACAATCAACTGGACTTCGATCTTCTGGACCCGCAGGAAAACGCGGACGGAGCGGACGAGGTCAGACAGTTGCTTCGCTCGAGTGATCTGGAGATGGACGGCGATATCCAGGTCTTCGTTGTGGCCCGCGACCGGAGCACGCTTGTGGCCTGCGCCGGCCTGGCGGGGGATGTGGTCAAATGCGTGACCATCGCGCCCGCTTACCGCGGCACGTCGCTGGCCCGAAAGTTGATCAACGAGGTCCAGCACGTGGCCACCATGAAGCGCGGCCATAACCACCTGTTCCTTTACACCAAACCCCACAATGTGCCTCTTTTCGAAGGCTGCGGGTTTTACAAACTGGTGTCGGTCCTGGACAGCGCCTGTCTGATGGAGAATACGCCGGTCGGCATCCGGGACTATTGCGAAATCCTGCGCTCGTTTCGGCATGCGGGGAAACGCATCGGGTGTGCGGTCATCAACGCGAATCCCTTCACCCTGGGCCATCTCCACCTGGTTCGGCAGGCTCTGAAGCAATGCGACTGGCTACACGTTTTTGTGGTCTCTGAGGATGCCTCGGCCATCAGCTACGCGGACCGGCTCGATCTGGTGCGCGCGGGCCTGGACGGATTGGAACGGCTGACGGTGCACGGCGGATCCCGGTACCTGGTCTCGAAGGTCACCTTTCCGTGCTACTTCATTAAGGACACCTGCGTAGTGGAGGCGTGCAGCACGGCCATCGATCTATTGCTTTTCCGCGAGTTCATCGCTCCAGCTCTGGGCATCACCCACCGTTTCGTGGGCACAGAACCCTTCTGCCCGTTGACTCGCAAGTACAACCAGGACATGCATAAATGGCTGGAGAGCGCATCCGGGGACGGTCCTGCGCTGCGCGTGGTGGAGATTCCCCGGCTGGAAGTGGCCGGCCGCCCCGTGTCGGCCAGCTATGTGCGTCAGTTGCTCGGCGAGGGCGATTTTGAGGCCATGGCCACGATAGCGCCCGGCACCACCGTCGCACTGCTGCGCGAAAAGTATGCCGTCCGCGCCGGCCGCGGGCAGCGCGTCGCGCAACTAAAATCACTGAGGTGAAATGAATGGAAATTACGAAGGAAGCCATTTGCGGGACATTGGAGTCCAACGATCTGCTCGTGAAGGTCGCTCCCAGGGATGAATTGGAGGTGGTCATCTCGAGTGCGGTGATGCGCCAGTTCGGCGCCCGCATCCGAGAGGTAGTCGAAGAGACGCTGCGAAAAATGGAAGTCTCCCACGGGCAGATTATGATCGAGGACAAGGGCGGCCTGGACTGCACCATCCGCGCGCGGGTGCAAGGCGCGGTGCTGCGGGGAAGTGAATGCGGAGAACTCGACTGGAGGGTCCTGTAATGAAGAAGCCGCGCCGTAGCATGTTGTTTATCCCGGGATCGAACGCCGCCATGTTGAGCACGGCCTTCGTGTACCGGCCCGATTCCATCATGTTCGACCTGGAAGATGCCGTGGCCCTGCGGGAAAAGGATTCCGCGCGCCTGTTGGTGTACCACGCGCTCCAGTTCCAGGGCTACCGCGGAATGGAGACGGTGGTGCGCATCAATCCTCTGGACACGCCCTTCGGGCTGAAAGACCTGGATGCGGCCGTGCGCGGGGGTGCCGCGATCATCCGTCTGCCCAAAACCGATTGCGCTGCCGATGTGCTGCGCCTCGAAGCCGAAGTGGACCGCATCGAGCGGGAGTGCGGCCGCGAGCAAGGCTCCACTCGGCTGATGGCCGCTATCGAAAGCGCTTCCGGCGTGGTCAATGCCCTGGCCATCGCCACTTCGAGCCCCCGCATGGATTCCATCGCCCTGGCGGGTTTTGACTACGTGGTGGATATGCAGACCCAGCGGGGAGACGGCATCGAACTGTTCTACGCCCGCTGTTCGGTCCTCCACGCCGCCCGCTTCGCAAAGATCGACGCCTTCGACGTGGTGTTTTCCGATGTCAACGACGACGAAGGCTTTCTGAAGGAAGTGGCGCTGATCAAGCGCCTCGGGTTCAACGGCAAATCCCTCATCAATCCCAGGCAAATCGACCTTCTGCATAACGCCTTCGCGCCCACCCAAGACGAACTGCACCGGGCCGAGCGAATCGTGGAAGCCGCGGAAAAAGCCGAACGCGAAGGCCTCGGCGTGGTCTCTCTGAACGGAAAAATGGTGGATGCCCCGGTGGTCGCCAACGCCCACAGGATCCTGGAACTCGCCAAAACCTCCTACAGCCAGAACTAGTCCCGGATGGTGCCTTTGTGAATCAACGTAACTTCTTATCCGTCAGAAAGGTTTCAGCATGAACGACAGTCAGCGTACGGTTACTTTGGAAGACCCCTGTCTGGAAGGGCTGGAGCGTTTTCGGGACTTTGCGGCCCACACTCCCTACCTCAAGGGTCCGGAAAAGCTGACGCGCAAGCTGGTCGATTCCCTCGAGGCGGCCGTGCTCCGCTCGGGGCTGAAAGATGGCCAGACCATCTCTTTCCACCACGCCTTCCGCGACGGCGACAAGACCATCAATTACGTAGTAGACGTGCTGGCACGCATGGGTTTCCAGAACCTCACGCTGGCCTCCAGTTCCCTTTCGAATTGCCACGCTCCGCTCATTGAGCACATCAAGGCGGGCGTCATCTCCCGGATTTACACCTCCGGCATGCGCGGCAACCTGGCCCGCGCCATTTCGAATGGGCTCATGGCAGAACCCATCCAGGTACATTCCCATGGAGGCCGGGTTCACCTCATCCAGTCCGGAGAGCTGACGCTGGACGTGGCGTTCCTGGGCGTCTCCGCATGCGACGCGTTCGGCAACGCTAACGGCCTGCGCGGCAAATCGCGGTGCGGCTCTCTCGGATACGCCATGGTGGATGCCCAGTTCGCCCGGAACGTGATTCTTCTCACCGAAGAGATCGTGCCCTTCCCCAATTCGCCCGCCAGCATCTCTCAGGATCAGGTGGATTGGATCGTCCAGGTCGAGCAGGTGGGAGACCCCTCGAAGATCAGCGTGGGAGCTGCCCGCGTCACCAAGAATCCACGGGATCTTCTCGTCGCCCGCCTGGCTGCGGACGTCATCGAGCATTCCGGCTACTTCGAACAGGGATTCTCGCTCCAGACCGGCTCTGGGGGCAGTTCCACGGCCGCCACTCGCTTCCTGGAACACCGCATGCGCCGCAAGGGCATCAAAGCCGCCTTCGCCCTGGGAGGTATCACCGGCGGCATCGTGGATCTTTTCAAGAAGGGACTCATCGAGAAGGTGGTGGACACGCAGAGCTTTGATGCCGACGCGGCGGAATCGCTCTCTCAAAATCCCAACCATATCGAGATATCGACCAACGAGTACGCCAATCCCAGCTCCAAGGGCGCTTACTGCGATCGTCTGGACGTGGTAATTCTAGGCGCACTGGAAGTGGACCTGGACTTCAATGTGAACGTAATCACCGGCTCGGACGGCCTCATGATGGGCGCTTCCGGCGGGCACAGCGATGTGGCGGCGGCCGCGAACCTGTCGATCGTCGTGGGCCCGTTGATCCGCGGTCGCATTCCCACGGTGGTCAAGCGGGTCACCACCCTGGTGACGCCGGGCGCTTGCGTCGGCGTGCTGGTGACGGACCATGGCATCGCGGTCAACCCCAACCGCCCGGATGTGGAAGCGCGGCTGCGTGCAGCCGGCCTGCCGGTGATGACCATCCAGGAGTTGTACGAGCGAGCCGTCTCGATCACTGGAGTGCCCGACCCCATCGAATTCCTCGACCGGGTGGTGGGCATCATCCGCTACCGCGACGGGAGCGTCATCGACGTAGTCAGGCAGGTCAAGCCGTGACGACTGGGACGGCGGGAGTGACGCTGGCGAAGGTTCTGGCGAACCGCGAGCATCGCGTCCTCAGGCAGCGTGCTGCCCGGGAAAACTTCGGCCGTCCCGTGCTTTCCGTGACTCTGGTAAACCCAGGCCCAGTCAAGGACTCCCGGGCGGCGCGCCAAGTGATGGCTCATGCGCTGCGCGCCTTGGACCTCCTTCTGGCGGACCGCGGATGGCACGCGTTGAGCCGGGAAGTGCGATTGGACGCTACGGGGCCCGAGGCGCTTCTGGCGGTGGATGCCTCAGCCCGCGAGCTTAAGCGGGCCACCACCACCCTGGAAGACGAGCACCCGCTCGGGCGCCTCTGGGATATCGACGTGATCGATGTGGCGGGTGGCGCCGTCTCCCGCCGTAGCCTGGGCCTGACCAACCGCCCCTGCCTTCTGTGCGGCGAAGATGCGCATGCTTGCGCACGTTCCGCGGCTCATCCACTTCCTGAACTGCAGGACGCGATACGGAAGATCATCTATGCCTACCGCGAGCCTTGAAGCCGTTGAGCCCGTCGGACTTCGAATTCCTCGAACCGTGGCGGACCGACTCCGGGAAAGTTTCGTGGGCGCCCTGGCCCGTCAGGCGCTGCAGCGGGAAGTGGAACTGACTCCCAAGCCCGGCCTGGTAGATCGCCTCAATAGCGGTTCCCACCGGGACATGGATCTTGCGACGTTCCACGCCAGCATCCAGGCCATCGCTCCCTGGTTTCCCATCTTCTACCGGCTGGGCGCGTCCACGCGGGATGTGGCTGCCGGGAAACTGCTGGCCCATCTTCGTCCCGCGGGCCGCGCCTGCGAAGACGCCATGCTACAGGCCACTGCCGGCGTGAACACCCACAAGGGCAGCATCTTCTGCATGGGCCTGCTGTCCGCAGCTTTGGGGCGCCTGGATGATGGCGAGGATCTCCCCGATGCGGAGCGCCTGTGCGCGGAAGTGGCCCGGATCTGTTCGAGCCTGGTGGAAACCGAACTCCTGCGGATCCGGAAGCCCCGAACGGCTGGAGAGAGACTATTTCAAGCTCATGGTCTGACCGGCGTCCGCGGCGAAGCCGCCTCCGGATTCAGAACCGTTCGCGACCACGGACTTCCCGCGTTCGAAAAGGTGCTGGCACGCGGAGGCGCAGAGGAAGAAGCTTTCCACGAGGCCCTGCTCCATCTGCTGGCCGCAAACCACGATACGAACCTGGTCAACCGCGGCGGCTTGGCCGGCTTGGCCTACGTCCAGACCAGCGCCATCGACCTCATCGCCGCCGGCGGATCCCGTTGCCCGGGCTTTCAGACTCGCTGGCACGAATTCGACGCCGACCTGATTGCGCGGAACCTGAGTCCGGGCGGCAGCGCGGACCTCCTGTCCGTGACGTGGTTCCTTTCCCGGTTCAGGCAGTCCGCTGCCGCGCCGGCGTTCGAATGCCGTTCACAAACAGAGAGGACTAAATTAGGGTGTGGCGGAGTTCACTTACCCGCACTATGATTTCTTTTTCGGAATCTTCGCGCCGGCCTTGCGCGCTTCGCTCAGGGCTATCGCAACTGCTTGTTTTCGGCTCGTGACCTTCTTGCCGCTGCCCGATTTGAGTGTGCCTTCCTTTTTTTCCTTCATGACCTTGTGAACCTTTTGTTTGCCCTTGCTGGAGTCTGATGTCTTCTTAGGCATAGACGACTCTCCTTTGCTTGCCGCCTGATCGCACGTCTGTGGCGGCTGCAAGCGCGCTTGTTGGCCGCTGGCAGCCAGGAGACTCATTCAGGCTTGGCCTACAGCAATCCCGATGGTTCAAACGCCGCGCGCAGAGCCAGTAAATCACGCTTCATCGCACCGAGCACCTGAGCTCTGGGCAGCGTGATCTTATCCGAAGCATTATTCGCGCCACCGTTGGGGTACTCCGCCTGAACTTCAATTGGGCCGGAGAACCCGATCTCCTTCAGGATTGCTCCGAACTGCGGCAAATCGTCCACGCCGGTGCCGAGCGGCACCTGTCGCACTCTCCATCCGCCAGCGACTCCGCTGCCGGCGCCACCCCGACCGCCGCCGGCTGCGGCGGCACCGCGCCCATTCGCCGCGGCAGCGTCGGCGCCAGGTGCGGCGGGACCGCGTCCTCCGCGGCCACCCGCCGCGGTAGTATCGGAGCCAGCTACGGCAGGACCCCTGCCACCGCCCTGCCCACCTCCCGCGCCATCAGGCGGATTTCCAGCACGCTGGCCGCCGGGGCCACCACCATCGGGTCCGGCCGGGCCGCCCCGTCCACCACGGCCGCCGCCCGCGGCAGCCGCCGCAGCCGCCGCAGCCGCCATTTCCGGAGTGAAGGGGCCGCCTCCGCGCACGTCGAGATTCTGCTCCATCACCGAGTCCTTGGCGGAAACGCCTGCAACATAGGGGCCTGCGGCACGCAGGTTCAACGCCCAGGTGCCATTGCCGCCGGCATTCGTCATGTGACCGATATCGTAATGAAAACCAACTTGAGCCGGATCGAAGTTGCGCAGCACAGAGAGGAAGTCCCAAATCGCCGCCCCCACCGTGCCGCTGCCCGAGTAGGTGTGATACATCGCCTTCATCTTGTACTTCGCATTCAAGGCAGCTAACTTCGCGACCCGAGGCTTGAGCGCTTCGAGTTGCTCCATAACCGGCTTGTCCTGCTGATACCGGAACGTGCCCCACCAGTAATGCGTAATGCCCAATGAGGAAGCTGCCTGCAGAATCTTTTCCGCGTTGGGCGAATCCGCATCGGTAATCGGGCAGGTGATGGTGACTACCTGCAGCCCATGGCTTCGAAGAGTCTTGACAAACGGGGGCAGGTCTTGGGCCACTTTCTCCGGGTCGACGTGGCCGGGGTAAGGTCGAACGGTGAGGTCCACGCCGTCGTAGCCCATTTCAATGGTCGCTGCGGCGACTTCGTCTGCTGTCCGCAGCCATTGCAGGTGTCTCGAGTAGGCATCCACTTTCAGCTTCTTAACCGCCGTAGGCGCTGTCTGGGCCGATGCCGCCCGGGCTGCGGCCATTGCCAGCAGCATGTTCTGTCCAGCGCGAAGAAACTCCCGCCTTTGCATGGTGGAGATTCTAACCCAGGTTCGTCTTGGGTATCATTGTGTTACGGTGTCTTTGACGTTAAAAGCCTCAGTGTGTCTGCCGGCAGTGGGTTTCGCTGGTCAGGGCAATCGAGATGCACGAGAGCAGCGCCCAAGCGACAATCGGCAGGAAGCCTGCCTGGTAAGCGGCCGCGTCATACACTCGAGCGCCGTGCGACATTGCGCCCGACCAATTCCGGTCCAACAGTAAGCCGATACCGGGTTGCAGCAGCACACTGCCGAGCATGTTCCCCATGTTGGTGGTTGCGGTAACCGGACCCATGCGCTGAGCCGGGACCGATTCGCGCCCGTAGCCGAAACCAATAATTCCGCAGCCGGTGGCTAAGCTCGTGACCGCCGCAACCACGATGAAGGCTGCGAGAGGAAGGCCTTTGGCATAGACCATCAGTATCCATCCAGAAGCGCAGACCATGGACCCGCCGAGATAGAGGGGCTTGCGTTTGCCGAGCCGGTCGGAGAGTTCGCCAAAGATGGGATTCGCCACCGCCCAGCAAATAATCATGACGGATGAGATGGTTGCCGCCAGCCGTGGCTCCAGACCGTATCGCGCCTTGAGAAACGGCGCTCCCCACAGCCCGGTGAAGGTCATGATGGGGCCGATCATGCCGCCTTGCGCCACCAGGATGAGCCACGTGTTCTTGAACCAGAAAACGCCTTGCAATCCCTTCACGACGCTGCTCAGCGAGGTGGTATCGCGCATCCGCAAGGCCGGCGGCGCATAGCTTTCAAGGCCCTTCTGGCTGGGGTCGTCCCTGACTACGATCCACGCCAGAGTGCCGATGCCGAGAATCAGCCCCGCCGATCCAAGAGCGGTCCCGCGCCAGCCAAAATGCTCCACCGCCAGCCGGAGCGGCACCTGCGCGAACAAGGCGCCGAGATTTCCGAAAAACAGACCCAGCCCTGAGACGATGCCGAATTTACGGTTGGGAAACCAGTGAGCCGTAAGCCGCAGGACCACCAACCACCCGACCGCTGTAGAACCGCCGATAACGGCGCGTCCCAGGCAAGCGACCGCAAAGTTATTGGTGGCGCCGAAAAGGAACTGCCCGCCGGCCGCCAGAACCGCGCCCGTGACCAACAGCTTCCTGGGGCCCCAGGAATTGGTAAGGGCGCCCACTGGAATCTGCATGGCCACATAGAAATAGAAATAGAATGCCGAAAGGTTCCCCAGGTTCGCGGCGCCGATGCCGAAATCGCGCATCAACTCCGTCGTCATCACAGCGGGAGCGGCGCGCAGAAAGAAGACTGTCAGATAGAATAAGGCTCCCACGCCCCACACAGACCAGGAAAGCCATGCGGTGGGGTGCGGTGCCTGGGCCTCCGCTTTGCCGGGAGTCACTCGGGCTTCGCTCCCCATGCCGCCGGCCACCCATAGCCGGTCAAGACCAGATCTGCGGGCATGAAATCAAACCGGGACGCCCAACTCCGCGGCGACTTTACGGATATACCGATCACCCAGTTGAAATTCCTCATTGGTATTCCAGTGTTCCTGCATCAAAGGAACTCCAGCCTTGCTGACTTCGGCAATGTAGGCATGGTAATCCACGCCGCCTCCCTGGCCGGGGATGCCGCCTTGCCCGGCCGGGACTTCCTGGAAATTCACGTTCACCTGGGGAACCCACTTCAAATCCTTGGCATGGCACGAAAGCACCCATCTACCCAGCTTTTGGAAGGTTTCGTGAATCAGCGCGGTGTTGTTGTAATAGCGGGCCGGCGAATTGATGATGTTGCAGATATCGATGTGAACGCCGAACGTGGTGCGGTCAATGGCGCGGATTAAGTCGAGGTAAGAGTCGGGCCCATCGGGAATATCCCAGGCCTTCATTTCGATGGCAAACTTCGCCACGCGCGGTTTCACGGCGTCGAGAATCTTACGGCAATTCTCAACGGTGCCATCAAAAAACTCTTTGGACAGGTTCTTCGGGTGGGGGCCGGAAAGCGTGCTGCCATCGAAAGAACCGGCGATATCGACGCAGCATTTCACGCCCAGTTCGTCCGCCAGCGCGAGTTGACGCGTAACGTATTCGATATTGGCCTTGCGCGCCACCGGATCGGGCGTCATCATATTCCGCCAGGCCCCCACTTCGGCGATCAGAATGCCGGCATCGGCGAACGCTTGCCGGATCGCGTTCACTCTCGCGGTGTCGCCCGGATTTCCGTCGGGACAGAAAGCGGCAGTGTATCCCAAACGCTTATGTTCCTGAGCCAGCGCGATGGGATCGTCAGTATCGCGATATCCTGCCTGGCCTGCAATCGTGTATATGGCGGTGACTCCCGGCAGGATGACGTTGGCGCCCAGAGGCATTCGGGCGGTCGCGCCTTTCAGCGCTGCGGTGGCGGCCAATCCGGCCGCTCCGCTGAGCAAACTCCTGCGCGTAATGACTGTCATGGTCGACTCCTGGTTACGGCTCCTATTATTACTGCAAACCCGTGCTGCGGATAGACGACGGGGGTCACGTTACGGTAACACCGTCGTAACCGCGGCGGTGTTACTTCAAACACGCGTCCGTCGGTGGGTGCCCAAAATGCCGGCATCCCGCCGACCACAACTCATCTCACATCCGGTTCGCACGTGTCGATTGCTCTGTGGTAAGATTCCTGGCGTGATACCACCGTCCACGGAACCGACGGTCGACAACGATCTCGAGCCAAAAGTAAGGCGTCAGTTGGCGCGCATCCTGGCGAGCCGCACCTTTCATCAGGCCGACCGGTTAAAGCGCTTTATCGCTTTTATCGTAGAAGAGACCATCTCTGGCCGGGGCAGCCAGCTCAAGGAGTTCCTGCTCGGCATGGAGGTCTTCGACAAGGACGCGCGCTTCGACCCCCGCAACGATCCCATCGTCCGCGTGCAGGCCCGGCGGCTTCGCGTACGCCTCGCCCGTTATTACGCCGAGGAGGGACGAGAGGACGACGTCCTGATCGATCTACCCAAGGGCGGCTACGCACCCGTTATTAAACGCCACGAGCCTCAGCCGAAGCGTCTCATCACGGCGGCGCTATTCACCCGGAACACCGTGGCCGTGATCCCGTTTACGGACTACAGCCCGCAAGGAGATCAGGAGTTCTTCTGCAAGGGGGTTGGCGAGGAAATCATTCAGACGCTGATGCGGTTGAGTCATATCCGGGTGGTTTCCCCGGGCAGTCAAGCCGCCGCTGAGGGTGTCTGCGATCCGAACGATGCCGCGGACCGCCTGAACGTAGCCATTGGTGTTACGGGCAGCATCCGCAAATCGGGGGGGAAATTCCGCATTACTACCCATTTGATTGATAGCGCCAGCGGCCGGTACCTATGGACGGATTCGATCGATCGCGGCATGGAAGATGTCTTCGCCATCCAGGAAGAGATCGCAGCGGCGGTTGCCGAAAAACTGGCCGCCGAACTTTCGACGGGCTGGACCGGCAAGGGCCAAAGGCCCACCGGAAATCTGGCGGCGTATAACCTCTACGTCCAAGGCCGCTACCACATGGGCCAACGAACCGAGGAGGGACTCCGTCTGGCGGTGGAATTCTTCGAGCGGGCTATCGTGGAGGACGAGCAATGTGCCGAAGCCTTTAGCGGCCTGGCTGACGCCAACGGACTGCTGGGGCATTATGGCATCGTTTCGCCCTCTGAGGTGTGGACCAAAATCGCCTCCAACGCTTCCTGGGCCGTCACCCTCAATGACAATTCAGCCGAAGCCCATACGTCGCTCGCCCACGTGAAAGCCACTCAGGATTGGGATTGGCTGGGCGCCCAGCGGGAATTTCAGCGGGCACTCCGTCTGGACTCACGGTACGCCACGGCCCACCATTGGTACGCCATGTCCTGCCTGACGCCGCTCGGAAAGCTGGACGATGCGCTGGAGGAGATCCAGATCGCGCAAGCGCTCGACCCGATTTCGTCGATCATTTCGCGCGATCGGGCGGTAATCTTGTATTACCATCGGGAATTCGAGTCCGCGCTTGAACAAAGCGACCATACCATCGAATTGAATCCCCACTTTTCTCCAGCGTATTGGGCTCTCGGATTGATCCAGGAGCAACGCGGGGATTTTGACGAATCGGCCGCCGCCTTCCAGCGGGCGGTACAGCTTTCACCCAACAGCCCGCGGATGCGCGGTGCCCTGGGCCGAACGCTGGCACTGGCGGGAAAGAAGAAGGAAGCGCTCAAGACACTGAGCGAACTGCATGATCTGTCGGCTAAGAAATACGTATCGCCGTTTGAACTGGCTTCGCTGCACTTTGCGCTCGGCCAGGTGGAACCCGGCTTCGAGTGGCTGACCAGGGCTTATCAGGATCACTGCTACGAATTGGTCTCGATTCGCGTCGACCCCAGGTTCGACTCGCTGCGAGGCCATCCGATCTTCACGTCCATTTCCGGTAAGTTGGGAGTGGAGTAGCGTCTGAGCCACTGCTGCCGGGGGCTGCTCAGAAAATCTCGCTACCGTAGAATTCTCCAAATATTTCCTGCTCGCCGGGTTTGTCCTCAGGAATCGGCTGGCTCACCCACGTGACATTCATAAAATGTTTCACGCCGATGTTTTCGCTGATGATGTTGCCGCCCCAGGTGCCGCAGCCCAGGCTGGCCGTCATGGGCATCCCATTGGTGAACGACCCCGCGTTGGCCGACACCTGCGGCTGCCTCACCATGATCCGGCTCACCGGGGCTCTTAACGCGAGCTGGTGGATGTGCTGGGCGTCGAAGGAATAGATGCCGCAGGAGTGGCCCTTGCCCCCTACTTCCAGGATCTGGTCCACCATGTTGAGCGCGGAATCGAACCCGCTGTAGCGGAAAATAGCCAGCACGGGGCAGAGTTTCTCGCCGGAAAAGAGGTGTTCTTTTCCTATGTGAGTTTCCGGGACAATGATGAATTTCTTACCGGCCGGAAGGCTGACTCCCGCTAACTCGGCGATTCTGGCGGCCGAGCGGGCCACCGTTTCCAGAGTGCGGTGGCGTTCGGAATCCCACATGACGGCCATCAGGCGTTGTTTATCGGCGCCCGATGCCAGATAACCGCCTTCCTTTTGTAACTGACCGAGAAAGCGGTCGTAGATGGAATCTTCCACCAGGAGATTCCCGTCGCAGGAACAACCCGACCCGTTATTGTGAGTCTTGCTGATGCGCGTGTTGGCCGCAGCTTCCGCAATGTCCGCCGTCTCATCGATGATCATGGTGGCGTTTCCAGCGCCTACTCCGTACGCCGGTTTTCCTGAACTGTATGCCGCCTTTACCATTGCCGGTCCGCCGGTGGCCACCGTTAAGTCACAAATCGACATCAGCTCCTGTGCCAACGGGATGCTGGGCTTGTCGATGCACTGCACGATATCCGGTGGCGCGTTCTGTTTCGCCAGAGCCGCGCGCAGGATGCGGGCGACTTCAAGCGCCGTACGCCTGCTCGCCGGATGCGGAGAGAAAATCACCGCGTCTCTACATTTCAGGGAATTAATCGTCATCGCCACCATGGTGACCACCGGGTTGGTCACAGGAAGCAGGCCGGCGATCACACCCGCCGGCTTGGCATACTTGACGATTCCCTTTTCGGGGATTTCTTCCAGCACCCCAATGCTCTTCTGCCGCAGGGCATCGCGGAGAATGCCAACGATTTTGAAGCGGCGCGTCTGGCCGCCTTCCGCGTTTCCCATCTGGCTTTCCTCGACGCTCATTTCGGTGAGTGCGACGAAGGTTTGCTGGTTGGCCGTGGCCCACGAAACGGCACGGCATAAGTTGTCGACGCGCGCCTGGTCGTAGTGCTGAATGTCACGCATCGCCACGCGGGCCTTTTGCAGCAACTCCTGGGCTAATACTCTCTCCTCTTCTGTAACTACTCTCGCCATGCTGGCCCTCCGGAAAGGAACTGTGTTCCAAACTGCGCCGTATCCCGATTTACCGTTAAGACGGAATCACTCCGAGATTGCGAAACTCCGCGATCCGTTCGGCGGTGTAGCCGATGCCGGACAGAATCTCATTCGTGTGCTGCCCGGGCGATGGGGCGGCGAATGGCTCGGGCCCGGGCGCCGCGCTGAACTTCAATGGCTTTCGCAGGCCCCGGTAGCTGCCGGCCCGGGAGTGTTCGAAGGTGCCGACCAGGCCTTCCGCCAGCACCTGGGGGTGGTCGAACATGTCTTCAATCGCTCGTACCGCACAACAGGGAACCTGTTCCCCCAAAATACCCTCCCACTCGGCCGCGGTATGCTGCCGGAGCGCTTCGCGAATTCGAGGCACAATCCCCGCGGCCTGTTTCGCGCGTTTCCGGACAGTGTCATAGTTCGGGTCTTCCGCCAACTCCGGCAATCCAATCGCCTTGCACAGGGCCCGCCAGAAGTGGGGCGTGTTGGCGGAAAGGTAGATCTCGCCGCCCGCAGTGGGATGAATGCCCGTCACTCCGCCGGATCGCAAGTCTCTTTCGGCGCTGCGACCCTCGCTCCGCGCCCACACAAAACGTGTTGACTGCATCGCCAGTGCGGCCCCCAGCAACGAGAGACCGACATACTGTCCCTCGCCCGTGCGCTCCCGATGAAAAAGGGCGGCGGAGACGCCGTAAGCGATCAGCGCAGCAGCGTAGAAATCGACAACCGAGCCCAGCACGATTTCCGCCTTGCCGCCTGGCGCTCCCTGAAACGTGCAAATTCCGGTCAAACACTGCAAGACCTGGTCGTAGCCGGCCTTGTCGCGGAGCGGACCGTTTTCCCCGTAGCCGGAGAGGGCACAATAAATCAGCCGTGGATTTGTGGCTTTCAGCTTTTCGTAATCAACGCCTAGGCGCGCCGGTACAGAGGGCCGGAAGTTGTGCACCAGCACATCCACGGTTGCCGCCAGCCGCATCAGCACCTCGTGTCCCTCGGTTCGCTTTAAGTCGATCATCAGGCCGCGCTTGCTGCGGTTGCATCCCAGAAAGGCCCGCGATTCCTCAGCGAGAGTCGAGGGATATTGGCGCAAAGCGTCTCCGCCCGGGGGCTCAATCTTGATCACCTCGGCGCCCAGATCCGCCAGCAGCGAGCATCCATAAGGGCCGGCAATGTATGTGCTCAGGTCCAGCACTCGGATTCCACTGAGCGGGCCTGGCGGTGACGAAAGTCGGTCCGGATCCACTGGCATCCTAGCTCCGCGCCGGTGCGGACCTGTCCGCCTCATGACGGCCCGCGGCCTGGGCGACCGCGCGGGCGTGGTCAATCATAGGAGCGTCGATCAATTGTCCTTCCACCGCAAAAGCCTGGATCCCGCGATCAGCCGCCTCCCGCGCCGCCTGCAATATCTTGCAGGCATATTCGATTTCGGCCTGGCGCGGCGCGAAGATTTCATTCGCGATCGCGATCTGCGAGGGGTGTATGCAACTCTTGCCCGCAAAGCCGAGGCTTCGTGCCGTTTCTGCTTCTTCCCGGCAAAGATCAGGGCTTCGGACATCGGGGAAAGCCGCATCATACGCTGGAAGTCCGGCTTCGCCGGCCGCCATCCGTACGGCGGCGCGCACGTAGTTCCGGGCGGCGGCGTTCAACCGATCGATCCCCAGGGGCAGAAACAAATCGGCAAAGCCGATTTGCAATCCCATTACCCGCGGGTGGGCGGCTGCAATCTCCGCCGCCAGGCGCAAGCCCTTTGGCGTCTCGATATTTGCCAATACCCGAATCTGGTTTCGATTGCCTCCGGCATACTCTGCCCGGGCAATCGCCTCGATCGCCACCCGGATATCGCCGGCTGATTCCACCTTCGGCAGGTTGATGACATCCACGCCGGGGCAGGATAACTCTTCCACGTCCCGCGCAAACCAAGCGGTCGAAATCGCGTTCACGCGCACAATCGCCACTTTGCCGGGGCTTGTGCCCCGTCCACGCAGGAAAGAGGCCACCGACTGGCGCGCCTCGTCCTTCCGATCGGGCGGCACTGCATCTTCCAGATCGAACGAGATCGCGTCGGCTTCGGAATCCGCAGCTTTACCGAATAACTCGGAACGGGAGCCGGGAACGAAGAGTTTGCTGCGAATGAACATTGCGATGATCGGCGCCCAATGTGCCCCTACGCTTAGAAATGTGCGGCTCGCCGCAAGCAGGGATGGTAACACAGGCATATTTGAGCGGCAAGCATTTAACGCTCTAACAGGCCATGGCATCTGAGGTGTTACCGTTACATACAATCGCCTGGCGCGGCACAACGAAGCGTGCAGGGGAGGGCGGTGTTAAGCTGCCTCCATAGGCTCATCTTGGTGTTAGTAACACTTGTGGTTCCATGTTGTTAGACAGTCGCGGGTTGGTCCGTGCCCTAACCCGGTTTCGATCCGCCCGGCACCCCCTGCTACCGTTACGTCCTTGCCCGGATGGGGTTGAGTTGATAGACTTTCTCAGTCCAGAGCCTGATAGAGAGCTCCGTAAATTTTTTCCAGGAGAAGCCCACGCCGATGACTGGAGCAATGTTCATAGCGCAGTGTCTGAAGCAAGAAGGCGTGACTAAGGTCTTTGGACAGTGCGGGCACACGAACTACGCGCTGATTGATGCCTGCCAGCAACATGGAATTGAATACATTTCGTTCCGGCACGAGCAGATGGCGGCGCATGCGGCGGACGCATATTTTCGTGTTTCTCACAAGCTCGCCGTGCTCAATGTTCACTTGTCTCCCGGCATGACTAATGCCCTGACCGGAGTTATCTCCGCCGCGGCCGACGCCACGCCGATGCTGGTGATCTGCGGCAACACTCCGAGTTACAACCACGCCCGGGAACCGCACCAGGGAATCCGATTTCATGCCGACGCCTCGCAGGGCGATATTTACAGGCCCTTCTGCAAGCGCGTCTGGCGTGTCGATGATCCGAAACTGCTGGTTGACGTGATGCCCAGAGCGCTGAACGTGGCGCAAACCGGGTGCCCCGGCGCCGTTTTGATCGACGTGCCGATGGACGTATTTTCGGCGCAAGTCGACTTTGAAGCGGTCACGGTTTCGCGGCGGCCCTCCCACGGACGCGCCGCCGGTTCGGCCGCCGGAGTTGCGGAGGCGGCCTGTCTTTTGCTGGCGGCCGCCAGACCGGTGATTTTTGTTGGAAATGGCGTATTGCTATCGGAAGCGTCCGAAGAACTGAAAGAGTTGGCGGAACTCATGCAGATTCCGGTCGCGACCACGTTAATCGGTAAAGGCGCCTTCCCGGAAGGACATCCGTTGGCGCTCGGAGTCAGTGGAATTTGGGGAACCAGGGTCGCTAACGAGACTGCCAGGGAGGCCGATGTCATCCTCGCGATTGGCACTCGGTTCGGCGAGGCGGATTGCAGTTCCTGGAATCCCGCCTATACCTTCGCCATCCCTCCGTCGCGTCTTATCCAGGTGGATGTCGACCCCCAGGAGATCGGCAAGATTTATCCGGTTGAAGTTGGAATTGTCGGGGACGCCAAAGAAACCCTGCGAGCACTGATCGGGCGCGTGCGGGGTGAAGAGGGCTTCGTTCCAGACGGCGTATTGCGGAGTCAGGTCCTGGAGCGGCGCAAGCAAGCCTGGGCTGCTGAACTGGTTGAGTCCCAGACGAACGGCGACAAGCCCATCCACCCTGCGCGGCTGCTAGCTGAACTCTCGAAGGCGGCCCCTCGGGATGCCATTTTCGTTACCGATGTTGGTTGGAATAAGAACGGGGCCGGCCAGCAGTTGTTGTGTTCCATGCCCGGCACCTTCATTACGGCCGGTGGTATGGCGACGATGGGCTTCTCTCCCGCAGCCGCGATTGGAGCTAAGTTGGCCGCTCCCGATCGTAAAGTGATTTGCCTCGTCGGCGACGGCGGCTTTCTTTCTGTCGTGGGGGCATTGACTACGGCCGTGGAATTGAATGTGCCCGTGCTCTGGGTGTTATTTAACAATTTTTGTTTCTCGACTATTCGCACAGTTGGCGTCAATTACTTTAAGAATACCTACGGCACGGAGTTTACGAAGCGCGATGGCACGCCCTATAACCCCGACTTCGGACTGCTTGCTAAGTCCTTCGGCGTGGGGTGCGGGTTGGTGGAAGAGCCCTCCGAACTCAGTCAGGCTCTGCAGGTGGCGCTCCGCGCCGAGGGTCCCTACTTGTTGGAAGTAAGGACCCGCGGCGATGTCCCCATGCCGCGGACCGGCTACTGGGATATCGCCGACTTCCTGAAGGGCGGCAACGGGCCGGTCGGCGAAATTCCAAATCGGTCTGAAGACGACGCCGTCGAAACCCCGGTCGCGTAGCGTTCGCAGCGCCCAGGCATTCGCCACCGGCCTTGCCCCTTTTCTCAAAAACCGCTCTGCCGTGCGTCTCCGGCGGACAGTCACCCATCTAACCTGTGTAAAGCTGCAAATAACAGCTGAGACATCACCACGTGTAACAGCAAGAAGTTGCGGCATCACTGACGCAAAGTGGCTGAAGCTGAGCATGAAAGAGAAGTACGTGCTGCTCTTCCGGGGCGAAGGATTCAATGTCCTGAATCACGCAAACTGGAGCAATCCGGCCGCCGCTCTGAACACCGGCGTTCCCGGTTTTATTTCGACCGCGGCCAATAGCGCGCGCATTCTTCAAGTGGCCCTGAAGCTGACTTTCTAGGGTGGCCACCCCGCGGACGGGCCGCGGGCGAGAGACAGCCGGGAAGCCGGCTCCGCGCTTCCCGGACGGGAGCGGTTGCCGGCTCCCTGAGAGCCCAATGGATTGGCGGACGTTACCTTGGCGATACTGTTACCGGTTTGTCCGGGTTCGAGGTTGGTGGTAGGCTCGACAGTTGAAGTTGTCCGGAAAAGGAACGCATGAAGATACTTCGCACTTCACTCCTGGCGGCCTTCGCGCTGCCCATGTTGCTTGGTCAGGCGGCCGATTGGCCCAATATCGGGGGTGACCCGGGCAGCACCCGGTATTCCAGGCTCACCCAAATCACTCCGGCCAACGTCGGGAAACTGAAGCGCGCGTGGACCTATGACACAGGTGACGCCGGAGGCGGCTTCCGTGGCACCGAGGCGACGCCCATCGTGGTAGGTGGCGTGATGTACTTCTCCACCCCCGGTGGCAAGGTGGTGGCGCTGAACGCCGCAACGGGCGTCGAAGTTTGGAAGTACGAACTAAAGGACGTCACCCCAAGGGGTAGGGGCGCCAAGTATGGCGTTTCGTTCTGGCCCGGCGATGGGCATGCGGCGCCACGGATCGTGGTGGCGACCACCGACGGGCTGTTGATTCAACTGAACGCCAAAACCGGTCAACTCTACAAGGATGTTGGTGAGGCCGGTGTCATCGATTTGAAGGTGGGTATGATCGAGAAGTTCGGCACCGCGGGCTATACGCCAGGCGCCACGCCGGCCATTTACAAGAATCTGGCGATCATTTCGCCGACCACCGGAGAGCAAGGCCGGTACGGTATTGCCGGTGATCCCCGGGCCTTCGATCTGCAGACCGGCAAAGAGGTTTGGCGCTTTCATACCGTGCCCCAGCCCGGCGAGCCGGAGTTCAGTACCTGGGGCCCCGATGGCTGGCAGGATCGCCGCGGCCCTGGCTCGTGGGTGCCTATGACCGTGGATACCGCCAACGGGATGGTATTTGTGGCACTCGGTAACGCTACCGACCAGAATTATGGGGGAAGCCGGCCGGGAAACAATCTCTATGCCACCAGTCTGATTGCACTCGACGCCGCCACCGGAAAGTTGAAATGGTATTACCAGACCACCCACCACGACATTTACGATTGGGATGTTAACGCTCCACCGACCCTGATCGATGTGACCAAGGATGGCAAGAAAATTCCCGCCATCGCGCAATCCACGAAACAAGGACTCATGTTTATTTTCGACCGCATGACGGGCAAAGCATTGTTCGGCGATGAGGAGCGGCCCATCCCGAACACCGACGCGCCGGGGGACAAGGCATGGCCCACGCAGCCGTTTCCGCTAAAACCGGAGCCCATCTCGCGCGTCAGTATGACTCGCGAGGAAGTCAGCAAGATTTCTCCCGAAACCGAGAAAACCTGCAAGGAGCAATACGATCACCTGGTTCAGATGGGCCCTTACACGCCTTACGGAATGACGCCCAGCCTGGTCTTCCCGAGTTCGGAAGGTGGTGGCAGTTGGTCGGGCGCTTCGTTCGATCCCGTCCTGGGCTATGTCTTCGTGAATACGCGGAGCGTGGGCACGCTAGCGAAGTTGAATCCTACGATGTCCTCCGGCGTTCTGCCGTCATATGCGAAGCGAAAGATCCCGTTTGAAGACCAGAATGGATACCCGTGCAGCGCTCCGCCCTGGGGTGAACTCATGGCCGTAAGCGCAGCCACCGGGGACATCGTGTGGCGGGTCCCGCTCGGAGAGTATAGGGAACTGACCGCGAAGGGAGTTCCGAAAACGGGAACGCCCAACGCCGGAGGCCCGATCATTACGGCTGGAGGGGTGCTGTTCATAGGAGCAACGGCGGATCTGATGTTTCGCGCCTTCGACCCCAAAACTGGAAAGGAATTGTGGTCCACGCAACTCGAAAACAGTGCCGTAAACTCGCCGCTCACCTATGAGGCGAGCGGCAAACAGTTCGTTTCCATATGGGCGGGTGGTGGTCTGGGTGACTTCAAGACGTCAGCCCCCGGCCAGCGCACGAATTTGATCGTGGCCTACGCTCTGCCGTAATCAACTGCCCGTTCGAAGCGGCAAGGCTGGCCGCACCTCGAGCCGCACTAGACACGACTTACTGGGTTATTTCAACATGGTGGGCAGGACCAATCGATTACTCCCGACGAGGGTCGCGTCCAAAGTACTGGAACAGTTGGACCGGATTCGTAGTAGCAACGCATTCCGGCAGGCTGACCGGCTTCAGCGCTTCCTGAGCTTTGTCGTCATCGAGGCCCTGGCAGGCCGCGGCGACAACCTTCAGGAGTCCCTGATCGGTATCGAGGTCTTCGGCCGGGAAGCCAATTTTGACCCTGCCGTGGATCCAATCGTAAGAGTGTACGCCCGGCGATTGCGGGCCCGGTTGCATCGCTACTACAGGCAGGAAGGGCCGAGCGATGAAATCCTGATTGAACTGCCCGGGAACGGCTATACCCCGGCCTTTCAGAATGCGGAAGCCCTGGAGCCGCAACATTCCGTGGCATCCCTCTTGTCCAGTCGAAACTCAATAGCGGTTTCGCGATTCGTTGACGATAGCCTGGATCAGGAGTTGGAGCACCTATGCGCGAGCCTGACGGCGGAACTGGTTCGCGCGCTGACCCAAGCACGGAAATTTCGCGTCACGCCCCTGCTCCCGGCGGAGGACTGGACGGCCGCAGCCGCCCTCCGCATCACTGGCAGCATTCGCAACGTTCGCGACAGACTGCGGATTACCACCCACCTGGTGGACGCAGTCAACGGGTACCACCTCTGGTCGGCTTCATTCGACTGGCAAGCGGACATCGCTCTAGCTCAGCCGGAGGATGTGGCGCGCTCAATTGTCGCGCGGATGCACGGCGAGTCCAATGAAGGGCCGCTGTGATGTCTGGCGGATCCGCCGGACGAAAACGGGTACTTCCAGCCGATTTTCCTTACACTTGCGGGGTAGTGCGCGACGGGGGCGCGGCCGAGGTTACCGTAACATAGGCGTTACCTCATTGCTTCCTCTGCGCTTCAGGGCTAGGATGACGCTAACGCTGACTTGGGTCACTTGCTTAGTGTGGCAGGTGTGAGGGTAGTTTCGCTAGCGGATACCCGGTCGGCCTGGAGAGGTTCCAAGTGAGAGCTGGCGTACGCCCTTCGTCGACAAATTTGGGAGTATTCCATACTTGCGGATTTTCGCGCCACTGGCGCCTTTCCTTTTCTTCCGCTTCGCCCATCGCTGTTTGCCGCAACCGACCGCCAGCCTACTTGGCGCCAATTCTCCCGGAGACCAAAAACTTATGAACCCGCTCGCCAGACTTATCGCAACCGGTGTCTTGTTCGCCGGTTCCATTCTTGCTCAAGCTACTAACGCCAGCGTTGGCGGCATCGTGACCGACAGCTCCGGGGCAGTGATTCCCAGTGTGACCGTGACTGCGACCAACATCGGAACCGGCGTCGCTACCAAGACCACCACGAATCAGTCCGGAGCTTATGAGTTTCCCAGTCTCCAGCAAGGCAACTATAGAGTTGAATCGGTACTGACTGGATTCCGTACGATCGTCATGAGCCCTGTCGTATTAGACGTCGGCGCGCAGGTCAGGCTCAACGTGACTCTGCCGGTGGCCGGCGGATCGACCACCGTGGAAGTGATTGCGGCCGGCGAGTCTCCGTTACTGGCCACTACTTCGAATGTCGGCGGCGTGATCCAGGGCCAGCAGGTGATCGATCTGCCGTTGGTCGACCAAAACGTCACCAGCCTGGCGTTAACGCAGGCAGGCATTGCGGGCGGCATCGGCAGCGGCGTCAACGTAGCAGGCGGCTCCACGCATGCGCTATCGGTGACCATGAACGGGATCGACGTCACTGACCATCGCGTGGACCGTAACGGTGGCCTGAACTCGGGTCAGATGAGCCAGACCGTCGACCTGATTGAGGAGGTTAAGGTGGTTACCAGTCCGGTGGATGCCGAGTTGGGGCGCGGACTGGGCAGTGTCCAGATGATTGTGCGTTCCGGGAGCAATGACTTACACGGCAGCGCCATCGACGGGCTGCGCAACACCGATCTCAATGCCAATACGTTCTTCAATAATCAGACCGGCCTGCCCACCAGTGTCCTGAAGCGGAATCAATTCGCGGGGCGCGTCGGTGGACCGATTCGCAAGAATAAGACATTCTTCTTTTTCCTGTATGATGGCAATCGGCAGGCCACCTCGGCATCCCAGACTGAGACGGTGCTCACCGCCAGCGCGCGGCAGGGTATCTTCCGGTATTTTCCGGGCGTCACCAATGGCAACGCGATCGCGTCGGTTCCCACGGTGAATCTGGCCGGGAACCCGGTGCAGCCCGGTTCCGCCACGGGTCCGCTGGCCTCAACGAGCGTGTTTGGGGTGGATCCCAACCGGCTGGTGGCCGATCCCACGGGCTACGTCCAAAAAGTGCTGGCATCCGAGCCGCTGCCCAATTCCTTTATCACAGGCGATGGCTTGAACACGGCTGGTTACACCTGGGCGGCGCCCTCGATTTCCAACCGCGACGCGGAAACTCTCAAGATCGATCACTATTTCACCGCGAACAACCATCTCAACGTAGTCTTCCGCCACGAGGTCGACAACTACACGAACGCCACTCCGGACTTTCCGGGGCAGCCTGCGGATTCGATTGCAACCATCGCGTCTTACTTTGCTTCGGTGGGCTTCACTTCGACCATCAAGCCAACCCTGCTCAACGAAGTTCACATCGGCTTTCAGCATCCCAATAACAACGCCCTGGGAAGCGAGCGGGCGCCTCTACAGAGCCAGCTGTATCCGACCAGCAACGGATGGAAATATACGCCGAGCTTCTCGACGTTTACGTCGGGCATCCCCGGCAACAACGACTATGACCAGATCAACTTCGTATACACCTACGCCGACACGATGACCTGGATTCGCGGACGCCACTCCTTCCGTTGGGGCGTGGAGGCGGATTTCGAAGGCTCGAATGCATTTAATATCACCGACGGGGTAGTGCCCACGGTGACGTTTGGCGCCGGCGCAGCCGCAGTCACCGGGATCAGCGCATTCCCGGGCATCGCGGGCAACCAGACCCTGGCGCAGAATCTGCTGACGGATCTCTCCGGGTCTATCAGCCAGGTGAGCCAGGGCTATAACGTTCCAGACGGCCGGAACCCGGCATTTACTCCTGGATACACGAATCGCCGGGACTGGCATCAGCGCGGCGCCAGCGGCTTCTTCAAAGACGACTTTAAGGTTTCGTCGAATCTGACGGTCAATATGGGCGTACGCTGGGATTGGTACGGTGTGCCCTATGACACGTTCGCGCGCGAGCCTGTACCTGTGGGTGGCGTCAGTGGTCTGTTTGGCATCTCGGGTACCAACGACAGCGCACTGTGGCAGCCGGGCATCAGTAATGGCGCCCCGACCTCGGTCCAAATAGTGGGGAAGTACGCACCCAATGGGGGGCAGCTATACCACAACTATTACAAAGGGTTCGCCCCGGCGTTGGGCATGAGCTGGTCCATTCCTTATTTCGGCAAGGATAAGACGGTTCTTCGTGTTGGATATTCGCTGGTGAATACGGCGCCGTTTAGCATGCTGGGAATCGAGAATAGCGTGAACTCCTTCAGCGCGACCTCTACATTCATCCCGACCAGCGCCTGCAATCTGACTTGTGTATCCTTACCTCTGGCGCCGGCCGCCGTAAGCCCGCTGGCAGCTCTGTCTCCGGGCCTGGCAGGTGGCAGCCGCACGCAGACTATTGGCGCCATCGATCCGAATTTCCGCCCCCCGGTGACGCAAAACTGGAACGTTTCGCTGGAGAGAGACCTCTCGCATAACATGGTCATTTCCGCGCGCTTTGTCGGTAACGCAGTCTCTCATCTGATGGGCGGAACGAACCTGGATGCCGCGAATATCTTTGAGAACGGGATTCTAAACGGATTCACGACGACGCAGCAGGGAGGCAACTCGGCGCTCTTCAACCAGATCTTCAACGGCTTGAATCTGGGGCTCGGTGCGATTAACGGAACCACCATTACCGCCTCACAATCCCTGGTGCAATACTCGGCAACCAAGGCGTTCTTTGCCAACAATGAAGTGGGGGCTTTCGCGAACTACATGAATACCACGGCCACTTTTACTCCTGGTGTTCAGGGCGGACTTCTTTCCCGAGCCGGCCTGCCGCAGAACTTCATCACCGTGAATCCGCAATACCTGGTAGCTTCCGAACATTGTTCCTGCACGAATTCCAGTTACGACGGGCTGATCCTGCAATTTCAAAAGCGCTTCTCGAGCGGTTTGGCCTTCCAGGCGAACTATACGTTCAGCAAAGCGCTGGGAGTGGCGGGAGGCTCGGGAACCGGCGGCCCGTCATTGGGCGACAATGGCAACACAGCATTTCGCGACCCAAGGAACTGGAGCCTGGATAAGAGCCTGCAGCCCTTCAACCAGAGGAATGCCATCAAAGCCAGCGGCACGTATGAGTTGCCTTTTGGACCGAGCCGTGCGTTCGTCCATAGCGGCGTGGCGAGCAAGATTCTGGAAAAGTGGCAAATCGGCGGGATCTTCACTATTACATCAGGAAGCCCGTTGACGATTACCTCGACTGCGGCCAGCACCTTCACGTATCAGTCCAGCAGCGAGGGCGGGGTCGGCGTGCCGCCGAACGCGGCGGAAGCGATTGGTTCACTTCCCGCCAACATCGGGTCAGTTACCAAGACCGGCAATGGCGTCGTCTTCTTCCCCTCTCTGACGCAGGTGAAAGACCCAGGGATTGCAAATCTGACTACGACGGGGGGCCTGCAATCCTCCAGTGTGATGTACGCTCTAGCGCAAAACGGGCAAGTGGTTGTGCAGAATCCGACGCCCGGCAACCTCGGGGATCTGGGACTGTACACCGTCACCGGTCCGGGCCTGTTCGATCTGGACATGGACGCGGTGAAACAGATCCGGTTCGGGGAACGTTACTCGCTGGAGTTGCGGGTGGATGCGATCTCAGTGACGAACACTCCTCATTTCGGAAATCCCACTACCGACATCAATTCAACCAGCTTCGGCCGCATCACTGCCGTCGGCGCCGGCACCGCCGGCACGCCTACGGTATATACGGGCAGCCGCGTTTTTGTGATGAACTTGCGGTTTAGCTTCTAACCGGACGTGGTGGAAGCCATACTTAGGATAATCAAATGATCGATCGGAAAAACAAAGGGAAGAAGATTGTACTTGCAGTGACCATGAGTATGATGGCGGCGTCGTTGGTCTTTGCGCAAGACAATCCAGCGCGCGGCGGCGCGCCGATTCAGGATGCCGCCGGCCGCGGGGGACGCGCCGCCGGCCGGGGTGGCGATTCACAACACCTTCCGACGCAGGCACAGTGGGATTCCAACGCGAAAACGCAGGAGTACGTCGCCAAGGCTAAAGCTATCGCCGGGGAAGACCCCGATCTCCGGTTCGATTTCGGAATATTTTGCCAGGCATCCGGCGGCGCGACCAACCAGGATCGCGCCACCCTCGGCGTGCCAGACAGCCTGCCGCACCTGACCCCGTTTCCGGCGCCAAGTCCTAAAGTGTCCCTCGGCGGCCAGCGGCTGTTCGACAACTTCTATTGGTTCGGCGACACGGGCGTAGGGGCATGGCTGATCACATCGAATGCCGGCTACATTCTCTTTGATGCCTTGAACAACGAGAACGAGGCGCGCGACGTCCTGGTGCCCAGCATGAAGAAACTGGGGCTTGATCCCGCCAAAATCAAGTACATGGTCTTCGGACATTTCCATCTCGACCACACCGGCGGCGGTCAGTACATTCAGAGCAATTTTCACCCCAAGGTGATCATGGGCCGTGACGATTGGGACCTTTATTTCAAAACCATGCAGGCAGGCACGGGCCAGGCCGCCAGGCTTACGAACAAAACACCGATGACCCGCGATACCGATGCCGTGGACGGCATGAAGATCACCGTCGGTGACGTGACCGCCTCAATTTATGAAATGACCGGCCACACCCCGGGATCCATTGGAATGATTGTTCCGGTGAAATTCCAAGGCAGGAACCATCCCGTGCTGCTGGTTACCGCCGGAAGCGATGTCCACAACCGTGAGTCCTTCATCGGAGGGTACGAGCACATCTGGGATATCGGCATACAGAACAAAGTGGAATCGGTGATGCAGGTACACCCCAACACCAACATGAACATCCTGGCTCGGACGAAGTGGGTCAGCGACAGCTATCCGCCTGCCACCAACCCTCTGCTATACGGCGCCGAAAGAACCCGCCGTTACATCGAGATCATGCGCGCATGCACGCTGGCGCGCATGGAAGCACTGGGATGGTGAGGGGATGCCATGGATAGACGTCAATTTCTGCAATTGGGGTCGAAGGCACTAACCGCCGGCGCGTTGGCAAGAACAGCCTGGGCACAAGCTGAGGCCCCCGCTGCTGCCGTCGCGCCACATCCCAGGCCCACCGGGAAGTTTCCGCTGGATGTGTATTCGCGAAGTCTGCAATGGCTGCGGACCCCGCAAGACGTCGCCAAAGCCGTCGCCGAGATAGGTCTCCACAGTGTCGATCTGACCGTCATGCCGTATCCGGGGCATGTCGATCCCGCGAAGGTCAAGACCGATCTGCCTCCCTTTGTGAACGCACTCAAGAAGGACGGCATTATGGTTTCGGCGATTACCTGTCCCATCAAGGATGCCGATTCACCCGATGCAGAGGCAATCGTCGGTACGGCGTCCGCGCTCGGCATTCGTTATTACAGTTGGGGCGGTTTGCTTTACGACGACAGCCGGCCTTATCCGGCGCAACTCGATGCCCTGAAGCTTCGCGTTTCCAGGCTAGCCAAGCTGAATGAGAAGTACGGCATGAAGGCTCTGTATCAGCCGCGCGCCGGCGCCGGCAATGTTGGCGTAGCGTTTTTCGACTTTCTCGAAGTGCTCCGGAGCTTCGACCCGCGCTTTGTCAGCTTCCGGTACGATACCGCCAGCCTGCTGCAGGCCAATCCGCAAACCCTGGTGGTGCAGTTGCGCCTGGGCGCGCCCTACATTGGAGGTCTTGCCTTGAACGATGCCGTCATCAAGCTTGACCTGCCAGTCTGGCACGAAGGGCCGTATACCGGCACGCCGCAACAATTGGTCGGCTCGTCGAGCGGCGGCGACAATACTGGCAAAGACGGCGGCAATCCGTTGGCCATCGGCGGCGGCGGCCGGCCTCTCCCCTATCGCATCAATCCGGTCCCCCCTGGAATGGGCATGATCGACCTCACCCTCATCGGCAGGACCCTGAAGGAAATTAACTTCGATGGCCCGGCGGAATGCCAGACTGAATGGCCGCTGGGCGGCGCGGAAGAAGGCAGCGATAAGACCACGCTGCCGCGCCAGACCGTGGTGGGACAGATCAAGCACAACCGCCTGATGGTGGAGGCGGCCTTCGCGCCTTCATGGGATCTCGATGTCGCACGACCCGCTTTCCTGGAGCCTGGCTACACTGCTCCGGGACGCGGCGGAGGGGGTCCGGGCGGTGCAATCAACCCCACTGGCGGACGCGGCCCTGGTGGACGCTAAGGCCGCCGGAGCAGCCTTCAAGTGTTCTTTGATTTCGTAATTCCGAGAGGAATCGTTCTAATGCGTCTGATCCTGGAGTTTGTACGAACAAGCGCTTTCTTTGTGTTATTTGTCTTGTCCGCGGCGCAGGCGTTTTCCGGAGAAGGTGATTGGATCACCGTGGGCGGCGACGCCGGCCACACCAAATATTCCGCGCTGCAACAGATTACCGCTCAAAATGTGTCGAAACTTACCCGGGTTTGGTCCTTTGACGCTGGTGGCTCGGAAGTCACGCCCATTGTGATCGGCGGCCTGATGTACTACCCCAGCGGCAACAATATTATTGCCCTCGACGGCGTTACGGGCAAACCCATGTGGCAGACCGACATGAGCTCACTCGTCCCTGCCACGCCGGAAACCATCACGAATGCGGCCCGTGCGGCCGGCGTCGGCGGCGGACGAGGCGTCGCCGCAACACCGGCCAATAATCCGTTCCTTCGCCTTGGCAATAGCGCTAAGTACGGGGTCGCCTACTGGGCCGGAGACGGTAACGCCGCGCCCCGTATCGTCGTCGCCACCAGCGGAGGGTATTTGATTCAGTTGGATGCCAAGAGCGGTTCGCTATACAAAGATTTCGGCCAGAATGGCGCGCTCGATCTCAGAATCAATGCAATGGAGAAGTTCTCCTATAGCGACTATACTCCCGGCATGCTGCCCACTCTTTACAAGAATCTCGCCATTGTCTCTCCCCGGACGGGAGAGCAGGGCCGCTATGGCCCTCCCGGTGACGCGCGCGCCTTCGACCTGAAAACCGGCAGGGAGGTGTGGCGCTTTCACGTGGTGCCGCATCCGGGCGAGCCGAATTTCGGAACCTGGGGCCTGGATGGCTGGCAGGATCGGCGCGGTCCCGGCAGTTGGGTTCCCATGACCGTTGACTATGCCACCGGCACGGTGTTCATGGCCACCGGCAACGCCACCGACCAGGATTATGGCGCGGCTCGTCCCGGCGATAATCTGTACGCCACCAGCATCGTGGCCATCGACGGCGAGACGGGAAAGTTGAAATGGTACTTTCAGACCACCCATCACGACATCTATGACTGGGATCTCAACTCACCGCCAGTGCTGGCCGAGATTACCTCGGAGGACGGTAAGAAGGTTGCCGCCGTCGTGCAGAATACCAAGCAGGGCTATCTCTTTGTCCTGGATCGGACCACCGGCAAGCCAATTCTGCCGGTTGTGGAGAAGCCTGTTCCGGCGAGCGACGCGCCAGGAGAATACACCTCCCCAACGCAACCCGTTCCCATCAAACCCGAACCAGTCGGGCGTGTCAGCCTGAGCCGCGACGAAGTCGCCAACCTGTCGCCAGAGAGCCACCAATTCTGCCTGGACATATACGACAAAGTGTTGAACGCGGGGGAGGGCGGTCCTTATTCCATGGTGCCCACGCTGGTGTTCCCTAGTTCCACCGGCGGCGGCACATTCGCCGGGGCAACCTACGATCCCCACCTGAATTACATCTTCGTCAACGACAAAGAGCCCGGCACCATCGCCATGCTGACGCCCCAATTGTCGTCAAACATGTTCGAGTCGCTGGCCAAATCCAAAATCCCCTTCGTCGATCAGAACGGCTACCCGTGTTCGAAACCACCGTGGGGGGAATTAATGGCCATCAACGCCGCGACCGGCGACACTGTCTGGCGCGAGCCGCTCGGTGAGATCAAGGCTCTGACTGCGAAAGGCATTCCGAAGACTGGCACGGATAATGCTGGCGGTTCCGTGGCAACTGCTGGCGGCGTGCTTTTCATCGGAGCCTCGCAGGACAAAATGTTCCGTGCGATCGATTCCAGGACCGGCAAGGAACTGTGGTCCGCTGAACTCGACGGCAATGCGAATTCCACGCCACTCACCTATCTGGGCAAGAACGGCAAACAGTATGTGGCCATCGTCGGGAGGGGCGGACTGGTTACCTTTACGCTGCCCTAGCTAGCCGTCGAAGTCACGCAGCAGTCCCTCCTGGAAGTACTGCGGGCCCACCGCGAAGAGCCGTAAGTCTTTTGTTTGTGGTAGCGCTAACGGAATCGAAACTGCCGGCGCCAATATCGATCACTTCCCCGCCTTTGAGCAGCTTAAACTTCGGAGTCAGGAAGTCCGCCGGCAACCGAGTCACGTCGCGTTCGCCAATGTAGACAGTCGAATTCTTAAACTGGTCCACCTGCCCGAAGTGATCCCGATGACCGTGAGTGATCGCGACATCCACCGGCAGTTTGGTCAGTTTGGCGACGTAGGCCGCCAGATCTCCCTTCCCCATCCCGACATCAAACAGGATCGCCCTCTTTTCTCCCTCGATCAGATAGAAGCTCTCGTCACCAATGTAGCCGCCGAAATCCTCGATACGCCACATCCCCTTGCCGATGGATTCCGACCAATACTCCTTCGACAAGTCCTTTCGCGTAACGGTCAACTGGTAGGTCCTCGCTGTCCCGCTCGATGGCGTCACAACAATGTTGATTTTGTTCTCGCCCAGGGAAAGCGCAACCTTAGCCGGCTCACCCGCCTTTGTCTCCGCGTCGTTGATCTTGATCGTGGCGGCCTGATTGAAAGCCAGCTTCGGCGTGACCAGCAGAGTTTCCGTATAGCTCGCTTCAACCGTAGCCGTGTAGCTCAGAGTAGAGGGGGAAACGCTCCGTTCAACCGGATCGGCAGACGCTCGATATCGGTCTTGTCCGCGCCTAATTCCAGGCCTGCCAGAGTCGGCTGACCCTGCGCCTGTACTGGGCAGACTCCGGCGAACAGGGCGGAAATGAAAAGCTAACTTAGTTTCGGCATGAATCAATCATACAGGTCCGAATAGCTTTTACAAGACTTTTGTATCGGCTCTTTGAGAAGCACAATCGGCATTCATCAGGGGTGTATTACAAGCCTTTGAATTCCTCGCAAGCACGAATTTCCGGCAGTCCTTTCACCCCGCGGGACCTGTCTTAAGGCCTTGCAGCAAGGTGCAGCGGCCATTCCTCGCTGCCGCCGGCTTTCCAGCCGGCGCAACCTCTCAGACACTCTTGCGTTCCGAACCCCGCCAAGCAGGAAATTATGCGGTCTTGTCGTAGGGGTACAGCGCCTGCTCAATCGACACGCCGCGCACTTCAACTCGCTTCAGATCCGTAGAGCCCAAGCCCCGCTGCTCACTCAGCACCAGCATGTTGTCAGACTTCGGAAAGCCCGGCTCGCCGCGGACCGCGCGAGGATTGCAGCCCATCACGGCGGCAGCCACCGAATCCGTGCACACCGGGTTGGTCCCGGCAATCAGCACGCCCGGCTTGGTCGCTCGCGTTGCGGCGCGAGGCAGCTCAGCCCCGGCAATAGACTCGATTCCATCGATGATCGCCAGGTGAATCGGCCGCGCCGCCACCAGGTCCGCCACCACCCGAGGCATTCGGTAGCCCGGATCGTGGTTAGTTCCGAATGATAATTCTCCCGGCGAGCACTTCGAAGGCGCACGCGTCCCTTGGTGACCCACGCCCGCGCGGTTGCTCTTTGGACTCTCGTTGGGCTCGTCCTCGCCCGCGTCGTTGCCGTAGATCGAAGCCGGCGTACAGCCGTACAGGTTCTTCATGGAAAGCGTCACGCCGCAGATGCCATGGTTCTTCAGCTTCGCCATGCTTACGAACACGTCCGTCTCTTCATAGGAGTGGTTGAGGTCCCAGGCTGGAAACATGTAGGCGCCCGGCCCTACCTGGAAACATGAATATTTCTTGCCCTGGCCCAGTCCCACGGTGTTTTCAAATTCCACCACCTTCGCCGCGCTCCGCAGGGCCTTCACGTCCCACTCAGCTTCGGCCAGCGTTTCCTCCAACGGCTTAGTGGTGTTGGCGGAACTCTCCACGAACCGAATGCGCGTCGCCCCCGCCCGCCCGAACAAATAGGCTGCCGCGCCCGCCACGGCGGGGTTCGCCCAGTGCGTGAATCCCGGCGGCCTGTCCTGCATCCGGTTAAATTGGGGTGCCAGTCAGGTTGAGCTTGATCGTGACAGTCTTGTTCTTCACCAGCTTTTCGATGCCACCAAGCTGGTCGAACATGGCGGCTAGTTTCGCCGTGACGCCGTCATCGTAGGAGCCGGCCTTGCCGATGACCACCGGCGCTGCTGGTGCCGCACTCGCAGCCGTTCCAGTCTGTGCCGCTCTCAATAGTGGTGTAGCGGCGACCAAGGCAAGCCATTCTCTTCTGGTCATGGTGGTCCTGCTCTTCCTGCTCTTCCATTACTGGCGTGCCCTGATCGGCGCCGCCACAACGCAGCTTATCCGCGAGTTCAAATGTTACCATCACCCGCCTGAGTGTGGGAAATTCTAGCTTGCAACGTCGGGAGTAACATCATTAATTCTGATGCAAGTAACACCAATCTGTTTGATTCCGCGGCGTATACTATCTGAGTCAGTCGCGTCCCGGGCTCGTTAGCTCCGCCCGCGCCGCTCAATGGGAGAAACTATGAAACGTAGAGCCTACCTGGGCGTCATGCTCGCCGCCGCCGTGTCCGGCAGAGGCGACGCTGCCACCGGCAAACCGCCGATTCAGTTGCATTGCGATCTAGCCGTGGACCCTAACAAGGAAAAGGAGTTCATCAAGTACTTCGACACCGTCTTCCGGCCTGTTGCCCGAAAACACCAGGGCTATATCGATCTAAAATTATTGAAACTGAACACCGCGGTGCGGGGCGGTGTGCCCGCCGGTGGATCGTTCCGATTCGAACTCACCTACCAGCGAAGAACTGCGGCAGAAATGGATCGCATCCGATGACCACGCTAAAGCGTGGCCTCCCATGGAGAATATGTTGACTGACAAGAACTTTGGAATCCTGGTTTACGACGTTTACTAGTCGCCGGGGAACCGGAAACTCCACAGCGGCAAGTACGAGGGCAGATGTACTCTCATATCATGGACCCGCGAACCGGACGCCCGCCCAGGGTATCCTTGTCGCTGTTCTCGCTCCGTGCAACATGGATAGTGAGGCCTGGACGAAATCGTGCCTCGTCAACGGCCGTGATTGGACCGCCGGCCATCCCTGGGAAGGCGTTCGCGTGTATTTTTGGGAAACCGCCTTTTGCGGCTGGATTCAAGGAGCGTTGGCCTCGGAAGCGCCCCCGCGGCAAGCTGGTCTGGCATGATGGAATGTGCAGCCAACCACACCAGGCCACGGCATCGCCGGGGCCTAACCAGGAAATCAGAAAAGGGGGAACTCATATGGCGCGGTTCACGCGGTTGAAGGTGCTGAATACGATGATCGAAACCGGCATGGTGCCCGTCTTCTACCATGCGGACATCGAAGTGGCCCGTCAGGTTGCGGCCGCGTGTGCCGCGGGTGGTTGCCCGCTGCTGGAGTTTACCAACCGGGGCGACCACGCGTGGGAAGTATTCACCGAACTGGAACGCTATTGTGCCCGCGAAGTGCCGGAGCTCATTCTAGGCGTAGGATCCGTCGTCGACCCTGGAACAGCCTCCCTGTACATCAATTGCGGCGCCAACTTCGTGGTGGGACCCGTCCTCAACCCTGACGTGGCACGCGCCTGCAATCGCCGCAAAATCCCTTACTCCCCAGGCTGCGGAAGCGCCTCGGAAATCTCCCAGGCCGAAGAACTCGGCTGCGAAATCGTCAAGATTTTCCCGGGCGGCGAAGTGGGCGGCCCCAAATTTGTCAAAGCCGTCAAGGGACCCTGCCCGTGGGTTTCCATCATGCCCACCGGTGGAGTGGATAGCACCGAAGCATCGCTCAAAGCATGGTTCGACGCCGGTGTCTCCTGCGTCGGCATGGGATCCAACCTCATCACTAACGACCTTCTCAAGGCCAAGGATTACGCGGGGCTCGCAAACAAAGTGCGCGCCACGCGGGATATCATCGGCAAACTGCGAGGGGGCAACTAGCCATGGCTCTCAACATCAAACCCAAGGAGCAGTGTAAATGGGACGCAGCCGCTCTGGGCGAGGTCATGCTGCGCTTGGACCCCGGCGAAGGACGCATCCGAACCACCCGCCAGTTCAACGTGTGGGAAGGTGGCGGCGAATACAACGTCGTGCGCGGCTTGCGCCGATGCTTTGGACTCTCCACCACTGTCGTCACCGCCGTTGTGGATAACGAAGTCGGCCGGCTGCTTGAGGACTTGATGCTCCAGGGCGGCGTCGATCTCTCGCATATCAAGTGGGTCCCCTTCGATGGCATCGGCCGCGCCAACCGCGTGGGCTTGAATTTCACGGAGCGGGGTTTCGGCCCCCGCGCCGCCGTGGGCTGCTCCGACCGCGGCTGGTCGGCCGCCTCGCAGCTCAAGCCCGGCGACATCGATTGGAAACGGCTCTTCGAAGAGGAGGGTGTGCGCTGGCTTCATTGCGGTGGAATTTACGCCGCGCTCTCCGCTGGCGCCGCGGATTTGACCATTGAGGCCATCCAGGCCGCGCGCACCGCAGGCACCATCGTCTCCTACGACCTGAACTTTCGCCCCTCGCTATGGAAGTCGCAAGGCGGCACGGCCCGCGCCGTGGAAGTGAACCGCCGCATCGCGTCTCTGGTTGACGTCATGATCGGCAACGAAGAGGATTTCACCGCGGGCCTGGGGTTCCAGGTGCCCGGCATGGATGAGCACATCTCCAATCTGGATCCGGCCAACTTCAAAAAGATGATCGCCGAAGTTTGCCGCATGTACCCCAACTTCCAGGCTGTCGCCACCACCTTGCGCAACGCCAAAACCGCGTCCCGCAATGACTGGAGCGCCATCCTCTGGACCGGCGGCCAGTTCTTCCAGGCGCCGCTGCGCGAAGACCTGGAGATTTTCGACCGCGTCGGAGGCGGCGACAGCTTCGCATCCGGCGTGGCTTATGGATTTCTTGCCGGCAAAAACCCACAGGAGGCCGTGGAGTATGGCGCGGCGCATGGCGCGCTTGCTATGTCGACTCCCGGCGACACCAGCATGGCGACCCTCAAGGAAGTGGAAGCAGCCATGAAGACCAAGGGCGCCCGCGTCATCCGGTGAGCAGATCATGAATCAGCCCTGGTCGCAGAACTTCAACCCGTTGGACAACATTTTCTTGTCCACCTTGGCCGCGGCCATTCCGGTTTGCACACTGTTCTTCTTCTTGGCCGTGCGCCGGGCGCCCGCCTGGCGCGCTGCGCTCTACGGCTTTGTGGCCGCTGTATTCGTGGCGCTGGCCATCTTCCGCATGCCGCCCCTCATGGTGACGGGCGCCGTGGCCGATGGCCTGGTCTTCGGCTGGTTCCGGATCGCGTGGATGGTGGTGGGCGCTGTCTTCGTCTACGACATCACAGTCGAATCCGGTCAGTTCGAAATCATCAAGCGTTCCATCAGCGATATTTCTGACGACCGTCGTCTGCAGTTGCTGCTCATCGCCATCGCTTTTGGATCGGTGCTCGAGGGGGCGGGCGGTGGCGGCGCTCCGGTCGCCGTCACTGCGTCCATGATGATCGGGCTGGGCTTCCCCGCGTTCCAGACTGCCGTCCTCTGCCTGATCGGTAACTCCACGCCCGTAGCCTACGGCGGGTTGGGGAATCCCGTGCGCACCTTGGTTGCTGTTACTGGTTTGCCTGAGGCGGATTTCAGCGCCATGATCGGCCGCATCCTGGTCCTGGCTATTCTCATCCTTCCTTTCTGGCTGGTTCGCGTCTTCTCCAAAACACGCGATACCGTGGCCGTATGGCCGGCCCTGCTGGCCTGCGGCGTCACCTTCGGCGGCATTCAGTTGTTCTGGTCGAATTACGTTGGGCCCACCCTGGCCAGCGTGGTCGCCGGCCTGGGAACGGTCGTGATCCTCGGCTTCTTCTTCCGCAATGTCTGGAGCCCCCAACACATATGGCGCTTTCCCAATGAGCCGCCCACGCCAGCCAAGACGGCATCCGAACAGGAAATCGGCTTGGGCCGGATTCTCTGGGCCTGGTCTCCGTTTCTCTTGTTGGCCGCCATGGTGGTGGTCTGGGGCATTCCTTCGGTGGTCAAGACTCTCGAACTGGCTTCCTGGAAGCATCCGGTTCCCGGCCTCCATCTGATGGTGCTCCGCGTACCGCCGGTGGTGCCCAAGGCTTATGCCGAAACAGCGTCCTTTGACGTGTCGTGGCTCTCCACCTCGGGCACCGGCACCTTCTTGGCAGGCTTGCTGGCTGGCCCTATGGTCGGCCTTTCGTTCCGCAGGACTCTGCAGATCTTCTGGCGCTGCATGGGCCGGCTGAAGCTCAGCCTGGTTGCCATCATGGCGATGCTCGGCGTCGGATATATCACGCGATATTGCGGCATGGATGCGACCATGGGAATGGCCATGTCGCACACCGGCGTCCTCTTTCCGTTTTTCGCCACTACCATTGGTTGGTTGGGGGTGGCGCTCAGCGGAACGGACGCGGGCTCAAACGCCCTGTTCGGCAGCTTCCAGGCCATTACCGCCAACAAACTGGGGCTCAGCCCCATTCTGATGTGCGCCGCCAACAGCGCCGGCGGGGTCATGGGCAAAATGGTCGCAGCCCAATCTCTGGTGATTGCCTGCGCCGCTACCGGTCAGGCCGGCAAGGAGGGCGATCTATTCCGAGCCGTCCTGAAGCATAGCCTGGGTCTGCTGGTTGTCGTGGGTCTGATCGTCACTCTGATCGCGTACGTCTTCCCCGTAGTGATTCCAGCCGGCCATCGCTACTGGTAAAACCTGGAGCGTTGCAGGCCATACCGAAAATAGCGCTAGACGGTGGCCGCGGTCGAAGCGCATTGGTCTGCCATAAGCCTGTTTCTAGCACGTAGCGGCCAAATCGCTACGATGGCCGACGTCGGGTGGCGGCAGTCATGCCCGTGTAGCGACCGATATCCCCAAGATATCGAGCCAATAAGGATAAGGTAGCGTTTCCACTATGCCGACTCCCGAATTCGCCCATCCCGGCTCCTGGCCGCCTCTACGCCTGCGCTGCGGGTTTCGCGGCCACCGCGTTATAGATCACCATGGCCGCGGTGGAAGTCAGGCCGATGCCGGAGAGCACGTACCACATGGTGTTCGGGTGCCCGCCGCGGATATAGGTGGTCACCAGCCAACCCGCCAGCGGTCCGGCGACAAACGAACCGATTGATACCGGCAGGAACGAGAATCCCATGAAGGTGCCCACCTGGTCGGGGGGCGCCAGGCTCGCGACGTATTCATAAAACCGGGGAGCAAAGGTGGCTTCTCCGGCTGCGAACAAGGCCATCGCCGCGATGCAAACCGGGATAGTGGGCGCGAGCGGGATCATCATCCACGCAATGCTCGCAATGAAAAATCCCAGGATTATGGCGCGAATCGGCTTCCAGCCTTTGACCATCGCGGTGGCCGGTACGGTGAGCAGGATGATGGTCCAGGCATCCACGGTTTCGAGCAGTTCGAAACGCTCGTAGTGCAGCGTCTCCTTCACATAAAACGGGAAGGAGTAGAAGATCTGCCAGAACAGAATGTAGAAGCCCGAGGCGATCACCAGAAACAGCATGAAGCGCAGGTTCGTAAACACCAGCAGCATGTCGCGCAGCACCGCGGACATGGTGCGGATGGAACGCTTCTCTTCGCGCAAGGGCGGCTCGTCGAAGAAGACCAGCGTTCCCAGAAGCAAGGCGAACGACGTCACCGACGACATCACCAGCACGTATTCGATACCCAGGTTCTGCCGGACCTGCAGCGCCAGAACGGGACCCAGCGCGCCCCCCACGTTCACCAGGGTGTAATAGATGGAATAGCCCAGAGAGCGCGTCTTGTCGCTGGACGTGCCGGCTACCGTGCCGACGATGCACGGCTTGATCAGCGAACCGCCGATGGCCGTGAGGAGCAGAACCGCGATCATGTACGGCGTGCGGCCGATCGACGCCACGATCCGCTGGCCGAATTCCAGACCCGCCATGCCGATCAGAAAATACCCGGCCGTGAAGATGCTGAAACACGCCACCAGCGTCCGGCGGAAGCCGTAGCGATCGACCAGCGTTCCGGCCAGCACCGGCAGAAAATAGAGCACTCCGGAAAACGCTCCTACCAGGGTACCGGCTACCTGCGCGCCGAGCCCCACCTTCTCGGCGAGGTAGACGGCCAGCACTGCCTTGGAGCCGTAGAAAGCGAAACGCTCGAAAAGCTCGAGCGTGTTGGCGATCCAGAAGGTGCGGTGAAACCCGTGGCGCAGGTCAGTGAGGCGTTCGGCCAGAGACATCAATGCCGAAGTATAGCCCAAGTAAGCTCAGCGATCCGGCGCTTCCAGGTGATTGGCAGGCATGGTGGCGGCGCGAGCGTAACGCTCTCGAGAAACCAGGCACCCTGTGGTTTGGACTGACGGGCATGCTGCTTCTGGTGGCGCTCTCACGGACGAAGAGAAGCCGCGCCGCGCGGTAGCTGTCGGAAAAAAGGGAAATCCTGAACGGCGCTGGGCGATTGACCCTCTGCCGCTATCGCGGCAATTCCACCGAACGCGCGAATTGCACGGCGGGGTTTTCCCGCAGTTGCGCCAGAACGGATTCCGGCACCAATTCGTCGGTTGAGACTACGGCGACGGCGTCGTGGGGCTCGCCGGGGATAATGGCCGTATCGCGCCTCCCCAGGGAAAAATTGGCGATGTTGATGCTGTTCCGGCCCAGCACCGTTCCGACATGGCCGATGACGCCGGGCACGTCGCGGTTCTTCATGAAGATCAGGAAGCCGGCCAGGGCCACTTCGCAATAGATTCCATCCACCTGCGTTAGGCGCGGTTTGTCCAGAAAGACAGCGCCTTCCACCGCGGTAACGGCGGTATCGGTTTCGAGTTCAATGCGGATGGTATCGGTGTGGGCCGAGCGGCGCTCGTGACTTTCGGCCACTAGCCAGCCGCGCTGCTCGGCGGTCTGCATGGCATTGACCAGATTCACGCGACCGGCGGTGGAACGGCTCAGCACGCCGGCCAGGCCGGCGCTGCGCAACAGATTCGTATTGGCTTCGGCGATCTTGCCGCAATAGACCAGGCGCACAGCACGCGGACTGCCCGAAGCGATGCGTGCGGCGAAATTGCCGAGCCGTTCCGCCAACGCGGCGAATGGGCCGAGCGTGCGGTACTGTTCCGGCGTGAGCGCCGGCATGTTGACGGGGTTGATGGCGATGCCGTTGCGCAGGTATTCTACCACCTGTTCGGCGATACGGACGCCGACGATTTCCTGCGCCTCTTCCGTGGATCCCCCGATGTGTGGAGTGGCGACGACGGCATCGAATTCGAAGAGCGGGAAGCCCGCGGGCGGCGGCTCAACTGAAAAAACGTCGAGCGACGCGCCGGCCACTTTGCCGGAACGGATGGCTTCCGCGAGGGCGGTTTCATCCACCAGTTCGCCGCGCGCGCAATTGACAATGCGGACGCCGGTCTTCATCTGCGCGAAGGCCTCGGTGGAAAGCAGGCGCTCGGTTTCGGGCGTGGCGGCGACGTGCAGTGTGATATAGTCGCTGGCCGCGTAAAGCGCGGGCAAGGCCACCAGGTCGACGGCCAGATCCTGAGCGATTTTGGAAGTAACGTAGGGGTCATGGGCCACCACCCGCATTTCAAAGGCGCGGGCGCGCTTCACCACTTCGCGGCCGATGCTGCCCAGGCCCACGATGCCGAGCGTCTTGCCGCGCAGTTCGCTGCCCATGAACTTTTTCTTTTCCCACTTGCCGGAGCGAGTGGAAGCATTGGCCTGGGGAATGCGGCGGGCCATCGCCAGCATCAGGGCCAGGGTATGTTCGGCCACGGAGATGGCATTGCCGCCGGGCGTGTTCATCACCAGCACGCCGGCTTCGGTAGCGGCGTCGAGGTCCACATTGTCGACGCCCACTCCGGCACGGCCAATCACGCGGAGCTTGGGCGCGCTCTTCAGCAGGGCCCGATCCACCTGCACGGCGCTGCGCACCAGCAGCGCGTCGGCATCCGCCAGGTGTTGCGCATACTCTTTGGGAGTGGAAACCACAACCTGCCAGCCGGGCTGGGCTACAAGGAGTTCCAGGCCCGCGGCGGCCAGGGGTTCGGCAACCAGGATTTTCATTGCTGGGCCGCTTTCCCGTGGTGGATATCGGACGCCATCATGGCGCGAAGGGCCGGCGGATAGAGAGGCGTCGGCCCCGGTGTCGATAAACGCTGTTTCCGGATGTACATCGGAGGGTTAGTCTTCTAGAATATCAGATCATGCCACTCGTCGACACGATTCAACAGGACATGGTTGCGGCCATGAAATCCCGGGCAGAGGCGCGGTTGAGCGCACTCCGCATGGTAAAAGCCGCACTGATGAAGCTCAAGGTGGATTCCCCGAAGCCGATTGACGAAGCGGCCGAGATCCAACTGCTGAGGCAACTGATCAAACAGCGCATCGACGCGGCGGACATGTACCGCAAAGCCGGCCGCGCGGAACAGGCGGACAAGGAAGAGGCGGAACGCAAGCTGATCGAAAGCTATCTTCCCGCCGGCGCGAGCGAGGAAGAGATTGACGCCGCGGTGGCCGCGGCCCTGGCCGAGACGGGAGCGACGGCCATGAAGCAAATGGGCCTGGTGATGAAAGCCGTGCAGGCGAGACTGACGGGCAAGACTGTTGACGGCAAAATGTTGAGTGATAAAGTAAGATCTAAACTTTCATGACACCTCCGCAACCGGAAGGGCGCAAGAACCGGCCGTTCGTGCCGGAAAACCTGCAGATGCGCGAGTTCACGTGGCGCGCCGTGCTATTGGGGCTGTTGATGTGCGTGATCCTTGGAGCGGCGAACGCATACCTGGGACTGCGGGCCGGACAGACCATCGCCGCCACGTATCCCGCGGCGGTCATCGGAATGGCCGTGCTGCGCGTGTTCAAGGGATCCATTCTGGAAGAGAACATCGCGCGAACGGCCGGGTCGATTGGCGAATCGGTGGCGGCCGGGGCGGTGTTTACGCTGCCGGCCTTTGTGATGGTGAAGGCGTGGGGCTCCTTCGATTCGGCGGAAGCATACTGGAAATCCACGGCGCTGATGCTGGTTGGCTCCGTGCTGGGCGTGCTGTTTGTTTCGCTGATCCGGCGCGTGATGGTGGAAGATCCGGAACTGCCATTTCCCGAATCGGTGGCCGCCTCGGAGATTCACAAAGCCGGGCAGGGCGGCGCCAAGGCCGCGAAATATCTTTTCTATAACATGGGCTTCGGCGCGATGGTCTTTCTGACGGGCGCGTTCAGCTTCTTCGCGCCGGATCGCGATTTCTTTTTCAGTGTCGGTCAATTGGGAAAAAGCATGCTGCGGCTGGGCCCCATGGGTTCGCGAAACCTGCTGCCCACGGGCGGCATCTCCACCTGCGCCGCGCCCACGGTGAGCCCGGCATACATCGGCGTGGGCTACATCATCGGGCCGGAACTGGCCGCGCTGAATTTCTCCGGCAGCGTGATTGCCTGGGGACTCTTGATTCCGCTGCTGATTTATTTCCTGGGCCCGCAACTGCACAACTATCTGCCGGCGGGCGTGGCGACGGACGACGGCTGGCTGGCGCAGGCGAATGCCATCTGGCGATTTATTGTGCGACCCATCGCGGTGGGCGGCATGATGGTGGGCACGTGCTACACGCTGTTTCGCATGCGCAAGAATCTGATCGCCGGGCTGGTGAAGGCCTTCGCCGAATTGCGCGGCGCCGCGGTGCCGCCGGAATCGGTGAGCCGCACGGAACGCTACATGAGTTCGAAGACGGTCTTCGCGCTGATCGGCGTCACTTTCCTGTTGATGTGCGTCCTTTATATCTACATGACCGGGCTGATTGTGGGCGCAGTGGCGGCCGCGCTGGTGATGTTGATTGTGGGCTTTTTCTTCGCGACCGTATCGGGATACCTGGTCGGGGTGATCGGTTCATCCAATAATCCGATTTCGGGCTTGACGCTTTCCACGCTGGTGATTGCGGCGCTGCTGATGGTTTCGCTGGGCGTTTCCGGGATGAGCGGCGTGGTGGCGGTGCTGGCAGTGGCGGCGGTGGTGTGCGTCTCTTCCGCGGTAGCGGGCGAACTGCTGCAGGATTTCAAGGTCGGTTACATTCTGGGCGGCACGCCGCGCTCCATTCAGATTGTGGAGCTGATTGCCGTGGTGGTGGCGAGCGCCGTGATGTACTTCCCACTGCTCTGGCTGCACATGGGCAACATCCACAAAGGCGGCATCGGCTTCGGGGATAAAGAACTCTCGGCGCCGCAAGCCGGCCTGATGGCTTCCCTGGCGCAGGGCATTGTGGGCGGAGACATGGCGTGGCCGCTGGTGATTACGGGCATGCTGATGGGGCTCGCCATGATCATGTTCAAGGTGAAAAGCCCCATGCTGGTGGCCATTGGGATGTACCTGCCGATTGCCACGACCGGAGGCATTTTTGTGGGCGGCATGGTGCGCTGGGTCACGGACACGATGCGTAAGCGGGCGCAGTGCAACGAGGCGCAATCCGCGCGGGTGGAAAACGTGGGCGTGCTGGTGGCGTCCGGATTGATTGCGGGCGAAGCGCTGGCCGGCCTCGTGACCGGGTGGTTCAACTACAAGTATGGGAAACTGCCGGCGGCCTTCGATAAAGTGGAGGGCTTTCTGGGACATCAGGATCCTTCTTACCTGGTGGGCGCTGTGGTGATGGCGGCGATTGCGTTTTTTCTGATCCGCATCCCTCTGGCCAACGCGGGCGATCCCAACGAACCAGCGCCGCCGGTAGCCATGATGTAAAGCGGCGGCCGCCGCGATAACTAAAGATGACTGGACGGGGTGATTTCCCGGCGCGGACAATGGAAGCGGGTCTGACACCCACCGACAGTTATGCTTCCCTTTACCCTACGCCGGGAATTTCCCGCGCCCTCCATGGCCGTATTCTTCGCGTTGCAGACTCTGGACGTACTGACCACGCTGATTGGGCTGCACATGGGCGCCAGGGAGGCCAGCCTGTTCGTCGGCCGGCTGCTGCGGCTGGGTCCGGTGGAAGGTCTGCTGATTTCAAAATGCTTCGCCATCATTCTGGCGACCGCGGCTCTGGCGTTCCGGCGTCCGCGCGTGGTGGTGTTTCTGAATTACTGGTTCGCGGCTCTGGTGGCGTGGAACCTGTACACGATTTTGTCGCAACTGGTGGCCAACAGGGCGTGAGCGGGATGGCAGTGGCGTGGCTCGCTAGCCTTCGCCGCGCCCCAGGTCAAGGTCCCGCGGCACGTCGCGAGAAGCGTGGAGAACCCGGATAATCTGCAACGGCTTGGTCCCACTCCGGTAGACGATCAAATACGAATAGACCAGGAAGAAACGGGTTTCCTTGTCGGCCAGTTCCTCGCGGGAGTGGCCGATGCCCGGTGTCCGGGCCAACTGAATTGCCGCCCCCTCCAGTGCGTCCAGGACGCGGTCCGCGGCTTTTATATTGTCCGCGACGATGTAATCCCAGATGTCGTTGACGTCCTATTTGGCACGCGCGGTGAGGACGAACCGTTTCATTCTGTCGAACGCTTGCGTTTTGCGCTACGCCGGCGGAGTTCAGCAAAAGTCTTTTCTCCGTCAACGAATTCACCCCGGTCCGCCTGCTGGGCACCGATGGAAATTTCCCTACGCAATTGGGTTAGCCGGAGATTCTTGATCTCTTCCCGTTCCTTGAGAAGCCGCAGTGCTTCCCTCACAACCTCGCTTTGAGACTGGTACTGGCCGGTCTTGAGCAGACTGGCGACAAAGGTGTCGAACACGTTGCCCAGATTGACATTCATATCCAAAACGATAACCGCTATAACAACAGTTGTCAATTGTTGACAGCAGACAAATCCGGCCTTACGAACTGCCGATCAACACGCGGCCGGATTCTTCCCGACCCATGCCATCGAATATCGCCGCCATGGCCGGAAAATCCTGCCGTAGACCTTCGGCGAAATCGGCGTAGACGCGTTCGTCCTCCTCTTCCAAAGAGATGGCCAGCGCCAGGATTTCGCGTTCTGACAAGCTGTCGAATGCGCGCTTATTCTCAGAGTGCCCGATCGCCATGCTAGGATCAAGCCAGCATGGCCCTCATGGACTTGACCAAGCAACTGGCCCAGCAGGCGCTGCTTTCCGCCACGCAGGAACCGGCGGCGCCGGCCACGCCGGAAAGTGCCGGCTCGGTCATCTTCGGCGAGATTTTCGCCATGCAGAAGGCTTTGAAGGACGACGAAGAGCTGGTGGTTTACGTCCATTTCGGCGCGGAAAAAATCCGCGTGATGGAGATCTTCCTACCTTCGCCGCAGGTTGCGGTGATGAGCGGAGTGGATGTCAATCGCTCGACCACGCGGGTGATCTCCGCCGTGGAAGCGCTGCAACTGGTGACGCGCGTGGGCAAGGTGCAGCCCGGGGCGAAAGCCGTGCGGATCAACCTGGTAAAGCCGAAGACGAAAGATTCCAGCAAGAAATAACGCGCGTATCGTGTTCGTAGCCGAGCACGCTCACCGTCGCCGTGCTCAGCGCGAACAGGCGTCCGCAGTCCGGCGCCAACTGCAGCCAGCGCGCCGTCAGAATGCGCAGAATGTGTCCGTGCGCGAAGAGCGCGGTATCGCCGCCGGCGGCCAGGGCGCGCGCGATCACGGCCTCGGCGCGGACCCCTACCTGCTCCACCGTTTCTCCGTTCGGCACGCCGTCGCGCCACAGATTCCAGCCGGGCCGGTCCTTCTGAATATCGGGACTGGTGCGGCCTTCGTAATCGCCGTAATTCCACTCGCAAAGATTGGGGTCGACCAGCGCGCCATCGCCATATCCGGCCAGGCGGCAGGTGTCGCGGGCGCGCTGCAATGGACTGGTGAGCACCAGAGCAAAGGCGCGGCCTTTCATCCAGCGGCCCAGCGCGACGGCATTGTCGCGGCCGGCGGCGGTGAGCGGCAGGTCGGTGAGCCCGGTATGGGCGCCGGAACGGCTCCATTCGGTTTCTCCGTGGCGGATGAGCCAGATTTCTCGCGGCATCTTCTACACTATAGAGGATGATTCGCACCTTGCTCCTGACGGCCCTTGCCGCCGTCGCCCCGTCCGCCCAGGCGGCGAACCTCGCGTTAATGCCGATGCCGGTGAGAGTGGAACCGGCGGCCGGAAGGCTGAACGTCGATGGCGCCTTCGGCGTTGCTGGACTGCCCGCTGCCGTGAGCGGCGGCCGCAGTGCCCATGCGATGGAACACTTCCTGGACCGCCTGGCGCGACAGACCGGAATCTTCTTCGCTCCCGTACCGAAGACCACCACGCTGCGGATCGATTGCGCAACCTGCACGGGTTCCGCACCGGCGTTGGGCGAAGACGAATCCTATGTGCTTGACGTGGCTCCCACCGGCGCCAGCCTGAGAGCCGTCACAACCGATGGCATGATCCACGGCCTGGAAACTTTCCTGCAGTTGATCCAGCCCGGCGCGGAGGGATTCTACGTTCCCGCCGTCCACATTGAAGACCGTCCCCGCTTCGCGTGGCGCGGCCTCATGATCGATGCCTCCCGCCACTTTATTCCGCTCGACGTGGTGAAGCGCAATCTGGATGCCATGGCCGCCGTGAAATTGAATGTCTTCCACTGGCACCTATCGGACGATCAGGGCTTCCGCGCCGAAAGCAAACTGTTTCCAAAGTTGCAGCAGCTTGGTTCCGACGGGCTGTTCTATACGCAGGACCAGATGCGCGACGTGGTGAGTTATGCGGCCAGCCGTGGCATTCGCGTTGTTCCCGAATTCGACATCCCCGGCCACACGTTGAGCTGGTTTCCAGGCTATCCTGAACTGGCCGCCGGCACGGGCCCGTTCGAAATCGGCCGGCGGTTCGGCGTCTTCGACCCGGTGCTCGACCCCAGCCGCGAAGAAGTCTACACGTTTCTCGATTCCCTGATTGGAGAAATGGCAGCCATTTTCCCGGACCCGTTTTTCCACATCGGCGGCGATGAGGTGAATGGCAAGGCCTGGAAAGAGTCGGTGACCGTACAAGCGCTGGCGAACCAGCACGGGTTCAAGGACACGCTGGCTATCCAGACTTACTTCAACCAGCGCATTCAGAAAATCCTGCTGAAATACCAGAAGAACATGATCGGATGGGATGAGATTCTGGGCCCCGATCTGCCGCCGGATACGGTGGTGCAATCCTGGCGCGGCGCGCAATCGCTGGCTGACGCCGCCACGAAAGGCTACCGGGGAATTCTGTCGGCGGGCTATTACCTGGACCACGCCAGCCCCGCGGCATACCACTATGGCGTCGACCCGCTGGCCGGGCCGGCCGCGCAGCTCACTCCCGAACAGGCCCAGCGCATTTTGGGCGGCGAGGCCTGCATGTGGGCCGAACTGGTGGACAGCGAAACGGTGGATTCGCGCATCTGGCCGCGCACCGCGGCCATCGCGGAACGCTTCTGGTCGCCGCAGGCCATCACGGATGTGGATGCCATGTATGCGCGGCTCGAAACCGTCAGCCGCGTACTGGAAACAACCGGAGTGACGCACCGCTCCAGCTATCAGCCGATGCTCGACCGCCTCACCGGCGAGCGGCTTGCGGAGCCTCTCCGTATTCTGGCGGACGCATCCGAAGCGCACGGCCTGGGCACCGGCCGCCGCGCGCGCACCACCGACACGCCGCTCAACCGTTTTGTGGATGCCGCGCGCGTGGAGAGTGAAAGCGTGCGCGCGTTGGAATTGGTGGCGCGCCGCGTCATCGCCGCCAAGCCCGCAGACCCAGCCGACGTAGCCCTGTTGCGCGCGCCATTCTCGCAGTGGGCGGCCAACGACGCACGCTTTTCACCGCTGGCCGACGACAATGCGCTGCTGGCGGAAATCAAGCCGCTATCCAAGGATCTGAGCGCTCAGGGCACCGCCGGCCTGCGCCTTCTGGACAGCCTGGACACCGGCAAGCCGGTTCCCGAAGAGTGGATGACGAATGAAGGAAATGAAATCAAGCGGCTGCTGCGCAATGCCGAAGAGGTTCTGGCCGCGGTGAGGCCGGTGAAGATTCTGTTCGATGAAGTGTCGCGTAGGAAGTGAGGCTTGGATTCCTCTTCCTGATGTAGAGAGTATGGGTTCAAAAGGAGCGGAGAAGAAGAGAAAAATTGAGGAGGAACCGTCGATCTCAGGCGCCGTCGATGCCGCATCGGAAGATATCTCTCTGTCGCTCTTTTATTGGTTTTCTCCGCTTCTCCGCGCCTCCGCGTTAGAGTTTCTGCTTGCAGCCTAACCAACCGCCGTCGCCCGCGTCGAGAATGCCATGTGGCAGAGCGTACGCTATAGCCTTCGCGTAATTCGCAAGAGTCCCAGCTTCGCCGCCATCGCTGTGCTGACTCTGGCATTGGGGATCGGCGCCAACACCGCCATCTTTAGCGTGGTGAATGCCCTGCTGCTGCGTTCGCTCTCACTCCAACAACCGGACCGCCTGGTTTTTCTCTCTCTGTTCCATCCGGAACGCGGCATCAACGGCGGCGCTTTTTCGGTGGCTGCTTATGAGACCATGCGCGACGGTAACCGCTCATTCACGGGCATCGCGGCTTTCTGCGGCGACGGCGTCACGCTCACGGGCGGCGGCCGGCCGGAACAGATCGCAGCGGCGCGCGTCTCGCCCAATTTCTTCGACGTTCTGGGTGCACGGCCTCTGCTGGGGCGCGGTTTTGAGCCGGCCGAAGGAGTGGAAGGCGCTCGCCCGGTGGCACTCATCAGCCATGCTTTGTGGGAACGCCGCTTCGCCTCAGACCCGAATATTCTGGGCAAGACCGTCACCTTCAATCAGGACGTCTATACCATCATCGGCGTGATGCCGCCGGAGTTTCCTTTTCCGTTTCCCGGTCTGGATGCGTGGGTGACGCGCGTGATGGATTTTAGTGGCTTTCAACCGGAACAGATCCGTGCCGGCGCCGGCTTCTTGACGGCCACGGCACGGCTCCGGCCGGGGGTTTCCATCAGCCAGGCCGAATCGGAATTGGCCGTACTCAACCAACATTACCGCGCCGAACATCCGCGCGCGCCCGATGCCGATCCCCACGCCCGCATGACCGCCGTGCCGTTGCAGGAGAGCCTGGTGACCGGAATCCGTGAGACGCTGCTCATCCTGATGGGCGCGGTGGGCCTGGTGCTGCTGATCGCGTGTGCCAACGTGGCCAGCCTGATGCTGGCGCGCGCCACCGGACGCGCCCGTGAGATTGCCATCCGCGCTGCGCTGGGCGCCGGGCGTGGCACGTTGGTCCGCCAATTGTTGATCGAGAGCTTGATGCTGGCCTCCGCCGCCGCTGTGCTGGGCGTCGCGCTGGCGAAATGGGGCGTGGCGTGGCTGGTAAAGGCCGACGCCGGAAATAATCTACCGGGCTTCCAGCCAATTCGCGTGGACCTGGGCGTTTTCGCCTTCACGCTGGTTGTTTCGCTGCTGACTGGCATCCTTTTCGGGCTGGCGCCCGCCCTGCAGGTTTCCCATCCCGATCTCAACGGCATTCTGCGCGATAGCGGCTGGGGCACCACCGGCGGCGCGCACCGCCATCGCCTGCGCAGCCTGTTGGTGGCCGGACAAATGGCGCTTTCGATTGTGCTGCTGATTGGCGCGGGCCTGCTGGTGAAAAGCTTCCGCAACCTGCTGACCATCGACGCCGGTTTCGATCCGCACCACTCGCTCACCATGAACGTCAGTCCGCCACCCGACCAGTTTCCCGACGGCCCGCGGCGCGCGCAGTTTTACCGTCAGTTGGTGGACGGCCTGGCCGCCATACCAGGCGTGCGGTCGGCCGCGGCATCTCTCAGCCGTCCCATGGGAATGCGCATCATGTCGCCTATTCTGGCCGATGGGCAGCCCGTCGTGCTGCCGGGTGAGCGCCCGCTGGCAGTCTGGAACGGCATCACCCCCGGCTACTTCCAGACATACGGCGTGCCGCTCTTGCGCGGGCGCGATTTCACGTGGGCAGACGACGCCAAAGCGCCGCGCGTGGTGATTGTCAGCCAGGCGCTGGCCCACCGCTTCTGGCCGCACGATGACCCCATCGGCAAGCACCTCACCTTCACCCGCTTCCAAGTGCCCTTTGAGATTGTCGGGATCGCCGGCGATACGCGCACCTACGGGCTGGAATCGAAACCGGGCAATGTCATTTTCACGCCTTATGCGCAATGGACTTTCGTGGGCATGGCCCTCACCATCCGCACGGACGGCGACCCTGCCCATTTCGCCAAAGCCGCCACCGCGCACGTGCAAGCCATCGATCCGGACCTGCCGGTTACTAACGTTCAGACAGTGGATGACCTGATGCGCGACGTGGTTTCGCAGCAGCGCCAGGCCATGTATCTGATTGCCGGTTTCGCCGCGGTCTCATTGCTGCTGGCCGTGATTGGCCTCTACGGAGCGATGTCCTACGCCGTAGCGCAGCGCACCACGGAGATTGGCATCCGGCAAGCCATCGGCGCGCAGCGCAGCGACATTTTGCGGATGGTTTTCGGACAAGCCCTGCGGCTGAGTCTGGCCGGTATCGTCACCGGCGCGTTAGCCGCTCTGGAGCTGACGCGCCTCATCGACAAAATGCTATACCACGTAGCGGCCACCGACCCCCTCACTTTTGTGGCCGCTGCGCTCTTATTCCTACTGGTGGCGATGGTAGCCAGTTATGTTCCAGCCTGGCGTGCCACGCGCGTGGACCCGGTGGAAGCGCTAAGGTCGCGGTGAACCAGACGGGCCGGCGAGAAGCCAAGCCCGGATACCTTCTCGACTCGCTGGCGCGGAACAGCCCTGGCAACGACACCTACAGCGATGAAATACAGGACTAGGACTTTCCGCATCGACTACGGCCCTCAACTGAAATGGGTCAGACTGCGTTGCCGCGGACTCCTCAAAGTGCAGGCAGAAGCACTCTGGGCGTGTCTGACTTACAATCTGCAGCGATACTTCAAACTCACAAGACTGCAAACGACCTGAGGAGAGGCGGCCCACGAGTGAACGGCCAAGCGGCCGCTCACTCGTGAGGTAAGAGTGGAGTAATCGATCACGATTTTCTCGAAAACCCATCCAGCTATTTTGAATCCGTCGGAGGGCGCCGAAAAACCGTTTGTTCCACGGCTTCCAGGCTACGCTTTTCTACCTTCCCAAGACGAAACGCCCCCCCGCGCGATCACCTCCGCCTGTATTGGATTTTCTTGAGATACAATCCACTGAGGCGCCGGGTCGGCAGAGCGGGCATTCGTCACGCTTGAACGCCGCGCCCGGAACACGGAGGAGAAAATGGAAATCGACGATAACGTGACACGTCGCTGCCTGCTCCGCGGCGCACTCGGCACAGTGGCATTAGCGTCGGCTGTCGAAAATGCGGTGGGGCAGAGTGTGTCGAAGCCTCCCAACATCCTCTTCATCATGGCGGATGATCTCGGTTATGCCGATGTGGCGTGCTATGGGCGGCCGGACATCCGCACGCCGAACCTCGACGGCTTAGCGGCCAGGGGCGTGCGATTCCTGCAGGCCTATGCGAATTCCGCCGTCTGTTCGGCAACCCGCACGGCGCTCATCACGGGCCGCTATCAATACCGCTTGCCTATTGGATTAGAGGAGCCGCTGGCCGGCCGCGATGTGGGCTTGCCCCCCGGTCATCCCACCTTGCCATCGCTGCTCAAGAGAGCCGGCTACGGAACCACGTTGGTTGGGAAATGGCATCTGGGCTTGCTCCCGAAGTTTGGTCCGCTGCAAAGCGGCTACGACCATTTCTGGGGTTTCCGCGGCGGCGCTGTCGACTACTATACGCATGCCTATCGCAAGGACGATCTGTGGGACGACGACGTGCCGGTGCACCAGATGGGCTACCTTACGGATCTGCTCGGCAGCCGCGCCGTCGACGCGGTGAATGGGTACGCGAAGTCCGGCCAGCCGTTTCTGTTGAGCCTGCATTTCAACGCTCCACACTGGCCGTGGGAAGCGCCCGGCGATGAGGCGGAGTCCAGCCGCCTTGCGTCCGCACCGAGTCTCATGGATTTCGATGGCGGCACGCAGAAGACCTACCAGCGCATGGTTCAGGAAATGGATCTGCAAATTGGCCGCGTCCTGGAAGCGCTGAATGCAACCGGGCTCGCCGAAAACACCATCGTCGTTTTCACCAGCGACAACGGCGGAGAGCGTTTTGCCGATACGTGGCCGTTCACCGGCCGGAAGACCGAACTCCTGGAAGGAGGGCTGCGGATACCGGCCATCATCTCCTGGCCGGCGCGTATTCCGCGAGGCCAGACGACCGATCAGGTAGCGATCACCATGGACTGGATGCCAACGCTGCTGTCAGCCGCGGGCGTCGCACACGATCCAGCTTTCCCTCCCGACGGCGTCAACCTGCTGCCGGTGCTCACCGCGGAGGCGCCAGGGATTACGCGGAAGCTGTTCTGGCGCTATAAGGCGAACGCTCAGCGTGCGGCGCGCGACGGCGACTACAAATACTTGAAGATCCTCGACAACACGTTCCTCTTCGACGTCGCCGAAGACCCCATGGAGCGCGCCAACCTGAAGGTGCGGCACAAGGACATATATGACCGTATCGTTGGCGAGTGGAACGATTGGAACCGAACGATGCTGCCGGAGACGGATGAAAGCTATACGGAAAACTTCACCGGCGATCAGCTTGCCGACCACATCGGCACACCGAAGACGACAGGCAGAGCGGATCAACCTGTCCCACCCATAAAACCGCCGAAAAAACCGTGACCGTCGATCCCGTGGGAGCGCTGGCTTGCCGGTAAACCGGCTCCTGCCGGACACTTACCGCACACCCGTCTTGGGAACGGCGTAGCCTTTCTGCGCGATCACCTGCGCCGCCGGGTGCAACCGGCGCGCCGCCGGACTCAACTCGATCTGCACGCGCCGGCGCTGTCCCGGTCTGGCCTGCGGCACGTCGTAATACAGGCGGTAACGGCGACGCATGTGATCGAGAGCATGCTGCAGCGATACGTAGGGTTCGGGGGTTTGCTTGACGAGTCCGACGCTTTTCGTGTAGATCATCTCGCCGCCGGTCTGAGCCGCTACGTCGTCGATGAAGTCGTACCGCGGCAATCTGTCCGGACTGTTCATCATTCCCCAGATTCGGTAAGGGTTGGGATCCCAAATGAAACGCGTCCACGAAGTGGGGATCACCACGCCGCTCAGGATGGTATCGGCGTCCCACAAATCGGCCGCGACGCCCGCGTGACCCCCGGGCGATCCGAAACCAGCGTTGGCGCCGTACATCAGAATGGCGCGGCGCCCGTGCGGCTTGGGCTGGCTGGCTTGATACTTCGCCGCTTCTAACACGGCGGACAGAACAAAAGACTTCTCCTCGAAGGCCGCATAGGCCAGCCCGAAACGGACGCGCTGCTTCACTTCTTTCAGATCGCCCGTAAGCGGCAGGAACACCCGCGCGCCGTCGTTGAACGCCATCACGGCCACCCGGTCGCCTTCGCGAACTGCCGGCATCGTCACCTCCGCCGCGCCACGGAGTGCGGCCCGATTCACCGCCATCATCTTGCTGAGTTCAAACAGCAGGACCAGATCGAGCGGCGAATCCTCCAGCACGCAGTATCGCAGCGTTACCGGCCGGCGCTCATCTTTCACCACGAAATCTTCCGCCTTCAACCCCTCGATGATGCCGCGCTCGTCGAAGACCGAAGCATCCAGTTCGACGAGGTATATTCCGCTCTTAAAGGTCGGCGCCGGTTGTGCCACCAGGAGCGTCGCCACCGCGAGCGACAGGATCAGAGCGCGTGCCATAGTCGGAAGGCGGATTGGGTCACTCATCGGTTACGCGTCGATCCCTCGCGCAACACACGGCCGGCCCCGCTTAAGGCGCGAATCGCCGGTCCTGCGCTACCATCGCTGCGTGAATGAGTATTGTAGACCTGTTAATCTTGATCTATAATGACTACGGTGGCGGGTAAGCACCAGCTCAAGGTGGGGCTATCAGGTAGCCCGCAGGAGGAAACGGCCATGATGACCAATACCAAGCCCGACCGGGGCAGCGTCGAGATGAATGCGGCGGAGTGCAAGGGCTGCGGGCTTTGCGTGGAAGCCTGTCCATTGAAAGTACTTAGCCTTTCCGAGGAGCTGAACCATTACGGGTACCACCCGGCCATCTATTTGGGCAGCGGGTGCTCGGGATGCGGAATCTGCTTCTACGCCTGCCCGGAGCCGGGCGGAATCCGCGTATTCCGGCGCGAAGTGCAGCCGGTTGCAGCTTGAACGCTGGAGAACACCATGAAGCCACAACTCACCAAAGGAAATGTCGCCATCGTCAAGGCCGCGGTGCTGGCCGGGTGCCGCGGTTATTATGGATACCCCATCACGCCGGCGAGTGAAATTGCCGAAGCGGCCGCGCTCTACCTGCCGCAGGTGGGCGGAGTCTTTATTCAGGCGGAGAGCGAAACGGCGTCAGTGAACATGCTCTACGGCGGCGCCGCCGCGGGCGTGCGGGTGATGAGCGGGTCGAGCGGCCCGGGCATGAGCCTGATGCAGGAAGGCATCAGTTACCTGGCGGGCGCGGAACTGCCTTGCGTGATTGCCGACATCATGCGGGGCGGTCCCGGCCTGGGCAATATTGCGCCGGAGCAGGGCGATTACAACCAGGTAGTGAAAGGCGGCGGCCACGGCAATTACAAAACGCTGGTGCTGGCGCCGGCCTCGGTGCAGGAAATGGCCGACCTGACTACGCTGGCCTTCGATCTGGCGGACCGCTACCGCAATCCGGTGGTGGTGCTGACGGACGGAAATATCGGCCAGATGATGGAGCCGGTGCGGTTTGCCGATCCGATTGAGGTGCCCGCGCCGCCGGACTGGGCCGTGCTGGGAAATGCCGCGTCGCGCCGCAACCTGGTGAGCTCCATTTACCTGGAATCGGACATGCTGGAGCTTCACGTGCGCAAGCTGGAGGCCAAGTATCAGGCCGCCGAGCGCGCCGAAGTGCGTGCGGAATGCTTCCGCACCGAAGACGCCGATATCGTGCTGGTGGGGTATGGCATTATGGGCCGCACGCTGAAAGCGGTGGTGGAGATGGCCCGCAAGCGCGGTCTGAAAGTGGGGCTGCTTCGCCCCATCACACTGTTCCCCTTCCCCGCGCCGCAGTTGCGCGAGCTCGCGAAGCACGTGAAGGGATTTCTGGCGGCGGAACTCTCCACCGGGCAAATGGTGGACGATGTGCGGCTGGCGCTCGAAGGCCGCCGGCCGGTGGAGTTCTACAGCCGCGTGGGCGGCAACATCCCGGCCGCCGAGGACGTACTGGAATTTGTGGAGCGTAAATTCGCGTCCTGCTTCCAGGCACAGGAGGTATTGGTTCATGGCTAGCTTAACGGTGACTCACGAACGGCCCGCGTCGCTTTACAGCCGCTTCGAACGCAAGGCCGAGTTGCAGCACCAGACGCATTACTGTCCGGGCTGCGGGCACGGCATTGTGCACAAGCTGCTGGCTGAGGCGCTGGACAGCCTGTTGGTTCAGGACCGAACCGTGCTGGTGAGCCCGGTGGGCTGCTCCGTATTCGCCTACAATTATTTCGACGTCGGCAACATTCAGGTGGCGCACGGGCGCGCGCCAGCGGTGGCGACGGCCATAAAACGGAGCCGTCCGGATTCCATCCTAGTCAGCTATCAGGGCGATGGCGACCTGGCGGCCATCGGAACTGCTGAGATTATTCACGCGGCTAACCGCGGCGAGCCGATCACGGTGATCTTCGTCAACAACGGAATCTACGGCATGACCGGCGGTCAGATGGCGCCCACTACGCCGCTGGGCAAGAAAAGCACCACTACGCCGTTCGGCCGCAACGCCCATACCGAAGGCTACCCGGTGCATGTTTGCGAATTGCTGAATTCGCTGGAAGCCCCGGTTTTTATTGAACGCGTTGCGCTGGGCAACGCAAAGCAGATACTCTCGGCCGCCAAGGCGATTCGCAAGGCCGTGGAAACCCAGGTCAAGGGCCTGGGCTTTTCCTTCGTGGAAGTGCTGTCTCCGTGCCCCACCATCTGGAAATTCACTCCAGTGGAAGCGCAGCGGTTCGTGCACGACGAAATGGCCAAGATCTTTCCGGTGCAAAACCTCCGCGACCGCACCCAGGAAACAGAGCGCTGGGAAGGACCGCCCGCCGCGCCGCCGATCACGGAGATTCCGCGCATCCTGGGTTTGGTTGATCCGGACCTGGTGGATGAAGGCGGCCGACAGGCCGTGCTGCCCGCGGACCGCACGCTCGATTTGCGGATCAAGGTGGCCGGTTTTGGTGGACAAGGTGTCCTGATGCTGGGCGAAGTGCTGGCGGAAGCGGGCCTGGAATCCGGCTACGAAGTTTCGTGGCTGCCATCCTACGGGCCGGAGATGCGGTCGGGCACATCCAACTGCAGCGTCCGGCTGTCCTCCACGCCCATCGCTTCGCCGTTGATCTCGCAGCCCAACGTGCTGCTGGCATTCAACGAGCCTTCGTTGCGCAAGTTTCTGCCGTCGGTGGAAACCGGCGGCACGGTGATTTACAACGGGGCCGCGGCGCCGGAAGACTGCGTCCGCAAGGACGTGCGCATGATCACCATGCCGTGCTCCTCACTGGCTGATAAGCTCGGCGATCAAAAAGTGGGGAACATGGTGATGCTGGGCGCGCTGCTCGAAGCAACCGGAATGCTGGAGCCGGAACAGGTAGACGGCGCCCTTCACAGCCTGGTGAAGAACAAGAAGTACTTCGATCTGGACCGGAGAGCGCTGGAACTGGGCGCCGAAGAGATTCGCCGGGAGCCCTTGGCGCCCTGCGATGACTACCTCTGGGGCGTCTAGGGGGTAAGCGTTCGCGGGTGAAGACCTCGGTCACGACGCGCGGGCGGAACCGCCCAATGCCACTATCATCATCATCAGCAGCAGCAGGGTCCGCGGAGACTGATGGATCGCGCACCCAAGCAGTCGCCTAGCACCCCTTTCGGGATGTGGGGATGCTATACTCTTGTCGCGGTTTGAGTTGTGTCCAGTTTCGAGTCGATTTGCCGGGCTACTTCCGGATTTCGGATTTAAGGCTCTGAAGGGAGTGCACTCTTGCTCGATCTTATTCTTGTTCGCGCTATTTTTATTTTGGTTCTAGCCGCTTCTGCGTATTTCCTGAGCCCGGGGAACGTTTCTCCGTGGGTCGCGGCAGCCGGTGGCTCGTTGATTGGTGGCTGCATCATTTTTTTTGAAATGCGTCTGGAGCAGGTTAGCCTCAAACGGTTAATTGGCGCCGCGGTGGGCTCTGTTTTGGGCATTTTCGGCGCTTTTCTGATGTCCCTGGTGCTGGCCAAAGCCCTTGCTCCGGCCTGGTTACAGGTGGGACTGCTGCTATGGATGACCTATGTCGGCATGATTGTAGGCGCCAAAAAGGGCGACATGCTGAACCTGGCGGCGCTGGGCGGTATTTTTGGCGGCGAAAAGTCGTCGAAGAAATCGTTTAAGATTCTCGACACGAGTGTGATTATCGATGGCCGCATCGCCGACATCTGCGAAACCGGTTTTCTGGACGGAGTGCTGGTGATTCCGCAATTTGTGCTGCGGGAACTGCAACTCGTGGCCGATTCGGCGGACTCCATGAAGCGCAACCGCGGCCGCCGTGGCCTGGATATTCTGCAGCGCATCCAGAAGATGGCGCACTTAACGGTGCAGATTGTGGAAGAGGATTTCCCGCATGTTCGCGAAGTGGACATGAAGCTTATCGAACTGGCCAAAGTTTACGATTGCAAAGTTGTCACCAACGATTTCAACCTGAATAAGGTGGCCCAGTTGCACGGCGTGGAAGTGCTGAACATCAATGAGCTGGCCAATTCGCTCAAGCCCATCGTGCTGCCGGGCGAGACCATGCGCGTCTTCATTCTCAAGGAAGGCAAGGAGTACAACCAGGGCGTGGCCTATCTGGATGACGGCACCATGGTGGTAGTGGACAACGCTAAGCGCATGATCTCCAAGACCATAGACATTTCGGTGACCAGCGTGCTGCAAACCACAGCCGGGAAGATGATCTTCGGTAAGTTCGACGACCGCACTCACGTGCCGCAGCCGGCGGAGAAACACGAGCGCCCGGTGCGCAAGAGCGACCCACAGCCGATGGGCGCCGTGCCGCCCGAGAGAACCACGATAGAATCGTAGTACACATGAAAGTTGCCGTCATATTGCCTGCGGCGGGCCTGGGCACGCGGATGGGGAAGGTTTCCGCTGAACACACAGGCACCAGCCGGAAGCAGTTCATGCTGCTGGAAGGTTCGCCGATTCTGCTGCACACGGTGCGTAAGTTCGTGGGCGCAGCCGGGGTGAGCCAGATTGCGGTAGCGGTGCGCGCCGAAGACCTGGAATGGGTGGGCGGCATGCTGGCCCAGGAATTTCCAGGAAGCAAGGTGCGCGCGGTGGAAGGCGGCAACAGCCGGCAGCAATCGGTGGAGAACGCTTTGCTTTCGCTCGAACCCGATACGGAGCTGGTAGCCGTGCACGACGCCGTGAGGCCGTTTATCGACGCGGCCACCATTCAGAAAGTGTTCGAGGAAGCCGCCCAGACCGGCGCCGCTATTGTGGGGGTGCCGGCCGTCGATACAGTGAAGCAGGTGAGCCGCGGCACCGGCACCGGGCGTGTGCACATCCGCGCCACCCTGCCGCGCGACAAGCTGGTGATGGCGCAGACCCCGCAGGTTTTCCATTACGAACTGCTCAAACGTGCCTTCGAATCGGCCCGCGCCGATGGCTTTGTGGGCACCGACGAAGCCAGCCTGGTGGAGCGCCTGGATGTCGACGTCAGCGTTGTAATGGGAAGCGACCGCAACATCAAAATCACCAAGCCAGCCGACATGGACCTGGCGAACCTGTTCTTCCGAGAGGAAAACCGCCTTTGAGCGAATACCGGATGGGCCAAGGCTGGGACGTGCATCGATTGGCGCCGGGCCGGCCGTTGATTTTAGGCGGAGTCACGATCCCGAGCGAATTTGGACTGGAAGGCCATTCCGACGCCGACGTTCTGGCACATGCCATTACGGACGCGATTCTGGGAGCGGCCGCGCTGGGTGACATCGGCATGCACTTCCCGGACACCGATCCCCGGTGGAAGGATTGCGACAGCCTGGTCTTCCTGCGGCATGCTCAGTCGCTGGTGGTGGCAAATGGTTACCACGTTGTGAATGTAGATTCCACCGTGCTGTTGGAACGGCCCAAGCTGAAGGACTATCGCGATGCCATCCGCCAAAAACTGGCGGATGCGCTGGGGATGGAGCTGGACCGCGTCTCCGTGAAGTTTAAGACAGCGGAGAAAGTGGGCCCTGTAGGCGAAGGGAAATCAGCCGAAGCGCAGGCCGTGGTAAGCCTGCAGCGCATGGGCTCCGGCCCATTCCACGAATCGTAAGCCGCCCTGTTATTGCCTTTCCTCTTCGCCGAAGCGGATACTGGAATCGGCCGAGAACTTACGGTAATCGCTGAACTCCACAATGTTGCGCGACCGCAACACTTCGCTGCCGGTCTCAGTTTCGGATTTCACCGGCAACAGAAACCATTTCCCCGCTACTTCTACAAAGTCGTAATCCACGGTGGTGGAGGCGAAGGGCATGGGGAATTCTTTAGGGACACCTTCAGCCTCGTAGACCAGGCGCAGCACACCGCCCGTCTCTCGGTCCACTTCCACCGTGCCATGATAGGCCACCACTAGCCGGTGCGGATAGCCGCCGGCGTTGAACGTCAACATATAGAGGGAATGCGACTTTTCCACCTGGAACGAGTAAACCGCGGCCGGCCGGTTGCGCACCGTTTTCCAGCTTTCCCAGTGAAATACGGCTTGAGTGGAAGGCTCGAATATGCCCTCCAGCATACTGCCAAATTCTCCCGTATTCACCATCCCATCGAGCGATTCCTCAGGCTGATCGGCAGCTTGTCCGTTGATCTGAAACAGCCGGTGATCCTCCACCCCGTTGGAGTAGCTTAACTTCACGTTGAGAACATCGGTGGGCTGCCAGGTCTTGGGCAGCGTGAGGCGTAGGTAACGGTGGATGGTCTCCGTGCAGATGAAGTCCGGCAGCATTTTCGTATACACCACCGCCACCGTTCGGACTCTGCCCATCTCGGCCGCGGTTTCTGTCTCCGAAGGCCGCAGGGTAGTAGCCTGAACCGGCCAAATGGCTAGTCCCCAGGTAATTGCAGATATGCCAAGCTTAAATAAAATGTTTGAGCTAGCGGCAATTCGGGGCATGCGTGACTTATCGGCGGGAGCACCTCGGATTTCTCTGAGATATTTTTCGCAATGGTCGGCATCACCGCCCGATATGCGCTGAACCATAGGCGCAGCGAAACGCCAGGCACACCAGATTTTCATGATGTGTACCTTATCGGCCGGCCCTGGCATTCTTGAAGGACTATTCCCCGGGCAGTGCGGTTATATGCCTCAGTGAAATAGGCAGGAAAGTTAATGTTGCCGATTTCCGCAATTGGGGTATTGAGGTCTTAATATTGCGTATAATCGCCCGACCCGATTCCCGCAGGGTGCTGTAAATGGCGCACAACCACTACCTTTAGGCAGTAGTGGCTTAGTGCTTTCAGTAATTTGTGGCTGCCCGGCACTGGCGAGGCGATTGCACTACGCCTCAGTTCAACGTACCGGAGTAAGTGTTTGGCACTAGCAACTCACTCGAAGCTCGCCCTCGTCTGGCTGGCAATCGCAGCCGTTTCGGCTTTCGCAAAGCCGCATCCTGTGCCATTGGAGAAGGATACAAGGGACGCCCAGTGTCTGGAGTGCCACGCCGAACGTACCGCCGGCAAGGTGGTTCACTCCGCCATGACGTCGGGGTGCCAAAGCTGTCATCAACTGCGTGTAGCAAAAGACGTCACCCGCATTACCCTCACCACTGCCACTCCCGCCAAAGCTCTGCTTCCAGTGCCCACCCGGACAAAGAATCCACTGAAATCAAAGGCCAAATCCACCCACCTGCCGTCCGGGATTGCCTGAAGTGCCACGACGCCCATAGCGCCGATTCCAAGAGCCAGTTACTGAAACCGGCTTCCGGTGATACCAAGGAAACCAACCTTTGCCTGGGATGCCACGACACTGGCCTGAACGTGCCGGAAAAGGGCAGCCGCCACGCCGCGCTCGATATGGGCTGCGACACCTGCCATACGGTGCACAAGACCGGTCCGGATCCCGGCCGCGAGTTCCGGGATCACCTGACGAAGGCCACTCCCGCACTGTGCCTGGATTGCCACGATCCGAAGGATGAAACCATCGCCAAAGCGCACCGCGGCCAGCCGATTGAGAAGGCCGATTGCGTCCAGTGCCATAACCCGCACCAGTCGAACGCGCCGAAATTGATGCAGACGTTCCTGCATAAACCGTTTGCGGACCGCACCTGCGACACCTGCCACGCGGATGCCAAGGACGGCAAAGTGGTCCTAACCAAGGCGAGCAAGAAGGAGCTGTGCGTGGGCTGCCACCAGGCCGAAGCGCAGAAAATCGCCACCGCGAAAGTGCAGCACAAAGGCGCGCAGGGTGACTGCACCGATTGCCATAACCCGCACGCCGGCAAAACACCCGGTTTCCTGCGGCCGGACCCGGTGAGCGCCTGCCTGTCCTGCCATCCGGCGCAGGCCGAGCAGATCGCCAAGGCCCACCCGCACCAGCCGGCGTCGGTGGAAGGTTGCGCCACCTGCCACGAACCGCATGGCGGGGACAACGCCAAACTGCTGCGGGGCAAGACGCCCAACGAGCTGTGCCTGGAATGCCATGGGCCGGACCGCTCGCCGGTGAAACTGGACAATCAACATCTGGTCAGCATCTTCGACGGCAAGGTGAAGCTGCCGGAGAAGTATTTCGATCACACGCCGGTCCTGCCCATTAAGTACGGAATGGGCCACCCCACGGAGCGGCACCCGGTGTCGAACGTGACCGACGTCGTCACCAAGGCGGTAACCCAAATCAGCTGCCTCACGTGCCACCAGTCGCACGGATCGGCCAAGCCGGATCTGCTGGTGAAAGATCAGGCCAACAACATGGACTTCTGCAAGACCTGCCACGCCAATGGTCTGAACCTGAAGTCGACCAAGAGTGGAGGAAACTGACATGCGGATTGCGAGAGTCAATTCGTCCTGGATGCGGCGCCTGATAGTGGCGCCGGTGGCCCTGGCCCTGCTGGTGCTGTTTTTCCCGTCGGCGGGCCAAAGCCAGAAGAAAGACGCGAAGAAGGGGACGCAGAAGCAGTCGACAGCGGCTGATCGAATGGCTATCGACACCCGTAACCTGGTGTGGCCGCAGCCGCCGGAAATCGGCCGCATCCGTTTTTCGACGCTGTACACCGGAGAGAAGATCGATTTCAAGGCCATCGCTGAGGCTCCCAAGAAGCCCAAGCAAAACTGGATGGATCGCCTGGCCGGCACCAGGCCGGACAGCGAGAAGAACATCAAAGTCCCGTTCCAGTTCATCCGCGTCTACGGGCTGGCGGTAGATTCCAAAGACAACATTTACGCCGCCGACCAGGGAGTGGACGCGATTTTTATCATCGATCCGAAGGGAGACGTCGACTTCATCCGCAACGGCAAGGACGCCCGCTTTGGCCTGATCACGGGCCTGGCTATGGATGATAACGACCGCCTCTTCGTAACCGACAGCCGCCTGCACCACGTGCTGGTCTTCGACGCCAAGCACCAGCAGCAGGCTGTTATCGGCACGGAGGATCTGGTGGACCCGGGCGGCGTGGCCATCGACACCGAGAACCGGCTCCTTTATGTGGTGGATACGGGCGCGGACCAGGTCAAGGTTTTTGACGCCGACAGCTTCAAGCTGCTCCGTTCCATCGGCACGCCTGGCAAGAAACACACACTTACCGACCCCGGAACGTTTTCCTTGCCCACCCACATCGCGCTGGATGGCGACGGCAACGTGTTCGTGACCGACACGCTCAACAACCGGGTGGAGATTTTCGATGCCGATGGGCAGTTTATCAGTGAGTTCGGCAAGGCCGGCGACGGGCCGGGCTATTTCGCGCGGCCTAAGGGAATCGCGGTGGATTGCGACGGGCACATCTGGGTTGTAGATGAGGTCCAAAGCCGCGTGCAAGTGTTCGACCGCGAAGGCCGCCTGTTGGCTTATTTCGGTGAACTGGGGCCGTATCCCGGGCAGTTCAATGGGCCCTATGGAATCGCCATCGACAAGAAGAACCGGGTGTTGGTCTCGGAGCAGTTTCCGGGACGCGTGCAGGTTTTTCAATACGTGACCGACGCCGAGGCGGAAGCGGCCAGGAAGAAACAGGCCGGGGAGACAGCACCCCCGACCTCTCCGGCGAAAACGGCGATGAAAGGCGGCGAGGGAAAGTGAAAAGCTCTCCGGCGCTGCCCAACCAAGAGTTTGGCGCTAATGCGTGCGTCAAAGACGGTCTGGAGGTTGTAGACCTCATTCCGGGCAGTCAGAAGCAGTTAGCAGTTCATAAAGGCTTAGGAGGCCTCTTTTGAAATGAAGACAATAGTACAACTTGTGCTCGTCCTCATCGCTTGCGCAGCGGTGATGATGGCACAGCCGGTGAGCATCACGAGTTCCACCACCGACGTTCTCGGCGCTCACAACGTATACGGCCGTGGCTGCGTGGCCTGTCACGCCCCGCACGGCGGCCCGAACGGCAATAACATCAGCGGCGGCACCGGCGCGCCGGTGGCCCTCTGGGGCCAGAATCTGACCCCGCTTTTTGGGCAGACCCTCGGCTTTGGCGATACGGGACAATACGCGGTCACGCTGCCGTCCAACGGCGGCATCACTTCCGCTCACGATGCCACCACCGTCATCATGCTTTGCTTGAGCTGCCACGACGGCAACCTGGCGAAGTCGGGCATGATGAAGGGCACCACCGTGGAAACGCTGCCCGTCGCCAACGGCAATGCTCCCACGTTCCTGGGCAACGACGCCGCTGAAGCCGGCAGCAACAGCACCTCCGCTTACAACAACGATCACCCGGTGGGAATCAAAGCAACATTTGGTTGCGGCGGCGCCTATAACTGGGATTGCACCATCACCTCCAGCGGCGGTGTCACCATGACCGGGGCCGCCAGTTCGGTTTTCGCGAATACCAATTACGGTTTCGCGGTTTCCCTTTCCACCTATACCGCCACCACCGGCGGCACCCCTGTTCCGATCGTGACCTGCACTTCCTGCCACGATCAACACGCTGAGAACATCTACTCTGGCAAGATCGCCGGAAAGACCGGTTACTTCCAGACGATGTTCTTCCTTCGCGGCTACTACAATCCGTCCAACGGCGGCAACTCGGCGGCCCAGTTCTGCCGTCAGTGCCACGGCGGCGAGTCCAACGAAATGCACGGACAGATGGGCGTTCCTACCATCTAGTTCGTTGTCTATAGCGACCGGGGGAAGTGGCCTAGGCCTTCTTCCCCCGGCACCTTTCAGATCCAGCCCTTGAAGGAAGGAAGTTATGAGATCCGGTTTCTTGCTCTTCGTATTCACTTTGGCGCCCGCGGGAGTGATCTCGGCGCAAACCAGTAACGATCTGCTCGTCCAGAGGCTGGTGGGCCAGCCGGTGGTTCGCGTGAACGGGTCGGTGCTCACGCAGCGCGATCTGCTGCGTGAGATGTTTAGCATTTTTCCCTACGCCCGCACGCATAACGGCTTTCCCAAAGCGATGGAAGCGGACATTCGCAAGGGCGCTCTGCAGATGATCGAGTTTGAGGAACTGGTCTACCAGGAAGCACTGCGACGCAGATTGACCCTAGCGCCAGAGAAACTGGAACGAGCCCAGGCCGACTTCCGCAAGCAGTTCTCCACGGAAGCCGACTATCAGTCTTACCTCAAGACCGAAGTGAACGGGTCACTGGACACCCTGCGCAAAGGCATCCGCCGTTCCCTGCTGATTGACCAAATGCTGAAGACCGAGGTTGCCGACCGCGCGGTGGTAACCGTGGCCGGCGCCAAAGCCTTCTACGACCAAAACCCCGACCGTTTCCGGATTCCGGAATCGTACACCATTCAGACCATTTCCATTCTTCCGCCGACCAATGCTACGCCCGCCCAGATGAAAGAGGCCGCGAATCGCGCCTCGGTGGCCCTACGCCAGGCGGGCGCCACCAAAGGCTATAGCGACTTCGGCCTGTTGGCGGAAAAGACGTCCGACGACGACTTCCGCGTGAATATGGGAGACCACAAGGCCGTGGAGCGCGGCAAACTTCCGCCGCCCATCGCCCAGGCTCTCTTGACCATGCAGCCCGGCCAGATCAGCGGCCTGATCCGCGTGGACCAGGCCTACACCATCGTGCGGCTGAACAATCACATTGCGGCCGGCATGCAGAGCTTCAACGACGTGAAAGACTCACTGCGCAAGCAATTGGAAAAGGAAAAGAGCGAGCAACTGCGACAGGCCCTTAACAAGAGACTGCGCGCGGCCGCCAAAGTAGAAGAGCTGTAAGGACTGAACTGCTGTGTCACACCAGGCCCCTATCTCGGTTTGCCTCTTGCTCCTGGTAACGGTTTACCGGGTGGAGGCCCAGGTGCAGGTTGGCAATCTCAATGCAAGCGGGAATGCCACGCTCTCCGGAGGATACACGGGCGATTACGGCAACCTGACTTCCTCCGACCATGGCGTTACTTTCGGCGGAGCAGGCACGCTGAGTGGATTCTATTACAATCCCAACTTTCTTTCTTTCAGCGTGCAGCCTTACCTGAACCAGTCGCGCGAAAACTCGAATTACCAGTCCATTTCGGACGCCAGCGGGGTGAATGCCAGCACTTCCATCTTCGCCGGCAGCAATTTTCCCGGGTCGGTGAGCTACTCCAAAACCTTCAATGCCCAGGGCAACTTTGCCGTGCCGGGCGTGGCCGATTTCACCAGCCATGGCGATTCTCAGGTGGTGAACGTGACTTGGAGCGAAATCGTTCCCAAAATGCCCACCGTCTCAGTCAGTTTTCTGGACGGCAACGACCAATACTCGCTCTATGGCGCGGACGGGGACCTGAGTTCAACCTATCGCTCGCTCTTCGTGCAATCGAATTATCGGGTGGCTGGTTTCAATCTCAACGGCAGCTATCGCGACTCGACGAACCAGTCGCAGATTCCTGAAATTCTGGGGAACCCCGCGCAGTCCACGGATTCAGACACCAGTTCTTTCTCCTTCGGTATCGGCCACAGTCTTCCCTTCCACGGAAGCTTCTCGGCCAGCGCAAACCGGTCTGAGGTGAGCGCCGACTATGAATCGGGAAACTATAATGCCACTCTGGACTCGGTTACCGCCGGCATGGGCTTCAGTCCCATTCGAAACCTGAACCTGGGGGCAAATTTCCAGTACAACGACAACCTGGCGGCCACTCTCGACCAGACCATCATCGCTGCCGGAGGAGCGGTGGAAACCAGTCCGCAGCAGTCCTCCCACTCGCTCAGCCTGACCGGTTTCGCGACATACATGGTGCCTTCCCTGCACCTGACTTTCAGCGCCACGGACGAACACCGCGATCAGGCGTTTCTGGGAGAAGCTTACGAATCGGACGCCTACTCAGGCTCGGTGAACTACAGCAACCGCTTGCTGGGAGGAAATCTGAATGTCACGGCGGGCGTGACGCACACCCTGGTGAGTTCCACCGATCAGAGCCTGCTGGGGTTGATGGGGTCGGTTAACTATTCGCGCGAGATCAAGAACTGGTCCCTCTCTACAATGGCCCACTATGCGCAGGATACGCAGACCGTACTGATTGCATATACCAGCGGCGGCTACGGCTATTCCAGCAGCCTGAGCAGGAAATTCGGGCGCAAGTCGCACTGGTCGGCCAACGCGGCGGGTTCGCGAAGCACACTGAGCAATCAGCCGGGCGCGGCCAATTTCAGCCAGAGCTACTCGACGGCTCTGTCCACGAAGTGGGGCAGCCTGAGCGGAGCGTATTCCAAGTCCAGCGGCAATTCCATCCTGACTTCTACCGGTTTAACGCCGGTCACGGTGCCACTTCCGGTGGTCACGCCGAGTTCGGTGATTCTCTACGGAGGCACGGCATACTCGGCCGGCATCAGTCTGACGCCGTTTCGCGGGCTGGTGATGAATACCAGTTATTCGCGCGCGATGAGTAACACGCAAGGCAATTCGGTCACTTCCAACAATAAGACCGAACAACTGAATGCCTATCTGCTCTACCAGGTTCGCAAGATTTATTTCACGGCGGGCTTCAGCAAGCTGACGCAGAGCTTCAGCGCCAATGGAAACGCACCGGCCATGATCGCCACCTACTATTTCGGGTTATCACGATGGTTCAACTTCCTCTAGGCCGAAGCTCATGCGCAGCGCAGGCACGCCAGAGTGCGTGCGCCCTGTGTCTCTGTCTGCTTCTCATACTCGCCCCGGTCGGCCTTTCCGCCGCCAGCAAAACTAAGCCTCCCGCAGTGGTCCAGGCCCTTGGCCTGGAAATGGATGGCGGACGGCGGCTGCTGTTTGAGCGGAGCTTTAGTTCCGAGCGCGAGCTGAAGCCCAAGCACAGCCTGCTGACCCGCCTGGTGGATTTCGTGGCCGGCGCGCCGGATATGCATTTCATGGTCCGGCCTTACAGCGTCGTCACCGATTCGCACGACCGCGTGATCATCGCCGACCCGGGCGCGATGGGCATCCACATCGTCGATTTCGCCGAACAGAAATATAAGTTCGTCTCACATCGGGAAGGCAAGGATGAACTTTCGACTCCGCAGTGCATCGCCGTGGACAAGCAGGACAACATCTACGTCACGGA